>Ga0302285_10001213_pt1 | contig 14185 bp, 6 predicted proteins | sample III_Fen_E2_2_FD_200455 | JGI IMG/M metagenome (GOLD analysis project Ga0302285, IMG submission 200455) | Peat permafrost microbial communities from Stordalen Mire near Abisko, Sweden - III_Fen_E2_2 | ecosystem: Environmental > Terrestrial > Soil > Wetlands > Permafrost | place: Sweden: Abisko... | reverse complement strand
TGATCGTTCAATTCTAGGTTAAGCTTCGAAAGAATGACGACGATCACGCTGGAAACTGTGCTGTTCAGTATTATTGTGAGGTTTAGACGGCATGCCAGAAGTGCTGCTCATGAAAAGGTTGTTATTGTGATTCCTTTTTTGCTCTTCCATAATAAGGTAGTCATTCTTCTTAATTGGATATCCCCTTTGTTGGCAGACTACTTCATTTTAGCTAATATATTAGTTGTTATTGCTAGTTTCTGCTGCTATTGCTGCTTCCTGTTCAATAAACTCCTGTCTGCTTTACAATCCTAATTAGTATTAGTTTTATAATTATTAGATTGATCTGAATGTGCTTGCCCTGCTGCTCTTAGTTGAAGCCTCTACAGCAACATTACTACCTTTGCTAGTTCCCTCATGCATTTGCAATTCGCTTTGCTACTGATTCCAATTACTACTACTCAATCCTTCGATACTCTTGAACATCTTGTTAGTTTTCTTCAAATTACTACTGCTATCATCTTGCCTGATTCCCTTTTGTTCTTGATCAATCTGATTACTCATCCAATTTTGATTCTCCTTATCATCCAATTATTACGCATTCCAGCAGCCATCCTTATGACTATTCCCTGTATGTATGCTCATCATATGAGTATTGTTAGAACCATCAGCAGTGGAGTACAGATGGCTCTCATCTGTGTTCTTGCTAAACTCATTGTCATGTAGAGGAAGACGATATCCATATTATTAGATGTTGCTAATGCTGGAAATGTTCTAGGTATGGTGCTTTGCTAGTGAAATGCTATCTGGAAGGAGACTATTTAGCACAGTAGCTTTGGATTGTTTTGGTTGTCTTTCTCCGTAGCTTTAAGCTACAATATCATAGGCTGATTTTATCTTCTTAGGAGCTACATATGATCGTTCCAAACGACGACCAGTAGTAGCAGCAGCTGCAGAAGCAGGGTCGAGTCTATTTCTCATAGGAGGAGATTAACTCTCAGGAGTGGGTCTTGCAAGTGGTTGAAGAGATGGTTAAGAGCTGGTACTTAGTTATTTTATCTTTTGACAGCACTGAAGTATTGTGCGTATTTGTGTTTGTGTGTGTGTTGGTGTTGATTTGGTTTGATATTTTTGAATATTCAAACAGCAGCGAGAGAGAGAGAAGTTCGAAATCTAATTCGTTTTCTTTTAAACTTTCCTAAAAATGCTTACATCTTTAATTAATACATGATTACCCCACAGGTATTGCTCAAGAAAAGAAGAAAGACCAATACACAAAATTACATGTATTATTAAATTAACTCTCTTAGCTTCATTTTTGTTGTGAATAATAGCTTATTCTTCTATTAGCGAAAAAATAAAACCAAATATGCAACTCTAATAGTAAAGTTGATTAGCTTCTTCATCTCCTTGTGTGCTGCGACTAACTTTACACTCTCTTCTTAGCCTCCTCTAGTAAAACTTATTCTTTGAATAGCTCTACTTTCTTATCAATATCAGGAGCATACATTCTCTTATTGTTTCTATCATTATTCGCTGAATTTCCCCTATCCGTTTATGCTCCTTTTTTTGCCGAAACTTAGCTGTCTCTCAAATTCTAGTGAATCTTACTGAATTGCAGCTAGCTTTTGCTCAAGGGGATTTAATTCCTGTCAGCACCACCAGTGAGATGCTTTCTGTCATGCAATCGAGCACTTAATGGCACATCATAGTCCCTGGCGCTATTCCTTGGGTCTTTTTGTCTTGCAGAGGAGGAATAGTATTCCTCTTGCAATTGAACCTTGTAAGCATCGAAAATAGCTGCTTGTTTAAGCTATTTAATTGATGTTGACGAAGTGTTTGTCATCGGTCTGGGTTTGAAACTGTTGCTTGTATTGCTGATAGGTTTGGTTTAGTTAGATATTTGATGAGTAGATTAGGCTTTGATCCTCTTTGCGAGAATCTCTGGATCCTACTACGAAAGATGATCCTCCTCAAAAGAAAGAATCGATTGCTTTCTCGAGTCCGCAGTTGCTGCGAATATTCTGTTTGCTTTGTCAATCGATGGATTGGCATTGTTGTTGTTGATTTCTTAACTTCTCGGGATATCGTTGAAGAACTCGTGACTATCGATTACACTTTAGTCTAATTCGATGAGATCCCCCTCGAATATGTTCCTTTCTTTACGATTAGCTTCTCCTTATTAGTAAGTATCTTGAAAATTATCTTAAATATTTGCTATTTCATGAGGGATATTACTATTTCCTTTACTTTTGGAGTAATTACTGCTGTTATAGTTGTAATCTATCTTATTATTGTTATTATTTTCATTGTAATAAGGACTATACGTGAGTGTGTTAGTCTCAGCTAGAACTCTCATGAACTCCTAATGCTGCTTTGACCTTGTTCCTATGAGAGTTCTCAGTGAATCAGGCAATTAATCGCCTGCAGCTGCGAATATCTAATACACAATGTATTCCAGTCTATTCTTGTATTTTCTATCAACATCCAACTCCGTAGATGTTACAACTGCATTTGCATCCTCCGCAACTTGAGTCTGCAGCAAATGAGTCAGTAACTGAAGTTCATCGTCTTATCTCTGCGCACTTGCATCCAGTGAGCACAACGTCTTCAGCAAATAATCAAATAACGCATTCAATCCTGCACTATGCTTTTGGTTATGTCCGACTTTGTTAGCTTGGATGATAACCTCGTGATTGATTCTCTTGAGCATATCCTAGATGAATGATGCTTGGGTTGAGAGCTTTCTGATGCAGTTCGTTAACGAATTCTCGAATATACTCATGGATATTTTCTGTGTTGGAGCTAACTCTCCAACGCAGACGTAAGTTTGCTTGTAGATTCGTTTCATCTACGTGATCAATCTCTGTATGATGCAGACTTATTCTTTATTGAGATTGCGTTCAAACACACATTCCCCGACTTCACGAAGACTCACGTAGGTTTCTTGGAATTCCTTTTTTTCTTGCAGAATACTTTGTCCAAATTCATTCAGCACAGCGATACTTGCGTCAAGCTATTCTATTCGGGAGGAACACATGGTCAGAAACTAATGGACTTGGGAGATAGCTGGCTGATCGATGATCAGTGCGCAGAGTGTCTTCTTTTTGCGATACTCGTTATCTCGACCTTCTTGCTCGCTTCGTAGTTTGCTCACCACGCAGCCTAAGGGATAGTTAATATCGATTAAGGTGCCGAATACAAAGGAGAATACTTTTGGGTATTTTTGTTATTTTGTTTGTTTTACGATAGACTGTGGATATGTCATTTTGAGCTTTGCTGAGTTGTTTCTCGATCATACTCACAGCATCTACATACGGATGCTGTTTCTTTTTCAGCACACCTTGCTTGAGGATCTCCTGCCTGATTGCTAATTGCTCCTCTAACTAGAAGATAATCTCATCCTCTTCGCTTTTTTGCAAATCTTTAAGGAACTTAAAGTAAGTTTCTTCTTGTTTTCTCTTGTGCTTCATCTTCTCCTTCATGGATTATTTCCTATCCTATTGCAAAACCAAAAACAAAGACCCATAATGAATTACTCGGAGATTTCCTTGATAAGGAATCTTACTTTCCACTACTGAAGATACATTTGCAGAGTGAGATTCCTCATTGCTACAGCGTTCGAACTGTGGAGATAGAGTACTTTATGATTTCTATATGTGAATTTCTCAAAATTATTGATGAACAGTTCCATTTTGAGAACTGTTTTCGGTAGATTACTCTATGGGGTGCTTGTTGTTGTGGCCATTTCCTTGAAGAAATTGTTTGAGTCATAGACACTCTTCACGCCGATGTCTCTGAGAAAACACACGAACTCATTGTTTTCGACTAAGAAATGAGTACAAAATAAATTTATGCATAATTAAATGGATTTTGGTTTAAAGAGTCTTTTTACGCTCATCTTGTAGCTCTGAAGTTTCTGATATTATTTAGTTTTTCCTTGCATACGCCTTCCAAATAGCCCACACATCGCACAGATTGTATTACATCTCTAAGACTATTTGACTATCGCCTTCTTTCAACTCCTTGGCAGCTTCCTGGAAGAATAATTAAACACTGATAAGGTGTGTTCATTTTTAAGAATATTTTTAAAGGATTCCAATATCTTCATTTTTTGCTAACATTTTTGATGTAAAAATCTGAATTCTTTAGATTTTTTTAATTACTTGTAGTTACTGGACCACTTCAGTATGCTAACGGCGCTTAAACCGCTTGTATTCCTTAGCAAGTTCCACATCAATTTCTCTTTGTTTCAGGACACTCATCATTGTCTCCGAGAACAGCTAGGTATCGATAGCTTCCTCGACAACATCGAAAACCGAACAGATAATCTTTCGCTGCCACTTTATTCGTCAAGAGAAACTATTAATTTATTATTATCTTCCCAAGATAAATTACCTCTGAAGAAAAGTAGTTAGCTGAAGGCAAGGCTTTTTAGCTCCCCTAAAATTCCTCTTGATGTTTGGTGCTCTTGTTCCAATCTCCCCTTGGCGTGTAAAAAGCATTTCCAATGTTGACATTTTAGCTAACAGCTAAGTCGCTTCTCTTGAATGAAGGGGTAGCAAGAAAATGGTTCTTCATTGGAAATTGCTTAAGGGTATTTTTTTTCTCAGAGCTGTTTATGATCATTTTTTAAGATCTTGGGAACATCTACTCAATTGGAGTTTGGGAAGAGGGCTCTGGGCATGTGCCTTCAGGGTTAATAACAGCTCCTTTGAGTTTTTCTCCTCTTGCCTTTATGGCTTCTTATGGATATTGCATTAGCACCCTTAACTTGTAATCATTTGCACTGACTTTAAACTCTGTTGGGCTTGTAAGTTTTCGTTTCATGGTTGGAAGTCTAATTAAGGATTGATTTGAAAATCAATAATCTGATAGATAAAGTTGAAAGGAAGAGGCGCCAATTGGGTTGTAATTAATTGCGTTGGCTTCAAAAATCTTATTAAATATTTCTTTTGTCAACTGATCCAATCAAATTTTGTAAAAATCAAAAACAAAAACACCAATGATACAGACTAAAGATCAGATTTTAGCAACTCAGCCTTTTCTTGATCAGCTGTCGTGCTCCTCTCGTATGCATTTCTTAAAAAAATAATTTTTTATTGATTTTATCTTAGTCTAGACATACTGCTTAAACAGCGAAGAAAGCATTAGCTAGATTCTCAGCATAAACAGAATCAACCAAAAGGTATTTATTAGTCTTAGATTTCTCTTTGTTGATTTATTTGTTGAAGCAAATACAAGATCTCTCTCATAAGATAGCTCAAGTAAATGGATGTCAAATGAAATCTGGAAGAGATTTGTTTAATAGATAAGCAAGTAATCCTGTTTTACCTTTCGGAGAAGAAACGTATGAAAATATCATTCCTCAAAAGCGATAATAAAAAATATTTATTTAGGCTAGATTCTCTGCTTGAAAGTGGACTAAAATGTGGGAAGATTTATGAATTGAGTGGAATGTCTTGTAGCGGAAAGTCGACACTGTCATAGAAATTATTAGCTTAAACATTTGCAAATACTGGAAAAGGCGGATGGTTTATTGACATCATTGGCCAATTCAATCTTAAAAAATTTCTTGCTCAAGTAAGTTAAACAATTGCACATAAATAGAGACAATAAATATTGTTTTTCAGAACGGATTGAAAGAGCGAAAGAAGGAGTTTGAAAATAGATTTTATCATTCTCTAGCTTAAGACCCTAAGCACCTGTACATGTTAATATGTTTGCTAGCAAGTCAGCTAAGTGAAAAGAAGCATTTTAACTAATAAAACACAAGTTTGCTTATTATTGACAATTTCGACGCAATAATGAAAAGTGGAAATGTTTTCAATGAGTACACTTCTTTTTCGATTCAAATCAGTTAGCTTCTAAGACATCTTTGCTCAGCCCATAATTTGACTGTCTTAGTGATCACAACTCAAGAAGAAAAATTAAGTTTTAAAAATAAGCCAGAAGAAATATACAGACCAAAGGCAGCACTGGGATCTCCTTGGAATTTCGTTCCTGATTGCTTCATTCTTTTAGATAGTTCTCTATAAATAACTGGAGACTCAACAACAAGAAGAATGCTGACTCAATACACTCTAATTAAAGATCTTTCTTTTGTAAGTTAAGATTTTTATTCTGATAACTTATTTCTTATTAATAGATTGAAGACAATGTAACTACTTCTGTAAGAGAATACTGAGTCTAACTTAACTATTGCCCTTTCTACAAATTTAAAATATAACACTATGATGGATATCTACTAATTACTAAATGTCTTTGTTAAAAGTATTTGTTTTTATTATTTTCCCATATCTTTTAAGCATAAGAAAACATTAAATGTTAATCCTTAATATTTGTTTCCCTTTTGAATAAATTCAATGATCAAAACAATATCTTTCCTTGGAATAAAAACTATTTAAGAAGAAGAAAAAGGTAATACCCTTATTTTTGAATCAATATTTCAAGTTGATTCAGTGAATTTAATTGCTTTGAAGAAAAGAAAATAAGAAAAATGAGAAAATAATCAACAGAGATTTCAAATCTTTCTCAATCGCTGGAAGACAACCACTCCAAAATTGAATAAACGCACAGGCTTATATTCTAGATAGAAGAACAGCTCAAAGCTTTAACAGTAAATCCAGCAGGTTCATAAAACAATTTGAGTGAATTAGATCGTTTGAATGAGGATCATTGCATACAAAATCAGAGGAGTTGTAGAAATGAGCAAAATAATCTTAATTATGAAAGTATTTAAGCTCCCCCTTTTTCTCAACAAGAGCATTCAGAAGATTATAACTAAGAAGCCTAACCTATCTCTTATGAATAAAGAAATGATGTAATGAATCCTTTAAATAAGTTTTAGCCATCTTCTAAAAACACAGGCTATCTTTAGAACCATAATGATCCAATTTCTGCATATCCTTAAAGATTGAACCCTCTTAATAGTAATTAAGTCACTAGAGAAGCAGGAAAAATTAGAAGCCCAAAATGCGTAGATTTTAGTAAAAATGAAAATAAATAAGGAAATTTTGCTTAACCAGAAAGAGATTAGTAGATCACCAAATAATATGTAAATAGCTCAAGGCACTAATAAGCTCCCAACTTTGGTGCTAATGAAATACCCGTAGACATAAAAGAAATGCAAAGAGAACATTTTCAAGAAGTGACACTCTTGGAACAGGCTTATAGAAAAAAATTAATTTAATAAGAAGATGATTTACTTGTTGAAAGAAGCAAAAGAGAATAGATGACTGGAGAGTTATAAAGACTGATTCAAATCATTGAGTATCAAGAAAGATCTGAAGAAGAGTAGAGAAGGTAATATGAGTAGCTTGTGAAAGAGAGAAGTGACTAAGAAAAACAAGAATATATTACAAGGTTAGAGATATAAAACAAAAGACTAGAAGCAGTTGAAAAAGAAAAATAGACCTGTGCTTAAGAAAATACAGAGCTTTCTCGGTTATGTAAATTAGTTTAAGGATAAAACGAGATTCTTACAGCGAAGTATAACAGAATCATCTCTCTCTACTCTTAATTGATAGATTCGGAGAAATAATAGCTTTTTAATCTTAATCTCTAAAACATTTTTAATAAAGAATAAGAGGTTTTCAATCAGAATAGCCAACCTTAGTATCTTGAAGATGATTCTCTTAAGCTTTTTTAGAGGAACTGTTAGAAATAAGCTACCGCCCCTTTTGAGTTTGAAAATCAACATTCCCATTTCTCAAGCCCTTAAGATCGTTTTAATGAATAAAGAGACTATCAATACAAGAAAAATGAAAGAGAAGAGCTAAACAGAGAAATATAATAAAGAACAATGCATAGAGAAGAACAGGATTTAATAGACAAGAGGAAATAATAATTACTTAGATAGCCATTTGCTCTTCACAATTTCAATTAAAAACAGCCAACTTCATTTGAAAATAAAAATTATTAGTTATCAGGAAATAAAGACAATGTTTCAACATTAAAGTAAAATCTTGATGGCATCAAGGCAACTCTAGAAGGAGATTTAAAAGTAACTGCTGATTTTAAAGATATTCAACCTTCTGAACCCATCTCAACTATTAACACTATTACAAATGGTTCTTTTTCTCAACCCAGTAAAAAACTGAAGCAGCCAAGCAAACTAGATAAGAAAAAGGGACTTCAAATAAAATCAAAAAAATGAGTTATTCATCTTTTGTTCAATACGAAAACACATAAGAAATAAAAGATTTCACCATTTTTCATTGATTCTTGAATACATAAGTTGATTGATCCGTTTATTTTCTGCAATTTGCAATTTCAGTTTGCGTTCTAGTTCTGTGATAATTTAAGGACAATTTTCGAGACTTTCAAGTTTATTTTTTAGAGATTCTATTTCTTTTAGTTTCAGTTAAAGATGGAGTCTGAGTTTATCAATTTCTTCTTGTGAATTAGCTTATCCTGGTGATTTTTGATCCTTATTAAAAGAAATATTAAGAGTATGTTGTTGGTAAAGTGCGATTTATCCCTTTAGTGTTTTAAGATCTAATTGCATGTTCATGATGACTTGATGAAGCCTTTCATTTTCAGCAAACAGAAGCAATATTCTTCCTTGAAGCTGTACTTCCTTTATCTGGTGATCTTCTTCATTATTTTTAATACTCACTTCAAGTTCTTCAATTTCTCTTTCTCTTTGAATCCTTGCAGAAATCTCTTATTTCCAATCTTCCTCTATCTCTACGGTTACTTATCTTTCTCTGGAAAGTGCAGTATTTTCTTCTTCAAGATCCTAAATTGTCTCTTTTTGTCTTTCGATTGTATGTTCTTGCTGTTCAATTATTAGCTCAGAGGTATGAATTTCACTTTTGATTTGTTCTTCTCTTTCTTACATTTATCTCTTGAATTGTAGGTGCTTATCATTTATCTAATCAATCGAGTTTTGAAGATGAGCTATTTCTTTTATTTTTTCTTCTAATTTCTATTGGTATTCCAATACCTTTTCATGATTGTCTCTAATCTATCTAACTTTGCTTTCTTTTATGTTAGCCTCTTAAATTAACCTTTCATTTTCCCATTCTAAATCCTTTATTTTTTCTTAAAAAGCATAATTTTCTGATTCTAAGCGTTTTAATCGTTGACTAAGCTATATATTTTCCTTCTGAAACGATTCCCTTCTTTCTTATTCGAGAGATAAACTTTGCTTGATAATATATATTTCTTTTTCGTATTACTCATTGGCTGCTTTTGAATATTTTAGTTGTCTCTCTTATTCTAGATTCGATAATATCTGCTTCTTTTCATCTTTGGTAACTTCATTATTTACTTTAAAATTATTAGCTTTCATTCCTGAAGTTAATAATGGCTTATCCAAATCTATTGTCTTCGAAGAAGGAGAACTAGCAGAAGTTATTGATTATGGCTAGTTTCTTTACTACTCACTAATTTATTTTTAATGAGGCGATTAAGGAGATCTTAACTAATTTGTATGCTTTATTCCAACTTAAGCAGTTTTTCTTGAGGGAAACAACTTCGAAGAATAGCGCTGTGGAGTATTCTTTGAACTGCTTTGATTTTCATCTAGTTCTCTCAATTTTTTCTCAAGATCTTCCTTTAGATCATTAATATGATTACACATTTACTTTTCTTTTTTGATCTTTTCTTCAAGTTCTGTCTCAAGAGAAAGAAGCTAATTGCTCCATCCTTGGCCTTATTTCTCTGGTTCTAAATTAAGTTCTTCTCCTCCAAACTGATTAGTGCCCCTCCAAGAAGCCATCTATCTCAAACTGTATCAGGTAAGCTTTTTCTAAACAGAATTAATTTGCTAAGCCCAATTCGAAAGAACAAATAAATATCTAACATAATCTACCTTCAAAAATAAAAAACAATTAACTACTAATCAAATTTGAAGAAAAATATCAAATAATTTAATAAAAAAAATTAGAAACAAATTCCTAAAAAATATCACAAATTATTGGATTCATTTTGAATTATTAGGCATTTTACTTTTTATTCTTGAAATTTAGTGAAAAATGAACGCAATAAATAAAGGAGAAGGATAATTTTTAGTTAATCTAGTTTTTAATGAATGAAGAAAACAGTAAAAGTGCTAGAGGCAATAAATTGACCTTAAACGATTAGTTCCTACTTGAGATCTTTAAAAAAATCATCAAATTATATTCAATTAATAATCAGCTGAAATTAAGAGAAAACTATCTGATATAAAAAATAGCAAAGCTAATCTAATGTAGAATTCCTTTGACGTGGTCGAGCAATCTCCAAAAGAAGAACAAAAAGCTACTGAGCTTGAATAAGGTGACATTACTTCAATTGTGAGTGAGAATAAAGATGAAATAGAAGCAAAAGAAAAAAAAGTAAATGAAAAAAAGATTAAAAAAGAGCTTAACGCAAAGATCTATGAATACTAAAAGCGCTTATTGAGAGGTATTGAAGTTATTTGCTAGCGAGAAAGTAAAGAATAGAGCTATCTGTTTAGTTTAGATGTTCCTACTAAAAATTTATTTATGATACACTATGGAATTGGAGAATAAGTTGATTACGAGACCATTAAAGAGTTTATTCTTTCTTCCTCAGGTCCTCATAAATTGACAGTTTTTCCAGGCTTAAGCTATGGTTATGCCCAGTTTGATAGTGTAGAAGCTGCCAAATAGGTTATCTCTAAGTGTGATACATTAGAGGCAATAGAAAACTGCTTTTATAAAGAACTACATTACGATAAGAAAGTGAGAGCAACTTTCTTCCTCTATGCCAAATGCGAACTAAAAGATGTCAGCAATAGCAAAAATAATGATATTCCAGATGCCTCATTAGTGGCAGAAGCACCAGGTCTAATTTTCTAAGAAGAATTCATCTCAAAAGAAATGGAAGAACTCATATTGAAAGAAATTGATACTAGAGAATGGAGCAAACTTGCTAAAAGAAATGTCTAGCATTATGGCTATGAGTTTCTCTACGGGATCAATTCAATCGATAAAAATAAAGTAAATACTATAAACTCATAAATTATTAAAAATAGATTTTCATTCTAACCTTCTAATTATGTATTTAATTATTTCTATTAATTATTGTTAGAAAAAAGATCCTATTCCACCATTTTTGAACGAATTGATGGAAAAAATGAGTAAAGACATTATTAAAGGAGAACAGCCTGAACTAGATTAGCTCACAATAAATAACTATAACCCTGGAGATGGAATCGCTCCTCACTTCGATACGCATTCTCCCTTTGAAGAAAAAATTGTCATTGTATCTCTTGGCTCGGGGTTGGTAATGTCCTTTAAGAGTTATAAAAATGAGTAAAAACACTTGTTCCTTCCTCCTCGCTCAATCTTAGTCCTTGGAGGAGAAGCAAGATATGCATGGTATCATAGCATTGCTTGCAGAAAGATTGATAAAGTTGACGGGGACTTTTATTTTAGAAAAAGGCGAGTTTCTTTGACATTCAGAACTGTCAAGAAAACTCCATGCAAGTGTGCTTATCCATTTTTTTGTGAAGATCAGGGATATGATCCTGTAAGCATGAAAAAAAATAATCCTTTGCTTCCAAAAGACTATTATGCTAAAGAAGATTCAACAAAAGTGGTTGCTCCCAAGAACGAATAAGAAAAAAAATTGATAGACAATGCCTTATTAACGGAAACTTCTAATAAACCAACTTCTCTTGAATAAAAATACGTCTATGAAGTTTATGAAAAGATTGCCCTTCACTTTTCAGAAACAAGATATAATCCTTGGCCTAAAATATTAGAATTTCTGAAAAACATTGAACCTGGATCATTAGTTGCAGATATTGGTAAGAATAAATTATTAGGAATAATATTATTATTTAAAAATATAATTTAAAAGAAATTAGAAAGAAAACATTTATTTTTATTTATTTGAAGGATGTGGAAATGGAAAATACTTAGACTGTTACAATGGAGATTATTTCATGAATGGAACTGATCGATGTGAAAACTTGCTTTCTCTAGCTCGAAATAGAGGAGAAAATATTTAAGTTTTTAGTGCTGATTCTCTCAATCTACCTTGGAAGTCAAATAGATTCGATTATGCTATTTCGATTGCAGTTATTCATCATTTTTCTACACCGTATGATTAGATTGCTGATTATTTCTTTCTGCTTATAAAAATATTTTTTTAAATAGCCCTTTAAGAATACATGCTATTAAAGAGATTCTCAGAATTCTCAAAGATAAAGGAGAAGTACTTATTTATGTTTGGGCTTTTGAATAAACTGAGAAAAGCTTCTCAGAATAAGATGCGTTTGTCCCTTGGAACCTTTAAAATAGGTTTTAAACTGAATGTAAGCAAGAAGGAGAAGAGACTACAGAAGTAAAGAAAAACGAAGAAATAAACACACTAGTTTACAAAAGATATTATCATGTATTCAAAAAAGGAGAACTTGAAGAACTTATTTCACACATCCCTAATTGCAAAATAGTTGATTAATATTATGATCATGCTAATTGGGTAGTGCGTATCCGTAAGGAAGTTACTCTTTGAGCAAATAAATATATATTATTGTTAAATTTACATGCTAAATAAAAATAAATAATTGCCAACGAAAACAAAAAAAATTCAATATTATCCATTTTATTTCTTGTTAATATTTTTTTTAAACAATTTAATATTAAAAATAACTTTTTTAATTTCTCACTCAAGTAAGATTCCACTCCAATAAGTTGAGTTCATTTTTTGAAGGATCTCTAAAAAATAATAAATGTTTTAAGAAATTGCAATTGCTAAAATGTTGATAAAAAATGCAAATTTACATTCTAATTCAAGATATTATTGTTGCCTTTTATTTTGATAAGTTTATTAATTCCTGTTGTTTTTATTTAATATTTAGAGGTTTGAATGATTCTTGATATTTCTTTATGTGATTAGAGATTATTATTTTCCTTATTAAATTTACCTTAAACTGCTAATAAATGAAAAAAAAGCAAATGTTTCAAGTTATCAAACATCTGAAATTAAAAGCAAATTATCTTCGACCAAAAATATTTTTAAACTAGAATATGCATAGTGCATTTAGCAAGCTTGAACCAGTCCATCAAGATGAAAAAATCATTCCTAAATTAGCTTAGGACCAACATCTTTAAAATGTGAATGATAAACAAGATGAAATGGAAGCGATAAATTAATATTTATAAGAAAAATAATAAAAAGAACTTAATGCAAAGATCCATGAATACCAAAAGCGCTTATTGAGAGGAATAGAAGTCATTTGTTAGCGCAATGGTTCTGAAAAGGATGAAATCTTTAGCATTGGAGTTCCTACTAAAAATTTATTCATGATACACTTTGGAATAGGAGGAAAAATAGATTACGAAACCATCAAAGAGTTTATTCTTTCTTCCTCAGGTCCTCATAAACTGACAGTTTTTCCAGGCTTAAGCTACGGTTATGCCCAGTTTGATAGTATAGAAGCAGCAGAATAAGTTATTTCCAAGTGTGATACATTAGAGGCAATAGAAAATTGCTTTTATAAAGAACTGCATTATGATAAGAAAGTGAGAGTAACTTTCTTCCTCTATGCAAATTGTGAACTAAAAGATTTTACTAATTCGAAAAATAAAGAGATTTCTGATGCTTCATTAAAAGCAGAAGTACCAGGTCTATTTTTCTATGAAGAATTTATCACAAAAGAAAAGGAAGAACTCATAATGAAAGAAATTGATGTTAAAGAATGGAATAGGCATTAAAAAAGAAATGGCTAGCATTTTGGTTATGAATTCCTTTATGGAATAAATACTATTGACAAAAATAAAGTAAGTAAATGATACAAATAAATTTTTCGTATTGATTCTAAATTTTAACTTTTTTTAATTTTTATTAAAGAAAATAGATCCTATTCCATCATTTTTAAGCGAATTGATGGAAAAAATGAATAAGGCTATTATTAAAGGAGAACAACCTGAACTAGATTAGCTCACTATCAATAATATTAATCCTGGAGATGGAATTGCTCCTCATTTTGATATGCATTCATCCTTTGAAGAAAAAATCATCATTATTTCCCTTAATTCAGGATTAGTAATGTCCTTCAAGAGCCAAAAAAATGAGTAAAAACACTTGTTTCTTCCTCCTCGCTCAATCTTAGTTCTTGAAGGAGAAGCAAGATATGCATGGTCTCATAGTATTGCTTGCAGAAAGATGGATAAAGTTAATGGAGATATTACATTTAGAAAACGGTATGTTTCATTAACTTTTAGAACTATCAAAAGAACTCCCT
>Ga0302285_10001211_pt1 | contig 14195 bp, 11 predicted proteins | sample III_Fen_E2_2_FD_200455 | JGI IMG/M metagenome (GOLD analysis project Ga0302285, IMG submission 200455) | Peat permafrost microbial communities from Stordalen Mire near Abisko, Sweden - III_Fen_E2_2 | ecosystem: Environmental > Terrestrial > Soil > Wetlands > Permafrost | place: Sweden: Abisko... | reverse complement strand
AAATACACAAAAAAATATCACATTTTTGTGAGAAATGTTTGCCCATTTTGTTTTTGTTTCGTGTAAAGTTATTTAGTAATATTTACTGGAAATCGCTCTCTGTCAGTTCTGGAGTAACATTGCCTATGTAGAGAGCAGTGATAGTGATATCTTCAGGAGGTTTAATATCATTTTCTTTGTTATGAGTGATTCTCTTGAGGATCTTATCAGCTAGAGGATCATTCTTTCCCATAAATCTATCTTTCAGATTTTATTTGCTGAGCGGATCATCCTCATCATCATTATATCTTTTTTCATGCGCATGTGCAGTTACCCTTCGCCCAAAAACTGCAGACTCTAGCTTTATTTCGTTCGTAATATGGCTTGAGTCTTGCTACTTTTTCGAGTAACGTATTACCAACAGTTTGGTCATATGGCAGCTGCAGCTAGTCGATCTGTGAGAATTATCAGAAAAAGTAAACTAAATCGATTATGCACTTGAAAATAACGCTGAATAGAAATATTTCATTACATTATTATTAGCCATATGTGTGTAGTAGTCTTTATTCGAGAGTTGAGTTGGCATTTGGACAGCTTGTTCAGCTAAGAACCTATCACGTACTTCGACTGGTAGTCCATATTATAAATCGAAAATGCATGTCTAACAAACATTCTTGAGTTTTGCGCAAGTCTAGCAAACTTCAGTCTTCTTAAATCGTCCCTTGGTACCAGCCTTCCAACGGAACACAGTGAATGGACGAGTACATATTTTGCATTCTTATCCGTGTCTTTCCTTCATCTAACGAATAATTTTAGATTAAAATGAATAACTTTGCCTCCAAAGATATCCTCTAAAGATCATTTTTGTTACCATTCTGACATATGGATTATCTCCAAGACATGTCTCACAGAGAATTGGAAAATCAGCATCTTCCCAACCTAATAAAATGTTCCAAAAAAGTTTTATTATTTTCTGTCCCAGGAGATTTGTAGAAAATAGTAATCTTACCCTGCTTATTGATAGCAGTTCTAAACTGCATGCCTCTTTCTGAAGTCATCTTTTTGTGTAGTTTTTTTTCCTTTTCTAAGTTATTTGTTTGTTTTAACTTCCTTGAATAATTTTCTGATTGTCTAGCTAATAATCTTTGAGGCTTCTTCTCTTTTGGCAAATTGTTAAAAACAATACTTTATCAGAGAGATCTATTCTTTAATAGATCGATCTAGTTTCTCTCTCTTTCTTTTTCTACTCCCTTTCATCTAATGGTTTAAATTTCATCTATTTCAGATAAAAAGTGTAAAATATGAATGAGATGAATGAGAGAAAGATCAAAAAAGGAGTCAAAAACACACATATGAATATGATCCAAAGTGATGTGAAATAAGATAATTAATCCTTCTCAAAAATCATCTTTTTTGAGGTAATTGTTGACAGGTTGTCTGTTACCTCCAATCAAGAACCCTCCTAATCCTTTCTTTTATCTGTCCTTGATGGCTTCTTATTTAGCTCTAACTTCTTCGATATATTTCTTGCCTGTGTTACGATTTCCATATTTCTTGATCTCTTCACGGACATCTCTCACACTGTGATCAGCAACCCCTTATTAAGATAATAATTATTTTTTAAAAAAATCAGTTTTATACTGTAATTAATTAAGTTACTTTCCAAGAAAGGAATGCTTTCGATTAACTGCTTGTCATCTTTATCTCCCACAAACTTATCCAAGAAGATAGCGTTAGAAGCGTATTAGCGAAGACAATCAGGGTTGAAATCTACAACGATCACATTCTTTAAGTCTCTATTCAGATAACTTAAATCTTTGAAGTAAGTACCATCATACACCATTGATTCTTTTCCAAATCCACCCATGAAAGTGGTTTAATTTGGATCAAGGTTTTGTCTGATTTCTTGAACAAACTGCAAAAATATGAGTTATCAAAACTAATAAGATAATAGTCTATTAAAATATGTTTACGAACATATCATCTTCAGAGAAGATAACAATCTCGTAAAGGTGTGAGAGTCTACGGATGAATGTATTCAAGCCTGGTCTCTTCTTAACTTGAGTTCCTTTTCCAAACTAAAAAATATTTTTCAGTAAGCAATCAAAAACCAACTTTTATCAAATGTTCCTCCTCTTTGATGCTGATATCAGCGTAATTGCCTCAACACAAAATCATTTTCGCGATTACAATAAAGTCAGTGTGGACAAGTGTGCCTGTGAGATTCATAACGAGTGTCTTAGGAGGAACGATTCCTGGGATATTTGGGTGATCCATGAGTAATTTTTTTACAGGAGGCTTAGTGAAGAACTAAAATATTCAAAAACCAACAAAAGTTATCTAAAAATTGTTAATAAAAGAAAGCCTAAATGAGTAGTTTACATCATAAGCACCTTGAACTTTTTCTTGAGCTTTTTTGGAAAGAGTAAAAACTGGTCCAACATATCCAGTTTCTGCTTGTGGATTTTTGCTACTCGAAGCGAGGTAGTAATTATATGAGAAAAGACCTACAAATGTCCACCAACCGATCCTTAAAACTGTTCGGAATACGCTGCCTGCTTTCTCACTGCCTTATGATAATAAAAAACACAAAGAATTAATGACTTGCTTTATTCAAATCAGTTGATAGAAATCATAATTCTTTTTTGTTTACTTGTTTCTTGATATTCCTCTTCAGCTTCTGTTTATCTTCCATTAGACGCAGTGAATTGTTCTTCTTATTCTTTATTCTAAGATTGTTCACTTTTCTAATTGTTGTTTGAAAAGAATAAACGAGAGTTGTTCTTCAAAACTTAGTAGGAAAAAAGAAACAATTTAAATTGTTGAATTTGTAAAGCTATACAACTTTATGATTTGAATTTTATTTACATTGAGCTCTGCTTGTTGCAATTTGAGCTCTTGCCACTGAGCTTGTGAGTTTGCTGAGCATCTTCTTCTTGTTTCCTGCTGAATTCTTTTTGTTTTGTTTAATGAATATCTAATTATTGAAAAATAAATATATTTCTCTTGGCTTCTTTTTGTTTCTTTTTTTATCTTTGATTTACCTCTACGTTTAATACCCCCCAACCTACTTTTTTTCTGTATCTTTTCAAAAAGCACTATTAGAACAGTACAAACATATTCTATTGCTCATTTGAAAAGTAGTCTAAAAAAATGTACAATAATTTTTAATTTTTTCATGTTATTTCGAAGACAACTTTCAAAGGGAAAAACCATCATAAATATCTTTTGCAATAACATGTATCACTCCTGTCATATCACAACAAACATCCAATTTGTTTTTGTTAGGAAATATACTTGCTGTTTAACTTAGTTTAGTTCAAGCTCAACTTGATATCATATCTTCAACAGCCATTCCTCACACACATAGAATTCTTCAAAGTAAATAGAACTTCACAAGCGAAGCATTTACATCAGTGTTTGCATATTCCTTTATGTGATCATACACAGATAAAGAAACACACAAATCATCATTCTCATCGATGATTTGCTATAGTATCTTCGCGACTTCTTTAAGTTTCTTCAACTCACTTCTGAGAATCTCTTCCTTGATACTGATACATTTAAAATCAAACACCACTGTCTTAAACTCTTCCTAACCTTTCACTGGAGTTTCTAACAGCGCATCCTGCTTAACTACCTAGTCATTTTGAATCTCCTTTTGTTTGTAATTGAAGATTTATCTTTCATCATCTTCGAAAGCCTCTTCTTGTTGCACGGACAAATGAAAATCCAACCTGTTGTATTTCCATAGTTAGTACAGATGCTTGCCTAAGAGCTCTAACACAGAGAAGCTTTTATTCTTGATGAACTCAGCTAGTATGTTGCTTTTATTGCCACAGCGGTTATACAGTTTTGAAATCAAATCTACGAGAACTTAAACAACTGATTCACCAAGTGATCGACTGTTTAAAGATGAAGATTTCACACGGATTGCTTAGAAAACATATGTGGCACTCCCAATTTCAGTTAAACCAAGTAATATCTCTCCTGCATTGGAGTCTATAATCATCTCAAACGAGTTGCTTTCCAATAATGATTAGATAGCCCGGAGTGCACATAACTGAGATTTTTCATTTTCAGATGCAACTAGTACTTTCTACAAAGATCTAGCGAGTAATTCAACGCTATTTTGATCTTTAAACGCGAAGGAATTAGAGTTCTTGAAGGAATTAGCCACTGCAATGCATGCATTCCAAACAATCTTTGGGCTCTTGTGGGTTAGCTATCCTGCAATAAGTTTTGCTAGATCTTGAGGGTAAACTCCAGATGATTTATTAGCAGTACATTTGTTAGTTTCGAAGCTATTATTAATCGATCCCTTTACATGATTGAACTGCTCCTTTGTAACTTTCATGAGAAAGATCCCAAGTGCTCTGAGTCCATGAGGTGAAATTTTTTCTTTTGGACTAGCTGCGAGCTCAGCTAACGTGTTCAGGAGTCTAGGGAAGATTTCAGCTGGTAGGCATGAGAATTCTTGGAAATTATAGCACCAATTCGCGAAGGTTTGTGAAAGTTTAGAGAACACAGCAAGGTTCGCTGATTTATTATTCGCTGACTACAATTGAGTATGCTAAATCAGCAGTGAACTCAGCATATTTATGTAGAAAGGAACATCCCTAGTTGAGAAGACTGGAACAAACGTTAACGCACTCATTGTTCTGAATACATAAAACCGCAAAGTAGGTTAAATAGGTCTAAGCAAAATATGCTTTACTAGCTATGTAACTTCAAGATTCTCCTGCCAAGATTCGTCACTTACATATCTGCTTAAACTTACCCCACATGCTAGCATTCCGCTCTATTCTTCATTTAACTCTTCTACTTTTCCCTAAACTTCCATGAGAAGTTGTTTTATTTTGTTGGTTATGTAAATCGACAATTCAGTTCTGCAGAACTCGCTGCATTGCTCTCGAGTAGTCTATTAAGCTGATATTGACTGTTATGACAATTATTCTCCTTAGTCTTCTTAAATCTCACAATCTCCATTGAATTATTCATCTTCAATTTCACGACCAGAAATGATATTTCTAGCTTCTTCTGCGATCTTCTCGATTAGCTCGTACATCGCTGTCAAGCGCTTAGAAGAGACAGAAGCAGCAGAAGAAGATAAGGAACTCCCAAGTTGGTTGTTCTTTTCATTTTCTAAATCATCTATTGTTTGTTTAATTTGTTTCCAAATTTAATATTTTTCTTTTTCCGTTTCATCTGAAAATAAGCAGCTTAAATAATGCTTTTAGAGGGTACTCAGTAGATGAATACACTCTAATGCAATCATTTCTCTTAGAGTGTCTTCTTAACTCTCCATGATACCTCTTGATTTGAATAACTTAGCGTTGGCTTCTTTTAGACACTCTGCGATAACTCCTTGATCACCAAGTAGATAAGATTACGCCAACTCAGGGAAGGCTGAAGAAGATTTAGCAAGTTAGCTTATTGCTTGGAAGGCATTGAAGCGAGTGTGAAGATATTCAATTGATGAAGAAGTAAATCTATTGTCGCCTGCTGTGCCATTTGTGCTTTCTTTACTATAATTCTTAGATGAGTCCGTATTATTGTAATTGTTTTCTGAATTATGCAGGAGAACTCTTTGAATAATCGAATCGAAAAGAAGACCAACTCCTTCGTTGAAAGGCATCTTTTCGAATTAAGGAGTGAAAGTCAGCAGACTCAGATAGACCTTCAGGACAGAGCTAACAAGTTAAGGATTGTCATCGATACGAAGCAAGTGAATCAATGTAAAGTGAAGATTACGATATGCACTGAAAATCAAGAATGCTTGAGTTTTGAATCCCGAATTAGATTTTTCTATTTTCTGGATTTCCAACCCACTAAGAAGCTGTCTTGCTTAGAACACTTCAATTACAACGCATATAGTCGTAAGCACATTAGCTTTAACTTTGGAGTTCTCCTCGAGGATTGCACAACTCAGCAGACTAGGCTCTGCGAAATTATTCTACCAACCTGCAACAGCAGTTTCGATTGCATTATTTGTCTTTGAATTGAGTTCTTTTTTCTTAAACAACGAAGCAATGAAGTCTTTTGAAAAATCAGTGGACTTTAGCAGCAGCTGCCATTGATTTCTTAGCACAGAAGGAAATTATTTAATAATTGTTTGAATAATAAGACAAGTGTGACTGCGGATTTTAGACTGAACTTATTCTACTTTGCTCTTATCTCCATGGCTTGAAAGATCATCATTTTCTGACCATTCGCTTTGACTGCTGAGGGAATAGATACTACTAAAACTGGTATCTTTTTGTGGTAATAGATTCATTTCTGAGATGGATGCACTCACAGTTCCTCCAAAGAGCGAAGGGTGGAATACGGGATTTCCAAGAAACAGGAACTTAAACACTCTTGCGAATACTTTCTCAGTTAATCTAATGTAGTTTGAATCCAGGAAGAACTGCTTGTTATCTTTTAACTCGATTAACACGGAATTTCCGTTTCGTAGCAACGTCGCAATCAGCTGCAAGATTGGAAGTTAATTAGATGAGCTGCTCAATTGGTCTGAAAAATGAAGAATCAGCTCGTAAATTCTTTTGAGTACAAGCTAAAGTTCATTTTAAAATTTAGCCCCGACTCCAGGAGCTAGCAAATTTGAGAGATTTAGTAGTACAAGTCTCTACACTTGCTAGCTGAGGTTATGTTCTTGTTCATTAGGGTCTTTAGTAGAAGGAGGAACTTATAGCATTTTTGTGAATAAGTCTAATATCCCAGCGATTTGCTTTTCAATTTAAGGAAACGCTTCATATTTATAGAGAAGTGTGAGTTTAAGCAGATCATGAAGTCCAATCAAGCTACCCTTCGCAAGCGCTTTCGAAAAAAGTGGAAGCGCACCTCCAATCAATGAATTACAAGTTTAGACATTTCTAATCTTTAACTCATCTTTCCAGCTTCCTCTACTTTTCTAAATTATCTTCTGCAACCCTCCAATGGTTAGTTCTTCAAACTGAACTTATTTTAGCAGTTTTTCGATCTATTTGCACACTTCTGCACCACCTAACTTTCCTGCTTCCTCTAGTCTACTTTCTATACTTTAGGAAATAAACTTCTCATTCGCTCCTTCGCGAGTAAAGCTCTAAGATGAAGGCTATGGTGATTTATCTTCATCTTCAAATTATCTAGGAGGTATAACTGTAGCGGCACCCTTTTTGCTCATTGACGCTAAAAAATAAATAAGAAAAGTTTTTTGTGGGGGATACAATTTTTTAAATTATTTAACACTCATTTTTTGATTCTCATTATGATCAAAGATCAATTATGACCTAAGAAGGATAAGAGAGAATCTAGAAAAGACAAAACAAAAAAGTGGTTGCGAATTTATCAGAAATTGCATTTTACAGACAGAAGTTAAAAATGAATGGCAAATAAGACTAAAAATATATTATCGAAAGGGTAGTTTTCTCTCTCTCTCCATTTTCCATGGAATAAAAGGGATTTAAGACATATTTTCTCAAGATAACAAAAAAGAAACAACGTGAAATTTAATAAATATTCAGATGAAATGCTTCACTCCAATAAGAAAAACTAAATATATTTTTAAAGATTTGAAACTATAAAAATTAATTAAAAAAAATACGACACCTGAGAGACTTGAACTCTCGCTCCCAAAGGGAAACGGCTTAGCAGGCCGCCGCCTTAACCACTCGGCCAAAGTGTCTTATCATATCGATTACTACTTCATTCAGAGTTTTTTGAAATCGAAAAGACTAGAGAGATAGTCCAGGAGTTTTAATTCTGTTTATTCTTAATTGAAAATAATAGAGTTTTTGTTTTGATCTTGTAGATTATCAACTGAGTAGAGATTAAAAAGTCAAAGAGAGATAAGAATATAGCCAAATGTCAGAATAAATTTCATTAAATCCAGATAAGCTGACAAAGCAAGTCTAATCTGACTTCACAGAAGATGACAGCCAACATGTCGAACCGCTTGAAAACATAAATCGAATCTAGCAGAGATTGGCTATCTAACGCATCTAAGAACATTAGAAATTCATAGCGCATTAAGAGAAATTAACTAAACATGCTTTAATAGCTCGGAGCAGAGAGTCAAACATCATATTAGAGAATAAACAACTGAATATCGAACCATTTTAGCAATCCATGAGCAGTAAATAACTAAATTTATGAAAACAATTGACATATTCTTTGAATTGTTGTACAATATTCTTTTAGTATTATTTACGTCTACAAATTCAATTCAAACAAGTTCTACTTTAAAAAAATATTGTGTTTTCTTCTTTTTGTTAGACTAGGTTTGCTTTCCTTTATTCGATGAAATCCATGGTGAAAATGAATTATGGAAGTTAATCTCTAAGAACATTTTATCTTCTTCATCTTATCTCTCATAACCTCCAATACAGCCTTCTTCACATATAACTCAGTTGGTTTCTTAGCCAAATAGCTCCGAAGCACTTGAACAGCAGTAATCATTTGAATCTATTCCTCCTGTTAGTAATACAATTACAACAACTCATTTAAATGCAACTTCAGAGCATCCTCATCCTACTTCTCATTAGTAAAGCCAGTATCATCATCCTCAAGGAACAATGATTTCCAAGCCCTTGAAATCAGTGGCAAATAAAGACAAACATCCCTCTGCGTTTGCCTTACTTCGAGGTATTACTTGATTATGGATTATTGTTAAAAATAACTTGTGATTTTTTATTTTTTGTATTTAGAAAGCCGATCTGTCAATGAAGCCCTTTCTCAGGAATACTTAGCAAGCGCATTGCGATCTGGAATGAAAGAGAAGCGAAAAATGAGAAGGATCAAGCTAAGTTCTTTGAGTAAAGATATGAGAGACATGATATTTCACGATGACTAGCTGCAGCTCATTTCCAAAGAAGTTGGTACCTAAAAGATAGATTTAAATAAGCCAATCGTGATAATCGAAACTATTTCGGAGGACATAAAATCTCCATCTTACAATCCTTCCCTCAACAAAGTCAGAAACTATTCTGCTAACTCTGAAGACAGACTTGCTTAGTCAGAGACTAACCTGGACAAAGCAAACAGCCGAGTTAGAAGAAAAAGTGAAATTAACATGCTTGAAAAAATGTTTGCCGATCGAGAAAAAACAGTTCAAAATCACAAAAATCATAATATTTTTTAGAATGGAGGGGGGAACTCCTAGAATGAAGGAAAATCTTCAGCCAGATTGAGGATTGGAAAGAGTCCACGAAACTTTGAGATGAGCAAACGAGATGGAGGAACACGGGAAATCCGAAGAAAGAGCTGCCATTGTTCTGAATGCGGAGATCTCACAAAGAAATAAATTTGTAACTACTTATTTGTCAGAGAAGTCGACAAGCTAATCAGGCACAGGGTTCTTTCACATCATTCCCCAAGGATGCAGACACTCCCTCCTTAGATTATCAACAATTTAATAGCTGAATCACCACGAAATCATAATCATAATCACAGTTCCTTTTTAGTCACAAATAGAGATAACCCCAACAATACTAATTCCAGCAGTAACAACCAATGGATCAATTCCTTTCCTGTGTTATAGTAAGCTAACAACAACAATCATAATAGCAGTAATCATTAAATTATGGGATAATCTCAAAGTTTAAATTCTTCTTAGCAGTAATAATAGCAATCCTCCTCTATGCTGTTATCTTCTTCCTAACACTTTTAGAATCCATCTTCTCATGCTAAAACCAAGCAGCAGCCTTTGGTACGGAAATCAAGTTTACTTTAATCTTAACAATAGCAACCTCGTCATTCACTGATGAAGTCCTCTACGAATCCTCATTAGTTAAAACAATCGTATACGATTTCAGAGCAAGAAGAGCACAGCAGTTAAGTAGCCTCTCCTTAAATTCCTCTTTGTTCTTAAGTCAAAATTAACATGAAAGCACTTCACGAGCAATTTAAATATGATCTAGATAACGAAGAAGGCATAAAATCTCCTTTTTTTACTTCCAAAGCAAGTTCTAGGTTAATTGCGACTACTCCCTAACCAGGAAATAGACATCAAGTGCAAAGTAATGTGTAATCTGATCTCCCTGAGTGTGGATATGGTAACCTCAAAGAACAAAGCAAGAAATACTTTCGTTATCATCCAAATAGGTAGGAAATATGTTTCGCTTTAGAAATGCTATTATTAAGAGAAATTTTTCATAATTTTAACTTTTATTTCATTTATAAGAAATATTTTTAATACTGTAATACCAGAATCTTTTAATTATTTTTATTTTTGTTCTCAAGAACATTTCTGATACGGATGGAAAAGAAGAATCAAGAAGAGTCCATTAAGTAGAAATAATTATCTCATTCTTCATCTCATTCACCAAATTATCTCTTCTCTCGAGGTTCTTTTCATCAAAGAAATCAGTCTACTCAACTCTAATAGGAATAAATATGGTATCCATCAAGAGGGAAAATATCAGATTCTCTGTTAGCTCCTCTTGGTAGTACCTATGGTGGTTACAAAGGTCGTGAAACAAAATTGAATATTTCTTAAGATAATAAAGCAAACATAATGCCTAAATCAAAGAAAGAATAAAGACTTTAGATTAAACAAGCCAAAGCTGTGTTTGCTCTAAACTGTGCGAAATCGGCTTATTTGAAGACACTTTCAAAAGATACAATGAAGAAAAGTAATGTTTTTCCACATCCAAAAGCAGCTTCGAGTCACATTTAAAGACCCTTAGACGCATACCTTCAAAAGTAAGTCTTTTTAACTTTTGAAGTATCTTTAGAATATTTTGTGCAAATAAATTCTTTTTAGATTTTAAGTTTGTTTGATTCTTTATTTAGAGTAGGAGAAGTGAAAATTATTAGGAATAATAGCAAAAATAGTGCTTAAAATGTCGGAAAAAATAGCAGATCATCTTCAGGGAATCTTACAATTCAAAAGAAAAGATAGCAACTTGGAATCTAAAAGAATCTCTCAGTTTCGGAAGTATTTTTCTCGGATTCTATTTCACAATCGACATTTGGGTCTAGTAGTGGATTCAGTAAGAAAAGCCCTACCAATAGCAATAACAATAATGACAGTAATCCTTATAGATTCTGCAATGATTATGTTGGATCTTGAAAGGAGAAAGAATATCACCTTTTACATGCTTTTTTCTGATTGATTTATTTTGTTAGTGAGAAAGATCATGCTTTTGTTGTATTATTTCTTTTTAAACATAGCAAAACTAAGAAAATTAACTTACGTTAGTAGTGTAAAATGGAATATTTAGGTTCTTAAGAATAGGTATCACCTCAATAATTAGTAAAGGTGCCAGAATTTGAAGTGATTTATTGATTTTTAAAGTTGATCAAGAAAAAAACTACTAGAAATTTGGGGGAAAAGGGAAAAAATTAAATTCTTGGCTGACTGAGATCAAAAGTTTGAATTGCATTACCAACGACAAAGTGTCCGTTTAAGTGAAAACTAGAATCAAACAAATAAGATTATCGAATTAAACAGAAGAGATAAAGGTTTATCGGATGAGTTGTAGTTCAGGAAACCTCAGTGATGAAGCTGGAAAATCAAGCTAAAATTTTCAAGTTTGCGTGCGTATCCGACCTCTAAATAGCAAGGAAGAATAGTAAACAACTAAGAGATTCCATTCGATCATCTAAACCCAGGATAATATGGTATGAACAACAATATTAATATGATTTTAATTTTTTCCCATGTTTGCATTTTTTACTAATTTCTATTTGCATTTGATGGCATATTCACAGCTGTTTGTGTATGATCCAACTGAGAATAGCATTAAGGATATCATAGCGAATTCTTAAAATGGTAGTGTCATCTAAAGCAATTCTACTTTTGGTTGTAACACCAATGCTAGTTTCTGTGTTCCTCAACCTAATAGACGTCCAGAAAAAGAATTTATATTTGATTCTGTGTTTGATGAAAGAACTTCAACAGAATAGGTGTTTAAACAATCGATTCTACCTTCAATTGATCATGTATTGAGCGGATATAACTCAACTGTTTTTGCATACGGAATGACTGGAGCTGGGAAAACACATACGATTTTTGGAAATCTACAGAATTCAGGTTAGTCTTCTTCAGATGGTATTGCACTGATGACATTGAATGCTCTACAGGCTAAGGCATCCAATTCAACGAATTAAATCGTATTTAAATTCAGTTATCTTGAAATCTACAACGAAAACATCAGAGATCTTATGGTGGAAAACAGCGAGAATCTCATGGTTGTAGAAGATTCGCAAAAAGGGGTGTTTGTTCCAGATTTAACTGATTTCCTAATATTACACCCAGATGATATTAGGAAATATATTATCTAAGGTAATACACGAAGAATCATGGCAGCTACTGCAGCTAACTAATTCTCCTCCAGGTAAGATTCTTTAGAATATCCTTGGTTAGATTAAAAATATGTTTTATTTGTTAGATCGCATGCGATAATTTAGATTATCTGTGAATAGAAGAATCATGGGTAGAATCTAAATATCCTCTCGAAGTTATGCATTGTCGATCTAGCTGGCAGTGAAAGAGGTGCAGTAACAGAAAACAGAGGTGTGCGATTATAAGAAGGAGCGAATATCAATAGAAGTCTGCTAGCACTTGGAAATTGCATTAATTTGCTATCTGACAGCAATAAAAAAGGTTCTTTTGTACCTTATCGAGATTCCAAATTAACTCGCTTGCTGAAGGAATCTCTAGGTGGAAATACCCGAAGTATCATGATCGCATGCATTAGTCCAAGCAGCTTATGCTATGAAGAGACTGTGAATACCTTGAAATATGCTGTACGCGCAAGATGCATTAAGAAAACTGTTAAGAAAAATACATCCGAAATGGCATAACACGTATCGGAATATAAAATGATAATTTCAGGTCTACGCTCAGAGATTGTAGCTTTGCATGAATAACTTAAAGATAAGAGCAATGAGAATTAGTTACTTAAGATCAAGTAGAATGTCATGCCAATGTTGGTTGAGGATAAGAATATTTATTAGGAAGACAAAGGTATTTAGAATGTAGAAGAAATAGGCTAAATGTTATTTGAGAATCTCGAAGAACATTGGGAGATAAGTACTACTATTGAAGAAATCATTAATTTGAATAAAATTAGTGAAAATTACATAATCGAGAAGGAAGAGAGATTGAATAATCGGGATGTTAAAGATTTATCTGCTGAAGAAGCTTAGGAATGTACAGATGAGATTGCTAAAAGACGAGAAGTGATTCAAAGTAACTAAGAAATTCTTGCTGAAATGAATGCAAAGCTAGAAAAGAATATTGAGTTCAAAAAATAACTCCATATCAAAATTAAAAATATAGGGAACACGCGAGTTTCTCATGATCTTCCTTCGAACAGTTGTACGAATATTAATCTCTCAAGGTTAAGCGAATAGTTTGGAATCGATACCAAAGAGGATAATTATGTTTAGAGCAACATCAAAGATAATTAAATCCTAGAGATGCAAAAGAAGATGCATATCTTGGAAGAGGAACTCAAAAATAAGGATAAATTGCTGTAACAAAAGCAAACAATCATCTAAAATCTAGTAATTTAGTTTATCTTCTTGGGGTTAGAAAATAAATTCTTTCAAAAAAGCCCTCCCAAAAGATTATGTTATTCACTTTTTTTTTACTCTATTTTAGACAGAAAATGAGGTACTTATGGCAGGTTTGAATAGCTCAGTAACAACGAAACTAGCATCAAAAGCACTAATCAATACTAATAATACAATTACTCCTACTTCTTAACCTGGAATTTCAAAAAAATTATGTTTATCTAGTAATAATAAGAACAGCCACTCTCTGAATAGTTAACCTCAGCAGCAGTAACCTTCAACCAATTATTATTGTCCTTCTTAGCAGTAACAAACAAACGTCCATTAATTCTACTTAAAAATCCCAAAGGAAATGATAAGTGAAAGAAGGGCAAGCAACTCAAGCCCTGTTTCTCATGTAGTTTAGGTTTCGAGCATAGTTTCTTAGAATTATCTTGGGTTTAATGATTCGCTACGAGTTTCAGCAGAAAGGAGTGGTTTAAAGCGTTAGAGCAGCAGCAATTATTACAGTAATTCAAATAACTGCAGTTAAAACGAAGACATGAATTGCAGCTCAAAGAAGAACAAATATTCAGGAAATAAACATAATTTCTCATAGCATTAGACAAGCAACGTTGAACCTATTTCTAGATCCAATTTTTATAGTAAACAAAGTTCAAGCAAAAACAACAACAATATTATTGAGAATTGCGCTTTCAATTTGTCTTCTCGTT
>Ga0302285_10001210_pt1 | contig 14201 bp, 7 predicted proteins | sample III_Fen_E2_2_FD_200455 | JGI IMG/M metagenome (GOLD analysis project Ga0302285, IMG submission 200455) | Peat permafrost microbial communities from Stordalen Mire near Abisko, Sweden - III_Fen_E2_2 | ecosystem: Environmental > Terrestrial > Soil > Wetlands > Permafrost | place: Sweden: Abisko... | reverse complement strand
GGTCAGATTAGCAGCTGGGGTTCCCCACCCCGTTCCGTTATATACCTGCAATTGGTTGAGATCGGTATCATACACAATTAATCCCTTTGCAGGGCTGGCGATTGCTGTTTTTTGTGCGGTTGTCATCCGGGGCATCAAACTGCCCTTGGTGGTGGAAGTTATATCCAACACTGCTGAGGCTGCAGGGGCAGTATTACCTATCCCCACGCTTACAGCATTCGCCCCGGTACCACCAAGAATCAAGCTGTTGCTCTGACTTACCTTTGCATTACTACCAATGGCAGTTATATTTGTAAGCGCGGTGGTATTAGCCACTATATCACGACTTGCCATATATCCTAAAAACAGGGCATTATTATCAATTACCGATTGCTGTGCTGCGGTTGACTCATCTCCATATCCCGCATCAAATCCTATCGCTACATTATTAACTCCTGTTGTATTAGCTACGAGCGCAGAAGAGCCTATTGCTGTATTATTACCCCCTGTTGTATTAGAATTGAGTGCAGAAACTCCGGTTGCTGTATTACTACCCCCTGTTGTATTAAGCATAAGTGCAGAACCTCCGGTTGCTGTATTACTAGTCCCTGTTGTATTATTTGCGAGTGCAGAAATTCCGGTCGCTGTATTATTACCCCCTGATGTATTAGCTGCAAGTGCACTAATCCCTATAGCAACATTGTTGATTCCCGTAGTAGCAGCGTTTAAGGCCAATAGACCAAAAGATGTATTGTTAAAACCCAATAATCCCGACTGTATACCAGATCGTTTAAATACTACATCTTTATTATCGGTGGTGCCTATGAAATTGGTTCCTGCTGTAGTACCTGCATTGCCTGTCAGGTTCCACACGGAATTTGCATTGGTTACGTCATTCCCATTTAATTTTTGAATGGCTGTCAGAATATTGTCGGAGGCTGTAATTGTTCCGGCTCCACTGGTATATCCGGTTAATACTTTGCCTATTACAGCAGCATTGCCAACAGTAGTTGTATTTCCTGTAGAAGTAACTTCACCCGTAAGATTGGCATTCGTAATAACAGTTGTTGAATTACCTATACTGGTAACCATACCTGTCAGATTCGCATTGGTGGTTACCGTTGAAGCATTTCCACCAATACTTAAATTCGCTACCGGTGTGGTAGAGGTAACTACCAATGGAGCAGTTCCTATGGCAACGGTTGAAGTTAATTGTGTCCCAGAAAGATTTCCTGAAGCAACTACTGAAGTTGGTGTGATGGCTCCAAGACTTAATGTAATAGCAGGTGCCGTGGTGGCATTAGCGACTGTTCCGCTTACTCCGTTGGCAGTTACCACTGAGGCTGAGGTAACGGTACCGCCACTACCTGCTGCAGTTAAAACACCTCCTGTACTCAAACTCAAACCGCTGCCAATACTTATTTCTGAAGGAGTAGCAGTTGAAGCTAATGGGTTTCCTAATAACCGGCTGGCGGTTACAGTCTGCATTTTACCATAGTTTACAGCATTATTGGCAATCGTTGTGGCATTGCCGACCGAAGTAACATCTCCGGTCATATTCGCATTAGTCGTAACTGTTGAGGCTGTTGATGCAGTGGCTGCATTTCCGGTTATATTGGTTTGGTCACCTGTATTGGTTCCACTGACTGTTGCATCCGAAGAAACTGTTAATGTTTTAGATGTAGTTCCGCCTGCAATGGTAAAACCTGTGGTTGCAGCAGTAGGTGTTAATCCATTGATCGTTTTGCCCGTTAATGCTTCTGCACCTGCTAATGTTGCCAAAGTACCGGTTGTTGGTAAAGTGACCGTTGTAGCAGCAGTAGAAGTAAGTGTGGTTTGGTATGCTCCACCGGTGGTTAAATTTCCACCCAGGGTAATTGTTTTTCCTGTATTGGCAACACCGGTTCCTCCATTGGCCCCGGCTACTATGCCAGTTACATTGGCTGCTGTGCCGGTTACATTGGTCTGATCGCCTGTGTTGACTCCTGAGGTATTAGCTAAGACTGTCTGTTGTGCATCTGTTACATAGTTTTTATTGGTCGAAGCAGCAATATCAGCCGTTGTTGCGGCTGCTCCTGCTGTGACCAATCCTTTTGCATCATAGGTGATCTTGGTGTTGGTGCCGGCTGTAATGGCAGTATTGGCTGCAACAGCATTTAAACTTACCAGGGTTGGTAAAGTCTGGTCACCTGTATTGGTTCCACTGACTGTTGCATCCGAAGAAACTGTCAATGTTTTCGATGTAGTTCCGCCTGCAATGGTAAAACCTGTGGTTGAAGCAGTAGGTGTTAATCCATTGATCGTTTTGCCCGTTAATGCTTCTGTACCTGCTAATGTTGCCAAAGTACCGGTTGTTGGTAAAGTGACCGTTGTAGCAGCAGTAGAAGTAAGTGTGGTTGGGTATGCTCCACCGGTGGTTAAATTTCCACCCAGGGTAATTGTTTTTCCTGTATTGGCAACACCGGTTCCTCCATTGGCCCCGGCTACTATGCCGGTTACATTTCCAGCAGTTAAACCGGCAGCTGTGCCGGTAATATTCGTACCAACAAGCGCAGTGGGAGTTCCCAAGTTAGGCGTTGTAAGTATTGGTGAAGCACTCATTACAAATGTTGATCCCGTACCGGTTTGTGAAGCCACACTTGTTGTATTTCCTACACTTGTTATCGGACCGGTTAAATTGGCATTGGTGGTTACTGTCGTGGCACTTCCTAATGTAAATTCAACCCAGTTTGCATCCAGAATTCCCCCTATTAGTTGATAGGTTTTAGGCGTTCCTGAGCCGGCATCCAACACCGCACAAAGCATACCCTGCTGCCTTCTTAATGCAGGGATTGCATTTCGCGCGGCAATGGTTGCAACCTGATGAAGCCCCCCCTGAGCATCGTTTGACAATATAATCGGATATAAATTTCCCGTCAAAGGAGTCAGCGTATTACCCATTTTAAATTGTGCATTGGAAGAACTTATTCCAAAGAACAATATTAAAATCGCTATCAGGAGTTTTCTGTTCATATTATAAGTTGATATATTCATTGCTATGAAATTAAAAATTCATTAATACTAGAACTGTAATTAATTTACTGCAGTCGTATTTTAACCGTTGCATTAAAGTATTGAACATTGACAAAAACCAGTTTATAATTTGTTCCGGTATAGCTAAACTGGTTACTAAAATTCGGTCTGTTGATAACAGTGACATCGGATGCCGAATAAGTCATCCATGAACTGAAATTAGAATCATAGTATTGTACAGCAGGAGTTGCTGCATCATCAGGATAAGCAAAACAAACGTACTCTCCGCCTGCCCCGCAAACAAAATCATAACCGGCTGTAGCTTTCCAGTTACCGCCTAGCTTTGTTTCCGAAGCCAGTGCTTTTATCTGAGTATCGGTAAAGGCAAAACTCCCATCACTTGGTACTAGGGCAGAGGTTATAGTTCCACGGTACAAGCGGTTATCCCAGTTTACGGTAGGCGAATTTTTGCTTATCCCTGCACCATAGATACTTCCGTTGACGATCAAAGGAAAGGCTTTTGTCTGCGTTCCTCCGTTAGCAATAGTTTTAAAGGTTACAGTCTTTGATCCGGTGGAAGCAGTTCCGGCCGATGCTCCATCCACCGAGATAGCGGTAACGGTTTCATCATTCGGAGTAATGGCCCAGTTTAACGTGATATCCTTATTATTTACATCGTATTCATAGACTGTTGTAGAAGGGCTCAAGGTTGGATTTCCGTAAGTAAGCTGAATGGCCGGACTCATGGTTAAAGTTATATTTGATGTAACAGTGTTCGGCTGAGCATCAATTACCTCAAGTGTATATGTTTTGTTGAATGTTGTCTTGGCGTCAAGTACAGTATTGGCAAAGGGTATTGCACTAAAAGTTCCACCTTGATTTCCTCCGGTAGGTGTAATGTTTGCAAGTTCTGTTGCTCCCGATTTCAGTTTTATGGAAGTAATTTGTTTATCGTCCGTATTGTCGGTAAGGCTATTATTGGTCACACTCCATGTAAATGAAACATTGCTTGACGGTGGATTCCCCCAGTTTTTCCATGTACTGTAAGGAAATACAGTAGTTGCAGTTGTAAATGTATTGGTTGGCGGTGTTGCTGCAACTGAAGGGAAGAAAAAAGCCTCAAAAAATTGAGACATTGTTTTACCTCCGGTACCTAAATTTTGTCCGGTATTGTTATTTCCTGACAACGTGATTGGACGGTCAATATTAAAGCTGACATTGTCTGCAATATTCAACATCGCTTTCACAGTAGTAGCATCCAGTGCTTCGGGAGACCCAGTACCTGCGGCATTTCTTCCTAATATCCTTGCAGTAGCAATATCATTCATTTTTGACAAGGTAACAGCTTTATCGGTAATCGTTAGAGCATCTGACCCTGTTACATCTCCGGTATGATTGGCATTAGTAATCTTCGCAGTGTTGGCTAATACAGCCGTATTATTGGTTACGTTTGTTTGAAAGTCGCTAACTTGCGAACCTGTAATACTAATTCCTGTACTTTTGTTCCATGCTGCGAACAGTGGATCTGTTTCGGTGGCAGCTGTAACATAGTTTGGTGTCCAGTTTTCCCAACTGGACGTACCTGAATTATACTTTAATAACTGACCATCAGCCACGGAATTAAAAGAGAATGGGTTTGAAGTTATTTCGCTCCATGCAGGAACGTAACTAATCGGACGATATAAACCTGCATGGTTTCCCCAGCCAAAAGCAGTATTCCAATTGGCAATATCAGCGGAAGCAATTCCATTGGCGGGATGAGCTGTCGTCATGGCATCGGTAATGCCATAGCCTAAAACAGTTGTTGGTTTGTTTAATATTTGGGATTTTCCAGCTACAGCGTTCCAGTCCGGGTTTACATTTACTTCAGCTCCTTCTGCTATACCTGCTAATTTTGCAGCATCAGCAGCGGGATAGCTTATTTTTGCTGTATTTGCTAATACTTCTGCATTATTGGTTACGTTGGTTTGAAAGTCGCTAACTTGCGAAGCTGTAATACTAATTCCTGTACTTTTGTTCCATGCTGCGAACAGTGGATCAGTTTCAGTAGCAGCTGTAACATAGTTTGGTGTCCAGTTTTCCCAACTGGACGTACCTGAATTATACTTTAATAACTGACCATCAGCTACGGAATTAAAAGAGAATGGGTTTGAAGTTATTTCGCTCCATGCAGGAACATAACTTAACGGACGATACAAACCAGCATGGTTTCCCCAACCAAAAGCGGTGGTCCAATTGGTAATGTCTGTCGAACTAATTCCATTAGCGGGATGTGCTGTCGACATACCATCGGTAATGCCATATCCCAAAAGGGTAGTTGGCAGACCAGTTAATGTACTGAAATTGGCACTTGTTGCTAAAACACTAAACTCTACCCAGTTAGCATCCAGGATTCCCCCGATCAGCTGATAGGTTTTAGGCGTTCCAGAGCCAGCGTCCAAAACAGTACAAAGCATACCTGGCTGTCTTCTTAATGCAGGTATTGCATTTCGTTCTGTAATAGTTGCAACCTGATGAAATCCGCCCTTGGCATCATTTGAATAAATAATTGGATAAAGACTTCCCGATAAGGGAGCCAGCGTATTACCCATTTTAAACTGAGCATACAAAGAACTAAACCCGATAAATAATAAGAAAAGGATAAGGCGTATAACCCTTAAACTATAATTAGTTGCTATTTTCATAATAATTTATTTTCGTTGACAAGCAACTATTATTGAATTCTAATTTTAACTGTTTGACCAAAATACTGAACACAAACAATAACTATTTTATAATTAGTTTCTGTATAACCATTTTGATTGACAAAATTTGCTCTAGAAATTATGTTAAGGTCTGCTGCCGTATAAGTCATCCATGAATTAAAATTCGAATCATAATATTGAACTACTGGAGTTACATTATCATCCGGGTAAGCAAAAACAACGTATTGCCCACTGGTTCCGCAGACAAAGTCATATCCGGCTGCTGATTTCCAGTTACCGCCAAGTTTGGTTTCTGATGCTAATGCTTTCACCTGAGTATCGGTAAAGGTAAAAGCTCCATCGTTTGGAATAATTGGAGATGTGATAGTCCCTCGGTATAAACGATTATCCCAACTTACTGTAGCCGAATTTTGAGCAGTTCCTGCACCGTATATACTACCTGTGACAACCAAAGGGAAAGCTTTGGAAATAGACCCGCCGTTGGCAATGGTTTTAAATGTTACAGCCTGTGTTCCGGTTGAATAAGTACTTCCTGTTGAGTTTCCATCGACCGAGATATTGGTAATGTTTTCATCATTCGGGGTGATTGCCCAGTTTAATGTGATATCCTTATTATTCACATCATATTCATATACCGTGGTGGCAGGCGTTAAAGTTGGGACTGAGTAAGCAAGACGAATGGCAGGACTCATGGTTAATACAATATTCTTTAAAACGGTTTGAGGTTGTGCATCGATCACTTCCAGAGTATATGTTTTAGTGAATGTTGTCTTAGCATCGAGCACCGTGTTGGCAAAAGGAATCCCAGTAAAGCTTCCGCTTTGGTTTCCACCTGTAGGTGTAGCATTGGCAAGTTCAGTAACTCCAGTTTTAAGTTTGATGGAAGTAATTGCTTTATCATCCGTATTATCGGTAAGGCTTAAATTAGTTACACTCCAGGCAAACGAAAGATTACTTGAAGGTGGATTGCCCCAACTTTTCCAGGTGCTGTACGGAAAGGTAGTGGTTGTGGTGGTAAGGGTGCTGGTAGGCGGTGTTGCTGCCACAGCCGGAAAGAAAAAAGCCTCAAAGAACTGAGCCATGGTTTTGCCGCCGGCTCCCAGATTTTGTCCCGTAACACTTAATCCTGGCAAAGTGATATTGCGGTCGATATTAAAACTGGCATCTGCAGGTATGCTTAGCATTGTACGGACTGTTGCAAGATCAAGAGCCTCAGGAGTACCGGCATTGGTAGAATTTCTGCCTATAAATGAACCCGCGGACAGATCATTCATTTTTGCTAATGTAACAGCTTTATCGGTTATAGTTGTAGTATTTCCAATCGAAGTGACTTCACCCGTGAGGTTGGCATTGGTAGTAACTGTAGCAGCAACAATCGGACTCAAATCAACAGAAGCTTTTATTCCATTTACAGAGGTTTCTAAAGTATTTCCGGTTAAAGTGTTTGTAAAACCGTTTACAACATTTGCAGATTTAGAAACATTATTTACATTGGTAGTCAATGTATTCCCACTAATGGAGAGGTCATTAGTAATAGCAACAGCACTGGCATCTTGATTTACGAGTTTTCCAGTAGCGTCAAATCCTAATGTTTTGGCAACAACTCCGGTAGCAGGTGTCAAATCAGAGATCACACCATTCACATCACTTTTAAGAGTATAATTATCATTTGCGGTTAAACTATTAGTAGTATTTGCAGTAACAATTGGACTCAAATCAACAGAAGCTTTTATTCCATTTACAGAGGTTTCTAAAGTATTTCCGGTTAAAGTGTTTGTAAAATCGTTTACAACATTTGCAGATTTAGAAACATTATTTACATTGGTAGTCAATGTATTCCCACTAATGGAGAGATCATTAGTAATAGCAACAGCACTGGCATCTTGATTTACGAGTTTTCCAGTAGCGTCAAATCCTAATGTTTTGGCAACAACTCCGGTAGCAGGTGTCAAATCAGAAATCACACCATTCACATCACTTTTAAGAGTATAATTATCATTTGCGGTTAAACTATTAGTAGTATTTGCAGTAACAATCGGACTCAAATCAACTGAAGCTTTTATTCCATTTACAGAGGTTTCTAAAGTATTTCCGGTTAAAGTGTTTGTAAAACCGTTTACAACATTTGCAGATTTAGAAACATTATTTACATTGGTAGTCAATGTATTTCCACTAATGGAGAGATCATTAGTTATAGCAACAGCACTGGCATCTTGATTTACGAGTTTTCCAGTAGCGTCAAATCCTAATGTTTTGGCAACAACTCCGGTAGCAGGTGTCAAATCAGAAATCACACCATTCACATCACTTTTAAGAGTATAATTATCATTTGCGGTTAAACTATTAGTAGTATTTGCAGTAACAATTGGACTCAAATCAACTGAAGCTTTTATTCCATTTACAGAGGTTTCTAAAATATTTCCGGTCAGAGTATTTGTAATAGCGTTAATGATGGATACTTCATCTGCAACTTTACCATTAACCGTAGTCTTTAACTTATTGCCGGTTGAGCTATTTGAAACAGTAGTATAATTTACAATTAATGCTAGCAATTCATCAGAATTAATCACCCTTGACCACTGAGTTGAATTCCAATAGTAAATTCCTTTTGCCTGGGCACCTGTACCATCGGCAAAAATCAACATACCGTTAACGGCTATTCCATCTAATGTCCATTTAGTAACATCGTCCAGTGGAATACGTGGTAAAAGTAGTCCTTTGGAAGTGCTTTCCAATTCTAGTAATGATCCGCCATTTATCGTTGCAGGATTATTGCCAATTTTATTCTGACCATATATTAATGCTGTAAATACCGTCGACATTGTAAATAATAAAAAGATATACTTGTGCTTCATAATTATAGTTTTGTTTGAAACATACTTAGCTCATTATACTGATACTAATATTATTGATACTTACTTTCTCAGGTTAACTTTCGAGCCATTAACATAGAACTTATTTAATGTTGCCTAAAATCAGTTTGTTAACTTAGTTTTCCTATTAAAGATGAAGATGATCAATTCATCTCCGTTGATTTCGATATGCAGGCATTTTTATCCAGTTCCTTCCTGACTTCTTTCTGGAAATTAAATTACCATGCTGTCTTACCCTGTTTCAACTCCCAAATAATCATTTTTATATAATCCCGATTGGGAAATAATTCATCTTTTCGGTCATTAAACTCTTGCACATTTTTTATTCTAAATAACTGTTGAGCCGGTTGATTCATTTCCACTAAGTTGCTTCTTTTATCAAAGACAAGCGTATAAGCAGGCAGAGACTTCAACATCACCATCATCTCTTGTGAATTTTATGCAATTGAAAGATATTTGTACATAATAAAAATCAGATTTAAAATGAAAATAGTTCTGCAATTAGATATCAATAATTAAATTCGATTTTGAATAAACTAAAATATAGATCATGATATACTTAACAATACCGGTAGTGCTAAAATATTTATAATCTCAAGTTTGACTAATCACTAATTTAGCTTATCAATTATTTAGTTAAAAAAAGGTATAGTCACTTCACCAAAAATGGGAGATGATTATAAACACTACAGTCCATATTATTATCGTGATAATTAAAAGTATTAAAAAGGAATACTTATATAAGTTACTCTCAATCATTATAATATTCAGTGTTTTCAACATCAGATTTCATAAACGTTAATTTTTTTTGGGTGAATTCCTCGCTGCTAGCTGCGAAAAACTCACTAACATAACGACGGGAATAATTAATTCCCTCCACTTGCGGCGTTGGAAGTTTATTTGTTTTATTTATATCTGCATTGAATAATTTATGTCTCATCTTATTCCAAACTAGTTTAAACATAAATGATATTAAGTCCTCAAGGATGCATACCAATATACCAATGATAGCCATTAAGATCAAAATTGGAGTAAAAAAAAATCTCAAACCAGATAAAATATAATTTCCCATATCTTTTTGCTTTATATGTTATTCGCAATTAAGTACAAGCTATGTTATTCTCAAATTAATTTAGTTTTGACCTTATATATAATGGCAATACAGTCTATTTTTTATATTTAAAATATCACATTATATGTGTTGACTACTTATTATTAAAATTTACATTTTAATCTCTTTATTTAATGCTCGGCAAAAATAGAAACGAATGATTAAATAAAAATAAATTTAAACGGGACAAGTGGCAGACATTTCTAATTATATTAGGCTTATTGTCATATTATCAACTACATAGCGTTCGTGTTGTCGTATTTATTGTGTCAATTAATATCTTTAAGTAATATACAGTAATCACTAAGATGTGTAAATTGTGGTTATGATATAAATTCTTCTTAAGTAACAATGTTTGACAAATGCAAAATTCTTTTTTGTGATTATTCCCCATCATAATAAACTTTCTTTATTTGGCTTTCTTTTTGCAATCTAGCAAGGTATTCGGTATGTGTCTTAACTGTAAACCTTAAATTGTGAATCCATCGTTAAAAACTTGAAAGAGTAACGAAAATGACCATAAGTCATACTGTGCGAAAGAAAATTCTACAGCCTAGATGTGTGAATTATATAAGTTTTTTCAAAAGTTATGTAATAGAAATTATATAAGTTAGTTGTATATTGAATTTGAAAATGAAATTCTATGCCACAGAGTGGTTAAATGTGAATAACTCCCAGTGAAGCTTGCGAAACTGGGGGATGTGATGAGCACTCACAATACCAGTCCGTCAGCTGACGGACTAAACAATACTATAATCTGTTATTATTGAATCCTTTCAGGGCTCCGACAGTTTATGTGATTCTCCGTCGCCGGTTTTACCAGCGGTTATTAGCTTACGCTGACCGTTGGTTCACATTGATTCCTGTTCGACTGAGCTCACGCCAAAGCCTTCATGAATCTAAAAATTAGATATTATGTATTATTAGTCATAAATCAACGGCATTAGAAGTTCAAATAAGTAAACTTTTATAATGTCTAATTCGTTTGTTATTTAATTTATGGAGATTTGTAATTTGAGAATGAACTAAATATTTTTTATCACTCCAGAATCAAAAATTGGCTAAAAAATGGGTGGGATATAATCATAGTTCAAGACATAGGAATCGGTATATTCTTTTAAAAAGGGAAATTAATACGCAAATGCTTAATTGACAAAAAAAAGTGTAAGAACAAAATGTGAAAAAGCTGCAGGAATTAGATTTATAATTGTCAGAGTTGATAGGCATTATATGTATTATATATCTGAATAGTTGATCATTACATTAACTATAATAGAGAGTAATCAGGGATAAATAAAATGTTACATATGGACCATAAAGGGAATGTATTTATTATTGAATTTCTAATACTATAACACTAAATAAATGAGACAAATATTGATAATAAATGATAATCAAGCCGCAATAACAGTTCAAAAGGCTTTACTTGAAAAGGCTGGATATAAAATTCAATCTGAATTGAAGTCAGTCAATATAATTGAGACTTTTCATAATATTCACATGGAACTTATCATCCTTGATTGGCATGTGCCTAACAAAGACGAAATGGAAGTGTTGAAAGAAATTCGGAGCTACTCTGAATTGGACAATATTCCTGTTATTGTAATTTCAGAAATTTATAATAACACGTTAGATCTGAAAACTGCATTTGAATCCGGAGCATGGGATTATTTAAAAAAACCAATAGATGAAATAGAACTTGAAGCTCGAATTGCTAATGCTTTTCGATTGGTTGATTATCATATAAAAGAAATGAACATACTAACTACGCTTAAAAACATAGATGTTAATATTATCGAGAATAAAGCAGATATATTACAACTTGAGTTAGATAAGAAAGATCGAGAAATGATAACAGTAGCTATAAACACCATTCAAAATAAGAAATTTATTGCTAGTTTAAAGTTTGACTTGTTTGAGAACAATGTTAAGTTTGATATACATCATATAAGACATTTAAAAAAAATCCTCAATAAATATGAAAGCATCTCTAAATCGTTAAATTGGGACTTGTTTGAAAAAAGATATATTGAACTTGATAGTAACTTCTACAGCACTTTAAGTACTGAATTCACGTTGCTAACCTGGGGTGAATTAAGGCTTTGCGGCCTGTTTCGAATTGGGTTTACTATAAAAGAAATAGCTGCTCTTAACTATTCTAGCTATGACACAGTTAGAAAATCAGTGTATCGTATTCGAAAAAAACTGGGAATAAATGAAAAAGTGGACATTAACTTGTTTTTTCAAAAGTATTAACTCATCTAGTCGTCTTTATTTGTCCGTAAGTTAAAGTAAAAGAATATGAAATTGGGCGAATTTCTGACTTAATCCCTATTTTGTGTGTATTTGTGTGTGTGTGTGTGTGTGTGCGTAAATAGAAAACACTTATATACGGAATGTATATAAGTAACTACTAAAATGATTAATTAATTCAAAAGTGATGTAAAGTCGGAATTTTCAACCTAAACACAATCATTCTTGATTTATCGACACTGATATTGTTATATAAAATTTTAGAATTAAATAAAAAAAGAGCCAATCTTTATAGATTGGCTCCAAATGTGTATACATGAAATGATCTCACATTCCTTGTAGTTTATTTATTTTTTTTGCATAACTTTCCGTCAAGAATAACAATATTGTCAGAATTAGAATTCATATAATTTTAAAATTATCAAAATGAAGATATGCTTCATTCAAACTCTTATTCTGTAAATTCTACAAATTACGATTCTGACTATTTTTCTTCTCATTTGACAAGCCAAAGAAAAACTTTTCGCACAACGTAAATCACTCACATGATTTTAAAACTCAAATCACGCACAAGATCTACATGCTCCTTACTTTTTCAATTGCTTATCAGTCTGAATTTCGATCATTTCGAAATCTGTACAGAATCTTTAATGTTAAATAATTTACTGGCTTCACTGTAAGGCATATTTAGCAACTTACTTTTAGTATTGTATTTTATCGCTGCAGTTTTTAAAGCGGTAGAAGTTCCCGGAATGGCAATAAATCTAAATTTATCATTGGCATTGAAAGGTTGTGTACTCATATCGCACGTAAACTCAATACTTCCATATTGGTGAACCAAGAAACTCCAGTTTGCACCTAAAGCATAAGCTGGTAATGGTCGAACCGTAGCTGAATTGTATAAATCACCTGACAGCCACACATAAGCCAATACCACTCCACTTTCTACAACGCCTTGAGTCAAATCGGGAGCTGAAGCATCGAAATACCAATCGCCTGCAGTTCCTGACCAGGCTGTTGGACTAAACCATTCGGAGTAATACACATCTGCATTTTGTCCATCGGCTCCGGCCGGCCCCTGAATTTCTTCTTTTGCACATCCAGTGAAAGTAACAACCGTAAATGTCAGTAATAAATAAAATGTACTGATTTTTGTTTTCATAATAAACTGTTTTTTTAAAGATAAAAAAATAAATGCTTTTACTATTAAATTCGGTTAGCAAAGTTATGGGTTGGGGACAATGAAATTATTACATAACAATAGAGAAAAGTTACATGATTCACACGTTTTAGAACTGGCTCCAGTATTAACAATGCTTACCCTGATTTTTTATAGCATAAATCTTGCCAAAGATTTTGTGTAAAGTGTTCTCACTTCATTCGACTAAAAGTAAAGCCTCGTTTCTTCGTTGTTGGTTTGGTTTGGACAACCTCACGTTATATAAAAGAATAAGGAAAGCTTTGCTTTCCTTATTCAACGACATTTTCTTCTTATATTGGCAAGCCAAAAGTTTGCTTTTAGCTTGAACAAAGCGGGACGCTTCACAAAACAGCATACACGCTAAGCTCAACTGGTCTTTTAATTCATTCTCCTTATATAATCAAAATCGAATATTTCAATTTTCTGTCCTGAGCATTTAGATAAAAGGACTGTTGCACGACAAACCTTATTTAAATCTCCATCAGTAAGAATTATTCGTTTTAATATAGATTTGAGAGCAATGTAAGGCGTATCTGGTTTAATTCCCAAGAAAGAAAATAAGTCTTCTTTGCTTTCATCCTTGTATGCGCGAATATAATCAAGTTTTTTCTCTTGAATAATTTTATCCGCAATTCGACTTTTTAATGGATCTTTAGAAAATCTTTTTATACTGTCTAAATAAACTAATCCTTTAGTATCACCCACTCTAAATTTGTCTACAGCAAGCATAAAATCAGGCATAACGTTTAAAACTTCCATGAGTTTGGTATTCGATATTTCAATCTGATCTTTCACCATTTTGTCCACTCTTGTCTCGATTTCTTCCTTTGCTGTTTTATTAATTAAATCTTGAATATTATTTCTTTTGAAAGTTTCTTCGACCTTTTGTCTAGAAGCAATTAAAGCTTCTGTAGTAGCCTTGTCTTTAATGTCTAATATCGTATTATTAGCTTGTTCTTTTACTTGAGCCGTCGTATTTATTGCAACATCATTTACTTTTGCAATTTCTTTTTTTGAATTGTCAAGGCTATACTTGATTTCATCTTTAGTTTCTTTCAAATTGTCTT
>Ga0302285_10001209_pt1 | contig 14221 bp, 18 predicted proteins | sample III_Fen_E2_2_FD_200455 | JGI IMG/M metagenome (GOLD analysis project Ga0302285, IMG submission 200455) | Peat permafrost microbial communities from Stordalen Mire near Abisko, Sweden - III_Fen_E2_2 | ecosystem: Environmental > Terrestrial > Soil > Wetlands > Permafrost | place: Sweden: Abisko... | reverse complement strand
TACTCGCATTTTAGCACGCTCAGAAGTAACTGCAAGCAAGGGAAGATCATCGCTTCACTCCAGAGCTTCAGGACAATATCGAAGAGCTTGTACATAAAGAATTCGCATGGATTGTTTCGAGAAGAAGAGGAAGAGGAGGTATTGTTGTTTGTGCTGTTGTTTCTTGAATTGTTATCGCTCTGCGGGAGTGAACTATATGGAGTCGATGCTAGCATATTATTTCCTGCTTGCTAGTTCGGCTAGGTGAGGAGGATGTTCGCACCGAATCCTAGCAAGAAGAGGAAAAAGAATGTAGCCATGAGTGAAAAAGCGAGATTTAAAGATTGCTGAGTGTTGATCTGAGGAGCTATCAGTGTTGATGATGTGCTTTACAGGAATAGTTCTGTGATATCAAACGCCTTCATCCAGCTGAGTTGCATGATTCCTATGAGCTAGAGGGTCTGCAAGATCACGAGGAGTATCTCCACAATCAAGCTGCCATATTAGGTGTCGAGCATTTTATCTAGCACATAGAAGGTTCTTAGCTTCAGATACTCATTTCGAGTCTCTTCTGAGGAGGGTTCTGCGTTAAAACTAGATTTCTGGGAATCCATATATTCAAGTGGACGTGAGATAGAGAGAAAGAGAGATGTTAGATATCCTAAAAGTGCTGTTGTCTATTGAAAATTTGATTCAATAAGAATTTTGTTTAAATTTCTTTAAATCTTGTCTGTTGTTTGATTCTACTTGATTTGAAATTCTACCTTTAAATATTGAGAATTCGCTAAAAGTTTCTAACTCCTCCAAGATGCATATCTCTCTCCTTCTCCCCCCAGAAGGGATCAAACTATCCTTTGAGATAAATATATTTCAAACCCCATAATTTATAGAGACTCTCCTTATTATTATCTCACACTTTCTCTTTGGTCAAATTGTAATAATCACAATTTGGGCAATCAGCAATTTTAACAAAATTTAAGGGAAAACTTACAAAACAAAGAGAAGGTTAGATTATTACGACTACTGCGCACCATGGCAACACGTCCTGAGAATATCTGCCCACCGGAGATCTACTACAACAAAGAAGAGGCTGCGAAATACACCAATTCCACACGAATCATTGATATTCAAGAACAACTCACAGAGCGTTGCTTAGAGCTTCTGGGAATTGAAGACGATGAGGAATAGCTAATCTTGGATATTGGGTGTGGAAGTGGGTTATCTGGTTAGTCTTTAAGTGAAAATGGTCACATGTGGGTCGGCGTTGATATCTCCCGAGACATGTTGGATGTCGCAGTTGAGCGAGAAAGTGAAGGGGATTTACTAGAAGTTGACATGGGTTAAGGATTTAATTTCAGACACGGTGTGTTTGACTCTGCGATATCTGTCTCCGCCCTGCAATGGCTGTGTGTAGCAAGCAAAAAAGCTCATAATCCTATCGCGAGATTGAAGAAATTCTTCTAGAGTCTATATAATTCTTTGAGAGCAGGTGGCAAAGCTGTTTTGTAGTTTTATCCTGATGGAACGGAGTAATTAGAGATGATCACAACGGCTGCTATGAAATGTGGATTTGGAGGAGGTGTTATTGTAGATTATCCGAATTCAGCTAAAGCGAAGAAATTGTATTTAGTGATAACTGCTGGAGGTGATTCGAGAGAGTAGACCATCGTCATGAAAGATGGGTTAAAGGGTGAGCAAGATGGTGAAGATGATGAAGCGAAGTTCCATGCAGCATAAAAGTATGGATAGATTAAAAATTGGGGGGAAGGAGGAGAGGTTGAGAAGATAAAAGTGAATATGCTTTTTTCTTCTTATTTTATACTACTTTTCTAATTTTTTGTCTTTTTTTGTCTCTGCTACTACAAGACACAAGTCAATCCACAAAGGTGCTAAACCTAAGCTAAAAAGCAAGGAATGGATTCAAGCGAAAAAGGAAAGACAAAGAGCTCAGGGTAGAGATGTCAAGCACGACTCTAAATATACAGGGAGAAAGAGAGGAGGAGCATCCAAGCATTTTAAATGAAGAAAATACAGCAAAAGAAACAATAAATCAATCTCTTTAAAATCAAATTTGTTCGTTTATGTCTAGATTTCCTTGAATTTTTTTAAAAATTCCAATTGCCTTCCTAGCTAGCATGTTACCTCCTTTCTTTGTAAAATATGAACAAACCATAATAAAAGTTCCTTCTTATTATTATTATTAAATCATAACCTACTTGAACCATATCATAAATTTGATTATTTTTGATCCTTTTCCAAGAAAGATAGATTAAAAATATATCCCCCATATGTGATTCTACTATTTAGTTTCAGTGTTTTCTGGAACAAACTGAAGACAATACTCTTATTCAATAGTCTTTTTTGTTTTCAAGAGAGGCTCAAAGATCTTGCGTAAAATCAAATATTATCACATTGAATTCAAATAAAGAAAGCTACACACAACTACAAGAAACATAATATTCAGCGATGAAGAAACTAGCAGTAAAATAGCAATCATTTATTTTTGGGGAGAGAACACAATCGATGAAGCCTTCTTACTTTACTGGGGAGAAATGGGGAAATCAAAACTGACTTTATGAGGACAACCAACCAATTGCTTGTTATGATTGTTTTGCACAGGGCGAGCTGATATTCTCAGGGATTCAACCCACAGGCAAACTGCATCTGGGGAATTACTTAGGTGCTTTGCAGAACTGGGTGAAGTTGCAAGAGAGCCATCACGATAAATCAGATATTCTTTTCTGCATTGTCGATTAGCATGCACTCACAGACCGCTTCAAGATTGGTAGGCGAATATTTAGTTGATATTACCTTTCAAAATCTCTGTTTGACTGAAGAATTTCCATTTCAAATCTATTTTTATTACTCTTTCTTACTAGACCATTAAATCTACTTTGAAGACACCACCAAAGATAACACTATTATCATGGCTGCTGCTCTCTTAGCATCCGGTGTAGACCCAGAGAAATCAAATATCTTCGTGTAATCAGCAGTAAGAATAAGCAAAAAAGATTATTATATGTTAAGGAGTTACAAATGTTCTTTTCTCCTGAAATCGTATATAAATAGGTTCCATACCACACTGAGCTTGCATGGATGCTGGGATGCATCGCTCCTTAAAGCTGGCTCAACACGATGACACAATACAAAGACAAAAAAACTAAGCAATCTAGTCTTGGATTGTATTCATATCCTGTTCTCATGGCGGCTGACATTCTCCTTTATAAGTTAAGACATTACCATTTTATTGGGGAGATGTATTTGTAGCTACAAAATATGGACTAATTCTTGTATTTTTTGACTTGTATCCACAGTGCAACACAAGTGCCTGTCGGGAGTGATTAAAAGTAGCATTTGGAGCTTGCTAGAGACTATGCTACAAGGTTTAATACTCTCTTCAAAAACGGAAACAACAAAGGAATATCCATGCCCAAATACATCGAATGTAATATGCTCTTTTATAGGAGAAATTATCGTAAATTAAATTCTATTATTGTCTTTTTCAGCTGAGTTTCCCCGTGTGATGAGCTTAAAAGATGGCACCAAGAAGATGTCCAAATCTGAGTCAAGCGATTCGTCTCGCATCAATCTCACTGATACACCCGAAGTCATCTATGATAAGATCAAAAAAGCCAAAACAGACTCCATCTCAACTGTAATTAGCAGCAGATTCCAGTTATTCTTGAATACAATTAAAGGAACTTTTTGCATGAATAACTTCTCTTGTTAATCTTTAAGATCCGCTTGGATATAAACCGTCCGGAAGTCAGCAATTTACTTAGGATCTACAGTGCCATATCTGAGCGATCTATCAAGGACATAGAAGCAGAATTCGCTTCTAAGAGTATGAAGGATTTCAAAGACTCACTCGCTGAAATTATCATTAAAAAGTAGGATTCTTTTTAAATTTTACAAACAAAACAAAGAAACAAAAAAAATACAATTCATTTTTTGTCTGTTCGTGTGTACCTAGAATCTGCCCCATCGGTGTGAGGATCGAAGACCTTCTCAGCAACCAAGATTACATCTATGCATCTCTGAAGAAAGGCAACGAATATGCGTCCGACAGAGCTAAACAGAACATCTCAAGAATCAAAAAAGAAATGGGTATGTACACGATAGATTGAGAATAATATCCCCAGTATCCCCCACCGTTTTCTTGCTATTATGATTATGAGTAGTATCCGTAATTGTATGTCTGAGTTAGAGCTAACTCTTTCAAAGTTATTTATTAAAAATTTATCTTTTTTCCCCATTAAAAGTATCTCTATTTTACTAATAAATCTATTGAAATTATTTTACAAAAATTACCACACACAAAATCACACAAAATCATATTATTCAAGGAAAACACAATAGAATGGGCTAACTCTGCTGACTACCGTAATTTCAGGTACCATAGGAAGTACATACCCTCTAGCGGAGAATATCTACGCTATAGTAAGTGAAGGATCGACGATTTTAAGTCCTTGCTATGCAGGCCACGTTGTGATGTCGCTGATTTACGATAACGATTTAACTTAGTTGAATTCTATGTAAATATTGATATTCTCCAGACTGTAATGCTTCTGATGGTCCCATGGCAGATTATCCTTGAAAACAACTTGCAAATGTTCCAAGAGGGAATCTTTTTCTCGGGTATCATCGATGTAATCCATCTAGGAGAATTCAGGGTAATGTACGAATATCGGGAAATGCAGTGTCTTCTTCTCGTCAAGGAAGATGCTTTACTGTATTGATTGTGTTAAAAGGAATATATAAACAAGTTGTATTAACAAAATCAAATGGGGGGTTCCATTTTGCAGTGGTTAGAGTATCTTACCTTGCATGTTTCAGGACAATCGAGGATCTTCTTCCCTAGATAGATTCTTCTTTTCTTGCATTCTGCGAGTAGCTCTAAACTTTGCGTTTTCTTATGCTAGGTGATGCTTCGCTTCTTGCTGTTTTCGATTTCGATTGAACGCTCGATGTCTGTTCGCAATGCGAGAACTTCCCTATTTTCTGGCTCGTATTGCAACGCAGTTAAGCAGGTGATCAAGGAATCTTCGTATCTTCGGAGGGTGCTTTCGACTTGTGCTTTTCTGAAATAAGCCTTGATAAACTTATCATCTTGTTTCAAGGCTGATTTGCAATCATCGATAGCACGACCAAAGTTCTCTGAGAAAAAAATATTATTTATTTTCGCCCTCGTTTGATTTGATTTTCTTACTGAGATGCATGTGCATGAGTGCTCGATTGTTGTACAGCTGTGCGTTGACATTCTTTTCAGAACTGTTAGCTTCGATGCCTTCTGTGTACGACTGTATTGCTTGCCTAATGAAATATTTCTTTCCAGCTCCTTTCTTGAAATGCTCGTTGCCTTTTTCCTAATTACCCAAATACGTACAATCATCCACCAATTTCCCCTCATTCATCTTCAGAAATATTAAACCCTTTTCTCTCTTATTACCTTGTAGCTCTTTGCGAGATTCTCTGGTGTGTCATCATGAAGTAAATTCTACAGCGCAAGTAAATCAGGATAGTCCTCGATATTCTAGGGGATTTCTTTCATAAAGAGTGGATGGTTCTTCAAATAATTCGTGGTTTCTTCGTACTCTTCAGGCGACATACGATGCTTTGACTCCCAGTCATCAGGTAAATCGTCGAACATAGCTAAATGTATATTAACTGTTATTCTTTATCTTCTTGCTGTAATTGTTAATGTAGAAATCTAATTGTCTTATCAAAACATTATTAAAATAAACCCATCAAATGAAGGCAGTTTTTGCATGGTTCTGTTGGTTTATATTTTTAGCTCCCTAGTTGATAAGTATAAGACTCCCCCTCTTTCTCTCGCTCTCCCCCAGTGTTTCTGATCATTCAGAGAACATCATCATTACAAATCCACTCTGCGATTCTTCTTAATTGCATAATTTTCTCTTTTGACGTATCCCAATATTTATATCAAATGACCCTCATCATCATCAAGTCCTTAATTAACACGAAACTCCAATAATCGCGTACAGACTACCCTTACTTGCACAAATGGGTTTCAAGTCTCGATTGTTTTTATCGCTGTCCTTGCCCGTGACTTTCGGAGCAGTCATAATCCTCTTGACGATGTACATTGTAATCGAAAATGGAACGAGTACTTACACTGCATAGATGCAAGATTACATGATCACAGATGCCAAGGACAATATCAATCTTGCCGTCACGGCTACTCAGTAGAAAATCCAATCGGACTACGCTCAATTAGTCATATTCATGTCAGCTCTGAGTAACTTGCAGTATCTACTCGCAAAAGGGTAAGTCCTTGTTTCATCAGCGATATCCGCATCGACTGCTTCCGCTCCTGCTGGTGTACTCAATGCATTTGATTTCGATGCGTATGATGCTATTCGCGCAGAGCATCCTAACGATTCCTTGGAAAAAATCCAGAATCTTACAAGTTCCTATTATCACCCAAAGACCAACTCATTTAGTTCGATGGATAGCACTGGGTAGCAGCTGGAACGTGATTCAGCAGCACTCAATACGCTGTTGTTTTCGATACTCAAATTCTCAGGAACAAGCTACATAACATTGCTCACGGCATATTCGCTGCATATTGAATCAGGAATACTCAATAGGTTCCCAAGTAAGAAAAACGAAACAATCGGGTAGCTTCTTTGCAATGTTCTTGTCGTTCATTTACCCAAAATCAATGCTTTTTAACTGACATTTTATCCTTTTTTGCTTTTCCTTAGACGATAGCGCTGCGTATTCTGCTCATTTGAACTCTAAATCAATTGAAAGTCCCAGCAGTAACACAGCAGCATGCTTAACGGCGTACGGACAAAGAATCTATCCATTCGAATACCGCTGCAGTGTATGGTACGAGTAGCTTTCCACCATACAAGACAACTAAATCGTGTTTGTGTTACCATACATATCCGAAACGAACGAACAAATGCTCACGAGTGCCTGTACAAAAAGCTACGATGCAAAGCTCATAAACTGCATCGACTTTGGATATGACTAGAAACTAATAAGCTCCTCCTCCGCATCCAGCAGGCTCAACAGTTATTTTTATATTGTCTCCGCAGGTACACGCATCCCATCGGTGTATCCTCACATCAACGTGACAGCACTGCACACCATCGATGAATATGAATTCAACAATACATCCAGCGGTTCGCAGTAGACGAAAGAAGAAATAGCTGCTTTCCAGAAAGATACAGCGATGTTTTTAGAAGCACCAGCAACGAAGTCCTGCAGCATGTACATTTTTACTTATTTCTAAATGATATTTGTTATCATTTTCGCATGATAATCTCTTTTTCTTTCTTGTAAACAAACCTCCCTAGCTGGGGCAACGCTGAAGCTATGCAGGTTTTTGAGTACATGAAGGACGGCGAGTAATCCTACGTGTTTATCAAGGAAATGATTGCCTGCGAGAAGGTCATCTCCGATACCTTCAAAGCTAACTACCTGAAGGACTCAATCGTCAAGCAGGCGATGATAACAAAAGTCCGTGCTTATTTAGGCTACACTCTCAAGCAAGAGATTATCCTCGAAGGTGTTCATGGGATCTAGAATTCGATCGGGCTGATACTGATAATCGATGAGATTATCATTGTGTTTATACTCATCGCAGTGGTATACTAAGTCTTCGCGGTGACGTACAGTCTCTCGGATTAGCTGATTTAGCATGTAGATCTGCTCATCACGTGCCTCAAGAGAATCCAAGGAGACTAGCTAGAGAAGGTTTATGAGTAATTATCTTAAGAGCTAGTGGATCAAGAAGACAAAGCGAATAGAAAAGCGAAGAATAATAGTAATTATAAGTAAAGAATCAAGGGATTCATGAAGAAGAGAAAATAGAAAAACAATTAAAGTAGGTATGCAGATGATGCTGGGTTCTATACATCAGAAAATCGCAATAACAGCAATAGCAATGGCTCTATTAGGAAGAACAGCAATGATACACTTCGTCGTAACTCGTCAAGTACATCATTTTCATCAAATTCTTCTTCGTCCTCAGAATCATCGTCATCTTCATCATCCTTATCATCATCTTCATCTTCATCATCGAATTCATCTTCCCCTAAATCAATCTCATCCCAGTCATTACCTAGCTTTGCGTTATCCAGCTAAGAGAATCACATGAGCCCTAATGACTCGAACAATCTTGGGAATAGCTAGCAGAACTTAAACGAAGCAGAGCTCAAACAGCAACGAAAAGAAGAAAAAACCAACCATCGACTGCTCAAGAAACGAATCAAAACAGAATCAGATTAACTCATTAAGCTACAATAGCAGCAAACCAAAGCGATGTCCTCTGATCTGCTGTAAGATAAGATGCAGTGAAACATTTCATTAATCTTTAACGAATTGTTGCTTTACTTTATGTTTTTGGATTAGTATCCTCTACAGAGTGCTGTATGAGATAGTGCATGTGATAAAGCAAGCGAATAAGATATTCATGGAAGGTAACGAAGAGCAGGCACTCATGAACTATGCTCGCTCTATTGAGTTCTTCAAGACCTTGAGGAATGAAGTACAATCATTCACCTCATTTCCTTCAATTTCTTCCGAACTAACTCCCTATTTGTTTTGAATATTTCCTTTCCTCTTTTTCTAGAATGCTGTATCGATATGCTTAAACAACATGGGCAATGTCTACATGAAGCAGAAGCGATTCATCTAAGCATCCGAGAAATACTAAGCCTCCCTTGAATTCGTCAAGAAGCAGCTAAATATTCTACGAGCACTCTACAAGAAAAGTGTATCCGAAAAAGTAAAAATAAATAGATCAGGCCGCAGGGATGGATAATACTTACACTACTTACTAATCACCTTCTTCATGATTGTTGATTCTCCTTCGTCTCTTTCAATTTAAGGTCCTCCACACTGACGAGTAATATCGTTATTTCTCTAGTCTGTGCATATCTCGTTCTTTTCATCTGGCTGAAGCGCTACTGGAAGCTATGTAAACTGAAGCTTACGAAGCAATGAAATATCTTGGATTGACTAGCGTAGATGAATGTTATCTCGCGATTCGTAGCAGGTATGAGCTAATCAAGCAGCAAGTGAAGGTGTTTAACCCAGCTAGGAGTGAATTTGATCCGTTAGTCGCGCATACTTTACTGCAACTAGCATTATGCTCAGCGGAATTAAAAAAGAAAGGCGAATGCATCATGTATCTCGAAGAAGCGGAGGATGAACTCAAAAAAGACACGAACAATGATTATCCGTTTAAGTAGCATATTCCGAAGGAAATACTGCAACAGCGAGTGCTCTTCTTGAAAGGATACATTAATCTGCAGAAACAAGACTACTACATAGCTTCGATTTTCTTAACAAAATCGATAGAACATGGCAGAATCTATTCCCCGACAATCAGGAAAAGAGCATTAGTTCTTTTGAAAGAAATGTTCAATAGAATACCTAATAGCAGCAATGACAGAAAGCACAAAAATAACAATGATTATGAGGATGAGGAGGATGAAATCCTGGAGGGTAATAATAATAATAACAGCAGTAACAACGATGAGGACGACGATGATTTGGATCAGCAAGAAAATACGATATCTGCATTTTCTGGTGTTGATTATCTTCTCGACAAATACAAGCCCCTCATCAAAGACGTACTGTTTTTATCGAACATCTCTTCTTCTATGGGCACAAAGGACAGGATCCTAGTGTCAAGCTAAACCATCTAGCTACTCTTTCAGAAATACATCGCTAAGAAATTCGATCGAGCGGGGTATTACCTCTTCAACGAAAGTATCCAACAAGTATTTCCCCTTCAGCGCGTCGACAAAAGCTGGCGATTCTTAGAGAACATCCTGCAATACATGCCGACAGTCAGTGGGAAGGGACATTTACGTGATGCGCTGTTAGAAGCGTTCAAGATATTCGATGAAAACTAATACTACGCGCATTGCGGGAACATGAAGGAAATCGATTTAACGTACAAGAAGCTAGTTGTGCTGTTCACGGATGAATCTGATGCGCTGGAAGAAGGCAAAGAACCAAGGAAGACGTGGGAGAAGATCACTGATAATTATAGGATGTCGAATATAATTCTTGTGATTTATGCATTCACGGATAATCAAGAAGCGATGACGTTCTTCAAGGAATTAGTAGATTATTCGCAAGATGGGTTTGTTATCCACTACAAGGAGTACAAGACGATTCAATCGTATTTCTAGAATCTCACGGAATAACTTGTCCCAGAGACATATGAAATTGAAGAAATATCTTGAAAAAGAGAGAGAGACTGGGGAGGAAGTAAATATTAAGGATATGTATTTGTGGGAAAAAAAAATTATCTCAATTTATGTTAAATTAACTAACTCATTCATTCATTTAACATCTAAGAAAACACAAAAAATAGCAAAACAATATGAAGATCAATGATATAGCAAACATAGAAAATCTACATGATCTTTTTCAAACAGCTTTTCTTCCAGCATAAAGCATCAAATCGCTTCCTCTTGATCTCAGCTGCTACGGCGGTACTAGACTACTATTCGTTGTGCCTGATCCAGATGATACGATGCTTCTACTCTTGCTTGGTGGGGGAGAGTCATTTAAAGAGCTATTCACATGCTTGTTGAGGGGTTAATTCGAACTTATTTCGTAGTTCTTATGGTAGTTCCTCTTCTTTAAGGCAGCAGCTGCACCATAGTTGCTGAAAAGATTATTATTACTGTTATTATCGAGTTGTTCTCTAGATTCAGATAGCAATTACTACTACTATCCATTAGGCTGTTATTAGTTAATAGGTGGCAAAGTAGGAACACTTTCTTATCTAACTGGAAAGCGTTTCACTTAAGAAGAGCCATTCACAATGTTATTGATGTTGTTAGATGAAAGAAGATTGCTTTGAATACTGCTTTTAATAACGTTCTCGATGGATCTACTCCTCGTTGGCTTTGCATAGCTTACAATCTTGCTATGGATGTTCTTCTTGTGATTGATTACATTGCTACTGCTACTGCTATTGTTGTTGTAATTGATTTTTTCATTGATTTCTAATGAAATATCCGATTGAATGTTGTTCATGGAATTGATTCTACTTGCTGAACTTGGCAGATGAATGTACGGCTAGGACATCTTCCGTGGCTGAATTAAATAAGGAGATGAAACAATCTTCGAATTATTAGTGCTGCTGTTATTGCTGTAACGATGCGATGAAGGCTAGCTAAGTTTTCGCTCTAATATTAATGGTCTTTGCTGTTGCTGTTGTTGTTATTGCAGAGGTATCAATGGAGATTATTGCTGCTTTCTATTCGAGGGAATCTCATTCAAAGGAGTGTTTTATTATTACTATTGCTACTGTTAGCTGCTGCTGTTGATATTACTATTATTACTCTCATGTTAGCTGTTTCTACTTGCATTAGGTTTATTATTATTACTATTATTACTGCTATTTGAATTGCCTTGCTCTTGCATAGCTTCTTGGAATGCAGTTTAGTTTTCATATTGTGGTTCAGGTAGAATACTATTGAGTGCTTTAAGATTCTTACCTATTTTGAGTGTCTTCAACAGCTCTTATCGCTATGAATCTAATTCTGATTAGACATACTCCTTGACATTCAATTCCTGCGCAATGTTTAGTCTCTTCTACACTAACTAATTCTCCAGTAATTCCGCCGTGGTGAGTCTAGTTTTAGGATTCACTTACAAGCATAGACTCAAGAAATCAGCGAGATCTTAGGAATACCAAGCTGGCAATGGATCATACTAGCCCTTTAATATTTTCTTGAACAGCCCCTCCATGTCCTAAGCCTTAAACGGAGGGTTCAAAGTTATCAACTCATAGACCACACATCCAAGCGACCATACATCACTCTTGGAGTTATACGGCTTGTCTCTCCATACCTCAGGAGATGCATAGTAAGGCGTACCAGTTTAAGTATACAACAATCCCTTCTTAGCAACTTTTGACACGTTGAGATCCCCTAGCTTGAGATTCTTATGGTCTCTGCTGAGCATAACATTCGCACATTTGAAATCCCTATGGAGGATGTTCATATCATGGAGCTTCTTCAAGCCTCTAGTCATTTGGAGAATATACAGCCAGACAACTTTTTCATCTAGGAACTAGTTTTTCTTCTTGAGGCTCTTGATTTTGTTTAATAGATCACCACCAGGCATGTATTCCATGATGATGTTAAGAACATTGCTTTTTTCATCGTAGAACGCTTCTTTGTAGCCGATGATCTCAGGACAGTTCAAGGAAGCTAAGAATCTGATTTCGTTTACAGCGTTGTCTCGTTCTTTGGCGGAGAGAGCACCCATTTTGATGCTCTTCATGGCGTAATCCATTTTGTCGCTGGCTCTGCGCACCTTGTACACGCAGGAGTATGCACCCTCGCCTAATTTGCGCTCGACTTCAAAGTCATCCACACACATTCAAATGGAAAGGAAAGGGAAAGAAGGAGAAGTTAGATTTTATGGGAGCTTAACAGTTGGATTGGTGTTTGCTAGATAGCAGTTGAGTTATTTTGAGAAAATAAATGATAAATTTAAAGTAGGTACTATGTATTCGTTTGATTCTTTAATTGATTTATTTGTTGTTTTTCTTTCACAGAGAATGCTTCCTAAGAACACATAGAAAACATAATCAATTCTTAAAGTAATCTTGGGTAAACCAATACACACACACACACAGTCTCCTTTAACGTTTAAGTAGCTATTTTCTTTATCTAGGTGTTTAAGAATCCTTTGAAACTCTTTCCTTTTCTCATGGACTATCTTTTGAGAAGCACTTAAAATAAGGTTCTTCAGTTGTCATTTAAAAATTTCTTTGCTGTTCTATCACGACGCCACATCCCTGATCATTGGATTTAAAAAAATCAATAAAAAAAAATATTAGTACAGAGAAAAATATGTATTATTTTATCAATTAGGGAAAATGTGTAATTCAACCGGACATCCTCCTCTCCTCCTTTATTTTAGAATGAAAATCTAAAGTGATTTATTAACCACACTGATTCTTCAAAATGGAATATTCTTTGTCAACTTTGAAAATCCTAAAAAAGAAGTAACTTTCTTCACAATAGAGAAATTATTCGTATATAGAAGCAATATGGCAAGTTTGGTTAGAAAAAGAGTCAATAATTTTAATTTAAATACTTTTGCTCTAATTTAAATGAAAAGAGAAGGGGGAATAGAAGTGAAATTATCTTATTTGGTTGATATTGTTTTTATTTAATTTCTAGAATGTTGTGAAATAAATCTGTGTAATTACTAGATTTCTCATACTTTTGATAAAAATAATAAATTTAAGTCAAATGATCTGATTTGAACCTTTTCTCAAAATAATTCTGAAAATGTAGTTTTCACCAACTAAGAATACCCAGAATCTAGTAACCAACTTGAAACTATCTGTGAATTGAAATATCTGAAGATAGATCTATTCGATACATTTCTTGGAATCTAAGGATCTAAACATCTCTAATTTAACAATATTTAATTGTTCCAAACTTAATTCCTTGATCCCCTCAATCTAAATAATTAACTTGTATTAAAAAGCTCAGAACTGATTTCTCAAGCTATTTCAAACTATTCAACTCAGAGTATCTCAACTTGAATTGCTCAAATAATCTAATAGGAGATTTTAGTGCTGCATACATATCTACAAGTCTTCTAAATCTTGTTAGTTTAAAAAAATTACAATTGCAATTAATATTGTTCAAGAGGAGTTTAAGAAGCTAACTAATTTTTTTCCTTGGCTTTAAAATAGCTAAAATATCTTAGGATTTTTTATTTGAATCTTGATGACACAATTTGGCTTCCAATTCTGGAGTCACTCACCTATCAACGAGAATAGCAAAGATTTCAATTTGTTTTCTTTATTACTGTGTTTTCGAGGTAGAATTTTTTACAACAGTATTAGCAAGAAAAGTACTTTTATAACTGAGTTTATTCGAGTTAAAATATCACTTAATATAGGTAGCGAGGTTGATAGAGTATTTCTTTGAAACTTCTAGCTTGCTACTTTTTATGACATTTCATTTTATCATTTGGCCTTTTAGAGGATCATCAGAATGAATAAACAAAATAAAACCAGAAGACATGGTGAAAATACAATAAGTTGCAAAGAAGTTATTAATTGACAAAGAAATAGTTCTCTTAACAAATGCTTATTCCCATTTAAAAATACTGTTGATAGCTGTCTTCTCATCATAATGAACCTTGAAGGAATCTGAATTAAAAAATTTTTTTTGGGTAGTCATTTCTTTCAGATTTATCATTCATATCTAAC
>Ga0302285_10001205_pt1 | contig 14238 bp, 4 predicted proteins | sample III_Fen_E2_2_FD_200455 | JGI IMG/M metagenome (GOLD analysis project Ga0302285, IMG submission 200455) | Peat permafrost microbial communities from Stordalen Mire near Abisko, Sweden - III_Fen_E2_2 | ecosystem: Environmental > Terrestrial > Soil > Wetlands > Permafrost | place: Sweden: Abisko... | reverse complement strand
TAGATCTAAAGAAGTGAGAGTAACACACTCTGCAATTCCTTCTACTAAATACTTTACGCCATTCTCACCAATACTTTTATCTCTGAGATCTAGATTTAAAGAAGCGAGAGTAACACACTCTGCAATTCCTTCTCCTAAATACTTTATGCCATTCTCACCAATACTTTCATCTCTGAGATCTAGATCTAAAGAAGTGAGAGTAACACACTTTTCAATTCCTTCTACTAAATACTTTACGCCATTCTCACAAATCCTATTATCTATGAGATCTAGATTTAAAGAAGTGAGAGTAACACACTCTGCAATTCCTTCTACTAAATACTTTGCACCATTTTCACCAATCTTATTATCTCTGAGATATAGCTTTAAAGAAGTGAGAGTAACACACTCTGCAATTCCTTTTCCTAAATACTTTGCACCATTCTCACCAATAGTATTACCGCTGAGATCTAGATTTAAAGAAGCAAGAGTAACACATTTTGCAATTCCTTTTACTAAATACTTTACGCCATTCTCACCAATACTATTACCGCTAAGATATAGATCTAAAGAAGTGAGAGTAACACACTCTGCAATTCCTTCTCCTAAATACTATACGCCATTCTCACCAATATTATTATCTCTGAGATATAGCTTTAAAGAAATGAGAGTAACACACTTTGCAATTCCTTCTACTAAATACTTTGCACCATTCTCACCAATAGTATTACCTTCGAGATTTAGATTTAAAGAAGTGAGAGTAACACACTTTGCAATTCCTTCTCCTAAATACTTTACGCCATTCTCACCAATACTATTACCTTAGAGAAGCAGATTTAAAGAAATGAGAGTAATACACTCTGCAATTCTTTTTCCTAAATACTTTGCACCATTCTCACCAATAGTATTACCATAGAGATACAGATTTAAAGAAGTGAGAGTACCACACTTTCCAATTCCTTCTACTAAATACTTTGCGCCATTTTCACCAATCCTATTACCTCTGAGATTTAGATTTAAAGAAGTGAGAGCAACACACTTTGCAATTCCTTCTCCTAAATACTTTGCATCATTCTCACCAATCTAATTCCAAGCGTTATTTAAATGAATCGAATCTATTAAATAGTTAGGTGTTTATTGTAGTTTCTCCATCAGTTTTTGTAGATTGCATATGTTTATTGAAATCCTTTCAATAGAATCTTCTTATTTTTGAGTTTCCATTTGTATTTTATGAAATATTTGATCACAAATGGTATTTTTGCTAGATATTAATTCTTTCCTTTTTTTAAGATTTTTTTTTCAATTCTCAATTAAATATTTGAAATAGGTAATCCTTCCCTCTGTTTCTTTTAAACATCCCCCACTATTTGTGAAATTTATATTTGAATATTGGTGCTTTGTTTGCTTTCTAAAATTAATTTGTGGATTTTCAGTTAAATAGATTCTAAAAAAGGATATTTTTACTTTTTCAAATAGATTTCAAGAAACAATAATAAATTTTTGAGATGAAATATCTCATAAAAATCTTCTAAAATTGTAATTACAGAAGATCTTTATTTTAATAAATAAATTCGTGGCAATCAAGTGCCGATAAGTATCTTTTTTTGCCATTAGAATTGGAATAAAAAAATCAATGATATTTCAATTATTTGATGTTTTACTTTTCCGAAATAATTTTTAATCAATTTTTTTTTTTTCATCAGAAAAAACAGATTTTTAAAAAAATCAACCTCTCTAACTATCTTTACATCAAAATGCAGCTCTAAAACCTTAAAAATCTTCCTTGAACTTTTAAATTTTTCAAAGATTCTTCTCTTTGCCTTAGAAATAAAGATAATGTATCTTTAAAAAACAGCAATATCTCCTCCATTCAGTGAATATTAGAATACTATCTCCAATAACAACATGAAAAGCAGTTAACTAACCAGCAAGTGCTTCAAGTATCAGCCATAAAAATTAGGTAGTCCCAACTCCTACTCGGTTCTAGTATTCAAATGAGTCTACAAAATAGATCTTTCATGTAAGCAAGCCAAAAAAAGTTTATCTTCTTGATGTTTTTTTGGCAATTTATAACTTTCTTCTCCCTCTTTTCTTGGTAGAATGAACAAAAAGCTAGTGATATTTCTCAGTGAAGAAGTCTTGAATGTCATCGAGCTATCAGAGATGATCTGAGATGATAATAAAAATGAATTATTGTTTCTCCAAGAACTTGTAGATTCCCTTTTATTAGCCTCACATTCCTAGTATTTTCAATCTCCAGAAAAATAATTCCAAGCAGCAACGACTAGTATCAATTCAATTCCTGCTATTGAAGAATCAAGATAAGATTTAAGAGTTGAATTAAGATACATTGAGGATATTCCAGATCCAAGGAAAAAACTAGAAAATCCATTTTCAATGAGATAAATCAATCTTAAATTGTTAAGAAGTCCAACAGAATTAAGAGATGTCGCTCCTCCTGCTGAAAAAATACTTCAAAATTAAATAATTTAAAACAATTCCTTCTAATTCATGTAAATAAGTAAACCTATTTCTTTTTGAAAAAAATGAAAATTCCCCAATAAGAATTACATTAATATCTATTGAAGATGCCTCTGCTTTTAACTAATGTGGGATGAGTGTTGAAGAGCAAAAAAAAAGAACTTGAAATTATGAGCTGCAAATAACATTCAGAGATTGAGTTCCCAAAGGAACAGCAGTTTTAGTTGCATTAATCGAGTATATTTCATGGAAATTCTTAACACACATAAAACAATAACAAAAACAGTAAATGATCTAAAAATTAACCTCTTCCAAAATAATGCACATTACAAAAGTAAAAAAAGTATAACAAAAGTTTTCTGTTTTTGAATAATACTACTGTTCGATACAAATGATATTCTCAATCAAGACAATTTGTCCGAGTGGTTAAGGAGGAAGACTAGAAATCTTTTGGGTTTACCCGCGCAGGTTCGAATCCTGCAGTTGTCGTTTTTTACTGAGATGGTTTTATGAGAGAAAGAACTAAGGTGCCAGTGAGTGTAAGTATGGAGTCCTGATTTAAGATTTTTCTGTGAAAATTGCTTATTTTATCTTAGATTAGTTTGTTAATATGATAAAGATAGCATTTTAATATGATAAAGACAACCAAGTACTGAGAGAAAAGCAACATAATCATGAATATCTGCTCTTCTGATTGAGCTTAATTATTTTTTAAAGAGAAATAGTGGGCAAAAATAGCAAAAAATAGTAAAAATTTCCTCAAAAATTAAATCTTTCATCATTCTGATCTCTCAACATCTCTTAAACATTTCCATTAAATTAGCTTATTTCATGTTACCACGACTTCTCTTTGAATCCTTATTACTATTTTCATTCATTGAAGAGCTTTTCTATTCTGAACTGTGACTCTTTGAGGAGTTAATACTATGATTCAGATCTTCCTATTGCTTTTATTCTTTAATCTGATTATGTTTGATTACTTCATGTGGTGATGATTCTGTAAAAATACCAACAATTTATCTTGAATCTTCACCCTTATTTGCAGTTTTAGCTTCTTCGATCTCCTGCAGAATTTAATTATTATGTCTGTTGCTATCCCACAATAAGTGATCTTGTATTTACTATTCTTTGGTTTCTTCTTTTTGAATACCTCTCTCTTGAGAAGAAGAAATAATTATTTAAGCAACTGAAGTGATTTTGATGTCTTTTTGCGAAGGAGACGATGTATAGAAGATGTTAATTGTCGGAGAAGGAACTTTAATAGGTACTTGAGGTGGTTTTTCCATAGGGATGAGGTCTTTTATCTAGAATACACCACATTTTCTTTGCTAAGGAGAAACAATTAACAGCTATTATTGCAGTTTATCTTCTTTCTTATTCAATTTGGAGGCTTTGTACTATTCAAATCGAGTTTTTTTCAGCTGATTTATTTCATTTTCATCAAATTCCAGGGACTCAATCACAGCAGAGTTCACTGACCAGCACTTTATTGCACCATATTCTGGTTTTTCTTCTTTCTTAACAATTTCCCTAAATTTCTTATCTAATCTGTTTTTCGACACATCTTTCATGATTTCAAGCTTGGCAATCTGCTCCAGAAGTATCTTTTTAGGTAAAGTCTACTCGTGAACTACTAGAACAAATGCTTTAAGCCTCTCACCAGTCCAAAAATGATGGAGGTCATTATTTCCAAGAACTCCTTATTAGTCTCCCTCAACTAGAACAATATGCTGTTTTTTCTTCAATAAAAGAGGAAACATCTCATCTACTCCTTGAAACATACGAACTTTATAATTGTCTAGGAAATTTATAACATCAGGTGTTTTATCTTTATCTTAGAAGATAAACCCTTGTTTACTCGCACTTTCAGTGAAATTGTAGTTTTAAAAACTGAATTTCTTCTAGTCAACAATTTCCTCTCCCTCGCTATCTAGTCCTTTATCCGAGAGATAATCATCAGGAACAATGAATTATTCTGCAGATTCCCCTTCACCTTGATCATCCTACTCAGTGTCTTCATCATCATTTTCGATGTTTTCAGCATTGAGCTCTTGGAGTTCATCTTCACTATCGAGATCATATTAAATAAGCTCTTCGTCTCGAGCTAAAGGATTCCTTGGATTTATCTTTTTACTCTTTTAATCAAATATAACATTTTTATACTTTCTTAGATAATCGTGTATCATCACTAGAATCCTTCTTCTTTTTTTTAGATTTCCTCCCTTGATTTTCGATGAATTCGATAGGTTCTTCATTCTCGATAGCTTGAGAATGGTCCATTAATTTTTTGTTTCTTCCTTAATTGCTTCGAATACCTCTAAAGGATCGTGAATATTTCTTATTCTCTCACTTGTCTGTAAGGCACTTGGACGAGATTCAGCAGATCCGATCATACGAAAGATGCTTTTTGCTGGGATAACTGGAACAATAGCTTCTTCCTAATATTACTTTTAAGCATCTTAATTAACTTAGGAAGCCTCTTATGTAGTTTAATTCGACAGTTTTCGATTGGATTAATCTTGTGAAGTAGTTAATGTAATTGCAGTTTGTTTCTTAAAAAAAGAAAACAGATTTTTTTGTCCATTATTTTAAGGTATTGTTATTGAATTGGTTTGTGTCTGGTTATGACCAGTTTTTTTCTTTTAACTGGATGAAATCACAAAGTTTTTAGAAGATTCTGTGTTGTTATTATTTTGTCCACTGGGTAAGGTATTTGAATCCTCAGTTGCTTTAACTTCATTCGATTTATGTTATGATTCCACACCTAAATCAACAATTTCTTCTTCTTTCCCTTTCTCTATGGCAGTAGTTTTCTTGTCTAATAATTATCCTTCTCTTTTAATTTATTTTTTCTTTTGAGAAAAATCAGTACATTTCACTTTTGGTGATTTTTAAGGTGAATCTACTTCCCCATCAACAATCTTTATTTTCTTAAGATTTTCATCAAAATTCTTGTCAACTCTCTATGGTTTTTTTGAACCTCCCAGCAAATTCTGCTTGATTTTCCTCCTTGGCGGATTCGAAGCTATCTTTTAATAATTTCCAAAAGCTTCGTCTTCTCCTTTTTTTCGTTCTATTGCTTTAACTAATCTTTCTAGGCTTCTCAAAAGAGCAGAATAATGACGATTATTTTTTCGTAGATAATCCAAATCCTCTAACTTTACATTAGATGCTAGAACTTACATCTCCTTAACTTCCCAAATCTCATGCATTCCAATTTGAAACCCCTCTGAAAGATTGTTTAGTTAAAGAATCTAAATAATGTCCTTGGTTAATTTAATTCCGTAGTTCTTTTTTTCACAGTTTTCTGCAATGATATCACGATAAAACTCAATTGTTTTACCAACTTATTTTAAATGTCTCTCAGCGTAGTCTTTTACGATTCCGCTGAGCTTTATTAAATCAAAATCATTCCCAATTTTTCCTTCCACAACCCACAAAGCACATTCTTTTATTAAGCGTTTTTCTGCTTCATTCTTTGACTCTTTTGAATTAGATAAATCACTTAAAACAATAGTTACTTCAGCTAGCTTCTTCTCCAATACTTCAGATGAGCATTAAGAAGTTCTTCCTTCTTCTCCTTAACATATCCCAGCTTCTAATAATCTTCTCATTTCTTCAACAAACTCTTTTTTCTTAGTCGACCAGTAAGATTCAACTTCAGGAGCAGCTTTCACTTCTAAAACACTAGCTTCCAAGTTTACCTTCTCATCAACTACTTCTCTCCTCTCAAATTCTAGCTCCTTTTCTCTAGGATGGAACTGATTTTCTTCTTCCATTCTAAACCTCTTGGCTGAAAATTCAGAAATATCTTTGGCTTTGTAATTATTCTTCCCTATTTTATCCTGACACTGAGAAAGAAACCAACTCTCTTCTCTCTTTCTAACTCTGTCTTTTTTGCTTATGATTATCAATTTAAAACAGTTTAAAGTTGTAAATCAATCAAAGAAATACTTTTCTCACTGATTTTTTTCTCCGCGAAGAAATCCAAATTCAATTTTCCAACCTATCCTTCTTATCTTCTACCCCTTCTCCAAAAGGAAAAACTCATTGACAACTTCAATTGATAAAGGATATAGAAAAATCACCATATGAACAGCAAATAATTACTTCAAAATAGCAATACATTTCTTTCTAGGTTATCCTTGGACAATTCACATACAAATCCTACCACAACACCAATTATTTTCACACATAAATGACTTCCCTTCTCTCAAAATCTCAATCCCACGCAGATGCATTAGCAGAAGAATTATCCAGAACATTTTTTAGTTTATCTTTTTGCTTTTAGTGTTTCTTCTGCACATGGGAGTACATGTTCAACTAAGTCTTCTTCTTCAAAGCTGTTTTATTGATTTCAATCTTTTAGACTGAGCTTTTCCTCTCCTTACCCTCTTCACTGGTTTAAGTCAACTAAACAATCATTAATTTTAACAAAATTTAATGAAAGGTTTTATGAAAAAAGTATCTTTACTTGAGGTTTCTACGGCTTTTGATATGATTCTTTCTTTTGCTATTTTTTCTAAGCAAAAGCAATTTGTTATTGCATAGCTTCTAAGTCTCCAAGTTCATTCTCTTCATCTTATTTTTCACTTTTAGTTTCAGTTTACTCTTTTTACTCATGCTTGAAAAGAGCAACCTTCTTAATTCCTGCTGTTTCTGCAGTTCCTTCTTTCTTTTGAGTTTCTCCTCCGAAGTACTTTGAAGAGATCTTCTTTAAATCTTCACTTTCATCATTTTTTTGTTATTTCTTCCAAGTTTTCTTAGGTTCTTCTGAGTCTTCAGATTTTTTCCAATCTTTTTTTATCTTCTTTGAAACTTATGGTTCTTCTGAATTGTCTCCTAGTTTATCTTCTAGCTTTTTCTATTATTAGCTTTATTCAGGCTCAGGCAATCCAAGTTTGACTCTCTTTTCATGTCGTTTTTAGAAATTTTTCTTAACTTTTTCTTCGATTTTGAGATGTCCTCGCTTCTCCACTGATGATAGTTTCTACACGAGTTTCTTGTTGTTGAAAATCTCAAGACGAGGAAGCATCTACTATGCATCATCTTCGTCCCATTCTTTGAGAACAGGGTTACTGAGTAGACTTAAACTCTACAGTTTCTTCAAGCCTTTCAATCCAATTAGGTCTCTTTGGGTTTTCACATAAAAAACCAAAATAATAATGATAATTAAGAGTTATTTTGGAATTGAACTAAGCTTTCTTTTCTTCTTTTTTATTTTATGTTTACGTTGCTGAAGAGATAGCATTTTTTCCTAGATCAGCAATTCTCAGAGCATAGTTATTTGCAAAAGATTCTTCTGAGATCGTTTCAATTTTATTCTCGTTAATCTTGATTTCCTTTAGTTCTGTCATTTTCTAGAGACCTTGAATTACCTTAGAACAAAAAGAACAGAGTTCAAATTAAACCATTTTTTGCAGCTTGAAACTCACATAACTTTTCTCTTTTTTTGTAAATATTTCTTAATTTAACTCATCTCTTACAGTGATAAGATTGTGTGAGAGATTCAGCTTCTCCAATGCAGGTAAATTTAGGTTTTCCATGGTCTTAATTAGGTTGTTAGAGAGGACTGTGTATTCAGAATAAAAAGGAAAAAGAGTAATATTAGTTATCGAAAATTTTGAGCAAAATTATTATTCTTTCTTACTGAGGGTATTAAGCTAAGTGAGGGTTTCCAATCCTGAGATACTCTTAATACAATTATTGTTGAGAATCAAAGCCTTTAGCTGTACTAATTTTTCGAATCCTACTATGTTTTCTATCTTCAAAACAAAAAGAAATCCATTAACAATACTCTTCTTTCTTCAACACAAAAATCCTTAATCCCCTCAATATCTCTAACAATCAAGCTTTAGCTTCTTCCACATGCATATTATATCATTGCTTTCTAAAAATAAATATTGATTTACTTTGTTGTATCCAAGATTCAATACAATTAAACTAGTTATCTATCCAAACTAAGGAATTTTCTAAATTGTATTGTGGCTGAAGTTCACATTACTCAATTAACGCAGTTTCGTCAGTGACTGTTATTATTCAAAAACAAAACGAAAGATAGTTAGCAATTTAAAGGCCAAACTAGCTAAGACGATTGAAGTTAAACATAAATTCATAATTTTTCTGAAAATCTATTAATATTTATTGATTACTGAAATATCTTCAATCTGATTATTAGATGCATCAATTCTATGTATGTTAGGGAAGACGGAGAAGTCAAACATGGTTATTTTCTAATCCTTGAAGGAAATATCTTCTACATCCTTCTTGTTAGTTGCTTTTCCTGCGTCTTCAATGCTGTTGATTTTCTTGCTCATCTGTCTGAAATAAATAAATAAACTCTTTTTTTGTTTTTTTGATTCTACTTTTTCTTATTTTTAACCTAAATGAGATCTAAATAATCCCTCTGATTCAGCTGATTTTGGATTATGAAGGAAATTAGAGCAATTAATTATTTAGTTCTGTTGATTTGAGTTTGCAAAGGTTGAATTGTTTTGTGGATAAAAGAAAAATAAATACTTTGAAATGAAAGGATATGCCATTTTCTTAGAAATACCTCAAATAAAACAAAAAACAGTTATTTCTTTGAGTAATTAGTAATTGAAAACACAATTAAAATTCTTATCTTTTCCAAGAAAATTATCCTCTTTTATAACTCTCAATTATTCCCTTTAAACAATCAATACAATAATATAATTTCCTGGAACTTCAATTTCTTTGTTGAATAGGTCCTGTGCACGAATAAATTTCTCAAAGGAGTGTTTTCGATCAAGTTCTTAAACCCCACATAATGCTAATATTAATTAATTAATTTCTGGGTAATCACTAATTGTAATTTCGATTGTCTAGTACTTCATTTTGGGTTACTTTTGAATTAGCAGTAAAAGTAGCTTCATATGTAGATTTTGTGATGCACATTTTGCTCCTATTAAATTACAGATTAGTCATTCTAATTCCTTTTATTGTTTTTGATTACTTTGCTTATTTTCTTTGAACGTACTTTAGAGAATCCTAAATCAAAAATATTTTAACTTAAGTAACCTATGTTTAAAAACTCATTTTGACTTAATATTATTTATTATTTTTTAAAGCTTGAACAGGATATTTTCTCAAGATAAAATACTGAGGCAGTTAATTCACTCACTTTTGGCAAGATTTTGGAATAAACAGTGAAGAGATAACACTTTTTACCAAGAGAAGAGAAGTACCTTTAAATTTGAGAAGGGGTACAAGTGGATCTGAGATGGCATTCTTTCGGATTTCTTTTTAAAATATCATAAAAAATTTATTTGAGTTTTACTTTTGATAGCTAACCTCGTTTAAGAGAGACAATCAATCACTTCTAAAAGCATGTTAATAGCTAGCAAGGTTAATCACAATGAAATATTACAGCAAATAATAAGAACATATGAGTGAAGGAAATATTCCAGTGTGGATAAGTTAAATCTTAAAAATTTCTGAAAATAAGGTTGTTTTTGTATTTTCAGTGGAAGAGATTACAAATAATTTTGGTCATTTCAAAACTGACAAAATACAGATAGCTTAGCCCCAAGATTATTAAAAAATTAACCAGCGGCCAAAAATGAAAAAAACACAGGAAAAGTAATGGAGTCTAAAACTCTCTCGGATAGTAAAGGAGAGCACATGAAATAGCAGTAACAATGATGGAAGGGTAGCAGTTATCATGACAAACATGAATATAAGGATAGAAAGGGTCAGGTGGATTTATTTTTCTTGTTGATAAAGGCAAATTATTATTTTAGCAAAAATATTAAAAATAAACCAAGAAATTAAAAGAAACAAATCCCAAAGCTAAGATGACTTTAAATCCCTTATATTTTTAAGGATGCTTTGCTAAACTGACAAAAGGTGCTTAAACGAAGAAGATCAGAGATGAAAAAATAGGAAAAATTAAATTTCAGAATGGTTGTTAGTCTGAGTGAAGGAGGGAGCTGGGAGTGCTTTCAAAGGAAAAATTATAAATAAGAGAATAGATTAATAGATTGAATGCGCAATGTTATCATAATGAGCACAATAATAGTTTAATTTTGGCAAACGCTGATAAGAGTACCCCCCTTAAAACTACAAAATTGAGAGATTCTCGATCGCATGAAATCTAATTAAACACCAAACAATCGATTTTCTCCCCAAACATCCGATTTTTAGCAATTGCCAATCTGAGATTATTTTCATTTCACACCCCACTCTTCCATTCTCAGCTTAATCAGTACAGTCAAGAGGGTTCAAGCAAAGTTTAAACTACACACACATATCAATTAGGATGTAAAACTTAGGCCAGTTTGTATCACTTGAAGATCTTGATCAAGAGTCTCCTTCTGAGGTAGTCTCTCGTTCTTCTTAATTAGCGCCCTGGTAATCTTAGTTTTGGTCTATCCAAAACAAGCACCAAAATAGTGAGTAATTAGAATTCAAGCATCAAGACCAAAATAATTAATAATCCCAGCAGAATTAACAATCAGCTCATGGATAATTTGGTTTGCCTCCTTCATTTTAGCCCACTGATACCCCAATACAACAGCATTTCTATCAAGAAATAAGGTAATTTGTGCATCCTCACTCAAAAGCCAAAACTACCAATGAAAACCCTAGATAAGCAGCAAAAGAACAGACTCCTCGAATGTACTCCTACTCTCATGATTCAGGTTTCGAGCATAACGTAAAAAATACCCTTATTTTTGATTCTCAATATTGATCAACTTAGATATTCGGAATATTTTAAGAAGAATATGGCTACCCCTTGATCTTTATTTCTGCTTGAATTTTAGCTTGCAGGATAGCTTCCAGTCAAAACCTCAATCTTTTTTAAGAGGATTTTTTGAGAGGTTTCAATTTGACAACGACCATTTTCAAATTAAGCAAATACTGTCTATTTAACTTATTATCTTATCAGGATATGGAGTGCATTGATTTAATTGCTTTTCAAACTTAAATACGATTTCTCAGCTTCATGGTTTGTCAGCAATCACATTTTATTAATTCCTACTGCATTTGAGGATTAGGAAGATGCCTTAGGAGTTTGAAAGAAGAAAAAAAAGAGGGATTAGGATGGGTTTTGATTTATTTCAAATATTTTCATTGCTATTGTTGAAGATCTTGAAAATCCATTCATTTATCCTCACAAAAGACTTAGACTCGCTCGAGCAGCTTCCATTCACCTGGCCAGCCAAATTCAGAGTCTTCGATCAAGGTAGCAAACAAAGTTGGGTCCATAGCTTCCTTCTCAGAGCTGAAGTCAAGACTTGAAGTGCATTCTCCACAAAATCAGGATTAGTTCTCCCAGAATTCAATCTTTTCCTTCTCTGAACAGCAGTAAGTTCCTCATCCTCCTCCTCATTTTATTCCATAAGGCTACTCGTCTTCGGGGAGTGCCCCAACGTTACCTATGCCTTAATTGTCTAACTTTCATTAAGGAATTTGTTATTTTCCAGATCATTTTTCCAGTGCACCTGTTTCTTTAGGTTTAGTCTACCAAGGTGACCATGGACTCAACGATGGTTCCTCTCGTTAGCATTATCGCGAATAGGATCACACTTTCAACTGTGGATAATATTAAGCTATTTAGCAAAAAGAATAGTAATTACCACAGCAAGTAACTCTTTACAGCAATATGAAGAAACCAGAGATACTTTCTGAAGAGAGAAATGAAGATCATGAAAGGAGTCTTTCTGGATAATAAGCTGGGAAAGCTCCATGGTAATAACAGTCTAATAAATAGACAGAGATGTTTGTATCTTGCGATACTATTACAGCTTAGAGGTAATAAGCAGATTTGACATTCGATGAGAAGATCAACTCATATTTTTAAGATGTTAACAAAGAAAAGGGTAACTATGGATTTCGACCATTTTTTAGCAACAACAGCCATGAAAATGCTGTTTATTATCAAAATAATTATAATAATAATATTGGGGAATCTTTAGGTTCTTATCATCCTACAAATCAACTTTGTAATGCCACCACCACTCATCCAGCTACTTATATTAGCAACGACTATTCTCTTCCTTGCACAGTCTCGAACAAAGGCCATTCTGTTCCTATGTTTCCAAATATTTGCTAGAATGAGTAATTTCATGATGAGTGCTTGAGTGGAGGCAATCACAATGATTTTATCCCTAGCGTGATCCATGAAAAGATATTACCTTATCCAGCTAGCACATCTTCATCGTTATTTGCTAATCCTAATTTATCTCACTCCTAAACAGGTACATCTCTGATTACTAATTTATCGCAATCATAAATAGGTTTCTCACTGGGAAATAGTTTTTACTTCACTGATAAGCCCCAAACAATATCTGGCAATATTAATTCAAGTAAAGAATTTTTTTTTACACACACTGACGAACAGTTGTAATGTTTAACAGAAGAAGATTCCAGTAATAAAGCTGTTACTTTGCTTTCTAGTCAGGTGTAGTCCTAGTCTTTAAGCATTTAAATTTCCGCTCAGAATTAAGAACTACCTCGGGTATCAGCCAAAAGAGATTCTAAAGTAAGCAATCCAGGAGCGCACTAAACAATTAAACCCGAAAGTATTTAAGAAGATTCAGAAGATGAATCCAATTCTCAGTAATCCTAATAGTCTGATTCTTCTGCACCGATTGAACTTTAGGCTATTCATATTAAAAAAACCGTTTCAATGCCTGAGACGTATTTGAAAGCAACCATTAGTCCCGCAATACTTCCTAGAAAACATAGCCATTTAAGTAATCACTCAATTTCAGAGTAAGAAGAGGTAATATTCTAGTAGTTTTCTAAAGTAAAACTTGCTGAGCATGCATCCTTAGAGAATTTTTCCAAATTAACTCAAGAAATCCAACAAGATTCTAGAGAAAACAGCCAAGAAAGTGATTAAGACGATGAGCTTTTGATGCTGACTCAAAACAAAAAGAATGTTGTCAAAAACATCATGAGCGCTTTGAAAACTTATATCCTCTCCTGGGGGGAGAAAAGCTTCATAGAACGAATATACAACGCTGCCACAACCAGCAATGAAAACATTGAGGATATCCGCAGGAAATTCAAGCGATATATCGAATCTAAGAGCTTCAATCACTACTCTCTGAGACTCTTGATTCTGCACCCAAACTATGGAGCTATTTTTAAATTCTTTCTAACTTCGTACTCTGAGGAGTGGTTACAGAATAGTAAAATCAAAGACACTGAATCCCATCATAAAATGATCTAATTTTGCTTATCTTGCTTCGATGATATCAAAATAATCGACACCTTACGCAGTCACCCCAAGAAAAAGTGTAGATTCTCTTGAAATCGAGGCTGAGATGCAAAACAAATAGGACAAATCAAAGATTAAATGAACTAGATTTAAGGCTTTCAAATTAGTAAGGGAATAATTTGGTTTTTAGTTAGTTCCCAGTCACTCGAAAAATCAACCGCTTGACAGCCTCTCAATCTCATCCAGTTAAATTACACTAATCCTTCCAATCTTAATTTTACTCAAATTGTTGGTTTCTTAGTCTAATCTTATATGTTTAGTTTATTTATGTTACTAACCTATTTTACTTCCAAAGCAACTCAGTTTATTTTACAAAAAGTAGTTCAAAATAACAATCGTAAACTAACTGTAAGAGTAGAAATCTTGTATTTTTGAGTAGCGTTAAGAGGAGAACTTATTTTGTCAATGTAAGAACCTAAAACTGCGTTGAGATAAAGGTAAAAATAGCAAAAAGCTGAAATGAATTTGGCTTTAAAATAGAATCTATTGTAACAATTTTATCTGAAAATAATCGAAAAATCAGGAAT
>Ga0302285_10001203_pt1 | contig 14243 bp, 8 predicted proteins | sample III_Fen_E2_2_FD_200455 | JGI IMG/M metagenome (GOLD analysis project Ga0302285, IMG submission 200455) | Peat permafrost microbial communities from Stordalen Mire near Abisko, Sweden - III_Fen_E2_2 | ecosystem: Environmental > Terrestrial > Soil > Wetlands > Permafrost | place: Sweden: Abisko... | reverse complement strand
GAACTAATTTGTTTTATTATCAATTCCAAATAAGAAATGACTATTGGAGATAAACAAGGGAAATTATTGCTTTCACTTATTTGAAGAAATTATTCATCTTCTCTTCTCTTTCTCTCTTTGTTTCCAATATATTGAGTGATATTTAAACAGAAGAAATACTAATTAAATAATCTCTTAATCGTTTTGTTTATTTTCACATATTCCCAAGAAAACATACTTGTTAAAAACTTCACAATTGATAATGTAGTGTTGCTCAAATAGATCATTCATGACCTCCAAATTCAAGTCTGAATTTCTCAATTTCTGCATCTTCAACTAAAAAAATAAATACAATATGTTATCATTGATAACTGAAATAGTATTTCAATTTACTTTTTCTGAAGATGGGAATTGGTTCATTGATTGGATGACCACCTGGCAGGAGATTCAAAATACTTGTAATTGGATCATCAACCTAAACAATATGCTTGAGAAGTTGCTCGTCTTTAGCGGTTCTGGTCTCCAAACCAAGGAGGAAATTAATCTTTGCGCTGAGAGAGGGCATAAAAGGCTCGAAAATTACCGACAAGAAGCGAATGATGTTAACCAAGATAACAACGCTCACAATGTATCTACCAGTTTCCTAGTTAGCCTTATTCCAAGGCTCATTCTTCTGCATGTAGGAATTACCTTCAGAAGAAATTTGCATAGCAACCTTTAATGCACTCTTAAGCTCAACGTTCTCCATATGGGCTAAGTATTCTTTGAAGAGCTTCCAAACGTTATTCAACCACTCTTTGTCTTCTTCGTTGAGATGAGTGAAGTCAAGGGAAGGTAATTTCTATTTACAAAAATATTTCAGTTCAGAAGCAGAAAATATTCGAAAAATAAATTAAGTACCTTGTCAAATTTGGAATAAACAAACTTGAGGGTGCGCTGGATAAGGTTACCAATATTAGGAAGCAGCTCATTATTATTCTTGGCAGCAAAATCAGACCACTTAAAATCAGCGTCATTCTATTCAGGTCTATTGATCAAAAGATAGTATCTCCATACTTCTAAAGGAATGCCAGTTTTTTCAGTTTGATCACCAAAAACACCAACGCCTTTGCTTTTAGAGAATTTATCTCCTTCATACATCAGATACTCAGTTGACGACATGCTGTGAAGGAAGGTCCAATTATCACGAGTTCCCAAAAGAGATCCAGGGAAAATTACGCAATGGAATGGAATGTTATCCTTTCCAATGAACTAATACAACTTGACATTGTCAGGGTTCTTCCACCATTTTTCCCAATCATCAACGAGGTTAGCTGTGATAGAAGGATAACCAATTGGTGCATCAAACCAGACATAAAAGACTTTATTTTCCCAACCAGCAACTGGAATAGGAGTGCCCCATTTTAAATCTCTTGTGATACATCTTTTTTTGAGGCCAGTTTTAATCCAAGCCTTGGATGTTTTGTAAGCGTTGTCACTCCAATCGCCTTCTTTTGATCGCCTAGACAGAAAATTAGTAAGATAAAATATTTTTGGCATTTGTTTTCTTACTTCTCGATGAAATCATTAATTTCATTTTCTAATTGAGGTAAATCAAGGAAAAAGTGCTTCGTTTCCTTAATTATTGATGGGTTCTTGCAAACGGAGCAATATGCATTGATGAGCTCTGCAGTATTAATAAGTTTGCTGCATTTATCGCATTAGTCTCCATGACAGCCTTCGAATCCACAGAATGGGCAAGTACCTTAGACATAACGATCAGCAAGGAATTTAGAGCAGCTTTCACAAAAACTTTAGCTCATTTCTCCTTCTGAAATAAAGCCATTGTCCTTGAGTTGAAGGAAAATGTCCTGAGTAATCTTGGTGTGTTTCTCTGTGGTAGTTCTTCCGAAGATATCAAAGTCGATCTAAAACCATTTATAAACATCTCTTTAGATAGCATAATACTTATCACAGATTTCTTTTGGAGTCATTTTATCTTTCAAAGCCTTCATTTCAGTTGCAGTTCCATACTCGTCAGTTCCGCAGACATAAAGTGTATTGTATCCTCTTAAACGAGAATAACGGGCAAATACATCACCGCTCAGTACGCAGCCAATAAGTGTTCCTAAATGAGGAGCGTTGTTGACATAAGGAAGAGCAGATGTAATAAGGATGTTTCTCTCTCCTTCAACTGGAAGAATAGGTTATCCTTCGTTGCTTCTGACTAATTTCTAAGCATTGAACTTAGCCTTGTATTCAGGGTCGATTGTATCAGGCTTTGCTGCATAAACCTTGAGAATAATATTTAAATCATAAAAACAATGAAAAACACAATTTACTTTCTTTTCTTCAGGAGCTTTTTCAACTTTCTTCGGCTTTTCAACTTTTGGCACTTTTTCAGTTTTAGTCTCTACTTTTTATTCTCCTTCAAGCTTCTTTACTAAAGCAGGAGGGGCGTTTTTTTCCTTCTAAGGTGGTAAGTGGACAAGCTTATGAGCTTCAGCCACTGTGGTTTCAGCCAAAGATTGAATATTGTTATACCAGGAAGAAAGATTCGATAAGTGTTTTATGCTGAAAGGAAGATCATGCACAAACTTACGAATTCTTGAATAAGCAAGAATATCTAAATCGCCTGCTTTTTCCTTAAAATTAAAGATATCAATCTATTAGAATATTGAAAAATAAGATAATCTTACTCCACTAAGATTTTGTCTAACACTGAGGATTGCATCCAGCTTGGTAAGTGCTTCCTAGCTAATTGTACTTTTGCCATTCTAATTTTTAAAAAATAATAAAAAGAATAATAAGGAACATAAACATACCTTCAGTTGATTGAGGACGAAGTAGTAGTCTGAAAAGAGAGGGCAATTAATTTTGAGTCCATTCAAGTAAGCATAGATTGCACTGAATCCAGAAATGGTTTATCCGTCTTGAAGTGTGACAGAATCTACCAGTGCGCCTATAAATCTTAAAGTTAAACCGCTTTTAAAACATTTCAAGTGACATACCTTCATCCTTGCAAAAGGTAAGCTTCTTGTCTGAATGAAGAAGGGTGGATGAAGCAACAAGAGCTTCAGACTTAGAGGTGATTTTACGTAGTTTCACGAGCATTTCTTTTTTCTTTTATTTTTTTAATTCTGTGTAATTTATCTGTCTAAAGCGTCTCTTTTTATCCTTTTCCCACCTTTTTTTTTAAAAAAAGATCAGAGAATCCAATCTCTTTTTTCTCCACTATCTAAATGATTTGAAGGCTATGAAATCAATCAAAAAACTAATAAAATGCGGAATAAAAAGAACTAAGAATATTACAATTCGAACAGTCGTTATTGGGAAAAAAATCATAAATCATTCACTTGCTAATTTTTAAATAAAACAGAAGTTAATAAATTTATTGTTGCGTTGATAGATAACTGAACAAGGTTTTTTCGAAATTAATTCATAAAAGGAAGATAAGAGGGATGTTTTTAATGGGAGCAAGAACGTAGAAGAGACTCGCAACTCTTCTTGTTGCACTAATAGAAAGCGAAAATAAAGTAGAAAACTGTAGGGTTTAGCTTTGCAGTCAAAATAATATCGATTTCTTCTCAGTTTTTTAACTAATTGACCTTCAAAAAAGAGGTTTTTTCAAGAATGAAGAATTAGTAGATTTTATGTGCAAGAACAATGTCTACTCAACTACTCGCGAAATCCAATTCCTCATAAACTGCCTTGATTGTGACAATAACTCAGTTGTTACTTACGATAAGTAATATTTACAACAATCTAATAGGCTCTAATGATTTTAATGTTTGAAATAGTTTCTTATTCTTCTTGCTTCCGAAATAAAACGAAAAATTAAGAAAAGAAGTTCTTGCCCGTGATAAAATCCAAGCTGAAAAATAGTAATCAGCACTTCAACCTGAACCCAAAATGAGATAAAGTAAAGTCTCATTTAGCCCTCAAACAACTACTCTTGGGTTTAATCCTAAAACTGTGACTTAAACAAGTCCTGATAAGAATACTCTATCACTGTCTATTTAGAGCTCAAATGAAAGGCAAGTGCAGCCTGAAATTGAATTTTTACTTGTAAAACTGTTCAATTAAATTATCTAAAACTTTAAATCTGTGGAGGCTAAAAAGGAGATATTGCATGCAAGCAATGATTTTCAAATGGCAGTAGCATTCAAAACAATAGATACATCTCAGATATATAAACTAGACTTCGAAAGGTAGGAACTTTTAAATTGCTTTTTGCTCTTCATTTTATTTGCTAATATCCCTAATTTTGTTGTGTAGTTTAGAAGAATTTTTAGTGAGTTAAGGTGAAAAATTTTTTGAAAAAGATCTATTAGTGCTTATCAGATAGTTTGGCAACCTAAACGATGGATTTATCAACGAAGCTTAGTTTATGGAAATGATTCTCCCTATGGAATTCACCAGAAAAAAGAATGCTGTGCAGTCAAGCTTTTCAAAGGCTAAAAAGATAGATAAGACAATAGATTAAGTTGTTATTAAAAGCAGAGATCCACTTTCAGAGCATAAAAAAGTAGTTAACTTCTAGCCTAATGCTAAAGATCCTGTGAAATAAACATCTCAAAATGGGATTGCTACAACTTAGATTTTGTCAAGCTCAAAAATTCAAAAAAGTACTGTTACATTAAAACCTGATGGAAGATCAAGTATGGCAATCGGCTCATAGTATTCAATCGGTAAGAGCGGGCAAATCAGAGTCTAAAACAAAACAACTAGTCAATTAGGGGCAACTGCTAAAAAGCCATTATCTCGAGGCATGTTGACAACTCCATGGTCAAAAAAGTTTGAAAGAACTATTCAATCTAGAACAGGAGGAAGTTCGATTACAAATTTAAATCACATGGAAGATGATGCTATTGAATTTGAAGAAGCAAGAGGGAGATATCGTTGCTCTGCAATGAAAGGAGATGAAGAAGAAAACTTTGTAAAGAAGATGTATGAACTGTTGTAAAGTGATTTAAAGGTAGAAGAATTGAAATAAGAGTTAGCTTCACAAAGGGATTTTAATTTATTAGACTCTTTCTAGTTCCTCGACTTGCAATGCAAGGGAAACATTACACCTCCTGATCTCTATGTCAATCTGAAAAAGTTGAATTTAAACCCAACAAAGGAACAAGTCTACCTTTTCTACAAGTAATATGATCTTGATTTTTCAGGAAGACTCGAGTTTTCTGAATTCGTGAAAACGTTTATCCCCATTGAGTAAGATTATCGAAATCTTTTGAACAATAGATCATCCACAGGAAACGGATTTTCTGAGGAGACAAAGCAACTGCTGAAGTAAACTTTCTAAGCAATTCTTTTAAACTCTTAAAATGTTGAGCAAATACGCTAGCAACTTAATCGTCGCAGGCTCTTTAACACCTATGATGCTTTCTGTGCTCTTGATTAAGATTCAAATGGATACATTACTCTTGAAGATGTCCGTACCCTCTTTCTTGATTATGATATACACTTCTCCCCAAAAGAAATATAGTATTTTTTCAGAAGATTTGATAAAGGACTTGATGGAGAAGTATGCTATGGAGAGTTTTTCTCAGAACTTACTCCAAAATGTCCTTTTCAGATATCTGAAGCTATATCGACGAATAGTCCTTCAATAAATTAGCTTTGAATGGATTCTCAAGTGGTATTTATAATTTATATTATTTGTTGTTAGCATTTAACTCAAAATTTTGAAAGAATACTGATTGCTAGAAAAACTTAAAATACGAAAAACAAAGATTAGTTAATAGGGCAAAGAAAAATTAAAGCAACTGTGACAAACTGTGAGTTAAGAAATTAAAACAAGTGATAGAGGGAATATCAAATAATAAATAGACGAAGATGTAGATGGATGCTCCTCCCCTCAGCGAAGAGGAACTAAATTAAATTTATAATTGGATCGATGGGATACCCCTTTCTCGGCCAAAAAAGAATATCACTCGTGATTTTGCGGATGGTTGTATGCTGGCTGAGATCATTGGTCATTATGTTCCTCGCATTGTTGAAGTTCACAACTATTCTCTCGCTCACTCAGCCACTCAAAAGCTCTACAATTGGAATACACTTAACAGTAATTCACATGAGCATTTGGGGAGTTATTGATGATTGGAGCGCATAAAGGCAGTTTCACAAAAAGGATAGCATTCAAGAAATGAAAAGGAATAAAAAAATAATCGTTTTTGAACAAAAAGAAAGAAATATTCAAAACTTTTATTTTAGGAATATTAAAATGTGTTTTTCTGTCTTTTTTCTTCAGGTCGAGTACTAAAAAAGATGGGCTTTTAGATTTCAAAAGGAGATATCGATTGTATTATCAATGCTCAGCCTGATGCTGTTGAGCGGGTTCTGAGAGTTGTACAAATCAAATTAGACAAGTATATTGATGAATAGAAGAAGAAAAAAGACTAGCAATAATTCATTGAAAATGCTCAGCAGCTAAACAATAATGCTAAAGGTTAGCAATATGGAGGAAATCAGAATCCCTATGGCTACGTTGATTAGTAACTATTTTTGAGAAGTGAAACGATAAAGTAATGTGTTTTTGTTTTTAAAGAATGAACCCAAAAGAATTAACAGCTTAGCTGTATCAAAAGGACGCAACAATAGCAGAGCTTAGAGAAACAGTTGAAGTAAATACATAAACAAACATAATGTGGTTATATAAAAGCTACTGGATTTCTCACATTATTTTGTATTAGATTTTAGAGCTGAAAATCAAGAAGATGGATCAGTTGGTTAAGCTAAAAGATAGTAAAATATAGAATCTAGTGGGAAAGCTGTCTTCTGCTGGCATGTCTTGATAACGCAACGCACAGGAGATCAAGAGCAGTTTAGAAGCCTGCCAATAATTTTCATAATATTTACTTGTTCAATTTATTCTGCTTTAATTGATCATTCCTATCTAGATTCTTATCCTTACCACCCTAGTTTTCACAAATAGTTTAGCTCATTTTACCAAAAATATTAAAATGAGCTTACTTGACTCTAAAATCTTTAGACAAGTCGATACCTAACTGTTAGCTGCTCTTTCTTTTTATTATTATTTTTCCTTCTTCTTAGATTCTTCTGATTTAGAATCTCCATTTGAAATAAGAGAATTCATTATTAATGCTAATCCTTTCTGATGGGCTTCAGATTGTAAGTCCCTTCTTACTTCCTCGAGTTTTGGATCAAAGAGATGAATATTCTTCTTTAGATTATCAATGCTCTAAAAGCTGAATTGTTTCCCTATCTTTTTTAATAATTATTTTAAACTCAATTATGTTGTGAATACCTTTTCTAGATTTGTGGAAATGTGTGTCTCGCTTTCTTAATCTATCAACAATCGCAAAGATAGTAAGAATCACTATGGTTTTTGAATGAAGCTAATACTTTGCAAGGAGGTCTAAGAAGATTGAGGAATGCTCTTTTTTATTTTGTCTACATAATTCATAATCAATGCATTAATGGAAGCTCTGCAATTAACTAAAATAGAGTACCTGCAGTCTTCAAAGCTAAGTTGTACAGATCTTTGATTTCATTTTCCAATTCCTAAAATAAGAATCACTGATATTGCAAAAACAAGATTTATGCATATTGTACCTTATCAAACTTGATTTTCTCTGATTCGGAGATGCTAAAACCAAGTAATTTAGGATTGAGAACCTAGTTAATCTTATCCACAGCTGAGGAGGAGGTATTATGTATTCCAGCCTTCATTCCTTCCTTTTTGTTGCCAAAAGAATCTTAATTTTAAATTGATTATTTTCTTTTGGATGGATCAATCCAAAATTATCAAATCTTTTTTTCTTTTTAGAGCTAGATTACTTGAATTTCTGCGAAGAAACAAAAAGCTGAAAATTGTTCGGATTCAATAATTGAAAAATACAACTTAATTTGCCTGTAGAAATATCAAACATTTTGAATAAAAAATGATCATTTCAATCAGTAACTTACAAGAATAAATAATGAAACACCAAACAATGACACAAATAGTAACATTGGGCTATGAAGTAATTCTAAAGATTATTAAAGTGCTCATTTCAAAAATTGATGTTGAGTCTGAACTGCAAATCAAGGTTATCAACTAGATCTTTGAACTCGTTAAAATCAAGTTCTCCACTCCGATCCTTATCGAAATCATTCATGATATCCTTTGCTAGAGATTCAAGATATTCAGGGTTTGCCATAAAAGCTTCTTTCATTTCCTCAATGTCAACATTCTTTTTCTTCTTTTCTCCAATAGAAGCTGCCCCTTCTTTACTCAATACTAATTTTGAAATTGTTGCTTTGGAATATCAAACTTACCTTGCTTATCTTTTGAAATTTAGATTGAATAGAGAGTTTTCATCACATTCTAAATATCTTCTTGCGAAATCATTTCATCCTAATCATTTAATCATAAATTGCAAAACAGACTGAAATTAAAGAAATGTACGCCTCCAATATCATAGATGTCGAAGAGCATGCGATATTTGACTTCTTAAGAAATAAGAGGATGGAAGGGGGTCAGAAGTTTGACAAAAAAATCAAAATCTATCTCCATTTTGTCTCTTTTTTTCATTTCAACTTCGACAACTTGGTAGATACGCTCGCGAAAGAAGTGAGTTTTGATTTCTATGTAATTCTTGAAATCATCTATCGAAATTCCATTCTTTCCTCCTGAAAGGTCGGAGAAACGCGATCGAAGCCTATTTATCTCTACTTCTGAAAACGGTTCATACTTTTCTGATCTTTCCTAAGCTTTCTGCTATTGTTGAATTTCTTCTTGCAGATTCTATTGCTGTTGTTCTTCCTTTTTCTTCTTTTTTCCTCCTCCGTTTCCCATTTCCAGTCCTTTGAAAGAATAATAACTAGATTCAACTTCAATTAAATCCTGCTATCTCTACTAATAATCCAAAATGATAATTATTATTTCAGGTTGTCAGTGAAAAATAAAGTATATAATTGAAATTTCGATTTTCAGTGCCAAATTATCTCAATGGTTTTTTTTGGTTTATTAGAAAAAGAGATTTTTAACATGAAATACCTCAAGGCTAAAAGATGCCAAAATATATTATTAAATTTACTCAGAAATGATTCTTCATAAGATTTTATTTAGTGGTGATTATTTTTTGATTATTAATAATGTTGGCGAGTATGCCCCAAGAGTAATTAAGAAAAATAATCAGAAAAAATACATTTTGATCTTCAAAAATATGAGAGGACAATTCCATACTTAGAAAAACAAAGAGTTTAAGAGAATAGTAGAGTCAGAAGTTCAAAGAAAAACAGCAGAAAAGGAATAGCAAAATGGAGCAATCAATCAAACGGTAGATGAGTTAGGGCAAACAAGCGAACGAGACTTTTCAGCAGAACTTAACTCTGATCTTAACGCTGCAGTGATAGATTTAAGGATAGGAAAGCACAATGAGTAAGCACTCTAGACAATCGGAAACTGTAACATTCTTTTTATGAATTACTCTAAATTAACATAATTCTTTGAACAAAAAGTGGTTTTGAGTGCAAGATAACTCATTCAAGGATAATAATTTGTATTTATGTTGGAAGTTCTTGTGAGAGTACTAAATAAAGAAGTAGTAGAAGCACTTAACTGCAAGAATTAGAAGAAATGTCAATAAATACTGGAGTTATGTGATGCGCTTACACTGCCTCATGAAGCCGATGTATTTGTTGAAGCTCGATCTTTAACAATTAATAATTGTGGATGCATGCACAAACGCCTTGGAAATTACGAAGTAGCTCTTTAATGCTTTGAGAAAGCGCTTTCTCTTTAAATGTCTTCAGGTTCATCGAGATACTTGGGATATACTCATCTTAATATATCTGCCATTCTCAATTTCACTGAATAGCATACTGAAGCCCTTTATCATGCTAGAAAGGCTGTTATTTAGCTTGAAAGAGATTTAGACAATCTGAATAAAGAAGATAGTAATTGGGAAGAAAGTAAAACTGAGATATGCAACAATCTCGCATTAGCTCTTCATAACAAAGCAGTTGAAAATGAATACTTTGGCAATCCTAAAGAAGCTTAGTAAAATTACGAAAGAGCTGTTTCGTTCGCTGAAGAAGCTTTTGGATCCGAACACTTAGCGGTGGTTAAGTTTCGTTAAGCTCTCTAATCAGTTAATGAGGTAACCTTCCATAACTAATAACTTGACTAATGAATATTAATAAAAATTTACTTTTTCCAGAAATTAGATGAAAACAGAAAAATTACTGATGGGATTGAAAAAAAAGCAAATTATGGAGGAAACCATACTGACTTCCAAATAAGTCCTCTTAGAAAAGAAGCATAAGGAAATGAACAGCTTGTAAAAAAGATAGCTGAGCTTAAAAATGCTTACAATGTCAATACACAGGCTTTACAATGGAGAGGAAAACAGATACGTATTAGATCTGCAAGCAAGAAACCCAATTAAGGCAACGCAAGGCCAGAAATAAAAACTCAAGGTCATTCTCCTCGAAGTGGAATGGAGTATTTCAAACCCAGAGAAGTACTGACAGCAACTGCCAAGTAATAAAGAATAGCAGATTTTTCTTCTCCGCAGACTAATTCTTTCAGGAAAGGAAGAACTTATCTACCTGCCAATAAATTGAATTTGTAGGGAGATATTGTGGGAATCTCTGAATCAAATTATTCTCAAGATGGGAAGATAAAACATAACTACTAAACTGAAATAGCTGAGTAAATCTACTGGCCTATGCCTTAAAAAATGCAAAGTTTGATTACTTCAAAAAAAACTAGTTTAAATGGAAGCCCTTTTATACGAAAAAGATCATAAGATAATAGGAGTTTTAATAATTCCGATAAGAAGTAAAACTCTTAGGAGAATAATAATCTTAGCTAGACTGAGAGATACGCCAGATAGAATGTGAATGACATAATAGAACAATAATATTGGTAAAAAAAGGAGAGGTCATAGGAAGATAACATAGGCAATACAAATAATACAAGCTATCAAAAAAGAAATAACTTTATTGATGAAACTGGGCTCTTTGAAGGGACAGGTGGGTTACCTTAAAGCTTAAAATCAGGAGAGAATGGATATCCTAAATAAGTAAAAAGAGTTTTAAAGTATGCTTAAATATCACCATCAAAACCAAGTCCAAACAAAGAAGAATAGATTTTGGATTCAAATAAGTCAGAAAATGTGAAAGTTCAAAAGGGTTAGAAAAGCTAAAGCATGTAAAAAGAATAAATAAATATTCAACAAGAAGTCTCTGAAGATATTGCTTTCATCACTAAATATGAGTTTGATGAGATAATAAGGTACAAATTAAAATCTTTTAATCTTATTTTGTTGTTTTAACTTTAAACTATTCTAGGTAAAAAAGTAAAGAGAGAGACACTATTGAGCTCGATCTCGAAGACAAAAGAAGAGAGCACTAAGATTTGAACAAAAGGATTAAACAATTAAAGCAATTAGAGAAAAATGAGAAGGAATTAGCATCAGTAAGAGCTTACTAAATGAAATAACTAGACAATCTGTGGAAAAAGAGAATGGATCAAATCAAGGAAGAAGAGAAATTGTAAGAAGCAGAGGAACAGTTAAAGTTATTGATAGACTCGAAAAGGCCTTCTGTAGGAGATTAGAATAAGAGTTTGAAAGAGATAATAAAAGAGGAAACAAAACAATAAATTGAAAAAACAGAGGAAATAAATCAAGAAAGTTAAACGAATATTAGTCTTTGGAATACACAGTTAAAGGCAAATAAGAGATATTAAGTTATCAAAGAATTTTAAGAATCTCCTGTAGATTTAAGAGAAGAAAGTTAAGGAAGTAGATCTAACAAATCCATAGAAGTATTGGAGCACACAATCCAAGGATATCTAGCATGTGTATTTGACTTAGATTTAAGAGCAATGATTATTATGTTTGAACATTAAAATAACAAGGAGCTGCAGCCTTGGTAGCATTGGGTTGATTTAACAGAACTAAATGATTTCAAATAAGAAAATGAAGAATTGCTTTGGCTATTTGAATCAGTGCTTGCAGTCAATCTTAGAGTAAATTAACTAAACATTTTACTCTAATTGAACAGTTTATCTAGAGTAAATGTTAGATTAGGAGGTAAAAGCAGAATAATTTGTCTTAATAGAACTAAAAATCCTAGATTATCTAGGATAGTTGAGATAGAGAGAGAAGAAGTAATTAAGAAAACTGAACTAACTTTAAAGAAAAATAATGGTAGTCTAGTCACAGGAAGCATGAGTGTTTTTGCTGAATAGACAGAAGGAGAGAGTAGAGCTTTAGTGTTTGAGTTTTGGAGTGGAATGGAATACAATAGTTATTCTGTAAATTACAAGTTAGAACAAGAAAAGAAAGATTATGTTGATCAGTTTGAAGCTGCTAAATAGGATATCATTGTGGGAGAAGAAGGAGAGCTGAAGATAGATATATTGGTAAAAACAGATAAGCCAAGCATTTAGAATGAAGAATAAGCTGAAGAAGTAAAGAATAATGAAGAATACTAAACTAATCAAGGATAGGATTATTCCTCTGAATTGCCAGTAAAATAATCTGAATAAGGATAACTTGAAAATGGAGATAATTTGGTTGAATCAGAGAAAGATTCAGCTTTCAAGGATAAAAGTGAAGGCTAGATCTAAGATATTTAACCAAATGAAAATCAAGTTGTTGAAACAACAAGCCCAATTATTTTAGAAGAGCATTAGGATCTTGATTTAGGAGAAAATTAAGGAGCGATTAGAGTTGAGTATGATTAACATAAAACAAGTTGGCTTGGATAGTTTACAAACTAAGAAGGCTACAAGTTAGTGCATGAAATCGATTGCAAATTAATTGCTGAACACAGCTAAAGTAGCGGATAAGATTCAAAGAAGTTATTAGACAACAAAGCTATAGAAATTAATCAAGGACAATAGCAATAAGAAGTTTAAAATGTTGAGGAAATAAGCTAAGATTATTAATAGATCAGCCAAACCTAAGATAATTACTAGGAATCTTCTAAAATCGAGGAAAAGAAAGAAGAATCACAAATTGAAGAAAACAAAGAAGATATTAAGGAAAATTAAAAAAATGCTGAAGATAACGATATCGATGAGATTAAAAATTATGAAAATGTACTTCGATAGGAGGAAGTTATCAATTAATAGCAAGTTATATCAGAATGTGATGAGAATAGAGATGAAGGTTAAGTTTAATCAGAAAGAACTCAAAAAGATAAAGTAGAAGACTATTCGTATGCTATGGAAGATGCTTGTTTAAAAATATAGAGATGGATCAGAGGATACAAGAAGGAAGGATTTAATCAACGAGAATCAGGAACGGAAGAAGTCATTCCTTTATAGCCAATAGAGGATCCTTCTTCTTATTCACAATTAGATTAGAATAATCTCAACAAATAAAATAACTTAGAGGAAGAATCAGAATAAGTAAATGAAAATAATATTAATTAATAACTCTCTTAAAGTAATAGCAGCAAACATATTTAGATTGAAGATCAACATACTGGTAAAGAGGAAAACAACAATATTAATGCAGAAGTTTTTGATGTGAACTAAAATACAGATACTTTATTGCCAGAAACTTAATAAGCTATTTAAAAAGATGAGACAACACCTGAGGATAACGATATTAAAACAAAGGAAGAAAGACAAAATGAAGAAACAAAGAATAATAAGGATATCTAAGAATCAAATAATTTACAATCTAATCAAGGTTAATATACAATTATAATCTCCAGCGAGAATAATTAAGATTTGATTCCAAATGATGTTCAAGAATAATAGTCTTTGAAAGAATAATAAGAGATTATTTATGAGGAAAATGGGAATGATGTACAAAAATAAGAAGATACCTAAGCTAATAATGACCTAAACTAAATGAATGAAAGCTATTAAGATCAAAATGCTCATTTAGAAAACAAAACTCCTTCAAGTCTTGTTGCTTCAGAAATTATTAAGCCATTTACCATAATAGACTAAACTGATGAAGAGAAAATTGAACTTAAATCTAAATAAAACTAACTGGCTTAAGATGATCTTAAAGATGACCCTAATTACCAGAATGATTCGAATATCAATCAATTAATTTAGGCAGAATAACCCATAAAAAAATTAGAAGAAATTGATGAACATACAAATTCTCAACTTATTTAACAAGAAGCTACTGTTTGCCAAGAAAATCAAGAAATAACTCCAAATGCTAGTAGTTTCAATAACCACACTTCAAATGAAAAGGAATAAAGCATTGATAATGACTAACAATAAACTAAAGAAATCATCTAAGGTTAAAATGACCAAAATTGTGTTGAATCAGCTAGTGAGCAGATAAACGACA
>Ga0302285_10001200_pt1 | contig 14257 bp, 10 predicted proteins | sample III_Fen_E2_2_FD_200455 | JGI IMG/M metagenome (GOLD analysis project Ga0302285, IMG submission 200455) | Peat permafrost microbial communities from Stordalen Mire near Abisko, Sweden - III_Fen_E2_2 | ecosystem: Environmental > Terrestrial > Soil > Wetlands > Permafrost | place: Sweden: Abisko... | reverse complement strand
TTTAGTTTGTTGTTTTGTTTAACTTTATATAATAATATTTGATTTTGTTGTAAGCTAAATACGTTCAAAACTAATTGGAGTTTACTACTAATTTTGGTTTTAGAGATCAGAATGTTCATACCCTCCCAGCTGATTAAAAGATAAATGAATTTACATTTCGCTATTCTAAGAGGGTAATTGATGCTAAATAGGCTAAGAAAAAGCATTGTCGAACTGATTAAATGGAGAATGCGGCTTATCTTATTGGGGTTCGTCTTCACTTTTGACATCTCCCTTTGAAGATAGTTAAATTGAAGGTGAAAATCCTGGATCATTTGAGAGAAGAGTTGTTTATGTTGGCTATTTAATCTTGGCCAAACTGCCCTCAGCTTCTCCTTCCAGAATGAAAGGGCGAGTTATCTTAATAGATTTCCTGAGCCCACCTTAATTTTCATTTGATCCATTAGTTGTTGAATCCAGTGTCTGTAAACTTGTTGAAGGTTGTAAAGGAGGAACCACATCTTATTTTGGAGTTTCAGATTCATCGGAGGAGTCATCCTCTATGCTTTGACTCTCACATCGCTTAAACTGTATTCGATTGGTGCCTCCAGTGCTAGAGTTTAAGGTTGGTTTCTTTAATATTGGTGAATGGACAGTTGATAAAGACATTTCTTTCTTTTCTTCTTCTCCTCCTCCTCTTCCTTTTGATAAATTTCTAAGAAAACAATATTTACAGTATGAGTTTGAAAAGTAAATTGCATCCCCCTAGCTTACATATCAGCTTCAGAGAATTCCTCAACAAGTTTAGAAGAGAGGTCGTGGCATGTGCTCAATTTCGTTAAAGCAGAATTGACTCTCCCTTTCTTTTGATTTAAGGAATTTTATTTTCTGAATTAACTGCTTCCAACGCTAACTCCGATGCTTCCATGATTGCCATCTGATTGCATTTATCCATAAGATCCACTGCTGGGTTAGCTTGAAGTAGAGCTAAATAGACCTTGCTTTGACCTTTAAAGAATAATATTGCTCATGTAAATATCAATATTTTTGTAAAGAAATTACTAATTAGCTGCTGAACTGTTCATTGAAGCAGAACCTTACTATTGCTGTTGCTGTTTTATTTCCCTGGGAATAACACTTTGAGAAGCCTTAAATAGCCCCTTGGTGATCCTATTCCTTGGAGCATATTTGAATAGTTCTGACTGGATATTCATTGAGAGAACTCTTTAAAGAAAAAAGGTTGTTGAGAGAAAATATTGTTAGCCGAAAATTCATTTTTTTTTTATTTTGTTTTTACCTTTTTTCAGCTTAATTATGATAGAATGGACAAGCCTTTGCTTTAGGGCATTATTGCTGCATGCAAGGCTTTGTCCGATATATTTGAGGATGATACTCTAGTTCTTTCCAGCCATGACATTTGTTGCATGACTACTTATTAGGGCATCCTAATTCATAATCAGTTATAAATGAATTAGGCTCCCAACTTGAGCAGCTTTCAGGTTCATAAGGAGTATCAGATGAATTTGGTTTCCGACGATAATCTTACCAATTATGTGCATAAACGCATATTCCTCTATCATGGTTAATGTAGTTAAAAGGACACCACACAGTTTTATAACGAAAAACATAAAAATCCGCATCGAATTCGTAGTTGTGAATTAATTCCGCATTAATATCACTCTCACTATGCGCAAAAGAACAGAATTCTCCATATTCACAAGATCTACAATCGTTGGGATAGTGCGTGCAAAATTTAGTTTTATACTTATCTGCACAATAAAGTTACTCGACTTTATTGTGACTCTTTGGGCATCTGTCTCCAAGAGGACAATTAGCACCTAAGGAGTCGATATGCTAGCACTAATCAGATGAATAAGTAACTCCAACTCTTCGTCTATCTTTTAATCCATGGTAAAACTAGCATTACTTGTGATTATGCTGCATACTCTAATTTGGACAAAGCTGACATTTAAATTTATTCAGCTCGAGATGCTCAATAAGTCCTTCGTCTATTCCACTTCCGCAACTCGTCCGATCATCTTCTGATCCGATTACTTTTTCTTCTGTTCCATACCTAAATCCTTTAGCTTTTTACTAAGAAGAACCTGATCCTAGCGAATTCTAGAGTGGCCCTGAACTTTGAGATAAATGACTTGATCCTTAAGTGAGAAACCCGGAACTTTGCGAAAGATGCTAAGATCCTCCTGTTGCATAACCTGAACAACAAGACCCTCCTCCCATCATATGAGCAGCAGTCATAGCAGAATTTACAGCTACTTAAGATTGCATGAAGTTAATATGCGGATAGCTATTCTGCGGTCCTTAGTAGACTCCTCCTTGGTTAAAAGTCAAGCCAGGAGGAATTTAGTGCATAGGAAACTAAGGCTACATACCTATATTTTAAAGATACATCTACTGCTATGGAGGCTGCTAAGCGTACATATTATTACCTGAGTTATCATAGTAAATCCACCCTTGGGTGTCATTACCTCCATGATGATAACCTCCGTTCATTTTACCTTCTTCCTTAGAGTCTGAATATTGTAATTACTTCGTTGAGCGGATTAATTTTTATGAGCAAAACAGATGTCAATTAGTTAGAACAACAGTATGTTAGTGTGCTTTTGTCTGAATGTCAACTTGAAATGAACTTCTCTCTCTCTCTCGATAAATCCTACTTAGTACTTTCAGAATACAATAACTTTAAAGACTATCGAAACGCAAGGTTTTATTTATTAATTATCGCGCAAGATAAATGCAAACTTGTCAGATTAACTTGGGGTATCAATCCATGTAATTTCCTTTTTTTCCTTAAATTTATTCTCAAGCTCACTCATACTCTCCCTATTGGATTACTTTTACACTCTTATTGTTCGATTCACTATTTTCTAATTTAACTTTTATATATGTATACTATTATTGGCTGCATGAAACCAAATATGACAAAAGATTTAGATACTAGTTTGAGGTACAAGGTTTCTTTCAGCTTACTTATTAGATACTATTATTTCTTGAAATAATTTTGTTTTAAATTTGAAAAATAGTTGTGAAAATTAGTTACAATAATCAATGCAATTTGCTAAAATATTATGCAATTTCTATTGATTTTAGCTAAATATGTAGATTTTCTGCTTATTCAGTAAAAAGGCAAGAAAAAAAGGGGATTCTTTGAAATTTTTTACACCTTTTTAGTATTTTTATTTACAATCAGCTTATTTCGGCCCAACCGAATTGAATAATCTCAAGCTGACAATTAGAAAAAGAGCATTTAATAAGTAGGATAAGATGACAGGGATTTAAACTTAAATAATTCATTAAGTTGCTGTTTTCATGTAGCTTTAATGTTAAATTATTAAATATAATCATGTTTTTGAACTTTTAATAAGATATATGCATATTCAATAATTTAGCAGGTTTTCAACCAAAATATTAAAGGTTTATGAAAGAGGTAGTCGAAGTTAAAATAATTGAGGTGTCTTTTAAAATACGAATTATAATAGAAAAATCAAAATGAATAAATCAAAATTTTTTCTAAAAAGTAAAATATATTTTGGATAATCATTTCCTGAATTAAATGTAATAATATCTTTCAATTATTCAAATTATCCAAATTCTTAATGCTAATCTGAATTCTTAATCAAAAATTAGAAATTATTGGTTGAAATAAGGGTATTGTTTGTTTTTTGTTTAAATTAAAGAAAATACCCTCAAAAGCATACTTCGCGCACTTTCTAACTTATTTTTATCTTTAAATGTCCACTTCTGCAACAAAGAAGCCATCCTTTAATAAAAACAACTACCTCTCCAAGAACGAGTTGCTTTCCTGGATCAATGATCTACTTAAAGTAAAAAAAAATACTCAATTTTATTTCAATAACTAAGAGATATCTCATTAATGTTAAGGTTAACTTGACTCTGATAGAGCAACTAGGAAGTGGGACAATGTATTGCTAGATAATGGATGTGATATATCCAGGACATATTCAACTCTCAAAAGTTAAATGGGGAGCAAAGCTAGAGTACGACTTCATTCATAATCTCAAGATCCTTCAGCAGTGTTTTGATAAACTACAGATCCCATAGGCTATTTAAGTAATAATCATCTTTTTCTAAATCCATACTGATCTTTTATTTAATTTTAAGGTGAATAAGCTAGCCAAAGTGAAGTACCAGGATAATTTGGAGTTTGCTCAGTGGCTTAAAGCTTACTTCGATTTCAATTGCAAAGACAAAGGCAAGGGATATGATGCACTCAAAAGAAGAGGAAATGCTGTTCCATACTTTGGTTTTTGTAAAGGAGGTGTTCTCCCAAAAACAACTTTATTTTATCGCAATCCTAACGAAAAATTCTCAATTGAAGGATTTTCTAACGATGAAATTGATCCAAATAACGAAGATTAATAATAAACAACAGGATAATTCAATAATTTTAATCAGTTTCAACCTGAAACACCTGCATCTTTAAATCTCCCTTAACAAAACTCTTTCTTTAGTCGTCAAGAAGGATCTTAAAGTAAAGGATCTGCTTAAATGAACTCTTTCAAAGAATCACCTTCAGGAAATACAAATTTCTTCGCTAGAGAAGAGGGAATTTAATCTAAAAACTAAGCTACTCCTTCACATATTAAAATGACTTAAAGTGAAAGTAAAGCTTCTTTTTTCTCAAACGGAATAAGCCCAATGAATCTGGCTTAAACTGAAGCAAAGAGACAATATCAGAGCTAATACTTTGCAGAATAAGTTCCAAGAAAACTTAATTTCTTCAAAACAGATGATGATGAAGAAAAATAAGTTTCTTAATAATTAAATCAAACGAATACTAGCTTTAATGGATTAAAATAATCTGCTTACCAATCTTAAGATGCTTCGTAAGCCTTTTCAGGCAGCCGACAAATATTTAATCCAACTTCATTCAACTCAAACTACTAAAATAATGTTGCAGCTGATAACAAATTGAATAACAATTATCTTAACAGTAATATTACAATTAGAGATAATCATTCAATTGTTAATAATAACAGTAATGTTAATACCAATAATCAAGAGAGAAAGCCTTCCTCCTTAGCAACAAGTGTTTTACTCAGTAAAATACAAGAACTCACTCAAGCTTCTTAGACTTTATTAAGAAGAAACAGTGAAGAAGTAAAGAATTCACGATCAGTGAATAAACTTGACATCCAAGAAGAAGAAGGGTATTAATAACATGATACGCATGCAACTCCTTAATCTAAAAAGCTAAATATCCTTGGTGAAGAACATAAATCTCCATTTTATGAAACACCAATATCAAAAAAACTCAAAGATAACTTTTCTGCAGCTAAGATTGTCTAAAATACAAATTCAACAGATACTCTACAAAACTAAAATGATCATAATCTACATAAACAATCTTAATTGAATATCTCCGAAAATGATAATCAAGAAGCAGATAAAACAGCAGAAATAATTGAAAATCAGTAGAATCAGGTATTTTCCTAGGATTCTGCAAACACACTCAATTCTCAATCAGAAAATGAAGCAGCCAAAATCAAAGTTGAAAGAATCTCACAGTTGCTTTCATCTTCGAATTCAGATGATTACAGCTTAGTCATAACTCAAATCTTAAAGATTTGCTAGGAAAGCTGAACATATATTTCTTAAATAGCAAATTCTATTGGTAATTAAATTAATAAAATTGAATTATTATTCTTCCAAATAAAGGTTTATTATTTTTACAATTATTATTGTGATATTGAATTCAACATCTACAACAACAAAAAAGAGAGACATAGATTACAGAATCTAATCAAAATGGTATACTTGAGTTATTGCTCATGAGATGATAGTAAGGGAGTATGTTGTAACATTTAGAAAGAGAGAGGAAAAAAATAAAAGTAAATTATCATTTAAATTTACCAATATATTTACTTGGCAAGCAGCTCTTGTTCTTTGAGTAATTCTCAATGACAGTTCCATCGTAATTAGACAATTTATTATTTTTAGCGAATTCAGCTATTTTTTTAAAAATCTCTATGATTTCATCATCATCGTCTTCATCATTTTTATCTGCAATCTTTTTACTCCCCTCAATACTGCTTTTGCTATCACCAAGAATCTAAATCCATCTAACTGTCTTTCCAGCTTTCATTTCTCCATATTTGCGTTATCCTTTAGTTGTTGTAAACACACCTTCTCCATTTTATTTGCCTTCTTCCCAGAGCCCTTCATATTTCGACCCATTAGCCCACTTAAATACTCCAAATCCATGTTTTTTATCATTCAAATACTATCCTTCATAACTTCTTCCATCTTTCCAAATAACCTTTCCATAACCATGCATTTTACTCTATGTCCATTCTCCTATGTACTTCCTTTAATCTGGCCATACATATTTCCCTATTCCTTCGATTTCATTGTCTTTGAATTACCCCTCATAAAATGAAGAATCTGCAAACTACAGTTTTCCATATCCATCCTTTTTACCTAATAAGTAATTCCCTTCATACTTGGTTCCATCTGGCCATATTTCCATGCCTTCTCCGTTTTATTTGTCATTCTTCCATTCTCCAGTAAATTTCGCACCATTAGTATGATTATACACGCCTGTTAACTTTCAATAATGCAAATAAATATCTTGTGAATAAAGCAAAAAGGTTCTAATTATCTATTGTATTTATGCCATTTCAAATTCAATTTATTGCAATATCAACCATATCCACAAGCTCTGTCGTTGATCCATTAGCCAGTATAGACATCGCCTTCTGAATGTTAAAGTTATCCCTTTCCATTTGCTTTATTCTCACTCCATTCTCCTGAATAAACTGATTCATCTGGCCAGTACTAATTCCCTTTCCCACTTTTGAGACCCTTCATCCACTCTCCTTCATATGTAATCCCATTTACAAAGTGGATAACACCTAATTTGATATTTTTGCTAATCCCTTTAGTTCTCCTAATCTCTTCATTTTCTTCTTCACTAATAGCTTTATTATTAACTTCATTCCCAATATTCAATCCCATAACTATTGATCCTTCTAACCCATTTTTTCTTTCTTTGATTATATTTCCTAATCTGTTGCTTCCTGCATCTTCCCTATCGTTATTCTATTTTTCAGTAGTTTCTTCATCAGCATCATTACTAACTTAATGATTACCATTTACTGGCAAAGGACTATTGTTATTCTTTAAAAGCATAACAACTTCAGAAGTACCATTTTCAGAATTCTTCAACACCAACTCAGCTTCCTTTGAGCAGCAATTAGTGCCTTCACAATTTCCCATGATAATCCCTAAATAAACAGGGCTAATTTTGCTCCACTCACTTTTATTTCAATGTTTAGAAACCAAACAATTAATTTTCATAAATAATATTTTCTTGAGAGAATCTTCAAATGAAAATAATAGGTTAATATATTTGCATTTTGATCACTCACTTTTTTGTTTTGAAGCACAAGTTCTAATTTAAACTGAAAAAACAAGATAAATACAAATGATTTATCCAACAATTTAATGAGGGATTAATTCTATCAATATCCATCTGATAGCTCATTTTCAACTAATGATACAACTAATCAGTTTCAACAAAGGCATTCTTCTATAAGAAATGTATTTGTGTCTTATGCTCAATTCATTCTTTATTGTTTTTCTTTTTACTCTACTTTCCTTTGTCATTCTGTTTGTTAACATCCTTATCTGTGTTTCAAATTCAAAAATAATGTGAATTATGCATAATTGATTTCGTCTTAAGTGATAGTAATATTAAGAACCAAGCAAACTAGAAAACTAATAGCTCTAAAAAGTATTAATTCTCATTAGTAATTTGATTCTGTTTTGTTGATCCATAATCCTAAATGAAGTTAACTTTAAGCTTTGAAACTGACATTATGTATGTATTTTAAGATAAGCCGTGTTGAACATGGAGTTTTTTATGTACCTCGAATGGTTGCTTGTATCTTTTGAATTTTTTCTAAGTTTTCAGGTTTATTGTAGAATTCAAGATCAACCTTTTCTCCATTTCTGAGAGTATAATCTTTATCAGAATTAGCATTATCTTTATCGCAACAGCTTCCCATGTAACCTCAAAGATGAACTAATGGTTTTCTGATCTATTTAGCTATAAAAGTATCTAAAACTGTATGTTTCAGTTAGAATTGCAGATTATTAGAGTTTGTCTAATAATTCTATGGGAATAAATGATATTTTTCTTTTATTTGCCAAATTTATTATAAAGCATGGATACTATTATCTCTTTTGATCTAGTGTATTTTGCTATGTTTGCAGTAAAAATAGTTTATTTTCAGAATCTAACAACTTCATTTTTGTGAATGAAAGAATACTTATTTAACTTTTATTGTTTTTTTTAGGTAAAGTTGATTTGATTTACCATTTGTTGAAATGAAAAAAATGATCATAATTTATGTGAATGAGAGACGATTACAGTAGATTAGACTGAACAATAAAAGAGATATTCACGCAAATTATTAAGTGAATTTGAGAGAAATAATTGAGAGGTCGCCAATCACTTTATGAAACTACATTAATTAAAAGGAAGATTATCCAAAAGTGGAGCAAAAAAATAACTCTTTATAAAGAATACCCTCTGAATTGCATACACAGAAAAAACTAAAACAAAAAGGGGGAGGACTTATGTTTGACGAAGATATCCTGGATGAAAATAATGAAGTTAATGATATGTAAGTTTGCATTTTCCCCAGAAATAACATCTAACTTTCATTTTGTAAGTCAATTTTAGAGCAGAAGAAAAGGTGCAACAACAAAAAAAGTCAACTAACCTAAGATTGAATCTGCTATCGATTATGGAGATCTTGAATTCTCTGAAGAAGATAATCACAAGAACATTGGAAATGCTGCTGGAATGAAGAATTCTTCCCTATCGAAGCCAGGTATATAATTTGAAGATTCGTTAAGTAGTTTAGTGATGCAATAGAAATAGTAATAATAGCCAGCTTCACGATAACTTTCAGCGTTACCACCGATTTAATAAAACAACCTCTCAGGGCTGACTTCAAAGGCTAAACGGTCATTAAAATCAAGTAAAATTTTAGATGATGAAAATGATGGTAAACTTGCTAGGATTAACACTGGTAAAAAGAAAGTTGAGCCAAAAAATAAAGATGATGAAGGAATTGATGATTTAGATGATTTAGAAGATATTTATGCTTAAAGTCATCCAGAATAGCAAGCATCAAAATAAGGAAAATAGAGTGCAAATAATTCAGAAGTTAAAAATAATATTAGTGGACATACTAAACCTTCATCTGCTTAGTAAAAGAAATAATAAGAAGAATAGAATAAGGAAAATAACTAAGACTAAGGAGATAGTGATAATTATGAAGATGATTATGAAAAAGAAGATTTTGATTAAGAGGATAAGAATAAAAATGGACATAAATAGGAAGTTGTTTCTGATAAAGAAAGTGAATTATCTGATCTTCCTGAATTGGAATATGAAGAGAAGCCTGTCAAGAAAGTAGTTGAGAATAATGGATCCTCAAATAGGAAAGAACAAAAAGCGTAAGATAATAAAATGGATTGACTAACGTATTCTTATGGATATTTTTGTATTATCGCATAGCGCACCGAGTAAAAGAAGAGAATCAGAATAAAGCAATCATGAAATTTAAGGTAAGAAGAATGCCTAAATAGAAAAGAAGTAAACTTGTAGATGTTATTCGTTTTATTTAAAGGAAAATATGCACACAAAGAGAGGAATTTAAAACCTCATTAGGAACTTTCCTCAGCAAGAACTAATTCTCAGTCATAAAACAGATAAAAAATGCATAATAATTCTCAATAAAAGAAATTTGCATTATTCAGCAGTAAACACATATTTGTATTTATGATCTTATTAACTTTAACCTATTTCCATTTAAAGTGAAAGATTTAGACGACCTTCTGATGGAGAGACACTATACTTAAATGAGTTTAAATCAAATCAAAGCTGAGAATGAGTAGTTAAGAGAAAAGTTAAGAGAATTCAATAAATAACTTTCAGATAAAATAGAACACAGTTAAGCCTTCATATCACAGCAAGCTTCAGAACAAAGAGGAGATAGGTTACCAAGATCACGGAGCAATTAAATGAGAACTGCTGATGCCGAAACAGAAAACAATCATAAGATTATGAAACGTCTTCGAGAAGAATTAGAAAGACTTTAATAAAGGCTCAGTGTTCTTGAAGATCCTTCATACCTCTCTACGTTAAAATTATAAATTGAAACTTCAAAGTCACTCATTCACAAGTTTCGGTTGTAGATTAAGCAGATATCCTTCAAAAACGACTAATAATGTATGACAAAACTATTTTTTTAAGTAAATTGAAAACATGTATTTTTATCAGCAAAGGAGCTTGAACGGATAGCACAAGAAGGCGGTGTCCATGAGAGTGTGAGAGAAGGATATATTTTGAAATAAGATGTTTAATTTAGTTAGGAAAAATTACATGAAATGCAAAATAGAAAGGAAGAACTGGATGATTTATTTAAGCGTAAAAATGACTTATTACAAGTTAAAGAAGAAGAATATAATAAAAAACATGATGAAGCACTAAAATTAGGAGTAAACATGAACTTTAGCAGTGCTGAACTTAAAAAAAGAGAAAAATATTAGGAACTATTGAAAAACTTGGAATAATGGGAAAAAAGTAATGCAACACTGACAAAAATGAATAAAACAAGAGAAGGGACGATGCTAAGAGAACTAGATAGTATGCTAAAATTCATTTAAGAAAAAGATTCTTAGATAAACGAAGTTGAAAATGAAATCATTGTTTCTCAAGGAGCAGTCCAAGATCGAGTGGATAATGAAAAACTTTATTCCAGAAATGTTAAAGAACTTTTAGGAAGATTAGATAATGCTGAAAATCACTCGCTACAGCATAATGATGATTATAATTTCAGGGAAAATAACTCTTCTATTGAGTCTGCTAGCCATAAACCTAGTTTGCCATCACAAAGTCCATAGAAAATCAATTCGAAGCCTAATTTGAAAAATATGTAATTTTTTATTTTTTGTTATTGAAGTTTCAAACGTTTTTTTTGATTTTTTTGTCTAACAAGTAAATAAGAAAACGCTCATCCTCCTCAAGTTTTACATAATTCTTCATAGAATGAAGTAGTTGGTACATCAAATGAACCAGAAAAAGGAATAAATTTTCATAAAAAAATATAAAATAGACAAGATGTGAGTAGTGATAGAGAAGAATAACCAACTGAAGTATCTTCAAAACCATTTAGTTTTAAGAAAGGAATTGCATAAGAAAAGGTTGTCTGGAAACCTCAAGAAGAAGAGAATAATAAACTTAGTAATGAACAAACCAACAAAGAGAATAGCACTCAAAGTGCAGCTAAATCTTTCAATTTCAAACATAAAAATGATGTTATTAATTCTGATGTAAGTCAAAATCCTCCATAGTAATACTAACTTCCATAAAAAGTACTAAATTCAGAAGATTAATAAAGTGAACCTTCAGAGAATTCTTCTTTTTCAAAGCCTCCGATGTTTAAATTCAAAAAAACAGAAACTATCATGGAAAAAAATAACACAAGTTAGGATTAATTGTAACAGCCAAAATAGCAATAATAAGTTTCTTCATTGCTCGGAGAAGATAAAGACAATAATGATGACATTGGATTTTCTATGAACTCACGGATATCCAAAAATAGAACTGCAAAAGGGAGAACTTAATAACCTGAAACTTTGTCTGAACCATAATAAAATCCCATTTTGACTAAACTTTCTAATATTTAAGAAGAAGAAAAGCAAAATACATCAGGCTCTTTAGCTCTTTAGGGTGTTGAGCAAAATAAAGAACTTGGTTTAGGAGGGTATTAGTTTAGTGCAATGAAAGAATAACCTTCTGGAGTTCCTAGGAGGAGAGGTTAAAATAATAAAGATGAAGAAAAGAATGCTTACAGTGATCTTATTGGAGGAGGCTATTAACCTTCTTCTAACGCTAATAAACCAACTTAGAATATTGGATAGGATTTGAATATTGAAAAAAAGGAAAATGATGATGACTTTGGAAATAACATGTAATCAAGAAGAGGAAGAAATCAATAAGTCAAAAAAGAGCAAGATGAAACTGAATTGAATTTATTTGGAAAAAATGATAATATTAAACCATATGTGCCTGGATAAGTAGATAATAAACTAAATTCGGATAATGTTTAGAAAAAATAACCCGATAACGAATGGGATTTCGGAATCTTAGCGAATCCTTCAGTGGCTCCTTAGAAAAATGCATAGAATAACAACACAAATGGTAACTTCAATAGCTCTGAAGAGAAATAAAATGAAGCTCCTAAGAGTTTCAATTTCAAAAGAAACTAATAAGCAAATGCAGTTTCACCAGATAAACTTTAGGAAAATTAACCAATCATGACTGATTAAAATAAGGAATTAGCACAAAAAGAAGTATCATCTTCAAACATAGAAAGGAACAAAGGAGGAGCACAAGGAAATCCAGTAAAACCTGAAATTTAAAAGAAGGACGATGATGATGTGTTGTTCATGGGACCTTCAGAACGACGGAGAGTAAAAAAACCAAATGTTTAAGATCAAGGAGCAAATACAAAAATTATAAAACGAGATGTTTTCTAAGATAATGAGAATCATAGCGATTAGCCACTCAACTTTGCTGCTCCAAAGGAAGTAGGAATCACTTCAACTAACTAACCATAAAATAGACCGCAACAAAACAAAATCGCAGAAGATTCTTTATTTGGCAATAAAAAGAAATCTGCCTTGGATGATGATTTAAACGGTGAAGATGGCTTAGAATTCCTCAAGGAAAAGAAACAAAAAGTCAATTACAATGACGACGATGAAGATATATTTGGAGCAAAACCTTCAAAAGTACAACAAGCTGCACCTTTAGCTTAGAAAAAAAATCAAGAAGCAGCACAAGGACGAGTAAAATAATATCATTATTGTTTTGTTCAATTATTTATCAATTTCATTTAAAACAGGAAAAGAATCTAATTTCAAAAGCCCAAAATGAAGATTTCTTCAATGATCTCATGTGAAAGAGTCTAACAAATCTTCTTAGTCACCATTTTTTTTAATAATAATCCTTAATTCATGTAGTTTACTTCTATTTTCAGGTAACTACTTATTCATCTTAAATATGCATTTCAGGCTACAGTGAGATCATCATCGAAATACAAGTGAATCACAGGCCAGTACCAATCTTTCTCAGGGACACCGAGTCTAAAGGGGAAAAAAATCATTATTTATTTTTGAATAAACAAACCAAAAACTGAGAAATACCTTTCAAATTCATCTGTTTCATCGATAATATTGTTTTCTTCTAGATTTTATTCCATGTCTAAAGGTCTTCCAAGTCTCTTCCAAGTGTAGCTCGCAGCATGCTTGTTGATTTATTTGTATCTCTCTAATATTTCGTTGATGATTTCTTCGCAAGGAACCTAAAAATGAGTGTATTTTATTATGCTCTAATCAATATTTTGCTTATTTTACTTCAATAATATCAGCATGTTCTGTCAGCATATTAATGATTTTAATCTTAGTGCTTTTCTTGGTTAATCGTCCTATGAAATACTATGGGTTTCTCCACCAACTAAAAAAGAACAATAATTATTTCAGCAACCAAATCAGCATATATCCCTTACGGTGTTTGAACTTCCGACACATCGAATCTGCTTTCTGGTCCAGAAGGAGATATGTGTAAGTAAATTCCTTTTGGGCAATAATATTACTCCAATCCTGTGTCAGGATCAATTTATTTTCGAGGCTCTCTTGTTTTGGGATCAAACCAGTAAGTAATATCTGTTCCTGCAGCTTGAATGAGAGGTCTTGTATATGCAGCTTGATTGTTTTAGATATTTACTGTTAAGAACTTCAATAATGATTGAATGAATTGAATTATTTACACTGAATATTTTGCTGAATAAGTGAAGTCAAATCATAAACTTAGTTGAAGAATGTCACCCAGCAGTCATTAGCGGTATTATGTTGCTTTAAATCTTCAAGAGTGTAGAACCGCTTCTTAGTGTAAGGTACAGGCAGGGCTTATTTGAGCTCTTCTTTGTTCATAATAATTGTCTGATTAGATTATTTTGTCGTTTCAATTTTTTCCTAATTATTTATTGAGGCAATATTTATTCAAGCTCTAAAAGAGCAGCTGCGAATTGCATTTTTCGTAAGGTTAATTAATTATAAAAGTGATCATCTCGAAGAAAATTAGTTGTAATTCTGCAGCTAATCCCTTGAAACCATTATTCCAAGAAAATTTTAAAATTGCTAATTCACAATGGTT
>Ga0302285_10001194_pt1 | contig 14286 bp, 2 predicted proteins | sample III_Fen_E2_2_FD_200455 | JGI IMG/M metagenome (GOLD analysis project Ga0302285, IMG submission 200455) | Peat permafrost microbial communities from Stordalen Mire near Abisko, Sweden - III_Fen_E2_2 | ecosystem: Environmental > Terrestrial > Soil > Wetlands > Permafrost | place: Sweden: Abisko... | reverse complement strand
CTTCTTTAGAACTAAATCTCTACGAAAATAGTATTGGTGATAATGAAGCAAAGTATTTAGGAGAAGGAATTGCAAAGTGTGTTACTCTCACTTCTTTAGATCTAAATCTCAGCTGGAATAGTATTGGTGAAAATGGTGCAAAGTATTTAGGAGAAGGAATTGCAAAGTGTGTTACTCTCACTTCTTTAGATCTAAATCTCAGCTGGAATAGTATTGGTGATAATGAAGCAAAGTATTTAGGAGAAGGAATTGCAAAGTGTGTTACTCTCACTTCTTTAGATCTAAATCTCAGCTGGAATAGTATTGGTAAAAATGGTGCAAAGTATTTAGTAGAAGGAATTTCAAAGTGCGTTACTCTCACTTCTTTAAATCTAAATCTCAGCAGGAATAGTATTGGTGAGAATGGTGCAAAGTATTTAGTAGAAGGAATTGCAAAGTGTGTTACTCTCACTTCTTTAGATCTAAATCTCAGCTGGAATAGTATTGGTAAAAATGGTGCAAAGTATTTAGTAGAAGGAATTTCAAAGTGCGTTACTCTCACTTCTTTAAATCTAAATCTCAGCAGGAATAGTATTGGTGAGAATGGTGCAAAGTATTTAGTAGAAGGAATTGCAAAGTGCGTTACTCTCACTTCTTTAGATCTAAATCTCAGCTGGAATAGTATTGGTAAAAATGGTGCAAAGTATTTAGTAAAAGGAATTTCAAAGTGCGTTACTCTCACTTCTTTAGATCTAAATCTCAGCTGGAATAGTATTGGTGAGAATGGTGCAAAGTATTTAGGAGAAGGAATTGTAAAGTGTGTTACTCTCACTTCTTTAAATCTAGATCTCTCAAATAATAGTATTTATGAGAATGGTGCAAAGTATTTAGGAGAAGGAATTGCAAAGTGTGTTACTTTCACTTCTTTAAATCTAGATCTCAGCTGGAATAGTATTGGTAAAAATGGTGCAAAGTATTTATTAGAAGGAATTGCAAAGTGTGTTACTCTCACTTCTTTAAAGCTTAGTCTCTCAAATAATAGTATTGGTGATAATGGTTAAAAAATATTACGCTAATTAGTTATCAAAGCAAAAATATTGATTTAATATTACACTGAGTCGGATTGACAATAGTATTGAGAAAATTAAATAAGGATTTTCTAAGATTTTAACTCAATTCTCTAAAACTAAATTACTAATAAAAGTAATTTCAGAAGTATTATTCTTTATGACACAATCTTTTTTCTGCAGTTCCCAACATAAATAAATTAAATTAGAGGGTTCTTATGTATTTCATATTGTGTAGCTAATGTAAAACTTATTATTGATAACAAATGTGTTGTTTTTGCATTATTTTTTTTTAGACATTTTTCAATCCGTTGTTTTAATTTTTATGGAATTTTAATAATTTAACTTTTCTCTTTATTATTCATTAACTATTTCACCATTTGAAAATTAGAGTTTAAGTAAATAAAAAGTCTTTGAATTATCATTATCTCTTTTATTAGTTAAATTTTTAAAGAAAAATGCATTTCAAATGAGAAAGTGTCCTTTTTTAGTTTATTAAAAATACTAAAAAACAAATGAACCCCCCAAATGTTAGTTTTAAATTATCATATCATAAATTCAAAAAAATTTAGAAGACTTATTATTGATAAAATATGAAAATCATCTATTCTCTCTCTTTGGTGATCGATCCCTGAAATAATTATTTTATGAATTTGTATGATTCTCATATTTAGAGGTAATTTTAAAATAAAATCTCATTGAAAAATGTGAATAAACAAGATTAATCTTAAGAACCTTGCTGCTCTGCGTTTTTGCTTTATTTCGTGGATTTGTTTGAGTTTGATAGTTCATTCCCCAAGAAAAAAAACAAAAAAACTTTATTTATTTGAATCTATTAGTGAGTTGTGTTTGTTCCTATGAGCAAAGAAGTTCCAAACAAATTGCGAGATCTCATCAAGTAGATCAGAGATTGCAAAACAGCAGCGGAAGAGAGAGCACTTGTGCAGAAAGAAAAGGCTTTAATAAGGGAGTCCTTCAAGGTATATTACATCATATAAAATTTTGAATTAATTGACTTTTTTAGAAAACTATTAAAGAGATTGAATTTACTACGATTGTTGGTAATCTTTGGCATATCAATTTTTTTATTTTAAGAACAATGAAGAGGAATATAGGCCTAGAAACGTAGCTAAGTTGCTGTTCATTAATATGCTTGGCCACAACACTGATTTCGGATAAATGGAATGTCTCAAATTGATCTCAGCTACTTCATTCACTGAAAAAAGAATAGGATACCTAGGACTCACTTAGCTCTTCCATGAATAATCTGATGTCTTACTCATGGCTACTTCCCGCTTGTTAACTGATCTGAATAGTTAAGTAATTCAAGAAATGCTATTACTCATTTGAGCAGTTTCTTTTAGTTTTGCATCAAAAAAAAAAATAAAAATAATTATTTTAAATAATTCACATACGCTTTATGTATTTTCCAGAATAACTATGTTGCCAGTCTGGCTATTATTGCAGTCAGTGAGATCTGCACAACTGACATGTGCAGGGAACTTATTGGAAATATTCTGAAAATCATGCAAAGTGGAACATCTTTTACAAGGAAAAAAGCTCCACTTGCTGCTGCGAAGATTATGAAGAAACTTCCAGATCATCTTCCTGATATTATCGAGAAACTTGGAGTTCTCATGGAAGATCGTCATCACGGTAAAAGGATACACAAATTATCTTATTTAAAACAAGACAGAACAATATCCCCCCTTGCCAGATTTCCGAACAAAACAAAATACTTTTTTTGTTTATTTTGTAATCAAAAGGTGTGTTGATAGCAACTCTCGGATTAATCGAGGAGATAATCAATTTCGATGAGAGCTAAAAAGAGAAACTCAAGAAGTTTGTCTCACCAATGATCAAGGTGCTGCAAGGGCTTATTTCTCATTTCGATAAAGATTTCGATATTGGTGGAGTTGTCGATCCTTTCCTCTAGATGAAAATACTTAAGTTCTTTAGAGTCATGGGAAAAGGTGATCCTACTATCTCAGAAGAAGTCTCGTCAGTCCTTGCAACTGTAAGAAAAAGGAAGAAGAGAAGATATAGCATAACTTTTGTTTCATTTAATTACTTCAAACTAAACTCATTTTTTTTTCAAACTAACAATTCAATAAATTGTTTTTTTTAAATATTTCCAAGGTATCAAGCAGCACCAACAGCGCTAAGAACACTGGCAATGCTGTTTTGTACGAATGTGTTCAGACCATTATGGAAATCGAATCCTCTAGCCACTTGAAAACTCTAGGAATCAATATCCTAGGAAAGTTTTTAATTTAGAAGGATTACAATTCTAAATATTGTGCATTGTTTATGCTCAAGTAAGTCGTTATCCATGACTTCAATGCTGTAGCTAAACACAAATAGACAATCTTAGATTGCATGAAGGAGAGCGATATCAGTGTGAAACAGTTGGCTCTTGATTTAGTTTATATTATCACAACCGAGTAGAATGTCAAGAGCATCATCAAGGAACTGCTTAATTACCTTCTTGCAGTCACAGATGAAGGGTTCCTTAAAGAACTTACTAATAAAATATGTGCTATTGTTGATAAGCATTCTCCAAATCGAAGATGGCAAGTCGATACGGTACTGCAACATTTATTTTTATTTCCTAAAATTTGCTCAGTTTATGGTATTTTCTAATTTAGATAATCAAAGTCTTGACATTGGCAGGAAATTACGTCAAAGAAGAATCCACGAATAACATGATTCACTTGATATCGATGTCACCTGAATTGCAGTCGTATGCTGTGCACAAATTATACTTCTCCTTGTCTGAAAACATCAACTAGAATGGCTTAGCCAAAGCAGCAGTTTATTGCATTGGAGAATTCGGAGGACTTCTTATCCGCGGCACTCCAGTCGCTCATTAAGACACCAAAGTGACAGTTTAAGAATCAGAAGTGATGCTACTTTTTGAGAAGCTGTTCGAAAGAGCTAAGCTGCCAGATAATATCAAAGAATATGGATTAAATGCACTGATCAAACTCTACCCGAAATACACAACTGTCTAGAATCGTATTGTGAATCTTATTGAGAATTTCCAAAGTTCCACCAGTCTAGAAGCGCAAAAGAGATCTTGCGAATATCTTAAACTCATTGAATGCTCTTGGGATTAAAAGAGATAGGCTGTTCTTGAACCGATTCCACCTTTTCAACCAGCTGTCGACTAATATTCTCAGTAAATTAACTTCTTTAGATTTGATTTGTTTTGAGTTATTTTTTTTGAAAATATATCTGCAGAAAACCAATTGGTGACATTGATCTAGATGAGTATCCTCCAGCTTAGCAATAATAGTCAAGCAACGGAGCTGATGGAACAAATAACAATAATGGCATTTTAGATTCAATGGGATTAGGCAGTTTAGAAAACGGAGCAGGAACAACCAGCAATACGAATGTAGGTGGCAACATTCCAGATTTGTTGAATCTTCTTGACGACGATGAAAATGATGAGATTCCTGTCCTTGGGCAGATAACTAGTCCTGTGTAAATCCTGAATCACCAATAGTCTTCGGATGGGGGATTAGATTTGCTTGGTGCGTTTGGAAGCAATGATGGTAGTGCATAAACAAACTACAATAACAATTTTGCCAATAATAACTTGAATAATCTGGCAGCTCCAGTTTTGAATCCTCCAGCCAATGTCAATTCCTTATTTGACTTCGACAACAATGCACCATAAACCTTCACAAATTCAGCTCTCCCAACTCATAACTTTACAGCATTCAGTGATGCAAATCTTGATCTAGTCTTCAACTGCACAAGAGTAATTACCTACATTAATCAGATCCATAAAACAACCAATTCTTTTATTTTCTTTCTTTTTTGTTTATTTCAATTGTTTTTGTCCCTTTTTCTAACTTAGAATGGCGCTGTGACAACAATCAAGACACTCTTTAACAACAAAACAGGATTCCAGCTGACTGATATCGTCTTCTAAGTCGCTGTCCTTAAAAATCTCAAACTCACCATGCAAGCTATTTCGAATCCAACAATCCCACCTCTCTCACAAGGATCCACAACACAACTCATGTCAGTGGAGAACAGCATGCAAGGCCAAAAAGGAATAGCTCTCAAGATCAAAATAGGCTATTCTCTCAATGGATAAGCTGTAAACATATCAAAAACAACAAATATTTTACTGTCATTTATTTACATTTTGTTGTTGTTTCCCCCTTTGTAGTTCTCCCAATAAGCTTAGATCTCAAACTTCCCAGAAGGATGGTGAATGATCAAGCCATGCATTTCGATGGATGCTATTCACATACAGACAGTCATTCCAAATGAAGGAGATAACAATGTATCTGTGAATTTCGTATCTATTGCTTTCATTTTTTTGCCAAATGAAAAGTGAAACGAAAATTATTTTATTTTAGTTAAAACTAAATAACTTGCAGACTACATTTACATAAAAAACAGAGCTACCCAATCTAAATGGGATTTTCAAATAATATGGACAATAATTTAAGAAGATTATTAACAACTAATGATGATCTTAAAAGATAGAGAAAGAGAGAGTTTATTGAAGGGGAGTTCAATTGTTATTCTTTTGAGGTGACATAGAGATGATTCTCTCCAGTGCATTTTCATATTAGCTTTTAAGAATATTAAGTTATTCCTCTGAGTAATTATTACCATCATCAACACAATCTCCAGTGACTTCCTTGTAATTCATAGCATCGTACTGCTATTACTAAATTGGTTTTTAGTTAGATTACTACTAATACTGCTGTTATTGCTATTCTTTTTAGCTGCTGTTACTTAATTTTTCTAAATTTTCTTATTGCAATTAGCTCTACCGAAGCTACTATGACTATTACAGCGATTGCAATTATCGTAACGCTTCTTAATCTGCTTGAATTTTCTTAAGTGCTTCAATTCGAGATTTCAAATCTAATAGAAACTATTCTTCTTTTTGTTGCTGCTATACCTACTAACTTCCAGATGGACTCCACTCATCAATCGCTCCACTTTTGGTATTCGATTGAGGGAGTTCATGTGGGGGAGGAGTTTGCTGCTAAAACTGTTTTCCTTGAAGATTTGTCTAGTCATTTGCACTTTATAAATTAAGTAAATTCGTTCCAGTTTATTTGGGCATTTTGAGTTAATTCACTTGAGGTTATTGCTATTTCTACTGCACTTACTAGATTTACATCCCTGTGAGTTATCTTGAAATATCCGGCTGAAGCTAAACTGAGTCTCTTGCACTACTAAGAGCAGAATCTCCTTGCTCATGGTATTTCTTTTTTATTGCTGTGATAACACCTCTGAAATTCGATGATTTCTCCGCTATGGAATTCTACACTTCCATTAAAACTTGCTGCTTATACCCGTCGAATGCAGCTTTCAAACCGTTTATCTCTTTCTTCAAACTCTTGTACTTGAGTTTCCAAGTTTCGATGTCTTTTTGCTTGCTGGAAAGTTTGTTTTTGGTATCTTCGTTTTCTCTATTCAGCTCTTCAACAGTTTTCGCTTTCAGTGAATGACCCTCTCGCAGTTCTAAGTTCTCCAGTAACGCTGATTCTTTTTCTTTTTGTAAGGCTTCGCAGAAACTATGTAATTAGTCTTTTTCTTCGAGTAACTCAGCAATAGCGTGAGAATTCTCTGACTCTTTGTCTTGCACAGCTCTGTCAAAGGCTTCACATTAGTCTGCTAAGGCTTTGTTGTCCTCCTCTAAGCGCTTCTTTTTCTGATGGGGAGAGGAAAACAAGTTTGTAAATCAAAAAACAGTTTTAAGAATTTTTGTGATTTAAACAATAGCTACCTCGATGATAGGTTCGATTGATTTCTGCCAATCTTATCGAAGTTTTTCGATTTCTAATTTTCGTTGCTCGAAATCATCATGCAGTTGCTGCTAAGCGCGTTCGAGTTCAGCTTTAGCAGATGCACTTTGCAACGCTAAATCAGCGTTTCTTGAAGCAATATCGGCAGCTCGCTGCAAGCTCCCTTCGACTTTCTGCTAGAGCATCTCAATTTATGCATTTTTCTCTTGTAGCTACTATCTCAAGAATCCAATCTTCTAGAGCATATTATTCTCTCCAACAGCGACAGTTCTAACTGCTCTAGAAGTACTTAACATTAAGACTGATAAATTACTTGATTTGTGTCCTTAGCTCAACTATTGTTATCCTTATGAGACCTATGGATTACTGGACCTATTACCCTACGATTAACTAGCAAATCCAGAACTACTTATATTTCCATGTGCCTCATCAGCAGCTGGAGCTAACTCTGGTGTTGCAAGCTACTTCGAGTTTGATTTACTTTAACTGCTGTTCACTAGACCTTCAGATATAATAAACTTCCTTGGTGCCCCATCAGCAGATGCCATAGCAGGTGAGTTTCCCCTACTTCCGTAGCTTTAATTGAATCTATCATTTGACATATCTGTGCGTTTAGGTGTGGTACTTGAAAGTGGAAGTCTATCTGAAATATTTCTAGCAGGAGGTAACTACCCACTGAATTATCGGGAATGCTATTATGTGAATGAAGTCGGCTACTCATATCCAACGTTAATTTTCAAGGAGTTATTCGACGAGAATTTCGTAGTATTCCCCATGTTATTTACCACCGCAGCGTCAAGCTTAGAAGGTTACCCTTGAATGACGATTTCATCAGAAGAGTATCCATATTGCTACATGTAATTATTATTCTCTCTAGATTTGTTAATTACATCGTCGTTTATGAACTCTTTCTGATACGCCAGTGTAGAGTTATATTCCCTTACCTTATTTGGCTATTAGTTCTACAGCTATGATGTACCCGATGAAGATTATTGCTCATTTTTTCTTTCTTCCTCGAGACTTTCTAATCTCTTACTGGAACTGCTTTTCCTGTATTTTTTGGAATTCTCCTCTTATTATTAACCGAAACTGTTGTTCTTCGAGCTGTCAACTGATGACTAAAGGGGATTAGGGATTTCATTGTACTCAGCTGGGATTTCTCCGGACATATCCCCAACAATTTTTCTGACTCCTGGGTAGACTTACCGTCCACTTTATCCCTATGCTTCTATTTCTGCTGTTTATGTTCTAGGACGATTCTCCGACACTTATTGTTCTTATTACTTCGATGGATCATTGTTACCTTATCTGAAACTCTACTCAACATAATTCCCTTTATTCAACAGGTGAGGTTACTTTGACTCTCCCTCCAATCCACTTTACGCATAACTTTCATAGGATTAAACTATTTACTTTGTAAACATAACACTGGGATGGCCACCAGTTTGCTTCACTCCTAAGTCAATCTCATCATGCACCAAGTCACATTACTGATTGTAATTAAATTCACAAAAAAGAAATTAATTTCTTGAAAATTTAAGAGATTTACATAGAAAATGAATATTTGGTAAATTGATTAACAATCTTATTTTTACCTTTTCAAATTCAAGCAGATTCGATTGAAGTCTTGATATCTCATTGTCCTACTGCTATTTGACACTCATTAGTTTCTCCGTTGCTCCTTCTCTATCGCTGCCTTGCTTTTTCAAAGCTGCATTCTCCCTTTCAAGCATTTGTACCTTCACAAGTAACGCGGTATTTGAAATTCTTATGATTTCTAAATCTGCTATTTTCCTATCCTTTTAGTCCGAAGCGTCTTTTAGATTTGCAATATCTTTCTCTAATTATTTCAGTTTGGTTTCTTGATTTCCTGTGGATTCTTTGAGCTGAATTCTCTTTTGTTCCTACCCTTAAAGATCGTTTAGTTTTCTTTCAAGTGTTTTGTTCTTCTGATTGCTGATTTCAAGTTTCTAATTTGCACACTCAATGATGATGTTGAGCTTTTCGATCTCTTTGCTAGCTGCTTCGAGTCTTTGTTCATCGCTCTTTTGAGCTTCAAGTTACTGTGTTAGTAATTAGCAGCGTTCTCTTTGAACATTCAGTTCTTCTTATACACTTTCGAATTATCTTAGCATCTGTTCAAAATCATTTCCAAGAATCGCCACGCTGTCGAGTGCCTTATTATATGAGTTTATCGGTGATGTTGGTTGATCTCTAAAATGGTAAGGAAAGATTGCATAAATATTAAAGAATGTTAGATAAAGATAATGAAAGAAAACGAGATATTTTCAATAACAAAAAGAAGATCTAACTTCAATAATAATTACTTATGTTGTTGTTGCTGCTAGAATGCTCCGAAGAGCATCGAGGGATTCTGCGAACTATTCAGCTAGTTTATTATCCCTGAATTAATGTTATTACTGTTACCGCTGTTATTCTGGTAATTTGCAAATTATTGTGATTGTCTTGTGTTCGCTGTTGTTGGAGTGAACATTGGGAGTTGATTTCCTCCTGCTGAGCTTGTCGTGATATTCCTAATAAGTGGGTGCTTTCTTGGTGGAGTGTATGGAGAATCTTACTACAATTATTATTGAGAGTTAAGGGCACTTGTGTTATTTTTGAATTAATCCGTTTCTATTCTCATTGGTGATTTCGACGCTGAGTTTCCTTATTGAGCATCGCTTTGTGACGGGTAATTAGGTCTCATGATACCAGCTAATTGCTGGTTAGAGCGAGAAGCTGATCCTCCAAAAGTTGCTAGATTTAGTTATTTGTCGCTGTTTGATTGACTCATTTTTTTGATTATTGCTAACAGTAAAAAAAAAACAATTGATTGTATTTTTTTCCGCGAAATTAAGCTTTTTGATATTTCTAACGAAAGGTTTAATTGTCTTTTTGAAAAACAACCAATTTACAATAACAAGACCGTTGAATAAAGTTTTGATAAAGTTAATTTTTATTTTATGAGGTTTTCATTGAAATTTATTGGATGCAGAACAGCAAGGTAAATTTTTATCAGCAGGAAAGGGATATTACTCCTCTGTGGAAGCATAATTCAAACACAAAAAATTTAAAATAATAATATTTTATTCTCAGGTATTTTAGTCTAAAATATTCCTTTTGAATTTTTGCTCGAGTTTTAAATAATTTTTAAATCAAATAATGTATTGTTCATATCTCTTTTTATTAATAATTTATTGATTGCTAAATTCATTATTCGGCTATGAGAATCGGTGTATTTAAATTATTAATTGAAGAAATCCTTTTTTTCCTAAAAAGAAACAATTATTAATAAATTTTAAAAGTTCTAAACTGATTTCGAATTTCCTTAGTTATTTGGTTCATCTCTCTTAGATCTCCCATGGATTTTGGTTGCTGTTTCAGTTTTTTGTTTGGAATGATTAATTATTTATTTTATCTTTAATAATAATTCCCCCCCCCCCCACTGAAAGAAATCTAACTTGAGTTTTTCTCAGAATAAGTCTTTATTTTTTGAAATTTCTTTCAAGTGAAATAAACGAAGAAGAAAAAGATGATTTAGTAAAGTGATCTGGCAAAGCGCATGTCCTAGATAGGCATGGTACCTTAAAGTAACGTTGAATATGTTAGATTGATTGTTTCTATTTGCACATTCTGATTTATTCTTATATCTGGTGTTGAAGATAAAAGAGGATCAGCAGCAGCAACGCCTACTGGTTCAAAATATTAGGATAAAGTCAGAGAGTCTTCGCATTGTAAGATTGTCAATTATTTGTGTTTGCAACTATTACATATACTCCTTTTGTTGAATAAAGAGAAAAGGATGAGACAATAAGCATATTTTAAAGTTATCTGCTTGAATTTTTAGCATTTTTAAATAGATTTTTTAGAAATTTTGTTGTTTTTACCTCTTTTTTTGAAGGGAAAATAACTACATTTAAATTTTGATTTGATTTATTTTTTCCTCAGAGCGAAACGATAGTGGTGCATCGCTCTTCAAAGATGCAAATAGATCATTCAACAGCGATATCAATGACAGGGAAGATTAACAATAATAGGATTAAAATGTTGGGAATTTCTTTGATAAACAAAACGATGACTTGTTTGATACAAACTCCAAAACTAATTAACAAAAACGAAAGGATCCACTTGCTATCAGTAATAAAATCGAAAAAAGATAAAAATCTCCTCCAAAGCCCTTAAATTGGAATAAACTCAATGAGAGAGAAAGAGCGGATGCTTTTGTAACAACGTACAAGAATAATCTTGATCTGAAGTAAAAACAGAATGTCTTAGAAAATGAATTGAAGAAAATGCAAACGCAGCTTAATCATTTCCAGCAATCCCTGCGATCGAACTCACGAAATCTAGTAAGCAGCTCTGGACCAAGAAAGGGCCCCTATGATAATACTGATCCATCTGAAGTAGAGACTCTGAAGCTTGAGAATTAGAGACTTAAAGAAAAAATAGAAGCCTTGGCGTAAGTCAAAAAGTTGATATAATCAAAGAAAGCGCCAGTACAAAAGCTCATGGCAAGTGTTGTTAAGCAATAAGAAATCAGAATCGAAGCAGGAATGCCAGAAGAAGAGAGATAAAAGGTACAAACATATGATCAAAAAATAGTATTATAATAATGTGATAAAAAAATGTAGAATATCTAAGCTAGTAGAATTCTTTGATCTCATTTAATAAATCAATTTTGTGATGTTTTTAGCTAAGTGACATGTTGAAGATGATCGACACATATAAAAAGCAGTTGAGGAATTCTGAAGAGGAAATAAAAAAACTGTAGGAAGCTGTTTTAAAATAAGATCGAGGATTCTAAAGCAATACTGAAGCTTAGATGAGATTGAAGGAACTCTAATAGCGTTAGGACACAGTGCATTCGCACTTTGAAGCGAATAAATAAAGACTTGAGTAGACGAAGAGAGAATTGTAAGAAGTTACGCAAAAATTCTAAAAAGAACAGCTTATCAATCAAGACATGAGATCGGAGGTTGACATACTCAAAAATGAAGTCAAACACTATGAAAAACTGCAAGATGAGCTCACTTAGGTATGATTTAACTTGATTGATTTTGGGGGGAATGATAAAATCAATAATTTTTGTAGGTTCGAGCGGATAAGCGATCAGTGGAGAAATAATTACAGCAGTTAGCTATCGACCCATTGTTTAGGGATTTCAAAGACTAGTCTTCAAACGAGATAAAGTACAGAGAAGCAAGAGAAGAGAATCTAAAGATTAAGGAGGAGTTGAAAATGCTCAAAGAAATGAATGACAAGTTGAACGAAAAGACTAAGTTTTAAGAGAAAACGAATCTTGAATTAACAGATGAACTAGCTAGGAAAAGGGCTGACTTTGTTTAGGTCAAAACGGAATTAGAGATTGTCCGTAAAGGAACACTTGCAGGGGATAAACTTACTGATTACTCACAATCTGATTTTTTAGATGTAAAATAAAAATTTTAATAGTGATTTTGATTTAAAATATATTATGATACTAAGGCTCTTGGACTCGTGAAATGGGATGGAAAAGATCCAAAATGGAGAAATCTTGAACTCACTGAGAAAACTAGAGCACAAGATTAACTCACAAGAATCGGAGATAACCCTAATGAACTCAAAAAGAAAGTCGAACATCTTATCTTGGAAAAGGGAGAGTTAGGGCTTCATCTCGAAAGATAAGCAACCATGCTCAGAACGAAAATCGAAATCGACAAGGAAAAAGAACGACTACATGCTGTTGAAGTTGAGCAATTGAATTAGTAGTTGAAGATTGCACGAAATAAAGCAGAAGAAATCAGTAAACTCGCAGAAATCAAAGGATATGCTCTGGAGAAATCTTCCAAAGGACCCATGCATGTTTACGAAAGGGACAACGTCAAATACACCTCCCCTATTGATGAATTCTCCACTGACGACATTCCAGAAGAGACTCTTGGTAAAAATAGGATAAAAATCTATTTTAAAGTTAGGATTTCCATGATTAAAAATAATATTATTTTCAAAGGTCAAGGAGAGAACATCTTGGATCTGTTCATTGGTTAGCTTGACGTTGATGAAGCAGTTTGCCTAAAAACCTCTTAGAAAATAAGGAATCTCACAGACATGCTTTCATTTGTGTCCGTTGATTTCTACAACCACGAAACACAATACACGACTGTAGTTGATGGAAAATCGAACACATACAATTTCCAAGCAAGTTTTAAAGTCTGCGTTGATGAGTTTTTCATATAATTCCTCAAAGAACGCTACCTTAAGCTTGAGTTCTATTGTGCTTAGCAACAAGATGCTATTTTACTTGGATCAACGAGTGTCTCCATGGCATAGCTGATCACTGAAAACACCTAGCCTGGGATTAGTGCAGTTATTGAGTAGGATGTTAAGATCAGATCAGCGAGGAAAGGAGCACAAGATTAGTTTGTGGCTTGTCTTAAAATCAAATTTAGAATGAGGTAACAAAAATGAAGGAAAAACACACAAGTAGTTAATTACATTTTTTTGATTCTTTTGCCAATAGATTCCCTATTAACCGGAGCATCGAATGGGCTTAGGAGAAGCTAAAGTTAAACATGGACTAAATCAAGGATGAAGAAGAGAAAGAAATGTTCAGATAGCACACAAAGAAACGATTAGTGATCAAAATCGACAAAGGCTAGAACTTCTTCCCTAATTCTCAGTTGTTCGTGTTCTTCACTTTCAACGGGCAGGACTATTTCTCCCCAACGCAGCTTGGTCCAGATCCATCTTGGAATTGGGAGACTATTATCGATGTTTATGTCGATGAAGAATTCCGATCTCTCATTAAAAATCAAGGAATTAAATTCACAGTCTTCAACGATCTAATAGACAACGTCGCTGCTACGGAAGTAACCACAAAAACAAAAAATACTTAACTACTAGGTATCTGTTGTAACTAACGACAAACTTTATTTAAATAGGAAGAATACAATGAAGAAGATATTGTTGGAACTGGTAATATGAATCTCAAGAATCTCATCGATGGAGATGTAGTTTATCCTTAAGTGAAAATCATTGGAAAAACACTGAGAGGGCAAATAGAAGAACGAGGATAATTGCATGTTTTAGTCTACTGGTATGAAGGCTGGGGTGAGGAATATAAACCAAAATATGAACACATGCTGTTAGCAAAAGATTGGGAAAACAAAATAACCAGATAAATCGCTGATAGTTTCAGATCTAAAGGTCTTGCTTTGACGACAGCTTATTATGTCATGAATAGAGATCAAGATCAAGTTATCAGTTAAGAAGACTTCTACTCAACAATCAGAGGTAGAATATTGATATTAGCCCAAGAATATTGTCTTTTTGAGCGTTCCTTTTTTATATTAAAAAATATATTTTTTAAACTTTTTTCTCCTAATTTGTCAGAAACGATGGGTCTCAAAATACCTGACGAAGAACTGGACGTTTACTTCCATCGTTTACCGAAGCCATTTTCAAAACAAAACTTT
>Ga0302285_10001193_pt1 | contig 14289 bp, 4 predicted proteins | sample III_Fen_E2_2_FD_200455 | JGI IMG/M metagenome (GOLD analysis project Ga0302285, IMG submission 200455) | Peat permafrost microbial communities from Stordalen Mire near Abisko, Sweden - III_Fen_E2_2 | ecosystem: Environmental > Terrestrial > Soil > Wetlands > Permafrost | place: Sweden: Abisko... | reverse complement strand
TAAAGAGTAAGGAGGCATCTTGCTAGGAATTAACTGAAAAGTAAAAAGAAGGATATCAAGGAAGCCTTCTATCGTTTCAATGTAGACAGATCATGTGAGATAGAGAACACTTAACAAAAAGAACAGGCAAACAAATTTTTTTAGTTATTTGGGAAGCAAATTTTGTCAAATCAAGAAACTGAAAATTGCCCCAAAAAGGTTCTTGATTTATGAACCCAAGAAAAACTAGATTAAGAAGTTAGTATCTGCTCTGAGCAGTGAGCAAAAAGAAAAGGACAACACACAAATACAATCTAATACATCGAGTTTCTCAATATCGTGATTAGCAAAACTGTATTTGCAATTAAATATGAGAATTAATCCTCTCAATTATCCCAAGAAATGCATTAATAATAATATATATCTTAACTTAAATCAACACTTAAGAAAATGCTTTGATGCCAGTAATGAGTGCTTCTTGTTTGACATGAAGCAAGTTTGTTTGTGTATGTGTTTGTATGTGTCTTTGTGCATTTTGACAGTATTCTTTTCCAGCTGAACCTTTCAATTCAGAATAATTGTCAACCAATCAAATTAACCAACTCTTTACGGGAATAGAAGCTCTCAAACAAGGGATATTTATTCATTTCGTCTTGAAAATACAACTGTTGGGTTATTAATTGATTTAATTTATTACCCAATCAAACTAGAGAACATCTAAAACAATCTAAATAAAGAATCTGAGCTGCTGTTACCCATCTCTAAGGATTTATAAAACAAAATCATAGAGATACTATGTGGTTTTACTGGAGAAGACTGTATTGATTGACTCGATTATGTAAAAAATTTAATTTGTTAATGCAAATTGTGCTGACTTAACGCAAAAAAGAATAAACAAAATCAAAATATATTAACTTCTACTTTGTTTAATAATCAAATTTAATAACTCTACTCATTCTTTCATTGTTTGCACTTCTTTTGTGCTAATAAAAATATCTCCTCAAAGCACATCACAACCAACTTTAGCGACTGCCAGATAGAAACCTAAAAGAACACCTCCCTTATCACCACACCCCTTCAAATGTCCAATTTGCTTTCTTTCTCATCCAAGCCAATTTACGATTGGAAGATCTTCTGTCCACGGCATTAATCTGAGCTCGTGAGTCATGTTTGTCTTGAGAACAACTGCAAAGAGAAAGTCAAATGTCGACTTTGCATCTAATCCATCGAAGACAAATAATCTCATAAACTAGTTAGAATCAGTGATTTCTTTGAGACAATGTAAGGTTATGTAGAAATGAAGGATACCAGCGAGATCTTCAACTTTGAAGTTCAAGCAGTCATCGAAGGCGTATCCCTTCAGAAGAAAAAATAACATTTTCTAAACCAAGCAGAAGCAGTCAAGAATTAACTAAGCGAGGACCACATCCAAGGGATCAATCAAGCAATTGAGAAACTCAAATCTGAGTTGAACGCTCAAATAAATCTCGCAAAAGACCATATAATTCGTGAATACTAAACCAAAGTCAGTGATATTTTCTCAAATGACAGTCTCAAGAACAAACAATTCAAAAACAGGGCCTGCAAGATAATTCTCTCATCGCTGAGATCGCATTAATCAGGCGAGCTCTAAAAGGCATTGCATAAGCTGCACACTGGGAAATATGAGGTGACTTTTGCGAAGGAAGTTGCTGTGACTGTGTATTAAGAAATGAATTGCAAAATTGATAAAATGATAGCGACAACTGTTTTGTCCATCAAGCGTAGCATGGATGAGTTCAGCTAATTCTTCAAATCATTTGAAAAAAGAAGTAATTTAGTCTAAGATCTCTTTGGGAGCGTGAAGGATGTGAATAAAAACGGTGGAAGTTCTACGAAAACGTAAGTTTCTATGCTAAGAAGTGAAACACCTATGAAGAATAATAATAGCTAAGGATTCAAATTATCAGATTGCTTCTAAAAAATCAAAAGCATACCATAAATGGGGTAGTCATAGCGTTTAGGAATAACAACTTCGACAATGTTAAACAGAGAAATCTAACTAAAAAAGGATTTTGCAAGCTTGGATTTGAAAGCTACTAAAAGCATCAATTTAACGAATATTGATGCTAGATAAGCAAATCAAAATAACATAGGATGTAAGGTTATTATCCCAGAATACAACAGTAACAACAAGAAGAACAAATTAGAATAATAGTATTAGTTATATTCACCTTTGTTATCTTCATCATAATCACCGTTGTCATCTTCATCCTTATTTGGGTAATTCATGATGGGAAACTCTCGAGAATCTACAAGAAATTTCAAGACAGAATCTAATGAAATTGAAGAAACCAATAATAGTAACAAAAATAACAATGAAATTAGCTTGCAGGAATCGTCGTAGCTTAAGAAATCAACAGGCTAGCAAGGTTTGTTTAGAAGTTAAAGTGGAGAAAAAATCACCAATGGATAGATTTTCGCAATACGTCATAAGGCAGCTTCTGTTTCAAATGTCTACAGGGATGTGATTTAATCCAACAAAAATAACCTTGCTAGTGGGCATTCTTGAATGAAAAAGAAAGATTTTTTGATGAGAGGGGATATGAAGAATATTTTATGGAATTTTTGTTTTTTATTTATGTGATAATTTTGAAGTAAATTTATCAGAAAATCATAATATCGTGTTTTGGGAAGATAAGCAAATTCAATTTGATTTAATAATTCCTTTTTTTTGCAAAATTATGAGATTAACAATGATTTTGAATAACAATTGAATCTAGAGAGATTTTTGATTTGCGAAATTGACTCAAAACAAGATTGTCGCTGGAGGCAGAGATACAGAGAGAATATGTAGAAAACTAGCTACTCTATCAAAGAAGTTACGTTTCTATCACACCGTTAGAAGGCTTATTCTGTCCTTTCCAATCCCTAGTATCTCAGTAGAGTTATTTATGCAGATGTGAATTGAGGGGATAACATATGGTTTTTGGGTTAAAGAGCTGACTGATGTTTAGTATTATTTCACGGAGATGACAAAGCTATTGCTAAGAAAGCAAGGAATTACACCAAATACACTTATCGCGGATTTGTAAGATAATCAGAGAGAGAGGGTGACACAAGGTTTTGAAGGAAATCAAATGCATGTTTTTCATATTTTATATGCTAATTCTACTCTTTTTTGAAAGTTCTGGCTAGTATGTCAAAGGAGAACATGTACTTTTGAAATCAAATTCGCATATTCAAAGCATTCCGATTAACAAATTGTGCTTTCTCGTGAATCTTTCAAGAGTGTTCAACCTAAGCGAAGACAAATTAGGCTATGATTATCTACAATTCTTGAGATTGCTTTGTTCTGACTTCCCTAAGATTCTCGTGCTGAAAACACTCAGGATGCTAAAATAAGACTATCATCAAGAAGATGTATGCTTAGAATATTATGTTTATTTGGAGTTCTTTGCGGATATTTTGCTTGTTTTGTCATTCTTTATTGTTTTTTTCACTAGGACCTCATTTTAGGATAATCCTACAACGGCTAAGCCTTTGTGTCGAGTCTATTTGTGAACTTTCTTTATGATGACTTTCTGAATACTTTAGAAGAATGTGTGCTTTAAGATTGCACAGTCGAAGGATTAGGGAAAGCAATAATTGGGTACTATGAAAATTAAGATCTTGTCTCAGATTATCTTACAAGGCCTCCACTGAATGCCGTGTTTGAAGTTCTGATAGCTTGTAGTGATTGGCCAGATAGGGAATTTAAAACGAATATTGTATTCTTCACACCTCAAATCATGAGCGACCTCATCAAAGGCAACAAAAATAAGGTAAAACTGGAGAAAAATAACAGCAGAAGATTTAAATACCAAAAACTCACCATTTCTCTAACATTTCTAAACAGATAAGTGCAAATGATTTCAAGAAGAAACTCTTTGAGAACAAGGGGCTGCAGAAGAATGTTCAAGAAAATGTTAATTTTGTAGAGAGGAGCAATGGAAAAGTAAAGGAAATCTTTAGAATTCTCTCCGAGAAACCTGAGGATCTCTTCCCACCAGAAGAACCACCAGCAAAGAAAAAACCCAAGAAAAAAAAGGAATGAACTGAGAAGAGGGGAAATGAAGAGGAGAAAATAGAAAAGAATAACCAGAATAATTTATATTTGACCAAACATGAATTGATGGTATTAAGCAAATATTTGCTGGTTAAAAAATAATTAGTTGATTTTATTTAGCAGTCCAGATAAAATAAATAAAACAAAACAACTGATTTTTCTATCTAATTCATTAAGATAATTCCATCTGTAAAAGATAATCTTCCTCATATCAACTTTAATGCAGCTAGAGATACTTAATTAACTCATTTACTTTAGAGTTTAGATGGAATCAACCCCCTCTTTCAATCATCTTTGAGACATGTTATTATCTTAGTAATATTCTGACTAATCAAGATTCCGTTGCGTATCGTTGTTACTTTGAACTTAGTCGAAGATCGCGAGTTTTGCTTTTATTGATTCGACATACATATCATCGATTTTCTCTTTATCCGCAACATCTTATACTGAGAATTTACCCTTTTTATTTGACTTATTGATGTTAAACATGAGTTCTTTGTGTCGTGCTTCATCGTCAAGTTTCTTAGAAATTCTCAATAAATTGCTCTTCTTTTCCATAGGATCCATTCCATTGTAGCTTCTAGAAACCCTCTCCCAGTCTTTTAATCCTTCAGTTTTCTTATCGAGCTGATATTTACTGCGCATCTCAGCTAAATAATCTATTTTTGGTTTAGCCGTAGTCATTGCTTGACTCATTATCGAACCAGCTTTGATCTCAGAACTTTTTTACAAAAAATCAAAAATTATTCATCTATAACAGCAATTGAATAAGCACCACATATTGAGAATAAATTGTCAGTTTTTGTTTGTACAGATTATCGATTGTTTTGTCGATTCCTTGTAGAGGCTATTCCGATCTAGCTTTTTTGGGCATTTTTTTCACAGCTTCTTTGATTTCTTCCAAATACTCCAACCCTTTTTCATTCTGCTAATCCTTCTTCCTGTCGATTTTTATCTCATTTTTAAACACTTTTTCATCGAATTTATCATATTCTTCATTGGCTTCTCGTGATTCCGCTGAGTTTCTTCTCTTTTTTAACGATTTTATGTATTTTCCTGGATTGTTTAATTTGTCAATCTTAACCTACATTTCTAATCTCTTTTCATCGTCAACGTTTACTTTCTTTTTTGTTTTCACTCCCTCAGCAAATACTGACCTAGCCTCGACAATCTTCATCGCTCTCTACTTCATCTCTGATTTATAATTTTATCAATCAACAAATCATTCATTTTAAATCTAATTAATCACCATTTTTCTCATTTATGATTACCTTATGCTGAATTAAACTAAGTTTCTTCTTAGCCGAAGTTATACAACTATGACTAAGGAAGTGCTTAAATCTTCATAAAATTCTCTTTCAATTCAGCTTTATGTCGTTTTGCATCTTATTAACGCTCTTCCTCTTAAGACTTAAGTTTCTCAAGATACTTCGACTAGTGATCAAACAAATTCATTTCATCTATCCTCTTATGATTTTCTCTATTTTCATCTAAATTCTTCTCAGCTTCCTTTTACTACTGAAGGAATTGTTTGCTCAGCCTCATGTACAACGGAGCTTTACCATTATTCATTTTCTCCGTTTACTATTTATATTTCTCTTAATGTTCCTCAAATTCCTATTACCGTTTCGCTTTTTCTTGTTCTATTTCTCTGATCCTCATCTTCAAATTCTCTTCTTTCTCCTTTTCCTTTTGAATCTTTAACCTTGCTTCCTTTGCAAGCTTATCTTAATCTTCTTATATCTATCTTGCTTATGATATCGAATCTAACTTTTTCTTTTTCTCATCGAAAATCTTCTTTTCTTCTAACAGTTTCTTCACAAATACACTAGCATCTCGCTTTTTAGATGTCTCCTGTGTGTCAAGATACACCTTCAATCCTGGATGACTGTATGCACTACGAGGATTATCGATCCTCTAACTTTGCAATAATTTTATCTTTATTTCCACTTGTAATAAGTCTTTCTCAGTTTCGTCACGTTGCCTTGAATCCAATCAAAATAATACATTTTAATTATTATTCTTTAGTTGTTGGCTGCATACTTCCTGATTTCACTGATGCGCTTCTTGATAACTTCCTCCTCTACAATGTTTATTCGTTTGTTCTGAGCCTTCACAAAATTATTTTTGTATTTTCAAAACAGTTGTTTTTCAATATCTAACTAACTAATCTTTTACATCGCTTGTAAGCTGACTTTCATAGTCCTTTATGTATTACTGAAACACTGACAATGAACTCACCAATTCATCTTTTTCTCTATGTTTTTTTTATAAAATTCAAAACAAACATTTTAGTACATATTATCTTCATCCAAAAACCACCCATCTACTCCCGTTTACTTTAAGACTTCCAAGAGCTAGCTATCCACTTAATCTTCTTCGATCATATTGCCTTTTCGATAAATAATACCCTAAAATAAACCAGATTTATGTTAATTCTCTTCTCTTTTCCAATCTCATTCTCAAATCATTTCTTACCTCTAGCTGCAAGATGCCGTATTCTAACTTTTTGACGTTCTTCTTTTCAACCTTAATGACAGTTTTCTTTCCTTCCTTTGCATTTTCGCATTAACAAAAATAATATAATTTAAAACATCCCAAAATCTCTGAATTATTCTCCAGTAAATAATTATATTTTTGCATACTTCGGAGGGATCACCTTATCCGAGTTGCTTCCAGAGATCATCGAAGTATTATTTCTACATCTAAACCATAAGCTTCTTTTATCTTTTTCTTTCTTCCTTCATTGGATCGATCTTAGGAGATTCAGGAGGTTTCTGGATAGCGGCTTATGATTTCTATTGATCTTTCGCATCTTTTTTGCCAGGTTGATCTTTGCCATCTTTTTTGCCTGGCTGATCCTTCCCTTGTTGTCCTGATGGAGGAGGAGGTTATTTACCAGCTGGTACTGGAGTTGATGAAGCAGCTGCTTTTTTCTGAAAATATAAATGTAGATTAAGACATGCTTTAAGGGAAATATCATGTTAGCTTGGAATGGCAAAAATGGAAGTGTCAAAAATAATATTTTTTTACAGGATCAACTTTTTGATTTCCTTGCGCAGCTGCTGCTGGAGGTGCCTAAAAGTATCCATAAAGGGGTTAGTTAGATATTGAGTGAAACTCTATGATTACCTTAGCAGGAGGCTCAGCAAGCTTGACTTCCTTTGCGTTTTTACTCATTCAAGTGTCTCTTAGAATGAAAATATAAAAATAATCCTTTGTTATCTTCTGTTTTACTCACTATTATTTTACAATGATATCTTGTTTGCTATCCTCCCAATGCCAGCTCTAGTCTCTCTCCAAAAAGGGAGTAGATCCTCTCATAATTTTTGATATTACTATTCACGAATTTCAATCAAACAAAAGCACACCAAAATTTGTATTTTAATTAAGCACCCAAATCACAGAAATTGAAACTCCTTTATTTCATAGAGCGAGAGAATTTGATTTTGTTTAATAAATATTTGGTTATCTCTATTACTGCAAGTAGCTCGCATTCGAAAGGAACTAAAAGTACATCGTTTCAAAAGTAATCCAATAATTTGGTTTTGGTTTTTTTTGCATTAATTAAAAACTACAAACGAATACCTTGAATAAATTTCATCTCATAAAATAGTAATCTTTAGTTTTGAGTTACTTCATAACTTCATAAAAATAACTATTAATTATTCTTTTTTTGGTCTTAATTCAGAATGAAATCTACATTTTTCATCTTCTCGAATTCTAAATTACTTATCATATCAGATCATAAAACATAGTTTAATAATTCTAAGTTTTTCAATTTTTCTTATTTTTCAATTGTCACTAAATTTTCTTTATCTTTAAAATCGTTTTTGATGGCATTATTCCAATTTATCATTATGAAACTGTTCTTCATTTTATCTTACAACTAATTTGGCAAATATTTTAATTCTCTTTTGCTATTCAATTTGTTATCTCAACTCCTCCTTTCAACAAAATTAGATTTCTTCTAATATTCCAACTTCACAAAAATCATCAGTAAATCAACAAAAACACCGCAATAATTAAGAATTTCTTCATTTTCTATGCAATTCATGCTTTTCTTACATTTAGCATCATCTTATCATCCTATTGAAAGTTTATTCTGTTTAGCTTCGATTCCCACAGGAAATGATATTCTTTGAATCAATTTTTACTTCAAATTTTAATCCTTCAATCTGATTATTATTTTTCTACATTCCTTTCACAATAGCGGATTTAAATTGCAGAACTGCTCTTAGATTAATCTTTGATTTACAAAGGAGGTTCCATCTCTAGTTACAATTTTGAGATTTACGCAGCTAAATTTGATAATTTTGAATAAAACTCTTTTGTTCTTTCTGTTTAAAATCAAAGGAGGAGAATCACATGAAGAATTTATTAATGTTTAATGAATTGTCATTTTAGCAATATGTTATTTCAGAATAACAAGAAAAAAATGATAATGATTCTTGATAATTGAGAGAGAGGGATGGTTAGGAATTCAATTATTTTAGAAATTAAGAGAGAAGAACTTTTTGATTTTTCGTTAATTCTGGAAGAACTCAAAAGTCTCTATCTTAAATTAAAGAAAGAGAATTAAGTTTTCCTAAAAATCTGATCTTAAGCGAAGAGAAAAAACAAAAAGAAGATTAAATAATAATATTAAGAAGAATAATAATGGATCCTCGTGAGTAGAACAGCATTATATTTAAAACTCTGAGCTAGGAAGCGGTATCGATGAATCCACTGCTGAGCTTATATTTGTTGTATTACTCTGCTGAGCTTCTCACAAGTCTTCACAATGAGCTCAAAGCGAAGAATGATCCTAGTGTGAAATAGGTGGAGACATAGCTATTAAATATGATAAGTTAGATTGAAGATTAAAAAGCTCAAAATTCATAGAGCAAAGAGCAAGCTAGGCAGCAACTTAGTTAGTATATTTTGTAAGGAATTAGCCAAACACAATCAGCTTTGGAAAAAGGAACAAACCCAAATGACCTAATACCATGGTTTCAGAAATTTCTAAGATACATAGAGATGATGGAAAATCTACAGAATCTAGATCCACAGCTTGCACAATAGCGTAGATAGATCTTTCTGTTGTTTAACATTGATTTGCTTTTATTGTGATTTGTTATGTTGAAAAGGCACGAAAATAACCATTACATTATCTCAGATTTAGCAGCATCAGGAGAAGCCAGAATTCACACCTGGTTTCTCATAACGCTTTAATAATATTAAAAAATCCTCAGTTCTGCAACCTAGCAACAAAAACATCAATGCTACAAACGAAGTGCCATAAGGACACATGCCTTCTTAAAAAATAGATATGGCATCACATATAGGGTTCATTGAAGTTTCACCCGATTCCGATTCAGATGGTACTTAATATTAAACATTTTAATTATGATTAATTCGACACTGTAAATGAATGTTAAAGGGAGTATGATAGAGAACCCATTTAAGACACACAGCACATATTTTGAAAATTGATTATTTGTTAATTTTTTTTAAGAAAATGTTAATGATGAACATGACAATAGTAAAATAAGTCTTCCAAATGCTATTCTACTCTCTCAAAAAGTAAAACTCTTTAAACCTGAGGAAGATATTTGCAAGCTCAAGGATAGTCACCGAAATGGAAGGGATGCCAATGGTGGATTGCTGAATCTGAAACCTCCTTGCACCCCTCCTCTGTACTCCAATCTCAACAAAGAAGAAACCAAATAACAAACTAAAAACAATTAATCCTGCAATAACCACAAAAATGTCAATAACACCAACAAAAGCATGATCCCTAACAACAATAATTTAAGAAATTCAAAAGTTGGGGATGGTTCTATTTCAAATCCTATTTAGAGGTAAGCAACTTCTTAAACTCCTAAAGATATTGTCTAATAGCCTAAAGCATTGCCTGTCCGTCCAAATCAACTTCCAGTTCAGTAACTGCTAACTTCTTCCAATCCTCGTGAAAAAAGCAAAATCAAGCTGGCAGCTATCAAAAACATAGAATAGATCATTTTGCAAATCCGAAATGGAAAGAATGAAGAAATCAGAGCCTAATTGGCTGAAACAATTAGACTTCTTGATTCAGTTGAAATGTGAAAAGAGAGAGAGAGAGCATTTCAGTACATGATTGAAGTATGATTTTGTTAATAAATGCATTATTTTTGCGATATTTCTCACCTCATTGTTTTTGTTTTAAAAAATTCGTATCTGATTGCTAAACTGATGAATACTACTAAACAAGCTTTATGTGATTTAATCAAAACTATTGTTTTTTTCTAATCGAAAAATGGTTTATTTTCTGTTTTTTTGTAGAGAATTAGCATGTCCAAATGATATTAAAGTGAGGAAAATTTAAAAAAAGAATTAATTATCTTAAACAACTAATTTTATTTAAGATTCTTGAAAAAGCGTGAAAGAGGAAATCATATTTTTGTTAGAAGATATTATTACATTTTGGATGTAAATGATGAAAATTTTAAGAATATTTTAGAATGCAAATAATAATCGAAGATATTTTTGATTTAGAAAATATTCTCAGGTTAATTTAAGAATTTCATGTCAATTAGTACACTCCTTGAATCTTTAAGTCTAATTAAACATACCATCCTTCGAAAGAACAATTTCTCCAATCATTTCAACTGTAGTAAAATATGTGTTGAATAAACAGGTGAGAGAGTTTCTCTCGTGTTAAAAATAATCTAAATAATTGCTATTTTTGTTATCTTTCTTCTTCTTAGAATCTTAAAAATATGCATTAATTCTTCTATTAAATTAGGAAGCCTTATCATCTTATATATATATCCCTTTCTTTTTCACTTCCTTTTAGATAAGGTAGGTGACACCGATCTCTCAAGTAAATAAGACTTATTAATCTCAGAATTCTACCCTTTTTTGATTCCCGGTATATTCGCTGTTTGCAGAATATATTTCTTCTGATCATTCTCTGATATTTTCAAATTTCGCCTACTTGCTGAAATTGGCGAAATAGATCTAGAAGAAGCATTATGTCGTAGCATAGAAGAAGATGACGATTGCTACATAGACATCTACGACTATTATCTTTAACTAATTGGTGAAAGATTATTTCTCTAGAGATTACTCTAATTCTAATTATTCCCCTTTTGTGGTGTCTACTCTACATACGAATGTGTAGTATTCATTCTCTATATATTCCAACCACCCGAACTATTATTAGTATTATTGGGTGAAACACTTCTTTAAACTCTAGCACTTTAAATATTATTATTCTAACTAACCCCTCCACTACTCTACTTCCTCTCATATTAATCTTAATATTTACTACTACTTGTACTCTTCATATTATTATCTTTATTCCTATTAATTATTGATTTTTTTTACGAATCAGATCTTCCTCTATTATCTAACATATTCTCTGAAACACGTATATTTTCTTTAGCATTCGTTTATTAATTAGATGATTTACTACTACTATTCACATTGAATCTTGATGAATTATTCTTTGTATTCCCTTATAATTACGATTATTATGATTATAACTAGCTATTAGATGAAGGTGTACCTAATCCACTATTTAAATTAGAAGTTATCGCCGTGCTTCGACTCCCTGCTTTTTTATCCTATCCATTATGATAAAAATTCGCAAAGGTATTACTACCATTATTGCTGTTACCATTGTTATTTCCTTTATTCTTTAGATCTAAATTATCCTTATTATTCGTTGGGAACGAAGAATCAAAATCCATTTTATTTAATTAATCTTCTTATTTAATCCATTTATACTCTTCGAGGAACGTCAAAAGAAGAGCTGATTTAAGATGTCCATCGGTTGTTTTCGTTCCTTAGATCTTATCAAGATTCTACAATAACTAACTGACTTACAACTCAATATCAGAGTTTTTACTTGTCACAGAAGGATTAGGATTGATATCTGTTTTGAGAATCATAAACAGCAAGCCATTCAAGCAAGCTTAGAGTTCTTTTTTAAGTTCCTTGTAGTTGGCAACATAATCTTATGTATCTTTGATGAATTTTAAATCATCTTTTTTCGATTTTATCTCACCAATTCGATTCAGAATCTAATCTGTTTAGCCATGAAGCTACAATAATTCCGTTTATGTTTTTCGCTATTCAGGTGTTAAATCTGTTTGACTGTTTAGTTTACTTAATGACATCCCCGCTACTGGGCTATTCATTAACGGCTAATCGATTTATGAACTCTAATCAGAATGCTATTTTTGCTTGATGGCATTTCTAATTTGTTCTTTTGACATTGTTTAAGGTGGCTTTGCTTTCTCAGGGGAGTTGGAGCTGGTGTTTTTAGGGAAGTTTTTGTTGGTATCGTCTTGATTGGAGAATCGAGTTGATGAAGCTGAAGCTTAGAGAATAGGGAGATTTTTGAGTTATGCATCAATAGATACTTTGATTAATTCTTGCACTTTTTGTTAGATTCGAAGTGGTAGTTCATCGATGCTCAAGACATTATTATCATATTTCGCAAGCTAATCTTCAACAATTCTTCCACCGATAACATCGGATATATTGCTGTAACTTAGTTCGCGGATGTTGAATGTCATTTCATCTTATTAGATTAACTCAGCGTTGCTAGCTTAATCGAACAAATTGTTGTTGTTGTTGATAGATTGATTTAGAGTATTAGGATTATTATTATTATTATTCAAATCAAAATCTACGAAACCTTAGGAGTATTTCTGCTATTACACTTACTGTTCCTTGCCGTTTAAGTTGCTTTAGAAGAGGGAGTGAAAAAGAACAAAAACAATTATGAAAAATTACGAAATCATATTGGTTTGTTGGTGTTTATATATTGTTGTTGTAAGTTACCTAAACTTCATAAGGAACCTTGAAATAGGTGCTAGATCTCTGTAAAAAAACAAATTATGCGTTGATTTTTATATGCTATTCTTCGGGAACACGTATGCGACTGAAAACGCTTCTGTTATATCACCTGATACACAATCGACTTTACTTCTATCGAATGTATCCTCCGCGGAGTAATTATTCAATGCTTGCTTGTCGTTGTCTTTGATGTCTTCTTGAATATCGGAAATTGCTTGGATATCTCGTGGCAGATTTCCGATTTATTTATTAATGACATTTTCTCTCTTTTTGAGTTACACCTTGGAGTTAATCTAATGGAAATCGAATTTATTCTTTTCTTGTGAATCAGTTGGCGTTGTCTAGCCTTGTAGTTATTAGTCTTAAATCGTCATTTGTTAAACTACAGAACTACTATTGTTGTTTGTTCTACTTTGAATTATTATCGATCCACCTCGTTATGATCGCTCAATTGTTGCAATCGCAGAGGCATCACTTTCATCTCGCATCATCGATCGGGAATTGATCTTTTAGTACTCCCCTTCGTTTTCACCTCCTCGTGGTTAGGGAGGGAACACAAACTGTTTTTTCTTGAGTTCAGATTCCACGGGCATGATTTCGGTGGAGTTTGCTTGGTTTCGTTGATTATCTCGTGAATTTTTGTTATTTTGTCTTAATTTTTTGACTTTTTCTTTGATTGTTTCAGTAACTTCAGTGTATTTTTTGAATATACTCATGGATGAACTGACTAGTCTATCTGATTTACTATCAGTATCACGCTGTTTACGCATCATGTCTTTGTATTCTTGTGTTTCGAATGGTTCTTTTTGTTGTTCGATTCCTGTCCCTCCGCCGAGGAATTATGTGAGATTTGGTTAGTATTCCAATTAGCTGTTGGCTTTTTGGATTCGACGTAAGTCCACAAAGCCACCTAAGAGAGAGATAAGAAAATTTAAGAAGTTTAGATAATAAATCCAAGCAATTCAAAGGGATCAAAAGGGTTACCATCTTCTACTGCTTTTTGAATGTTCTGCTTTACGTCCATATGTCTCTAGGAAAATCGAATTAATTCTTTGATTAATTGTTTGCTTTTGAACTTTTTAAAATCATTGGATAAACAGAATGAAAGTGTAGAGCGTCATTTCACATAAAGGAATTCTGTTTCTCATGTGTTTGTCTAACTGCTCTTTGGGGGAAGATGGGAGGTTAAATGAAAAAAAGAGGTGAGTTGAGTAAAATGATTTCAATGTAAGTACAAATTTATGAAATTAGCTCAAGAGATTTTAGTTTATTAACAATATGTTACGATAGAATTTAGTAATAGTAATAATCTTATGTTATTTTTTTACTGCTAATGGCTGATGAGCAATTCAAAAAGAAAAGAAATAGAAATAGAATAGATTATGCTTCTTGAT
>Ga0302285_10001192_pt1 | contig 14291 bp, 7 predicted proteins | sample III_Fen_E2_2_FD_200455 | JGI IMG/M metagenome (GOLD analysis project Ga0302285, IMG submission 200455) | Peat permafrost microbial communities from Stordalen Mire near Abisko, Sweden - III_Fen_E2_2 | ecosystem: Environmental > Terrestrial > Soil > Wetlands > Permafrost | place: Sweden: Abisko... | reverse complement strand
CCTCTTTTTACACTTTTCAGCACCTCCTCAATGATAGATAAGTTCCTAGCAGATTTAGACGTATTCTATGATGATGGCACACTTGCATTGAGTAATTTAATCATTTGTATCTCATGACAAAGTGTGAATGCATGAGAGTGTTAGATTAACGGTACAACATCGTTGATAAACGAATCGAGAATGATCTAGCATTCTCGTCCTTCGAATTATGTTAAATTGCATATCATTATCCCTTGTTCTCTCTTCCTTGATAATCGCACACAGGCATAGTAGACTACACTAATAACTTCAGGCAAGTTAGTTTAATCATCGTTTTAGTTTAAGCGCTGAGACAAGTAATCTTTAACTACTTCTTAGCTAGCAGAATGAGATTGAGTGCTGATGGATGAGAGATTAGCTAAATGAGCTGCCTACTAGAGGATGAGTAGTAAGTCCTTGCAGTTATCAGATGGGGTATTATTAGTGTTGCTGTGGTTAGCTTTGTTGGGTTCTTCATATGATTTTAGCATATTTATGATTTTGTGAGAAGATTTTCCAAGAAAAAAACTTAGATTCAATAAAAAAAAATCATACAAAAAGATTAATATCTAGAAGATATTTGTAAATTATCATCTCGTATCTCCCCATCTATCTATCATCTCCCTCTTCTTTTTGAAGGGCATACACATTGAAGAATTTTGACTTATCTAATATCATCCCCCAGTGGAATGCATCTCGAAATAATGAATATAGACACAATGTGTATTGCATAAAGAAATATTTAGAAAAAAAGAAGATTAGTTCCCATAACAAAAATAAATGGATTCAAAGTGAATAATAAGAGAGAGAGAAAGTGAGATGTCTTTGAAATCTATATTCTGCTTGCTGAGATGTTAGTTAGTATTCTTCTATTATCATTGTTGTTCTTCCCTCTCATGACTGCTATTGCTGATTATTATTATTATTCTACTGCTGTTATTATGTTTATTGTGTGGTTGTGCCTGATATAGTTGCTCTCATTCTAGCAACAATATTTTTTCTCATCTCGAGATCCTCCAAGTAGAAATGTGCATTAGAGAACAGCGCTGTCCGGGGATTGTAGAGTTAGACATAAGCAAACACAAAAGAAATATTAAGCGGGTGGGTAACAACAACAATAAAATAATTGTAAAAATAATAATAAATGTATCTGGGGGTATGATATTATGAAAATATTTGAAGAAATGTTGTTTAATTTATGTTATTCATTACCTCCTTTCATTTGAGTGAGTACACCTTGATTCTGGAGTACTTACGACAATTAAAACGCCAGGAAGTCTCTACACAATGGGGTATTCGTGAACGAAACCATCACATCTAGCAGCATCTATCTAATCACGGGTGATTTCAGCTGCTACGACAATAGACTAGCAAGTTTTTTTGTTATGAACTCATCGTAGTAGACACTGTTTCGTAGCACACCTTTAATCAATGTCGGAGTTGTTCTTCTGACATCGCGAATCTAATATATCCTGCCGAGGGCTTTCACAGTGTTGTGTCTGATAGATGGCTTAGCGCAGAGATTCACTGTCAATCCAGTGAGATTATTCTGTATCCCTGTGTTATTATACACATGTCTGATGATAATCTATCCTAACCAGCCTTAGCACTGCTGCTCTAATTGGATTCGAGCTGATTCGGATTCGAGTAGATCTTGTAATTTGGAATATTCTATCCATGCTTTGTAGCTTCCAGCGCATATTCCAAGTGCAAGTATTGCAGCTGCCGAACGAGATAACCACCAGAATGTAGTGTTTAAGAGTGCTGAATTGGCAGCTAAGGAGTTACTAGCGATGTTCAGAAGGATTGCTAAGCGCTTAGGTGATTCAAACATGAGATAGATGAACGCATATTGCTTGTCAAGGAAATTATAACGAGAAGGGAGAGGTAATGTTGTTGTTGTAGTGGTGGTAGTGTTAGTGGTGAGCTTAATAAATGATGGGCTAGATGTGGATGATGCTGATTATTAGGATAGATTTAGAATTCTTGCTGAGCTCTGCAGCATTTATTCACGATGCGATATCCCTTCCTCTAAGGATCGGTTGATAGTCTAGAGAGCTTTCTTGAGAACGGAAGAGAAACTCATAAAATTGAGGGGAGAGTTTAAAGGAAAGAATTATGTTGAAAGCCAGCGAAAATGATGAGAGAATATGTGAGGTTGTGGAGGGAAGAAAAAAATAATTAGATTGTGTTTTATGGGAAATATCAATCAATAATATTGATTTTGGGTTAATAAATCGATTGATTTAACTCTTGAAAAGTCATTAATTAGAAACTGGATTAATTACTCTTCAGAAAGGACTTCAAAGAAGGTAAAATAGTTCAATCTATTCCTATTAGCTCTTTGGAATATTCGATGAGAAGTTGAAAAAGGATTCGAAAAGCAGCATTTAGATTTGGATTGTTTTGCAAAGTATTATGATATTTCAATGAAATGCTAGCTTTTCTCATGATTCAATTCATCATATGAATATCTTGGGAGGTACAATCCTTTGGATGATAATCTGATTATGGAAAACGCAGAGAATCAATTCATTAATAGAAAAAAAATCAATATTATTAATATCTCTCACTCTTTTACTCTTTTTGTTCTTTTTTTTTCAAAAAATACTCTAAAAAAGATATCCCACAAAATCTAAACAAGTAAAGTCTATCTCTTTGTTTGTCTCTCTTTCTAAGCAATGAAACCTGACTAATCCACTAAACTTAGCATTTCTACAGCTAATAATGATACTTCTAACTCACTGAGCACTGACTAATCCAGTGCGAACATCCCAAATCTGCGTGCATAACAATCCTTCGAGCAATACTGCAAAATGCGATATTACGAATTCAAAGCATAAAACATCTTAATGGATAACTTCCAGCTACTTTTCTTGAAAAAATACGACACTCTCCTTACCGGCGATGAGCGCTGGATCAGAGATCGATAAGACACTGTAGTCATGGCTACATCTACGACAGCAAATCTAGGTGCATTTGGATTTATTCTCTCCCAGCTGAGTTTCCTCTAAGAAACAAAATTCAATCCAATTCGTGATGTGAAAGTATTCCTTGCTGGTGCTGCATTCATGCTGCTATTCAGAGGTGCTGGTATACTCTACATGTGGTCGTAGATTGAGCCGATATACTTCAGAGTTTAAAAAGACATAGATTTCAACTAAACAGTTGATTTCTATGCATATAATGTTATGAGCACACCTAAGATATTCTTGTATCGCAATTTCTTCTGAATGTAAGAGGAATAGATGGTAGAAATGTCAGTTTGTGTATGTGAATATGTTAAAGAGTTTGTTAAGGGATTTTGTGTGATTGGAAATGAAATCAAAAAGAGCAATAAGGGAATAAAGGGAAGGGTGATTAACTACATAGATAAATGTAAGGGAAAGAGAAAGATTCACATAGTTAGTTTATCAAGAAAAGTGATAGAGGGTGGTTTATACAAAGATGTTAGTTTAAATAGATTTTATTATCCATTTTTTGGAGATCAAGTTTGCATGGATGGAATGCATATGTGTTTATGATTATTTCTGTTTCTTTTGGATCGTGTGGAACAAGTAGTTCTTATTTTCATGTCTTAATATTAATATAGCTATGTTTTGCTGCAGCTTTACCACTGTTTCTCTCTCTCTTTTTCCACTACTAAAACAACCTAAATTCCTTCTTTTTCCCTTTGATATTTTCAAATTATTATTTGTGTATTTCCTTCCTTTATCTTAACTGCTTCCTTTCCTGCATTTATCATCATCTTTCATTATTATGCATTCTCTGCAGGAGGTTATGTCTATGCTACTACATCATCTCCACGAAATTTATGTATCTTCTCTTCAATCAGTTTCCTCTCAGCTCGCATGAATGTTTATTTTAGTAGAAACCCTGAATAATCCTTGAGATTAAACCCGAAATTCAAGTAGTACTATGGTTCTTGCTCGATCTTCTTGTACAACAAGTAATGGTTTACAGTATCTAGTAACAAAACAAATGCATTAGGCTTATCGCAATCATTACTTTAAATACAAACATCTTCTCTTACTATCTGCATAATCCACTAACATATTTGGTTCTGATTTCGTTGGTAAATCGATCTCAAAGTCATATTCCTCATTCATGATAGGTTATTACTCTGATTATTTCCTTGATCCTGCATTCTAGCTGTACCCTTAAACACTATTATTCATATTGTTGCTAGGATAGCTGCTTTATTAATTCATCATTTCCCCTTGATTCATCAAATAGTGTTAATAATTATTTTTTAAGTTTTTCCTTTCTTGGTTTTGCGATTATTTTTTCTAAAAATTACAAAGAAAACACCCTAAAGTTATAATTTAAATCAGCGAGACACTGAAATACTCAGAAAATAGCTTTGGTAATAAGTAAATAGATGCACAAACATTCCAAACAACAATATTATAAACCTACTAATTAATGTGTGTGTCCTCTGAAATGCTGTCCATTTTCAAAAATTGTTTCACTCATGATTCCCACAAATCAAATCGATTATGTCATAAATATTCAACTCTCCAGCCATAAACAGCGCCTTAAACTTCTTGAAATTCACTAATTCTGTCTCATTATTCAATACACCATTCTCCTCAAACTTCTCCACTAATCTGTCATACATCGTCACCTTGAAATCATTCTTTTTCTCCTCGACTTAAGCAGCTAATAATCGCAATGTTCGCTTGAAATCTTCGTTACTCAGATCATTGTGAGAATTCTCCTTGAAAAACTAATCAGAAATCAAGCAGTATTATATCAATCATCAACTGAATCATAATAATCCTAATAATAATTCCTCTACTTTTTCTAAGAATTTGACTGTCTCCGATATCGCTGAGTCTCTATGAATAAGTATCCTGTAAAACGCTATGAGCTACTCTAAACTTACATGACTGAATTCCTTCGTTGCATCTAAGCCAAGTGCAGATAATATCCTAGAAGTTATCCCCTTTCTATTTGCGTTTAAGATGTCAAATTCATCCACAAACACACCTAGATATATTGACTACTAATCTAATAAGCAAAAACAAACCAAAGTTCATCCCTATTTTTACAACTAATATTTTAATTCACTTACTTTTGAACATCTTGGCTTTGTTATCATCTGCTAATTCGAGTAACTTTAGTTTGTTTTGTTTCTGCGGTGACTCCCCTTCCAGCATCATTCCACTGTGCTTATACTTCTCGCTAATTCGAACTAGTCTATTATATGTCTCAATGATTATTGTAAGTTTCTTCGATTTCGACTATTAATTCATTCGCACAGCTTGCATTGAATTCTTAGATTTCACAGTGTTCTACATTTACGTACTATTGCTGTTGCTAACAGTATTATTCTCTGATTATCCTTACAATGGTGGTGAATTGATCCTATCAATTGAGACAATGTTTAGATTCTAACTATTCCTCTTGATTTATTTTTATTATTCTTTGGGTAATGTTACACTATTAATATTCCCTAATGATTGATTCCCTAGATTATTACTTTATTAAACCTATGATGATTCCCTTGATTTCCATCGCGAGAATATATTCCGTTATTATCTCTCATTGTTTCTTTCTTCAATTTTGACTTCTAAATTATGCAAATTCAGCATTCTATTATACTAATCCATTTCAAACAATAACCTATTACCATATTTCTAACTTCTTTTACTTCTACTCCTACCACTTTAATTACTCGAAGCACTACCATATATTCTATCGTTCTCAATATTTAATGTATTATACTACTATTATCCTGAATTATTATTAGCTTAATTATCATATTATTATTAATTTAATCCTTATTATTCTCCATATCCCTCATCCCCCATGTATCCTTCTACATGTTACTCTTTCATAGTCTAAGACAGACTCTAAAACTGCTACTTATCATGCTATATTTTCTAAACGCACACACTTTCGATGGAATTAGCGTCTTAATGCGTAGCAGCATCTTTTAACAGATATAATGGAATTCTATGTCGATTCTCAGGGGAATACATCTAATCAGCTTATGGTGGTCGAGGGTATTTGTAGTTTTTAAATCCAACTGTTTTGAGATGGTAGAATTAGGTAGGATGCGATATAAGTTAATCCGCTAGATCTTTTTGTTTCGTCTTCCATTGTTTTTGTGTAGAGCTGAATGCATCGTTTGGAGTAGCTAGCTTATCACGTGAAGGCTAAGCAGAAAGATATTCAGCTTGATGAGCTTGGAGATGCTCGTTTTTTAAGGGAATTGTGTGCGATGTGATATGCTAATCCCTTTAGGATCTGCCGAATTGTGGTGCTGTGTTAGTAGTGTCGTAGAAAAGTTTAGTTTTTTTGTTTTCAGAAGTTGTTCGTTCATAATTCTAAGAAGTCCCAATATTCTTCTGTTTTTAAGGTTTGTTTGAGATTTTTAACATCTCATGTTCTTCTTTGTAGAGAGGGTTCTCAGCTTATGACGCTTTGATTCCTTGATGCAGCTAAGAGGGCTTAGGTCTTGCTACCTCGCCAGCTGTACGGATAAGCTAGAAAACAAACCACAACAAAAACATTTAGATTAATGTGAGAATCAAAAAATTATGCTTATTTCTTAAAAAGGCAATGGTTTACTCTTGTGATTGACTTATGCTAAGGATGGTTAAGAGCCAGCGTGTTCCCTCCAGGTAATGGCAGATTAGTTGTGTTCTTATCAACGAGTTATGGACCTTTTACAATGTGAAACTAACTCCCTGTTGCAGAATAATAATTTTTATATTCAAACTCAGAGATCTCATGGATTTTGGAAGTGAGACTATTAAGCGCATCAAATGTGATAGCCTTGTAGGAACTACCAGAACCTTGTCTCTATAAGCCTTAATAAGGCTAATGTGATAGCTGTGGTTGTTACTGCAGCATTATTGCCGTGTTTGTTGTTGGTGTAAAAAATCAAATAAATAAATGAAATTGGTCTCTTATTGTGTCGAATGGACTAATTTTTGCAACTAATTACTTGATTATTATTGAATAAATAATCCAAAAGAATAATATTACTAACTAATAATCAACGCTGTGGATTCTTTTAATTCCTCTCAAGACATTCTCTTTGACAAAAAACAAAAAAGTGTTTGTTTTGATTAGACAATTGAATGCAGAATCTTTGACTAAATAAAAATCATTTTTGAGATGCTGGTTGGATATTTTTCTCAGAAACAGTAATAGAATTCTCCTTTTTCGCACATAATTATCTCTTCAGTCCAGTTCCATTAAATTCAATTCAGTAGATGGTTTTAGCATCATTTTATCAGTCAATTCATCAGCAAAAATCTATTCATGTATTCATTACATAAACTAAAATGTAAGGTAAATGTTGAAAATGAGCATTGACCCTTCTTAATCAATCTGCTGTATCCAAAAATATAAGTTTAAATGCTTTGAAATATCTCTCTCATAGCACAGCATTTGAAATCCCTTCCTTCCAAGGACTATTTAGCCATTCTACAGCTACAAAACTATCTTTTCATTTTGAAAGACTCATTGATTTTTTCAAGGGAGAATCTAATCTCCTTTCGGGACTCTTTCACAATGAATTCGAGAAGCTGCTATCAGCTTTTTTCTCTTTTTTCCTCTCCACTATCCTTCTTCTCTCTCGCAGTGTGACATCCATCAATTTCGCTCCTGTTATTTCACCTAAAAGAACATCATCATCAATGATATAAAAATATTCATTTGATTTCTTAGATTCGTTGTATTATGTTTATTAATTTCACCTGTTGGATTCTCAAGTGGCTTATCTGGTTAAATGCCTAAAACAAAGAAAGAAACAATGAATATATTGTTAGTCAATCTTGATCTAGATTTGTTAAATTGCGATCTTACGGAGAATGTTCATAGGATTTTTTTAGAGTTCTTCAGGTAAAATATTCTTCACATCTTATCTCGCTCTTAGAAACCCTTCTTTAATCTCACGAGTCAGCGCAATTGACTTAGAAGAAACACAGACAGACAAACAAACCAAAAGTTAATCAATTCATATTACAAGTCGCTGTAAATATTTCTCTATTTTTATGTTCCTCTCCTTTCTCTTTCTCTTTTTCTAACTTGCTATTCTGACTTTCGGATGAGATCAAATATCTCCGCAGGTTTCTCTGTCTCAGGTGCTAGCAATCTCAGCACAACTTTGAAATAATTATATCCCATACCAATGTTTCTCCCAAAGTTTCTGCAGGCGATTGGCAGTTGATTCCCTAGTCTGAATGCTAAGAAAGTTGTATATGATGTAGCTGGTAATGTCACCATCAGAACAGTTGTCAGAAAACCCATTCTCTCGTTGGAGGTTTCAATCAAAAGAAGAGTTCTAATTTCTATTTGATTCAAGCGAAAGAATAAATTAAACCAACAAAAATCACCAGAGAGAGAAGGATTCATAAATCTAGAGATTATTATCTTAATTGAATAATTCGATACAGAAAGCTTTTTCTTATTAGACAGAAGATTTAATAGCTGAATAATAATAATATCATATAATTAAAAAAAATTGCCTTTGTGTTCTTCTTGATCTGACATCATTATCATGAACTTAATGAACTAATATAAAAAAAATTATTGGATTTCACAATTCTCTAAAACAACAACACCAAAAAACTCGAAAAGTGTTAATTATCAAGTCACTGCTTGACTAATTCACGAAATAGCAATTTCAACTCGAAAGCCTCTATCAATTTGGTTCACCTATCCTTCCCTAAAAAAAAAACTAATTTAATTGATCCATTGAAGCTCTCCCGATCAACACAATTTCAATTGTTCCTTCCTCTTTAATAATTCTGATGTGTATGTATGTATGTTTGTATTACTCTAAAAGTTCATGGTTTTTTACGACTTATGGTGATTTATCCATATTATTGCAATACTCGTCGATTCTGTTAATCATATTGCGATTTATTTTTCACTCTTAAAGAAATGGTTTATGCCTGAAAAGCTATGGCTTTGTAGAGCCACAGCATTGTCTCTAACCATGCATTAAGTCTATCAATGCGAAGTTTATCAAGCCCAATAGGTTCAATTACTGGAGCAACTTTCGATTTTTCTTTTACAAGCAGCATCGAGCAATTCAAAACATGCAGCGGATGAGTTTAATAAAGATAATCTGTTATAATAAAATAAAAAAATAGATATTTTTTTGGTGGAGAATTATTATTCATTAAATGGGTAATATCATATTACTGAGAGTGCTGCTGCTGGTGCTGCTACTTACAATAAATTGCTTTGCATAAATTGTGAAAAATGAAAAAATAGAACAATAAAGAAACATTAATAATGCTATTAAATAGAATAATCATACTTCTGAAAGCGTTCTTGATACAACTCAGAATTTAAAGGGTCAGAAATCTGATAATCTAAATAAGAATACAATGGATCCAAGTCAATTCAATCAGATTGCTTAAAGTACAAATAATTTTGATCAATAATCTGAGTAATCAGATAAGAAGAATCAGGGCATTCAAGAAACTAATACTAATGGCAATGGTCAAGTTAATACTAATGGTAAGGTTAATGAAGCTAAAACTAAGGCTAATGCTAAACCTAATGTTGATGTTAATGCTAATGGTGATGGTGATGAAGATGAAGATAGTGAGGATGACGAAGCTAGTATTTCGGCTAAAGCTAAACTTAATGCTGATGTTGATGCTAGTGATGATGAAGATGGTGAGGATGATGAAGCTGATACTAAAGCTAAGGCTAAGGCTAAGGCGAAAGCTAAACCTAATGCTGATGTTGATGAAGATGATGAGGTTTATGGTAAGATTGATGAAGCTAAAACTAATACTAAAGCTGAACGTGTTAACGATTATGATGATAGTGAACCTAGTGCTGTTGACTATGGTAGGAAAGATTATGGTGATATTAAGGAAAATACTTCTAATAATGAAATACTGTCAAGTCTAGCAAAAAATGCTTTAAATACAATGACATCAAAATTCTCTGGCAATGGATAAAGCTCGTACCCAGACAGTAAGGATTTTGAAGAAAGTGATCATTAAGACAGAGATCATAGCAGACTAAATAATAACTAGGGCAGTCGTAATAATGATAACAATAGAGATAGCTTTCATAATGATAGAGATAACTTTCATAATGATAGAGATAGCTTTCGTAATAATAGAGATAGCTTTCGTAATAAGGATAGAGATAATGATAATAGTATAATTAAAGATATCCCACATGAACCAATAAGTTAGACTAAACATTCAACTCAAAAAGTTGAGAATACCCCTTCAAAGAGTAATAGTTAAGATATCCCACATGATCCAATAAGTTAGATTAAACATTCAACTCATGCAGTAGGGAATAACCCTTCAAAGAGTAATAGTTAAGATATCCCACATGAACCAATAAGTTAGACTAAACAATCAAATCAAAAAGTTGAGAATAACCCTTCAAAGAGTAATAGTTAAGATATCCCACATGAACCAATAAGTTAGATTAAATATTCAACTCATGCAGTAGGGAAGACCCCTTCAAAGTTTGAAAATAAGACCCTTTCGAAGCCTGATGAGAAGAATAATAATTAAAAAATCGATCATGGATCAATAAGTAAGAATACCAATTCAACTCATAAAGTTGAGAAGATGCCTTAGATTTCTAACGAGAAGGTGCATCAATAGAAACAAAAAAGAAAAAAACCAAATCTTAATCTAGAAAAGCCTAAGAAACCAAAACTTAATCTAGAAAAGCCTAAGAAACCAAAACTTAATCTAGAAAAGCCTAAGAAACCAAAACTTAATCTAGAAAAGCCTAAGAAACCAAAACTTAATCTAAAAAAGCCTAAGAAACCAAATCTTAATCTAGAAAAGCATAAATAGAAATCTAGGAGAAAGTTGTGAAATCAGTTGGAAGAGCACTGAGATATATTAATTGTTATTAACATTTTGCATAACACAATTTAATTGCATCAATCAATGAACAATTCCGTGTTGGTTTACATGCGTTTTTATTATTAAAAACAAAGTTACAAGCGATATTATTTTATGAAAGCGTTGAATATGTGTACAACTTTCAATTCCTTAAAAATGATAAAAGAAATTAATTGCAGATGTCTTATTCCCTCCCTTTCATAGACTGCAACAATTAGATAAAAATAATAATATATTTTCCCCTTTATAAATCTTTCTTAATCAGAGCAGCCAAAATCTTCAACCTAAATAATATCTCAAATCGAAATATCTCGTAATTTCTCAAAATTAACGGAATTAAATAAACTCCTATTCCGACTCTGAACCTGCAACACAGACAAATCTGTGTAGCATTTTCCCGAGGATACAATTACCAACAGTACTGGAAATTATTGAGAGCGTTATGTTGAAGCAAAGATTAAACAATAGTGTATTCCCAGAAATCTATCCTGCTCCAAAAAAATAATTCTTATGATATAGGGTTATTATTATTTTATCAACATTAATGATATTTATCAAAGAGGTTCTAATCAGAGCGAAATCTTTTTGGTGGAGAATTTGGGTTCAATATGAAAATAAAGAAGAATGAATACGATTAAACTGAGTGTAAGCAAATGACGCACGCACACATATGGAAATAAAGCAAATAAACATTCACAGTATTGCCATATTTTAGTCTTCATTTTGTTCTTTTACAGCGAAAACACTCAAAGACATATCTAAATAATCAATTTGAATTTCTCATTGGTAGATAAACTACAACTGAGTAAGTCTAGGGTTGTGTCTAAGAAGGGTGTTTCTAACAGAACAATACGAGATTTGTGGCACAGCATCCAGATCTAATGTTAAATATTTCAGAATCTTTAATGATTTCAATGTACTCAGTAGATCAGCAATAGGTGAAGACTAGCAACCAGCAGCAGAATAATAGTCTTCGGAGTGTGTGGATCTCAAATTCAACTGAAGTTTAGAAAGACAAATAAGATACCTCAGCGCCTATGCAAGGAAACCCATTTGAATTCTGCCAAATTAGTATTTCCATCCGAAGTTCAAACTGAATTACTCAATTGAATTTATGTGGCTCAGAGATGAGAATAAGCTAGCTGCACCTGTATCAGTTAGCTCAGTATTGTTTAACTCTAAATGCAACACTAAACATTTTAACGACTTTAAACTTCCTAAACTTTCTCCTAATTAGCGAGTACCCATCTCGTCGATCTTACAACCAGCACCCATTTTAATCTCTAGTGTTTCTAAGACTTTAAGTCCTTAGATAGCTTAGCTTAATTGAACCATTCCTGTATCATCTGCCAATCCACCTGGGCTGATTGAAATAGACAGATGAATTAACTTACTAATTGCTGAATTCACACGGCTATCATCCCAGAATTAAGTGAATTTCCCAACATTAATAGCTAGTTTATCTAAATTTTGCAGTTCTCCTAGCACAACACCAAAGGAACTCATAGGGGATGTTGAAATACTTCCTTTTGATATTTCTGAAGGTGCGTTGACTTTTAAGATCTTTAATTTCCGCATGCTGCTTAGTCGTAAGACAAGACCTTTTTCTTGTAATAGCTCGTTATCATTCCCAGAAGGCTGCTCTTGTTTTAGAACGTAAGTAAGTTATCTGCCTCCATTCTACTTTTTCTTCTAATACCTTTAACTCCCCTATCCCTTATCACCACCACAATCATTCCTCAATCGTTGATTATTACTCCTATTTCCTTGCTTTTACTAAACTCCTCCATCATTAGTACTTTGTTGCCCTGCATTAGAACAAGCTAAGACATTCTTATGATTACTACTTTGACGATTATTCCCAATCTTTTCAGGCATTTTATTTTGAATCTACGCAAAGTAATTACGTATCTCGATGTCTTACTTCTCTTGCTGTTACTACTACTACATCGTATGCATGTTCTCATCTTTCGATTAAGTTAAACACCCAACAATACCATGATTATTATGATTATGATTCTTATTTGTTATGTTCCCAGTAGCTGGTAGTGTTATTTCCAACTCACGAAAGCAACCCTATTGAGTTCTGCTATCATCTAAGCTTTGCAATGCCTCCCCTAGAACATCCGCGCATTCTTGCATATTCTCACTCCAATTCACTTAGAGTTTCAGCTTAGTTAACCTCCTCAGTTATCGCAACGTTTACGAAAATCTTTGAATTCCATATATCCCAATATGCTGCTCTTTCGTTAATATCAATGTGAGTTCAGTTAGTTTATGGCATTTTGCTATTCCGTCAGATATCCTCGCTAGCCCTGTATCGTTAACCTACGCAGAATGGAATTCAATGTGCAGATATTTAGATAAATGTTTCATATGCGAAATCGTATTCCCAAGAGCAAATGCGCCTGTTTCTCCAATGCAACTGCTCTCCATACAAACGAGCTTCAAAGCGATAATCTACTCGCAATACGCTAAGCCATCAGCAATCAAAGAAAAGGAATCTTATGATAATCTACAATGCGACCATATTTCCAACGAAAACACTTTTAGTTAGCTGAGTTTACTCAGTGCAGAACCTAAAGCTGAGCTCCCTTTCCTTCCTAAGCTGTTCCCACTCCCAATTACTAACTCAAGATGTTCCAGTTTATTCAAAAATTCAATTCCTTCAGATAAAGTAATCACAGTCCTGTCATTCAGCACAATATCATGGAACACAAGGGATAATTCAGATAATTTATAGAGTCTCTTGAGACTAATTCCTAATGACAATACACCTCCAACACCTATATTGTTCGACAAATCTAGCTTAACTGACAATCTTTGCAGGTTTACTAGCCGAAGTATCCCTGTGAATATCGCTTCAGCACCAAGTTCTCCTATTTTATTATTCTCCCCGATTTCAAGATTTAACTCTTCCAGCGTGTTTGCCGATTCAGTGATGAGCTATCCGAGAGACTATGCGCCTGTCGTGAGAAGACTGTTCTTGCTGCTTTTGAGACTCAAGCATTTCAAACTTTGATTGCGATTAAGACGATTGATAAGTTCATTGATTTCTTAGTAGCTCACTGCGCTGTTTGGATTGCAGATGATTTTTAAATCAGTCAGCGAGTAAACTCCTGGTGGGAACCATCGCCGCTTAGCCCAGAATCGCACGCAGCCAGACGTTCTGCATAGATCGCTTGGATGTAGAAGGGAAGATTACTATTCGATGTATTTTTGCTATCTTTTTATGCTCATCGATGATAGCAAAAATATTCGTTAATTTCAAAAAAACAAACAAAAACACTTCAAATAAAGAAGGTTTGATTTTTTAATTATGTAGGTGTTTAGTTATTCAAAGGAGGGGGGAGATTTAGCTTGGGGATAGGTGGGTGATTATGCTATCTAAGAAAGTAAATTAGAAAGGATAGT
>Ga0302285_10001190_pt1 | contig 14306 bp, 5 predicted proteins | sample III_Fen_E2_2_FD_200455 | JGI IMG/M metagenome (GOLD analysis project Ga0302285, IMG submission 200455) | Peat permafrost microbial communities from Stordalen Mire near Abisko, Sweden - III_Fen_E2_2 | ecosystem: Environmental > Terrestrial > Soil > Wetlands > Permafrost | place: Sweden: Abisko... | reverse complement strand
ACAAAAAAAGAAGAAAAAGCGAAAGATTTTAGAGAAAGAGAAAGTGAAGGAAGATGGCTAGTAAAAGAAGTTACAATACACAAAAAGACAATAATAATGTCGACAATGATAATAGTTAAGGTAACAATAACAATAACAACAATAAAAACTACTAGAATAACAGGCAAAATCATCAAAACAATAACAACAACAACAGCAATGGAAACTCCAATTCTAATAATAATAGAGATAATAGAAGACAAAACAATAATAGCAGCAACAACAACAACTAGAGCAGTAAACCCAGATCAGAGAGCAACAGCAGATAAAATAACAGCGGACACCAACAGAATACTAGATCATATAATGACAAGAACAGAAATAGCAATCAATCCTAACAGCAGCAACAACAAAAGCAGCAATCTCAGTACGTTCCTGCACATGCTGCTAGATTGCAGAAGAAAAATCAAAATCCAAAGAATAATTTCACTCACAAACTTCTTAGCGAGCACATCGAAGGTAAGCCTGAGCAAGAGATTCAAAACGAAGGAAACAAGCCAGGACACTACAAGGTATCTTCTAGACAAACTGTTAGCACTGTGAAGAAGATCACCATTGACTACAACGAGCTGAAGGCTTAGAATGGCGGTGAACTTAAGGAATTTAAGGTGAGATTATACGCGATCGGATTTGCTGTCAGCCACGCATTGCAGATTTAGCAGTCTTTCATCAATTGCGGGGAGATTGTTGGCGAATCAACAATCAGCATTGAGACACTGATCATGAACTTCGAAGCTGTCCCAGTTGTTGACGATCTCGTGTCGTTTAAATACTCAACGGTTAACAGCAAGGTGACAATTGAGTTTACTATTTCGCTGTAGGAAAACAAAGATACAATTAAGGAACTTCATAAAGTACACAAATAGAATCGCATCTCAAAAGGAAGAAAGTACAATAATAATAACAATAATACTAATAAGAGATCAAGCTAGAAAAGAGGGTACAAAAGAGTGCATAATGATTCAAACTAGCAGCATTCAAAAGCGAATAACAATAATAACTCAAGGGGTAATAATAACAATAACAATGATCAAAATCAAGAAAGAAACAACAGGAATTAGAATAACAATGGTTCTAACCAAGACAACAATGCCCCAAGAGAAAATAAAAGAAGTAACAGCAATAATAAGGGTAATAACCACAATGATGATGGAAACTATTATCAAAATCCAGGTAGAAACAACTAATCCAGAAATCAAAGAAATCAGGATTCTTAAAACAATAATTCCTAGTAAAATGTTACACCCAACAACAACAACAACAACAACGAGGTTCCTCGTGACAATAGAAACAACAAGAGATCCAAGCCAAACTTATAGAAAAGTACCAGAAATAATAATAACAGGCAACCGCAACAACAATAGCCAAAACAAGATCAGAATGAAGCTCCTCACCAATAAGAAAATTCATCTCAAGAGACACCGAACTGAACTCATGTGAAGGCCAATCCTAGTTATTATTCTAACTGGTTTGTTCCCTTCATGTTGATTTGCAGTTTCAAAAAATAGAATTTTAGTTAAAGGAGTGATAACTATTCTTTATTTGTCAAACACACATTTTCAAAACAAATCAATAATGATGTTCATCCTTATCAGCTTCAGGCATTTTAACCTTTTTCCTTTCTGCTTCTAGTTCCTTTCTCTACGCGAAATCTCTTTTTCTCTGCTTTTCTAGGTATTCTTTTAGAGTGATTGTTTTCTCTTCACCTTATGCAGTTTTTTCTTCTTTTCCGAAGATTTCTTCAATTTCTTTGTCTAGATTCTATCTGCCATATCGCACATACAGCAATTCCAAGGTATCTTCAACTGTAATTGTCTTTTTTTAGTGAGCTGGCTCGGTATTTGAAGCTGTTGTGTTGGTTCCAGAAAATGAATTCACGTTCGTGTCACTCTTTAGATACATGAGGAATTGCACAAGATTATAGAGATTTCTAGGTTCCAATCCTGTAGTGTCATGCCTGCATCTGCGGTACATTAAATTGAATTCATAGCTATTCACTCGCCCATCGAGATTTTCGTCGACTTCCCAGATCATCTAGTCGACTTCTGCTTTTGTAGAAGTGTAGTCTAAATCATGGAGAATCAAAGACACGTCTTAAGCTGTGAAGTAATCCTTCCCAGAAGCACTGCTTGTGTTGTTATTGTTTGCTTCTTTTGTGGCAGTATCTTTTAGCTATTGATTTCCAGTGTTTAGATTATTATTGCTGCTGTTATTGGCATTTATGTCTTTATTTTGAGTGTTATTGTTAGTCGTTGTGTTCAGACTATTGTAGTGTGAAGAAGCTTAAGTCAACTACTCAAAGACCTTTGCAAGTCTTGCGATTTCAACTGATTAGATCTCCTTGCTCATCATCTCCTCTTCACTTGATTTTTCCTATTTTTTCATTGTTTTCTACTAACCAACACTTGCTCCCATTGTTGAATTGCCTTTTTTCATTGTGCTTCCTTAAGCAGCTGAGCCAGTGTTATTATTTGTTGCACCTAAAGCAGCAGTAGTATTGAGCGTTTTACTTTATGTAGAAGCAGCTGTTGCTCCTAATTTACTCTTGTCCATTGAGTTTCTAAAATAACGTTTTGTTCAGCTTCTTTTCTTGTCTTGAATTAGATTTTTTCAGATGTTTTTATTACCTAAATGAATCCCTTTTTGTTTCCTATCAAAGGTGGGAGTACTCTTTTCTTCTCTGTTTCGTTAGTATCCCTTTCCGTTTCAAGAATAATAGAATAAAATTTTGATTTCTTTTTTTGTTCCAATGAGTGGTTAGATGTTGATTTCCCACAATGCAGTATGTGATTCATTCTTTTCTTCAATATGATTTACGAATTTCATAATGGAATCACTTTTACCACAAATTTTTCATAAATAATCTAACACACACACACAAATTTTCAAAACTTTCTTTTTATTATTCTTATTCCTCACTGTTTCTAAAAATTAACTCATAAGAAATATTCAGGAACTTCTCCCTTGACTCTTGTGTACTCTCTAGCCCCTTGAGGAGCAGCTTCAAATACTTTGTATTGTTTCTGAAGATTCTCATCCAGTTCCAAAATAGCAGCTAAATTGCCCATTCTTTGAAATAAAAAAATAATAGCAATTCCATGAAAACAATCAAAAAACCATTTTATTGTGTTTTTCTTTAAAAAACCCATAATATTTAAACGAATCAATTCACTTGTAACAGTAGTTAGGTGCAGACCACACAGTCACTAGTTTATCATCAAACATTGGTTTGTATCCCTCCATAATAAGCTAGTGTGCTCTAAAAATCACTTCGATGTTGTTTTTCTTGCAAAAATCTTCAACAACTGTCTAGCCGAATAATAAGCCAGCTCCTTTTGGACTCGCTTTCCAATCTTCGACATCTTCTTTTATCAAAACATTCAAAATAACCATTTTGATCATTTTGCTTTGATGATGCGAAATTAAGGTCTATTACCATCTGGATCTGACCACATCATATCATTCATGATTCCATCGAGAGGTATCTCGACTTTCCTCTCAATCAGTGCAATCTTCAAATATGCCAACAAGCAAATTCATTACTCCAACTGAAAAGACATTTTCATTTGTAATAATATATTTTATTGTACTCCCAATCCTTAAAAGTTCTATTACATCTGAGAGCCATCTAAGCCTAGGTGATAACCCTCCATGGACACAGAAGAACCTGTCTTCTATTGCAGCCGCAAGTGGCAGATAATCAAATGTTTCTGTGCAATATCTCCATACATTAATTGAACCATATTTCCTCAAGCACTCATCATAAAATCCATAGTACCATGTAATACATTTGCTTTCGTGATTGCCTCTAATGAGAATGATTCTCTCAGGATATCTAACTTTCAATGCTAGAAGCAATAGGAATGTCTCCACTGAATGCATCCCTCTATCAACATAATCTCCAAGGAACAAATAATTTGTTTCAGGACAATCTCCACCGACTTTGAAAAGCTCCAACAGATCCCAGAATTGCCCATGGATATCACCGCAAATCTGTGTGTTAGTTAGTTCAAATGAATCATGGGAAAACCCAGCATACAAAAGAAAAAGAAGTTTACAAAAAATAATTTTGCAGTATTATTATGAGTTTCTTTTACAGTGATGGGTGCTTCAATCTTGACAAGATTTTTCTCGAAGTTGAGAATCTCCTTAGACTTATCGCAGAGTTCTTTGACTTCTTGCTCTTTGATGATCTAGCATTTCCGCAACTATTCAATCCACTTATCCACAACTGTAAATGCTGCCATTAGAATTTGTTGCTTTTCTTTTAAGTTAATTAAACAAATTTGAGATCATTTTGTTGAAATTGATTTGATTTTTCTTTGTGTTTCTGATAAGATAATCTAATTCTCCCTAATCAGCTGGTTTATGATTATTTGACTTCTTTATATCATTTGAAATTTTGTAGATTCAATTATGGGACCATTTTCATTTAAGAAATTCCAAATATCAAGATATGTTCACTTTAGAATAAAATCTAAACAGAAAAGCGATGAATTAATCAATGAATCCCAACAAACAAAGCAAGCATACAAAATAAGAAAAATATTCAGTTTTGCTGTTTAAATATTAGAGAGTTAGTTGGATTTTTTTTAAAGTTATTTTTGTAATTTTTTCAATGTTGAGAAATTGGCAATACAAGTAATCCCTATGAAAATAACTTTAAAAGAATAAAAAAGCATTAACTATCCTCACAGATAGTGACATAATGATAAATCAAGAACGATTTTACCTACTGACTAATAAATAAATAGCTTTCTCTTTCTCTCTTAATTATCAACAGAGATTTTCAATTGAGAAATGAGATGGATGAAATGTCAGTCCTTCCGGAAGAGGTCCTCTGCGATTATTTTGTTAGTAAAGAGGAAATTTATGTTTTTATAAAAAAGCAATCAATGGTGCTGAGAGATCTTTTTAGTAATCAAATGCACTGTGAGTCATATCAGCTGGAGAATGCAACTCACAAGGGGATTTGCAATGTTCTGTTTTATCACAAAAAATCAAAAAAATATTTAACAATCTTCATGACGAAAAATATCTAAAACAAAAATATCTTACAAGCTAATGTCCTGGATTGATTCAAGGATATCAAGCTATCACTTCCTCCATGCAATAAAAACAATGGCGATTACACTTTCTTGATGTTTTCTAAATTGTTGAATCTTTCTTTAATCATGTATTGAAAAAATCCAGCTATGCCTGATACAACTCCTCGAATTGAAGTGAATGCACTGATCATAACCAAGCATCCAACTTTATGGTGTGATGCTATGTAACTTGCTGGACCTGTGCCTAAGCTCCGTCCAGCTACGATAATGTTTTTGTCTTTGAATCCTAGTTGTTTAGTTACAAAGCTGTATGCGAATTCGGCATCTTCGAGAATTAAATCGGCACTGCAATTTTTAACGAATTTATAATTTCCATATCCTGGATATTCGACTGCCATGACATTTATCTATTGCATTGATAAAATAATCGATTAAATAAAAAGGAACATCCTTCACTCATCTAGTTCAAGATGATTTTAGATTCGATCCCATTGAAAACAAAATCATGAAGAAATAAGGGGAGAAAATAATTTATGAATTTATAATATTATTACCTCTAGTGTTGATCGAAGATGATCAAGAAGTGGATAACTTGAAAACACATCATCCCCGTTACCGTGAAAGTACATTAGCAAATTATCCGATTCACTTCGAGATTCTAGATACAGGACTGGAATGAAACCTGTAGGAGAATCTGTACTAATATCAAACCCTCTAAAGGTAGGATCAAGTTGCTGGCTTTCCGGCAAAGTTGCTTCTCGCCCACTACTATTACTGCGTTTACCTCGTAAGCTGCTATTAATATTATTTGTGTTGGTCTGTAAAACTTACGTGAGATGATGATTTTTATTATTTTTATGATTGTCAAATATTTTTATAGGCGAAGTTTGCTATGAAACTGGCCCATTGCGAGAGATAAACTTCAGTGCGTTTTTGAAAATATTTGTTTCAGGGGCGGATACAGGACATGTATTCGAAGTAATTTGCGATACAGCTCCAGGTGATTCAGAGAATGAAGATGAAAATTGTTCTTGTTCTTCTATTTCTGTTAAATCCTCTCTGGATTACTTTTTGGGAGTGCTAATAGATGAAGCCTAAGTGATCTACGAAGCATCATCGGTAAGAGAAAATTACGTGGATGTGCTTGAGAATCCACTCTTTTTTGAAAAATTATTCTTAATTGTATCTTCTATTTCGCTGATTGTGGTTCTACTCGGCGAGGAAACTGGTGATTCTTTGTCTGGAATGTAGTTAATGTTCCTTGACGCTTTGACAGCTTAGCATGGGTATTTCGCCATCATTACAGATACCCTTGAACTCTTTGGACTAAAAGGAATCTAAGTGTCTTCGGATACTTGCTGAAGCTTTGGGATGTATGCAAGTTTGCCATTCAGAAATGCTTCTAGAGAAATTGAAGTTTTAGGTTGCTGGAAGAGAAGGTAGTTGAGCTCCATGTGTGCTAGGAGCAGAAAGATGAAAGAGATGTGGTTTCTCCTAGCTAAATAAATGGAAAATAACTTGAAAGAGAGTGTTGGGACAGTTGAATGCAGCAGGATAAATCTGGAATTGTTTTTTTTTCTTTATTTTTCTTTACCAGGGGGATCAAGGAATTTTATTAACAAATAAATATCAAAATATGTATATCTAATTAACATGCTTGTATTTTGTTGCTTTGAATTTACTTTTTTTCGAGCAATTCGCCAAGGGGGGAAGTGAGCTGCTGATAAATTTGAGTATCTTAGTTTATTACTCTACCAAATTCGTATTTTTATTTGTTTAGATGGCGTGGCACTTTTTCCTAGCCAGATTATTATATTCAATATTCAATATCTATCTCTGTTAAATTATTCGCAATATCTTAATAAATATTTTTATTATTAAATCCTCACAAAAGAGACTTATTTAATCAAGAAGAATACAAGATAAATTGACTGCATTTTTGAGGATTACTTACAGATCTTGTGAAAGATGATTGATTACTCAATATTTTAATCATGAATCCATGGGTACAGGAGTAATTAAAATGTAATATTATTAGAAATCCTCCTTTTTTGTTTTGTTAGGTGTTCAAGTTCAAGAAAGCAAGAAAAATAGAAATTTTTCGTAGATATGTTTGCTTACTAATAACAAATTTATTGCTTTTTATTTTTGCTAGAGAAAGAGAGTTATTTCGTTTGTTTTAATCAGATCAAAGTCATTTTTGATGTCATATTACATTTGACTCCCCCCAAATTAGATATGCTAATAGGTAACTAACTCAATACATTTTGAGAGGAAACTGTCTGTTTGGAATTTAAAGTTTATTAATTTATTTCATCGCATATCAACAATCGTACGAAGAATCGAACTTTCATTGAATGTCACAAGAAAATAGAAATAACTGCATCAAACCACATTTCAATATTTTTTTCTGTATTTTTTTTTGACTTTCAGGATCACAGCTTACAACCACCAATTTAATATTGTCAATCTACATCAAATGTAATTGCTTTCAATCATTTATCATTTCATGGAACGTTTGTTTCTTCAATAAAATATAAATATTTTTTTTATTAGTTTAAGAAAAGCTAAGAGAAAGGGAGGATATCTTTGAAACTATCCCCGTGAGCTTAGAGAAACATAGAAAAAGCAAATTAAGAAAGATAAATTATCTAATATATTTTAATAAATGAGAAAGCTTACTTTGGTTTTAGCGCTCTTAGCAGTTGCCTTCGCAACTACTAATCCAATTTTCTTGAATGAAACCTACACTGTAGGGTTTGTGCGTATTCGATAGAGCAGTGATATTTTCTACTGGCAGTTCGATTCCCGTTCGAATCCGTCAACTGATCCTCTTATTATCTGGCTGAATGGCGGTCCTGGATGCTCTTCTCTCACTGGTCTCTTCGCTGAAAATGGCCCTTTCGTAGTTCAAGACGATCTCAACCTCACTTCGAATGCTTACTCTTGGAACAGCAATGCAAACCTTGTCTTTGTTGATCAACCAGTTGGAACTGGCTACAGCAAAGTTGGTTTCAATGAGTTCACACACAATGAAACTGAAGTCGCTAACGATTTCTGGTAATTCCTTCTTGGATTCTACTCCGACAACAAATAATTCCAAGGAAGACCACTCTACATCACTGGTGAATCATACGCAGGACACTACATTCCTGCGATTGCTTCTAAGATCGTCGCTGAACACAACAAGAACATTAAGCTTGCTGGTGTCGCCATCGGAAATGGACTTGTAAGGAAATGCTTAAAATAGGTTTAAAATTCTGAATTTTTTTAAATGTTTTTATCTAAACGATTTGTAGGTTGACTCATACTGGTAATACCCTGAGTATGCAACCTTCTCCTACGAGAATAACCTCATCGGAAAGGTCCAATACAATCTCTTGAAGGCTGCTTTCTGGGGCTGTCAATAGATGATCAAATCAGGTGCTTCATGGATCTTTACCATGGAAGAATGCCAAGTCGGTGTTATGAGCATCATTGGGCTTCCAACTCACCCTAAATTCAATGTTTACGATATCCGTGACAAGTGCTCTAACCCTCCTTTGTGCTATGACTTCTCGAACATCGATAACTTCCTCGCTAGACCTGATGTCATTGCAGCTCTTGGAGTGTAAGGCAGAAACTGGGTGGAATGCTCTAAGCCTGTTCACTTAGCTCTCACTTCTGATTGGCTCTTGAACCTTTCTCCTCAAGTTACTTACTTATTGTCGAAGAACGTCCCAGTTCTTGTCTACTCAGGTGATCAAGATTTCATCTGCAATTGGAAGTAAAATAATAAATAATTTGATTATTTCGTAAAATTTAATTTGCTTTTTCAACCTTTTCTTTTCAGGGGTGGTGAGAAATGGACAAATGAACTCAACTGGCCGAAGCAATAGCAATTCAAGGCCACCAATTACACTCAATGGGAGAGTTATGGTGCAGTCAAGACTGTCGATAATTTCACCTTCCTTAGAGTTTATCAAGCTGGTCATATGGTACCAATGGATTAGCCAGAAGCTGCTCTTAACATGATTAACACTTTCACTGCTGCTTAACCTTTCTATTGATATTAAGGGTTTTTGTAGGTGCAATTAGTATGTTTAAGAATTAGTTTTAACTAAAATAAAAACCTAAAATTAGGGCTCACAAAATGAGAGAGAAAGGAAATCAGATGTTGATTGATGATAACATTTTACTTTGAATCAGAACATTTTTTTAGTCTAATATCTAAATAGTCAAACAGAATTGTAGAAAATCTTGAATAGATTATTACTGAACAATTCACTAAATAATAAAGTATTAATAAAATGTAAATTCTTGTAGGAATTTCATACTTTCAAACCTAAATCAACACCTTAAAATAACTAGTGATTTTAGTCCTAATTGAAATTCATTTTTTGATAATTCAAGGAATATTTGGGTTAATTAACTTATTAAACAAAATTTTTTTTAACAGAATAATTTGTTTTAATTTTATTTATCTCTTTTTTTTAAAAAATATCAATTTTAAGTTATTTTTGGGTCAACTATTCTCAAAAATATGGATCTTGACTGAAAATTACGCATCTTCCTTCGATCCCTAAATCTATCTAAAATAGGTCCATTTATTGGGAAAAATAGTACCAAAACAGACAGCATTCCTAAAAATGAAGAAGGATATGATCATTACTGCAGAAATATTATTTTATTAAAAAAAATTGTATTATTCAATTATTTTGATTTTAGTAATTGATTGAATAATAGCCTAACAAATAACATTATTTTTTGAAAATCATGTAATTTATTTCTTAGCAATCATAGGGATTAGATTTAAAAAATGATCAGAATTATCTGTTAAAAATGAAAATGTTAAAGATATTAGGAATCAAAGGAGAAAGTAAATGAATAAATTAATAAAATAATGCTTGCAATATTTTCTATTAATATTGGTAAATAATAATTTTAATAAGAAAGAATGAGCCATTTATTTCTTTTGTTGAGGGCATAATTGTCTATTATAAGTTAGCTATGTGAAAATTGATTTCATGCACATAAACAAAAAACAAGGAGATTTGAATTATCCAACAAAAAATTGAGTTAATTACAGATCGGATTTCTGATTCAAAGATTGGATAACAGGAATATCTAAAGGTAATTTGATCCCCAAATTATCTAGGACGATCTTACTTTGGTTTCTTTCTTTGAATTTTGCATGACCTTTTTAGCTCTCACTTTGGCAAAGTTATTTCTTTTTCATTTCATAGAACGTTTTGCTTGTTTCGTATTTGAGATTTTAGAGATTATCTTACAGCTTGTCTGAGAGATAGCTAATAAATGCTCAGGTTTTTGGAAGGATTTCTTCATATTTATCATAAATTTGTTTAAAATGGATAAAGAAAGATCTTAATTGTTAAAATTCTAAGATTCTCTTGGTTTTGAAGCGATTTTTGAAAAGAAACCAAAGAGATATTCACATTATCAAGGAAACAAAAGAAAATATAAAAGAAGAAATTATTCAGATTTCACAAGGAAAATTACAAGTGAATAACTATTGTTCTTCTTTTCTCATTAAGAAATTTTAAACAACACTACATAACCATAGAGTAGTCATATCTCTTAGACTTCAAAAGAGTTTGTTGTTAATTTATAGCCTTGCATTTTATGTGTAAATACTTGATCCACATTGCGTTCTTTGCATATGGGAAAAAATAATAAGGAACTTCAATCAAAAAGCAATGCAAAATTAAAGGCAAATATCAGCGAATCTAAAAAGAAAGAAAAGAGAGAGAAAAAATTATTAGATGTCTTGAATAAAAAGAAGAAGAAAAGAGAAGTTTTTGTAATTTGCCTTTCTATTGGCATGAAATAAAATTTATTCTTTCGAATGAGAGGGTATTTGCATATTAAAATCTGCTTGAGATGAAGTCCCTTTGATAATATATAATAATAAAAAACAAGAGAAATCAAATATATACAAAAAAAAGAAAAACCTTTAATTAATATGTCCAAGGCTGTTCAATACGAAACCCTCGAGGATCTCCCCGCTAAGCCCAAGAGACCCCAAACAGGCTTCTTCCTCTACAAGGGTGAAGTCTTCGCCAAGCGCAGAACTGAACTCCCTGCTCTGAAGGTACCTTAGATCGTCTCCAAGATCAGTGAAGAATACAAGGTCCTCACTGAGAAGGAAAAGCAAAAGTATGAGGATGCCTACCGCAAGGAGAAGGCCTCTTATGATGCCCTCAACAACCAATGGAAGGATAAGTACGGTGCCGTCGAGAAGCAACTCAAGGACAAGGCTAAAAAGGCTGAAAAGGAAAAGCTCAAGAAAAGCAAGGCCGCCGCTAAGGAGGAAGGCAAGAAGAAAGTTGCTGCTCCCGCTAAGCCTGCTGACAAGAAGATTGCTCCCAAGAAGAAATGATTCATTTTTTTATCTCATAAATATCGAGTATGTGTGTATCTGGTGTGTTAATATGTGCACCTTTTTCTTTTGGAGTTCTAAAAAACACATTAGATATTCAAAACAAAACATGCAGGGAAGGTTGTTCATTTATCATATTTCATTTTGGCTAAAGGAGTTACAACAAAATTAACAATGCTTGTTTGTTTTTTCCTTTTAACATGCGTTTGGTTTAAATAGGAAGGTCTACATCTTCAGTTATTAGATTTTAAATGGCATTTACATGGAGTATTGCCATTTCTAATCTCATAAGGAACGGATATCTCTCTCTTCATCTCTCCTGAAAATAGAAGTTTAATTTGGAAAGAAAAGGATTAATTTTTAAGATACTCTCTCATTTCCTCTTTTAATGATTTTAATAAGGAATTTAGTTTAATTCTCAAGCGTAGGCGCGAAAAAGAATGGGTATGGGAGTGTTTTCACAGATACTTATCAATAATCAGAAGGATCCGTATTTATCAGTTGAAAATAATTACTCTTCGTTGTTGTCTTTTAATCATCTTCGCTTTGAGAACTCTTTTTGTTCTTCAAACAACTTATTTTTTTGTTGTTGATAAATTCTTTACTTCAACATGATAAAAAAGACAAAATAATAGAAAAATCATTGAATTTGTTAAATAAAAAATATTTATTAACAAAAAAAAGATATTGTGCTTTTTTTAAAACACCCATAAACTTTATCAAAAATAAACAGAATTTAATGAATTATTTAGGTATTTTTTTATCAGTGAATTGTTTTTTGGTTGTGATTAAAAGATCACGTACTTTCATCTTTCTGATGGTTAGTTTTTATTCAAGCGAGTTTTTAGCATAATAGAAATAATCTTACAAATATTAATACAGCAAGTAGATTATCAATCTACATGCTAGGTTTTTAAGAAAATTTCTCCAAATAATAATAATTTAATTTTAAAATAGGGAACTTTTTTATTGTACATGTTGTTTCTCACTAATATTTGCTATTACTGTGAGTTCTCGCCGAGGAAGTTAACTACAACATCTTATCTATTCACGCTAGATACCTATGGAAATACAAAACATTGTCAGGATAATTCTAATTTAAAACATTTCGCAATTTTTTGCATGTATTCAAAACATACAGATGATGGCCACCATGGATATCCTTTGAGCTTAGCCCATATGACTTGGTTCTTCTTGATACTAACCTAGCTCATAAACTGATCTTAAATCTGTTTGACAATGCAGTGATGAATGTTTAATGTTCCTACCTGTTTGCGTGCTCCTTGTGTGAACCTATCTCTCTCTTCTCTTTATTATCTTTATTAGCTATTGTTCCCCTTTCTGATCTTCTAACAAATTGAAATCTAATTTTGTTTTTTTCCCTTTAATAATTTCTCCTTATTTTTGAGAATTATCTCTCTCCTTCTTCCCTTTTCGCTCCAAATGTCATTCAATCAATAATAACTCCTTTTTCACAGTATTCCTCATTATTCCCTTTCTTCTTCGTCTTCCTATTTCACATATGCTCATAGCTTTCTTTCATCTTGGTAGGTATTTCCTCTCACTCCAGCTACCTTTTCATTTTCTCTTCAAAGAATCAGCTAAATTACAAACTATTCTTATGGCTATCAGTCAAGAGGACTAACACAATAACTGGGTTAAATAAATCTGACCTTGAATAATTCACCCCTCAAGAACTCGATGAACTTTTTAAAATTATTCTAAAAGAAATTAAGACCTCCTCCACAATCCACAAATACGCTAATTATAATCTCTTAAACCTCACAATTTACCTCTCTTTTGTAAATACTTCAACTTTCCCCTTGATGGATCTTTATTTAAATTCTTACCAGAAACATTTTTTAAGTTCATAATTATTCAAAATGAAAATTCACTCAATAGCAAACTTTTAAATCTCTCTTCTATTAAATCTACAAATAACAATGGAACAGCTATAGACTTCCTTGCATTGCCAGATTCACAAGCAGCCAGCTTATTTTCTGCTCTTCCGAAACAACAACAACAACAACAGCAAGAACACTAAGCCTGCAAACCCATCTGTGATTAAATGCAGTATCTGCATAGTAAAAGAGAAAATCAAAGGTGATGACTTAATCGCTCTCCCTGAAATCATGAATCCAACAACCAAACAATTCTCTTCAGATGTCAGCCATCTCGGTGACGAACTAGATGGGAAAATCAAATACATACATATGCATTCTGATTCACCGGATGGAATAAATCATGTCAGAGAGAATATCAGTAAGTTCTTTATTGAATTCAGAAAAGAACTCGAAGCTAAACTCAATGAATCAGAGAAACTAGCATTGATTGCTGCTGATAAGATATCTGAGAATCAAGCTTAGATTTTCAAGAAACATGAAGAAATGGTATCGAAGAATGATCTCCAAGAGATAATTGAGAAATATACTTCAAATGATAGCAACAGTGGTGCAAACAGTGATTACCTGTAGCTCAACGAAGATCTTAAAGCGTTCTTTGAGAACTAGCAGAAAAATCAGCAAACAAATGAGTCTATTTTACGGGATCTACTGCAGAAATTTGAAAAGGAGAAATCATCTTTTAGTTGCTTTTAGCCAAATCTTTAGAAGGAAAGAATTCTGGATTATGTGAAATAGATTAATTTCTTTGTAGAGAGTAATGGCCATTAAGAGAAAGCAGATGAGGATAGAGAGAAAGAGGATTTCGTGAGATATTTTGCTGGAAATACTGAGATGGTTGCGGATATTTTTACAGAGACAGCAAGGATCATGCTGCATCATCCAGTGGATTTGAAACAGTTTTAAAGACCTGCGTTTAAAGCGATTGGAATGGTTAAT
>Ga0302285_10001188_pt1 | contig 14323 bp, 11 predicted proteins | sample III_Fen_E2_2_FD_200455 | JGI IMG/M metagenome (GOLD analysis project Ga0302285, IMG submission 200455) | Peat permafrost microbial communities from Stordalen Mire near Abisko, Sweden - III_Fen_E2_2 | ecosystem: Environmental > Terrestrial > Soil > Wetlands > Permafrost | place: Sweden: Abisko... | reverse complement strand
TTCCCCGGTATATCCGGTAATCTGACTGAAAGCCTTATTTACCTGCATCTTCCCATCTATGGAAGTCATTGATTTGCCTATGATTGAATTCTCAAATACCTGCCTGAACTTCTCTTCACTGGATTGAAGATTTAATTCAACCTGCTTCCTTTCGTGAATATCCTGAACTGAAGAACGGGTTCCCAGGATGGTCCCATCTTTTGACTTAATTATTTTATCCTGAAGCAGGACAGTAATCGTTGATTTGTCTTTTGTAAATATTTTCCTTTCATATGGTTCTGTTGAAATCAGTTTGCCTTCGAGCTTTTCCTTCGTCCTTCTCTGTGAATGTGCTTCATTCTCAAAAAGTTTCCAGACATATTGACCCATGATTTCTTCACGGGTATACCCCAGCATATCCAGTTCTGTTTGATTCATCCTCACAATCCGACCAAAGTTATCAATCTCATGGTACCCAACGGGGGCGTATTCAAACAACTCTTTAAAATCTTCCCGGCTCTTAAGAATTTCATTTTCAACACTTTTCCGGTCACTGATGTCCTGGATAATCAACTGAATTGCCTTTTTATCCTGGTAGAGTACAGGCATTGATTTCACTTCTACATCGATAGATGATCCATCCAACCGTAAAAACTTCTCTTCTTCCAGGGGTTGTATGTTCCCATTCCTGAGTACATTCGTCATTCGCTCAACGGCAATTGACAGTGAATCGGGATGTATGAACTCAAGGACATCTCTTCCCAGAAGTTCCTCCTTATTTCCAGCCTTCATCAACCGAAGGCATTCGATGTTCACAAATTCTATTTTCCCTTCTGAATAGATACAGATTGCATCCGGCGAATTATCAACCAATTCCCTGTATTTGGCTTCACTTTCTTTCAAGTCTTTCTCATTTTGTTTCTGATTGGTGATATCATAAAGGATGCCTGTCCATACGATATCCCCGTCAACTACCTGCCGTGGAATTGATTCCAGATGAATCCAGATGATGTTGCCCCCTACTACCAACCGTCCTTCCCAGTTAAACCGAAGGATTGAATTATTCGCCTCCTCGTTTTTACTGACAAAGTCGGCTTTATCCTCCGGATGGATCAAATCGATGATGATACCCGGGCTTTCTCTGAATTCCTCCCGCGTAATCTTCAAAATTTCGCAGAACCGGTCACTGGCCAGTTCCATCTGGTAAGGAGGGTTCGCCGAACTGCTCCAGGCATCTTTCCACCATTTATCCTTCGGGATTACCCGTATCCGGTAAATCCCTGCCGGTTGGTTGTTCACCATGTCCAGGTATAATTCGCGTTCCTGATTCAGGAGCTCTTCGTTAAGTTTCCTTTCGGTGATATCAACCGCGGTGACCTGACACTGATCCTCTAGTTTTGACAGTTTCCCGGTGAGTTGAATATAAAGTGGTTTGTCACGGTTGGTTAAGAGTTTAATTTCACACGACACGGTTTCTTTGATAAGAAATATCTGTTTAAGAAACCCTTTGAAGATGGGTTTGGATTCATCCATTACAAAAACTTCAAGTAAACTCTCTATCAACACGTCTCTTTCTTTCCCAAGCATGGAAGCCGCGCTAAGGTTTAATTTGATAATCCTTCCTTCGGGTGAGAGTGTGAAATATCCGGCAGGCGCATAATCGTAAAAATCATTCGCACGTTGTATCTCCAGTTGATCGGCTAAAAGTTCCTCGTTTTGCATTTCCAGCTCTATCCGATGTACTTCAAGTTCATGCACGAGTTTCATCACGTCAGCTTCGGAAAGTACCGGATAGGATTGTGACAGTTCGGTCTTTAATTTATCTTCGGCAAGTTGTCGGATGTCTCTGGTGGAAGGATTCTTATCGGGTATGTCTTTCATAATTGCCTCGGGAATGTTACTGTAAAAAAAAGAATGGATAGGAAATGGATAGGGATTGGTTTATAAAAGCAGAATAATCCACACCTGAGTGTACAAATTGATATTGAATGATAGCTTATGCAAATATACTGAAAAATGTAGGGAATGTTCGGCATAAGGTGCTTTTTTTGATTCAATATGTTTTAAAATATCATTTTTGCTCCATTTTAACTTATCTTCCTGACGTTGAACTCCCATTCCTTATGATTCTCATCGACATTATCAGATTTTTGAGTGTAAACCACCATTTTAGATCAAAAAGCCTGCCTCCAATGAATAGTAAAATGTGATTTGTCGCTTCTGTATCTGTCAGAACCCTTAAAGCGGGTTGTTTTGAATCAACGCCTCTCCTTTCTCCTGACGCTTAAACAACACATGGAAATCGGTTCTGAATTTTCAGGATGAAAGGAAAACAGCATGAAAATGCAACACTTTTACACCTTCATCTCTCCTGATTTCAGTCTTTACTTGGTCGTATTTCAGTCGCATTTCAATCGTATTTCAGATAGGGTTCAGATAGGGTTGAGATAGGGTTCAGATAGGGTTCGGATAGGGTTCGGATAGGTAAACCTAATTGAACCCTATCTCAACCCTATGGAAACTCCTTCTGAACCCTATCGATAGTGCGACCAGGTGCAGACTACGTGCAGACTACGTGCAGACTAAAAACCATACCGACCCGCGAACTCCCGTTGAATGAAAGTGTCTTCAGAAATGTGTGTCAGTTGAATGAAGGGCAAAAAAGGGAACAAAAACTACTTTAAGTAATTGAAGTTATTTGTTGATAGATTTGTTAACTCATAAGATATTCATTAACTGCGTCTTACCAATTATTAATTGTTCATTATTCATTATTAATTACTTATCTGCTTCATTCGAACAACCACATTACAAGTTTTAGCCTGACAGATTAATATTTCTTGGTATACAATTCCTACTTGTTCCGACATCGGTTAAAAATCTTTAGTTTTTACTTCACCCACATACCTGTTTTTTACCAAATTCAGGTATGGGTCAAACCCTGAATGATAAACAGGCAGTGGAAGGATACTTTCGACGGACTGTTTCGACTGGTTTTGGAGAGGGAAAATGGTGTGATACGCTGACTTGAGCTGGATTACTACACTCGAAATGGATTAATTATGACATTTATTTCTTCATAAGACTTAAAACATCATGGTCAATTCTAAAAGCATGTTATAAAACATGCTTTTCATGCAATTAATCACTAAAATGCTTGGAGGGTAATGGAATCTGCCGTATCTTTGCACAGTGATTTTTTCATAGTATTAGATTTAAGGTTAACAAAGATTGGTAGAGTGCCGTGAGGCAATCTACCTTTCGTCTTTTATAGAGGTTGTCGTTCGGCAATCTTTTTTTGTTTCAGGGTGGTTCGCAACGGCGGATGTTGTTTCAGGGGTCTGGTTGTGATCGCTTTTGTATACAAATAATGATTGTTTCATTGAACTAACTTTTTGCTGAAATGTTATAAATACGAGCGTTCGTACCGTTATTTTATGTCTGGCAAAGAGATCATTAAAGCACTTAAACAGAACACAAGAATCAAGAGCCAGGAACAAAGACATATCATGCATACTATTCGTGTCATGGGATACAGAATGGGAGATTAATTTATTCGTTGTATAAACCAAAATACCGGAAGAATATGAAAAAGATAGCTCTTATTGGTGCAAGTGGCTTGGTAGGTTCGGCAATCCTGCAGGAATCACTTGATCGTGGATATGAAGTGACAGCCATCGTACGTCATCCTGAAAAAATCACATTGAGACATCCAAAATTAGAGGTAAAACAAGGGGATGTGTTGTCCGGGCAATCGATTCCGGAACTTTTACAGGGGATGGATGTGGTCATCAGTGCTTACAATCCGGGGTGGACTAACCCAAACATCGCTCAGGAGACTACGAAAGGGTATCAATCGATTATCAGAGCCGTGAAAGAAGCGCATATACCCCGTTTAATCATCGTGGGGGGTGCCGGAAGCCTGTATGCCTCATCGGGAGAGCGGGTAATGGACAGTGGGGAAATTCCCGAGTCATTTATGCCGGCTGTAGAAGCGTTGGCCGGCGTTCTTTACGATCTTCAAAAGAATGAAACTGATTTGGACTGGGCCTTTTTCTGTCCGGCAGGGAATATTGGTCCCGGCAAACGAACCGGGAAATTCAGGTTGGGAAAAGATGAACTGGTAGTGGACAATCAGGGACAAAGCAATATCTCCGTGAAGGATTACGCGATGGCCATGCTGGATGAAGTTGAAAACCCGACGCATCACCGCGAACGCTTCACGATAGGATACTGAGTCAGGGTCCGATTTTTACAAATATAGAGGTCATTCGGAATCATCCGGTATGACCTTTTTTAATGTCTTCTATAAAACCGCAATCCAACATCTGATAAACTCACAGGAAGGGATAACATTTGATATTTATCGCAGAGTATTTAAAAATTCAGGATATTAAGGGGATCCCCTTATTTACTGCACTGTCTATTTGCCTGAACTACAAAAAAAAACTACTTTTGCATTTAAACTCAACAAACACGATTATGAATATTCTTCTCCTTGGATCGGGCGGACGCGAACATGCAATGGCCTGGAAAATAGCGCAAAGTCAGAAACTAACGACACTCTTCATAGCTCCCGGGAATCCCGGTACTGCTACATTGGGAGTCAACCTGCCCATTGCCACTGATGATTTTGCCTCGATAAAAAAAGCAGTGCTTGAAAACAAGATCAATCTGGTGGTTGTAGGACCGGAAGATCCCTTGGTAAAAGGCATCGTGAATTTCTTTGCCGGGGATGATGAACTAAAAGAAATTACGGTTGTAGGTCCCGACAGAGTCGGGGCACAGCTTGAAGGGAGCAAGGATTTTTCGAAACAGTTCATGTTCCGGCATAATATCCCGACAGCAGGATACCTGAGTGTTACCAGTGATAACTTTACCGAAGGAGTAGAATTTCTGAAAAGCCTGCAGGCACCGTATGTGTTGAAAGCGGATGGACTGGCTGCCGGGAAAGGGGTATTGATTTTGAACGACCTGGAAGAAACCATCGGGGAATTAAAAGCCATGCTCGAAGGTAAATTCGGGACTGCGAGCAAGACCGTGGTGATAGAAGAATTTCTATCCGGGATTGAATGTTCGGTTTTCGTGATTACTGATGGACAACATTATAAAATACTTCCCGAAGCAAAGGATTACAAACGAATCGGCGAAGGTGAAAAAGGACTGAATACAGGCGGTATGGGTGCTGTGTCGCCGGTGCCGTTTGCCAACGAGGAATTCATGCGGAAAGTGGAAGAACGTATCATTAAACCAACCGTAGATGGACTGAACAGTGAAGGAATCGTATACAAAGGATTTATTTTCTTTGGCTTGATCAAGGTTAATGGCGAACCGTATACGATTGAATACAACGCCCGCATGGGAGACCCTGAAACAGAAGTGGTGATGCTACGCCTGAAAAGTGACTTTGTAGACCTGCTCGAAGGGGTAGCCCAGGGAAACCTGGATAAACGAACTGTTGAAATTGACGAACGTGCCGCGGTAACAGTGATGCTGGTATCAGGCGGATATCCTGAAGACTACGAAAAAGGCAAAGAAATCACAGGACTGGATACAGTGGAAGGCAGCATAGTTTTCCATGCCGGTACAACTACGAAAGACGGGAAATTGGTCACCAGCGGGGGCAGGGTAATTGCTGTCAGCTCGTATGGGGCTACGAAAGCGGAAGCACTTGCCCTGTCGTTTAAAAATGCTCAAAAGATACACTACGATAAAAAATATTTCAGAAGCGATATAGGGTTTGATTTATAGAAGACCCCCAACCCCTAAAGGGGGGCATTTAAACTGTTTAAAATAATTGATATTGAATTCACTCTTCTCTAAAAGTCCCCTTTAGGGGATTTAGGGGTTATTTATTTATTTAATTATAATGGCAAAGATATTAGTAATCGATGATGAGCGCAGCATACGCAATACGCTGAAAGATATCCTGGAGTTTGAAAAACACCAGGTCACGTTGGCTGAGAATGGCAAGCAGGGACTTGAAGCGGCTCTGAACAATGTCTTTGACCTGATATTCTCGGACATCAAGATGCCTGAAATGGATGGCATCGAATTGCTGGGACACTTAACTGAAAAAGATATTGAGGCTCCGATTATCATGATTTCAGGCCATGGGAATATTGAAACTGCCGTAGAATGTATTAAAAAGGGAGCCTTTGATTTTATTGAGAAACCCATCGACCTGAACCGGTTGTTGGTAACCGTACGCAACGCACTGGAACGGAATAACCTGGTCACCGAATCGAAGACACTCAAAAAGAAGGTTGCAAAAAAGCATCAAATGATAGGTACTTCACCTGCCATTGAAAAAGTGCGCATGATGATCGAACGCGTGGCACCTACGGATGCCCGTGTGCTGATAACAGGGGATAACGGAACGGGAAAAGAGGTCGTGGCAAGGTTACTCTTCGAGCAAAGCCACCGGGTAGATGCTCCCTACGTGGAAGTGAACTGTGCAGCTATCCCTTCCGAACTGATTGAAAGTGAATTGTTCGGACATGAAAAAGGAGCTTTCACTTCGGCTATCAAACAACGAATCGGGAAATTTGAACAGGCGGATGGAGGTACCATTTTTTTGGACGAGATAGGGGATATGAGCCTGTCGGCACAAACCAAAGTACTACGGGTATTGCAGGAAAATGAACTGACACGGGTCGGGAGCGACAAGAGCATCAAGGTGAATGTCCGTGTGCTGGCAGCGACCAATAAAAACCTGAAGAAGGAAATTGAAAACGGGAATTTCAGGGAAGACCTGTTCCACCGTTTGAATGTCATCCCTATCCATGTGCCCAGCCTGGAGGAACGAAAAGACGACATTCCTCAATTGGTGACTCATTTCTGTGAACTGATATGCAGCGAACAAGGGATACAACCTAAGACATTCGAAGAATCGGCTGTTGAAACCCTGAAAACACGCTCGTGGACGGGGAATATCCGGGAATTGCGCAATATGGTGGAGCGAATGATTATCCTGGGAGGAAGCAGCATCACGCAGGAAGATATTGAAATGTTTGGATAAGAAGAAACAACCCCCAACCCCTAAAGGGGAGTAAGAGTGGGATAAAGAATAGCATATAAGAATCAAACTTTTAATGAGAATTTGATTCAAAGAAAAATGGCCTAATGTTGAAGGTAATACCGGAAGCATTAGACTTTTTTAGTTTTTAAAATTGGCTAACCCATTTCCCTAATTATTCTCATCAAGCTTAATAACTAAAGACTGAAAGTCTCTCATATGTTAGCCCAGGGTAAAGTCCTGAATTATTTTGTTTGCGATATTTTTAAATTAGGGAATTAGGGTGGGGGTTTTGTGTTCTCTTTTTTACTGAGGGTGAGGGGAAAAAATAAGGGTTTTTAATTCAATTATATTGATATAAATGAGATAAATAGCTGAAATTATAGTCTTGTTTTGTTTGTTCATGTAATATGATTTATTCTAAAGTGCTTTTCTTTTAAGCTAAGGGCAGAATAAATATCAGAGATTAAAAGTTTAATAACTTTCTAAATGCAAATATTAGCAGATGATTTGTCAAACAATTAATCAATAAATATTTCAGATTACTTATCTTATTTCTTAAAAACCTTATTTTTTCATCTCACCCTCAGTAGAAAAGCAATCCCCCCACAATCCTTACCCTCATTCCCTCATTCTAAAATAACAAAGCACTTAATTGTCCTATGACTTTTATTCAAAATAGAATATGTAAAAGAGTTATTGAATAATATCTTCAATAAAATAAATTTCTTATAGTGGCAGTTCCTGTTTCAATTGTCATAGAATTGCAGGACCCGGTTCTGAATTATGAAATACCACAAAATTTTTTATCTTTGTCGTTCCGTTTAGTACGGATAAATATTCATCGAAAAAATATGACGGAAACGATAAAGGCATTGTGTGAGGGGGATCACCTGGTGTTTGAACAATTGTTCGACAGCATGTACGAGCCATTATGCCGGTACGCATATTCTATTTTACGGGATCCGGAAAATGCCGAAGAGGTGGTTCAAAAGACCTTTTGCAAATTATGGGATCAGCGGGAGTCATTGTCAATACAGAGTTCAATTCATTCCTATTTATACCGGATAGTCCATAACGATTGTCTGAATGCGATACATCAACAAACAAGTCACAAGGAACACAACCTGAATTATTTGTCAACACGGAATGATACGGTTGAATCGGTTTCAGACCACGTAGCGGTGACTGAATTACAACTGGCAATCGATACTGCACTGGCAGGGCTGCCACCACAATGCAGGAAGGTTTTTGAAATGAGCAGGATGGATCAATTGTCGTATGCAGAAATTGCAAAAGAATTAAATATTTCAACGAACACAGTTGAGAATCATGTTTCAAAAGCATTAAAGATACTCCGTGTGGAGTTAAAAGAATTCTTATCAATTTGTTTGTTACTAGAACTCCTAAAATAGAAAAGCCATGAAAAACGAAACAGATAATTTGCTGGCGCGATATTTTGGAGGAAGTGCATCCGATAATGATATGCTGGAACTGGAACAATGGATATCCCGGGCACCGGAAAACCAGATGGAATTTGATAGGATGACCAGCCTGTATGAAAAACTTGGGGGATTGGAAGTTACCATACCAAGTTTAAATACAGAAACTGCAAAATTGAAATTCAAAGCCTATATTTCTGCACAGAAGAACAAACAAGTCGGCCCAAGTCTCGAAATAAGGCGAAACCCTTTTTATAAAACCCGGTTGTTTCAGGCTGCAAGCATAACATTGTTCTTTATGCTGTCATTCTCAGTCTGGAAAATCTATTTATCGAATCATGAGATAGTGCTGGCAGCTCAACAGGTTGGTAAACAGGAAATATTAAAAGATCAAACGCAGGTGGATCTTTCAAGAAACAGCAAAATCAGCTACAGTTCAGGATACTCAAAGAATAACAAAATCATAAAATTAGAAGGGGAAGCTCACTTTAAGGTAGGACATACAGGAATCGGAAAGCTGCAGGTGATTGCCAATGAAACTTTTATTGAAGACATTGGAACTGTTTTTGACGTTACGGCTTATCCTGACAGCAATTACATTAGTGTGAAGGTGCGCGAAGGCCAGGTTCATTTCTATACAAAAGATAATAAAGGATTGGTACTGAATTCCACTGAAACAGGCGTTTATAACAAACAAACAAAAACGTTTAAGGTGTTGGCACAAAAACTGGATAAGCAGGCTGCGGGTTCCATGCATGTTGATTTTCAGGCTATGGTGTTGAAGGATGCAATTGACATTATCAGCAATGCCTATAAGGTAAACATTAAACTGGCTGATAAGTCAATCGGCATTAGAAAAATAACTGTTAACTTCGATGGAGAAGATGTGAATGTAGTCCTTCAGATCATTGCACAAACATTGGAATTAAAGCTTGAAAAAAATGATAATGGCTATGTGCTGAGTAGTAAAAAAATTAAAAGCTAAGAATGATCCTGTTGAATCGTTGTTTCCTGTTGGGTGTTTGTATTCTGTCAACCATGATGTTGACTGGAAAAAATAACTACTTGTCAAAAAAAGTAACCCTGCCGTCCGGACAGATAATGCTGAAGACGGCCTTTAAATCCATAAGCGACCAGACCGGTTGTGTCTTTTCGTACGATCCGGTAAAGGTTGTGGATAAACAATGGGTCAGTATTCCTGCAAAAGTAAGCCTGAGCCTTCGGTCGACCCTAACGGAGATATTACCAAAAAACGTTCAGTATAAGCTGAACGGGAAATATATCGTACTTCAGGAAATAGCAGGCAAGACCGTTCTGCCGACAGAAACAACAGCGGTCAAACTTCCAAAAAAGTATAAATCAACTATTCCGAATACAAAGGTTGAAGGTAAAATTGGTAAAAATCCAAGCCTGGAGCGTCTGGTTTTACCCCCGATTAGCAGGGAAACCGAAGCTATCGTACTGGAACAGAAAGTTGACACAGTCCAAAAACAGGAAATCAGTTCTTCAATAGATCCAGAGGAAATCATTCCCATATTTCAAAAAGATTTAACGATATCAGTTGCTGTGAAGCAGGATACCATTTCAACGAAAGAAGTTTCAATAAGTGAACCTCAAGCAATTGTTGGTGTTAAGCAACCTGTTAATGTAGTTGACACAACTGTCAGGAAAGTAAAATCCGGTTTTGCAGGCTTTATGAAAACTTACGGTTACCTGGAAACGGGATTGTCCTTAAACAAACAAATTGGTGCCATCTCCCTGCATGCCGGGCTGTATAATGTTTATGCGATTATATCGATTGGTTCCGATTATAACCGATCCTATTTATTTGGCATTGGTGCGGGTGCACAAATCAGGATTGATAAACATTTTAGCCTGAACTTTGACCTGTTGCGGAATTCAATTATTGCCGGGAGAACCTATTTGTTGGAGGTAAGGGCTTCAAATACCCAGTTGATCCCGATATTGAATTATACCATAGGCTCCAGCTATAAAATATTTGCAGGACCAACACTCAACCTGATAAAATCGAGTTATATTAGTTCCGTTTCAACTACCGATTTAGGAGTTTTGGTTGGTATTGGGTTATCGTTTGGCTTTAAAATAGACTTAAAAAATCTACTGGCACAAAAAATATAAACGAACCATCAAAAAAAACTTCAAGGTGAGTAGTGGTACTTTCCATTCTGTTTGTCATACTACTAAAGACTAACAAATTCTTTAAGCAAATCCATTAAAAATTCAACATTATGAAAAGAGTAAATTTAGTAGCCATCCTGGCTGTATCATTCAGCCTTACTTCTTTTGTTGCCTGTACATCCGAAGCATTCACAGGAACAGATGCATCATTGTCCTCCACAGCCATTGACGAAGCACAGGCCGCCACAGTCAATGACCAGGTGATTAGTGTAGCAGACGATTATGCCAATGCCTTTGATGCCAATGGCTTTGTACAAAAAAGTGCCTCCCAGGCAGTAATTGGTGTTACTTCTGCTGATACTGTAATTGTTACAGTTGATAAACCCGGAACAAATGTCTTCCCTAAAAAAATGAGTATTGATTTTGGTACGACAGGTTTTACCGACAAACGAGGCAATGTGCTTAAAGGAAAGATTTATCTGACCATCAGCAACAGGATGTCAATTGCCGGTTCTACACGTAAAGTGCAATACTCTGATTTCTTTATTAATGACAATTCAGTGAAAGGTTCAAAGACGGTTACGTATAATGGTGAAACAGCAGGAAAACCAAGCTGGGGCATCGTAGCGTCCGACACCATTGTACGAACTGATGGTACGACTGTTATCTGGAATTCCGACCGTACACGTACACGTTCGGACAACAACGGCACTCCGCTTATTTATTGGGATGATGTTTATACAATCACCGGAAGTTCGAATGGAATTAATGCAAAGGGTGTGGATTATACGATGGCGATTGATGCTACCAAGCCTTTGACAACAGTCGGTGGATGGAAATTCTTTGTAAGCGGTGCAGTCCTGATCACTTCCGAAAAAAGAACCGCTTTGCTTGATTATGGAGATGGAACCAAAGATGCGAAAGCTACTGTTACAATCAATGGGGTTACAAAAACGATTAATCTGAGGAAGTAAAAAAAAGACAAAGGTCAAAGGACTAAGGTCTAATGTCAAGAGAAACAAGACGAGTAAGTTTTTAAAAAGCGAAAAGGTCTGTCGTAAACAACGGCAGACCTTTTCGCTTATCCCCCTTTAGGGGTAAGGGGTTCTTTATACATTAAACCTGAAGTGCATGATATCGCCATCCTGTACGACATATTCCTTGCCTTCCACATTCATTTTACCGGCTTCCTTACAGGCAGCTTCTGAACCAAGGGTTGTGAAGTCAAGATATTTGATGACTTCGGCACGGATAAAGCCTTTTTCGAAGTCTGTGTGTATAACTCCTGCGCATTGTGGAGCCTTCCAGCCTTTCTCAAAGGTCCAGGCGCGTACTTCCTGTACACCTGCTGTAAAATAAGTCTGCAAATTCAGCAAATGATAGGCTGAGCGGATTAACCTTGATACACCCGATTCCTTCAATCCTACTTCCTCTAGGAACATTTGGCGTTCTTCGTAGGTTTCCAGTTCTGCTATGTCTGCTTCGGTAGCGGCAGCCACTATCAATATCTCCGCATTCTCATCGGTAATCGATTTTTTAACCGCTTCCACGTAGGCATTCCCGTTAACAGCTGATGCTTCATCGACATTGCAAATATACATCACCGGTTTATCGGTCAATAGATACAGGTCCTTTACAAGCTTTTTATCCAATGGGTCAAGTACTACAGTACGGGCCGATTTACCTTGTTGCAGGGCAGCGCGGTATTGAACTAATATATCGTAGATTGTTTTTGCTTGTTTGTCACCTCCTGTTTGCGCCTGCTTTTGCACTTTGGATATGCGGCTTTCAACAGTTTCAAGATCTTTCAACTGTAATTCGGTATCGATAATCTCCTTGTCGCGGACAGGGTTGATACTTCCATCGACATGGGTGATATTGTCGTCATCAAAGCAACGCAATATATGCAGGATGGCATCTGTTTCGCGGATATTGGCTAAGAACTTATTACCTAATCCTTCCCCTTTACTGGCACCTTTTACCAATCCGGCAATATCTACAATTTCGACTGTAGTAGGCACGATGTTTTTTGGGTGTACCAATTCCGATAATTTATTAAGACGTTCGTCCGGAACGGTGATAACGCCTACATTGGGTTCTATTGTACAAAAAGGAAAGTTTGCAGCCTGAGCTTTAGCATTTGATAAACAGTTGAATAAAGTAGATTTACCAACATTGGGTAAACCAACAATACCACATTGAAGAGCCATGATGTTATAGTTTGAAGTTTGAAGTGTTTGAAAAGTCTACATGTTTAATTTGTTCAACATTTTCGGATTGCAAAGGTACAAAAAATATCGGAGGGAAGTTGCAGTAGGATAATCTGGTAGATTCTAATTGTAAATCAGTAGCTTGGACTAAACATTCCGTTGTATTCTTTCAAATATGAATATCGTTAAATAAATGAATCTAAATTGGACAAATTAGACCTTCCATTTTTTTCTTCGGTAAGATTTTATCTTATTTCTAAGTGGCCTGGAGAATCTGGAGTGTGTAAAGTCGTTAAAAAACCCTGATAACAGTATTTTCACTTTACTGAAAATATAATCGAAAGAATAAGTCCTAAAAATGGTGTAAGAAAACAGAACATGAGGTTCAGCCAATAATCTTTTCTTTAAATCACTTTTTCCCCATAAAAAATGGAATGTCGATAATCCTTTTTCTATTGAAGTCTGAATTAAATAAAATGCGATTAACTCACCTGGATTGTATCGGGAGAAGTTGTTATCAAATGTATTCACATGTCCGAATATTCCTTTATTGAGTATACTGCAGATACAACCTGCAGCAATTACACCATCAATCTCAATATAGGCAACACATCCGTAGGACTGCGCGTATTTATAAATATTGTTTTTATAGCTGGCATCTACAGAAGGTTTTATTCCTTTGTGCTTCATTCTATCCCAATTTAACAGAATAATTTCATCAATGATTTTCTCATCAATCTCAGTTCCATATTTCGTGACAAAATTTACGTCAGTGTGTTCCTTCAATAACTTTACTTTCCGATTCTTTATCGTTTGTCGGGTACTTGAACCAAGGCTCATAAAATAATCATCCATCGTCGAAGGCAATTCCAGGATGTTATTATCTGATTTTGAATTTAAAATAGTGTTTTTAAGAGTATAGTCCTTATAAGATGCCACTATTTCGATTTTTTTTATGGCCGGGTATCTCTCAAATAGTTCTTTGGTACATGTTGTAATGACATCCTGGTCGATGGTAACAAGTGAATTAAAACAGGAAGAAGTGTTTCCTTTATTTCCAAAGATTAGTAAATCAATAAGATTGTTATTTTCATAAACAAGCATGTAATTTATATCAAATGAAGTATAATATACTTCCATATAGCGGCATGTAGTAAAAAACGATCCGTATTTTTCTATTAAATAAGATTCATATGCTGTTGGTATTCCTTCGAAAGACTCAATTGAAATCATATATGATTTTAAATAAAGTGAGTTAAAAGTTAAAACTATCAGACATTGGCATAAACGATATTTCGAATAAAAAACAGTTTTATACTGCTTATATAATTACAGTAGTGGCATACTATTTTTACAATTTAGATACAAAACTTAAAATACATAATAAAAATAATGAGTCAGTTTATCATCGTATCAAGCTATTATAAAGCCGTATAGGAACATTTATAAATTAAAACAACCTGGCTGTATGTGTTTTATTTTCATAATTGTAATTAGAACAATATTATCGCTTGTAAAGTTTATTTATTCGAACG
>Ga0302285_10001185_pt1 | contig 14341 bp, 8 predicted proteins | sample III_Fen_E2_2_FD_200455 | JGI IMG/M metagenome (GOLD analysis project Ga0302285, IMG submission 200455) | Peat permafrost microbial communities from Stordalen Mire near Abisko, Sweden - III_Fen_E2_2 | ecosystem: Environmental > Terrestrial > Soil > Wetlands > Permafrost | place: Sweden: Abisko... | reverse complement strand
CCCCTCCCCAATTTTTAAGATTCGAGAAGAAATAATTAATTTGAAAATTCAATTTGACATAACAACACGGAAAATACAAAAAATATTCAAATATTGTACAATATTATTTGAGTTTGAGCTATCAAATCATCTATTCAATGCACATCTCGAATAGAGTTTTCGATTTATCATGCTCTCGCTCTATCATTCATGTTGTATTTGCTATTTCGTTGTAATTTATTCTTTGCATGTTTTTATGTTTCTTTCTAATAATATATTGTTCTTCTTTCAGCCTTAGCTTGGAGAAACTTTCTAAGACAAAATAATGTCTTGTTGTTGTTGTTGCTGATACGAGCGATTACTTTCCAAATAGATGAGCGAAATGAGCGAGAGCTTATATGCAGAATCTTTTCAAAGTGAAAATAGAGTTTACATCTCTACATTTGCATGCAGCATGGCTCAATTATATAATTTCTCTTGGGGAGCTTCTTCGAGTCAAAATGAAACTACTGCGGTTCTCATCGTTGTGACGTATTCATAAACTTGATTAACCCGCGGATAATCGTTAGCTGGCCAAGGAAACATCCCAACTATAATCCTGATGAAGTGGGGGGGACTTTATGCCTTGCCAATGTAACTCCTCGAAACACGATCGAAGGAAGATACTGCTAATGGGTTGATAGAAAAATGGGAGGTTTGTTTCATTTAGCGCACTCAAGAAGGGGCGGGACTGCAAGTCTTTAATATGCTTGTTTTGCTTGCCTTTTTTGTGTTTCTTTGAAATAATTAATTAATAAAGATAGAGAGATAGTTAGCTAGTTTAGGTGTGCTCCCGTTGATTTGATTTGATTTAGCATGGCAATTCAATTCGATTAAATTATTCAAATTTTATATCTTTTTTATGCAGCTGAAATAACTGGAATTAATCCTCCCCCTCCCCACCTTCAAATTCAAGTCAATTTAATATTCAAATACAAAATTTAAACGAGGGAAAATTAAAAGATTTAATGGAATAGTCATTCTCTCCCCATATCATATTATTATTTAATATATTAAAAAAATATTTTTTACTTTCTTGGGGCATTCACAGATTTGAGAAAAGGATAAAGAATAACAAATATGTAAGGATTTAGTAACATGTTAGCTGTTGTGCTTTGTAATAAATAATAATTATGCAAATCATTTGTTCGAATTTGTGAAGATTTCAAGTTCAATTGTATTTTCACTTTGATTGATTTCCTACAACTAGCATATGAAAGTAAGAAAAAATAGTTAAGAGAAGATAAAAAAGATTACATTTAAATGACAAATATATCAATATTAACCCCATTTTTAATGGAACCCATGAATGAATGTATGATTTTCACACCTGTTACAAAAATAATATTATTAAAGAACAAAAAATACATTACCATTTGTTTTGGTTTTACACCTTTTATCCTTATGAGAATTCACATTCTTAGTACAGCTTCTCTGCTAATCGCCTTACTGTGTTTAGGTTCAGTCACTTCTACACATGACTACACCCCCCCGAAATGACTTAAAACTTGCTTGAAGTTAAAATGCAAACTGCATATGTCATCGATGACGTTCTTGGATTACTAAAATCCTTCAGTACAGATATTTCCAGTTAAATCTCAGGGATTGACACTTAAGTTCAAGTTGAAACTGAATACGTCAACTCTTAGATCATCGAAAGCTAACATTAAATAACAGTCAAAGATGCTGAGTGTGTAGGTTACAAGACAATTCTAGACAATGCAGCTGAAGATTACAAGAAACAAACAGATTTCGTGAATTGGATCACTACCAAAATCGCTAATAACACATAGAAAATCGAAGATTACAATAAGCAATCATGTGTTGCTACTTTGAATTTTGTGGAATATCTCCGAAACGCTTAGAATTCCTTGAATTTCATCAAATTCATCAGAAAAGGAATATAAAACTACTCGTTTGTTCAAATGAAAGCAATCGCTAATGTAGTGGAAAGGTATAATTAGCACAACGAAGCTATGTCTAGCTCAGAGATTCTCTAGACAATGCTTCTGGAACTGGAAAGCGCAGTGAACGACGTTGATTCTTCTAAATACGTTGTGTCAACAGATGAATCCGTTTCTGCAAGGACTGCTAGTGAAATTGGCACTGGACATATTGACAATTCCAAGGGGGACTTAGAACTATCAGGCTTCAAGGGTAACAGACGTGACAGCTTAGAGGAGATTAAAGCTGATTTATTCAAGATTCTTGATTTACTTGAATCCAGAATTACAAGCAATTTGAACGATAAAATCGCTAGTTAGATCGCTCTCAGTGAAACGACAGCGTAGTTCATTCTTTTCTTGGAGAAAGAAACAGCTAGTCTAGAGAAAGAGCTAATAACCTAAATCGAAGTCTTGAAGTAGATCGAACAACGAACAAAAGACGCATAAGCTACCATTGAGAAATGCTACAAGGAAGAGGAAGAATTAACGAAAAAAGCTAATGACATCTAGACTCAGCATGAAAACTATTTAGCGGAGAAATCACTCTATAAATCGATTCTTGTGGAGTAACTCACTTAGCTCGAAGCTATTATTAAGATCTACGAGAATAAGGTTTATATCACGGGAAATCTCTTGAAAGCTAGATACGATGACATTCTAGATAACTAGCAGATCGATGCTACGGCTAGTGTCGATGACAGACAGCTCACGATCGAATATGATAACTTCCAAAAACCAGATGTGCTAGAAGGCAAAGTTGAGTAGAAAGTTGTGCCAACTGAAGTTCAAACAGATGAATGAGCAAAGAGAGAGATACCAACAGCAAACGGCTTGGAGATATCAACAAGTAGACAACTTACAGGAGATCATTTTCATTTTGAAAAATATTTTTTCCATTACATTAGGGGGAGATTTACAGAGAATAAACAAATAAATACAAGCAAAGCACAAAACATTTCATTGATAATTATTACACTCTGATACTTAGGTGGTTTCAGGAGATAAGTAGAGAGCGTGGTTGCTTAGTATTTCATTGTTCCTTTGCTTGGTATGTCCCTCTATTCTTATCCAAATGGGATAAGTATCTCCTTTTTATGCTATATTAACAACCTCTCTTGGGAACATCTTTATCTCAATATTTTCATTTTTTCTTGAGATAATTCTATGCTCTTTGGAGAACATATGAATCTAATTTCACAGTCTTTCCATTGAGTATCTCAATCAGCATATCTTCATATGCTTTGCTTCCATAGAACGCATTCTTTTCGAGATTAATCCAGATTTTTTTGTTCTTTTTGGTAGGTTCACCCTTTTAGAACATTTTTGCTTAGTTCTCCTAGCATGTGATCGAATATGGATGTTATGTTCTTTTCGTCAAACAAAAATGAAGTTTATTGCTGCTCTTTAACATTCTTCATTCCTCTACTAGAATATTATGATTCTTTCTTTGATTCCTTGCTGTTGGATACCACCTTATGATTACTTGAAGATGCAGAAGCAGTAGTATTGGGTTCTTTTTTGCTTGCAGAGGAGAATCTCTGAAAAATTTTTGAGTCTATGTTTTAGACTGTCTTAGTGGAGTATTCTAAAGCACTTTTGAGAAGATCATTTGATAAAGAACTGTTGGGAATGATAAATTAATATTTTTCACAAAATATTTCGCAAACAATATTGTGTGTTTTTTTTGTTATTTTTGAGATTAACAAATTACAAAAGAAGACTCTAAGGAAGAAACAATAATTAAATTAAATAAAAAACATATTTTGTGTATTAATTCAATGGAATAATGAATTAATTGATGAATGAAAATCAACTTTAAATCTTAAAAGACAATCTTTGATTCATTTGGAGATGAGAACAGTTCAATTCAAGATAATGATATCTTTCTAACAAAGCTTACTGAATATGGTCCAAACAACAAGAACGATAAGCCTAAATATTGTTTTCAATTGATTTAGTCAAACAATTGACTGGCTGACCATCAAAATGATTATTTTCATGTCTGAAAATTTGAAAAAAATTACATAAAAATCTATGAGAAAAAACAAATACCAAAAAGAAACAGAAACAGAAAAAGAGAAAGGGAAATAATTCAGAGGAGCTGCTTACAAGCAAGAAACAAAACAAACATATAAAGAGAGAGAATCGTTATACAAAATACAACTAAAAAGCCAGCGAAAATATATTATTTTTAATCTCAAGTCGAAGAAAAAAATACAACAATAACAACAAACACACAAGAAGAACACACACATAATGCTAAAATTCTTCGCCACAGGGATACCTTCCAAAGAAACTGGATAACCCGCTAGATTCCTCCCGTGCGTGGGATGCCCTGTAGATTAATATTTCAACTGTGAAAACAGTTAGTTTCTAACATTTTTTTGTTATTTTACTCTCTTTCCCAATGTGTTACCTTTTTTATAAAAAAACAATCACCCTTTTTAATCTAATTGTTTTCTCTTGAAAGGGTGAGGGTTCTAGGATCTACCAGCGTAACTATCAAGACCAATTCGAGCACGAGTACAAGCAAGCTGGACGATCACCACATGAACCAAAGGATTACAAGCAGACACTAAAGGAATAAAACACCGTTTACAATAATTCCAAGTTAGATTTTCTTATTCATTTTTCAAAGCAAAACATTAAGTGAGTAACATAATGAAAATGACTATCAAACACAACAGTAAGTTCTTCTTGAGCAAATACGATAAGATCGGCAAGGAGAAGTAAAACGATATGAACCCGAATGAGACTGATGGAACTGGACAGAATCTCCATCGATTCAATCATTATGTCAATTGGAAGATCTACAAAGAAAAACAATTTGCTAAGTAACAAAGAATAATAGCTGGTAGATTCATGAGCTTTAGATGTGTTTATTTGTGATGTTTTTTACAGTGAGAGCAAGTTTAACAATAGTGAAGTTCAGCAGTCAGCTGTGATACCTAAGGAAGAGTTTGAGAGTAAACTCAAAGAACAAACGATGACGAGAACAATGTCCCAGCCACATTATGTCAGTAGGGAAAACATGTATGTCACCAAGCCACTCACGAGGCTTGATAAGGACTTCAAATCACAACCGATGATCAGAAATGTTTTGTAAATTTTTTATTAATGATTTTCAAAAGTTAAAAAATTGATTTTGATCTCCCTGTTACCTCTTCCTTGGTCTAATTTCATAGGACTGTATCAGAGGACACTCCAGGGTGGTGTTAGAATGTGAATTAGTATTACACAGCTGATAACTTCGATTCGAGCAAGAAAGCTAAGTTCAAACCTAGGAACAACACAGATATCTTCGGAAATACATTGAATAAATACAACAATAATTTCATGTTCTCGTGCGTTGAACCCATGGGAAACTAACGATTCGTAAGGATAAATCAAAGAGATAATTTAAGGAAAATACGAAAAGGCGATTTATGACTCATTTTCTTCTCTGCAGGAAAAGAAGCGCATGGTGATAGCAGATACTGATTCCGTCTAGGCATCGAAGAAAATGAGTAACACAATGCAAAATACATAGCATGCTTTCAATTCCTTAACTTTCCTTTACTTTTTAACAATAAATAGGTAAAGAGGAGCTGCGTCACGGAAAATGCAAACTGGAATGGAAGGAAGATCAAACTAAGTAGAAATTCGATATGCCCTTGCCTTAGTCGAAAGTTGGGTTTACTTCAACACCGTTAATCAAACAATTAGAGCGCTCAAGACATCCTAACAAATATGAGTTTTCGAAAGTCGGCGAGACTGAACTTTACACGAAAATCGACAAGGATAAGTCAACGTAGCTGAAAATTGGACATGGGGCACCGATGACCATGAATCCATTGAAATATTGAGGAGGAAGAAGGGAGAAATATGGCAAAGATGGATATAAGAATGAGAGTGAGAGACTGAAGAAGATTATTTTGTTACTGTAATTGCGGGTTCATAGTGTACATGAGAGTATGCATGTGCTAAGGATTAATTATAATTTTTGAAGGTTTTAAGGGGAGTAATTTGGGATTATGGATACAGACACAATATGGGGAAAAAATATATTTTACAACAGAGAGGGAATAGGGAGCATAATTGCATACATTGGTAGAAAAAGAAACATTTTAAGATAAGGGAAAGAAATTACAGATTATCCAAGGTGTGATACTGGTTTTGCTAGCTTGCTTGCTAAATTTTATCTTAATTGGAGATTTCTTCCTTTCTTTTTTTTGTTCATGGCAATATCCAGTTTTACTATCTCTTCATAATCTCTTGAAGAAACTTAAGGGTATCGATGACATTATGCTACCATTGCTACAGTTATTTGAATTATGATCTTTTGATGTAATATCTGGCTTAGTTGTAACTTTCAAGAAAGTTTTAGGGATGGAAGTTTAAGGTTTAATACTACTATTATTGAGAGTGAAGAACTATGATGGTTATTGATTATTTGGTGAAAGTGCTTTATCAGCGCAATACACAGTGTTTTTGCGTTCATGAAGGGGAGTCACAGATCGACTTTATGGGGTTATTAATGATATTTATGATTAGAATCGATTCGGAATGTTATTATTGTTGTTATGGGTTGTTGAAGTAGAGAAGTTATGAGTTGGAAGTCTAAAATGGTTAGAAGAATATGAAGATCGCTCTTAGTAGCTAGAAAGCGTAGCATTACTGTTGCTATGTAACGGTGACTTATTCGAGGAGACTCGATTCAATGGAGTAATAGCTGTATTTAAATAACTGTAATGCGTAGTAGATACTCCATTGTTGTTATTGCTAATAGACACATCTGTTATAGTTCTTGTGCTGATTCTTGGACTCTTCTCAGCTTAGAGTAATAAAGTCGAATGATATGCATGGGAATGACTATTATTACTATCAATTCCTGTTGTAGATGTGCCGACCAAACTGGGGATGGAATGCAGAATCGAATGAAGGTTCTATCGATTGAATTGATTTGAATTAGGCAGCCCCAGGGTATCCATCATAGGTTATGGGGAGATTATATTAAGGTTGGGATTGTGGTTAGAATTCAGATTGCTAGCAGGAGTGGGTATCGATGGAGATTGAGATGTCAACCAGGATAGAGTCTCTCTACTAGAATTATTGTTAGTATTACTATTACTATTCCCCCATATATTCATGATCTTTTCATTGGAGTGAAGCTTCGAAATCACTTCAAGTGGACTAGCTTTGATGAGATGTTCCATGGAATTTACTTTTTATAATGTCGTCGTTGCAGTAGCAACATTGCTAGAGATGATATGAGTATTCTTAGGATTACTTATCTCCTTCTTATTAGTAGGCTTATTATCAGTAGTATCCTATTAAGCTTATGGACTAGTTTATCGTTTAAACCCACCAGCATGAATATTATAACTCGTAGTCGCATAGTTACTGCCACTGCTTTGACTACCACTGCTACTACTTTCACTGTTCGTGTCCTTAGCATTATTAGCATGGCTATTATCACAGTTCTTAAAAATATTATTATTTCTATTATGTCTCTCACTTGTTCTAGGCTAGAATGATTCTAACAGTAAGTTACTAGTATTAGTATTACTAGCGTTGCTCATATCACTGTGATTATTATATGTATTACGCTCATGATTGTTACTAGATTAATGTTTGCGAATAGACAATACTTGGGGCAATTCATTAGCAGATCCAGTAGATTCTTATAATTATTATAATTATTTATCTTGTTTTGTGGATGCAGGTTGATTTAAACCATTATTGGTAGTCTTACTGCTGCTCTCCATTGGTAGCAGGTCAAGAACATTGCTTAATGATGACACTCTGCTAAGCTAGTTTTATTAAGTGCTGTAACTACTGTCATGGTTGTTGTTATCCTAGTTATCTGTGATATACACAGCTGGCGAGGATTTACCTACTACTGTTGGTATCTATTTCTCTTGTAATGTCTAACTTCCTTACTGTAACTACGCAAGATGGTTATTATCTTCATTACTACCACTATTATCATTATCTCTCCTCTTGGCATTCATATAATCACTTGGATTCTATTTAAACTGCGCATCACTAGTGTTACTGATAATACTATCAGGGAAAGAGCTATCTACAGTAGTCTACTTGTAATCACGTTGCTCTGCGTGTTGATATTAATTTATCTACTATTGATCTTAAGTGAAGAGTTCATTGTTGAATGAAGAAATCGATTATTTATTGCGGAGAAGTTATAGTTACTGTTGCTGGTAGTTTGGGTTACTGCTGTTGAGCTACTGGGAGTTTGATAGTCTAGGGGATTATTCTTCTTTGTTGTTGATGTTGTTAAGAAATCCTTGAGGAGTTGAGTTCATTAACGATTCGCGCTTTAAGTACTGTAGAGATTACTGTTAAGGATGCAAGGAATGCAGATGTAGTTGCTACGAGGAGGAATTAGAAGAACGCTATGGGCTCTTAGTGGCATAAGGCATATTGCTATGGCTATTGGTATCTTGAATTCTTGCTGATTCTTTACTGTCTAGTCTACTAGAATCCTCATTGTTACTATTACTGCTGTCATTGTGATTATTTGTATCTCTGTTCTCAGAGATGCTTCGATATTGTTATGTAGGGTATGCTGTTGCTTGAGAGTAGAATGCTTATGTGTGACTGTATTGTATTGAAGAGCTGCGATTATGGTGATGGTGCTGACTGTGATGATTATCTCTTCTTGGATGATGATGATTGCTGAAGAGTTCTTGTTACTATTTCACTGAATAGCTCGTGCTACTGTTTCTATTCTTTGAAACCTACTAGCTGGGTTAATCCATGAAGTGCTTATTGCTACTACTATTACGCTGCTATTCATTATGATTCTCCTCTTCATCTTCATCATCTTATTAGAAGCTCAACTCTTTCTGTTAAATCTAACTCTGTTTTGTACTTAGCCCACCAGTCATATGCTGCTACAATTCTTACTCTTAGTTACTGTATGCTCTCTTTTAGCTTCTGAGATACGACGACTATGAAGTTGATAAGCCTATTTGTACAGCTGACTACTAAACTTATTTTGAAGATGGTGGTGGTGCTACACTAACTAGCTCACTTAAACTCATCTCCTTACAATTAGTATTAGTAGTATGAGTATTTCTCCCTGCATTATTGTGACTGCTTCTGCTACTCCTACTATTCCCACTGTTATTAATACAATTTTCCAGTATTTCATCGTGGTTATCGACAATCGTTGTAGTGATTCCAGTTCCGATTGTGTTTCTGCCGTTATTAATATTATGACTACTACTGTTACTAACACCACTGTAATACTATTAATGCTGTTATTACTGCTCATCTAATTCTGCCAGATGTTTCGTCAACGCTAGAATCTACGCATTTTTACTTTAAACTTCCTTCGTGCATCGTTGCATCAATTCCTCTTAGATCCTCTCAACTTGCCCCTTAAACAGCTGTTAACTCTCCCTTAACTTCCTTTCCGTCTTCTCCTAGCAATTTCTAGCCTCCAATAACTGCACATGAAGACTCTCCGCTTGTAATGCCTTCTACTTATACAACGCTATCTAATGGTAATACTAACTATTATGCGTCGACAACTAATGATTATGATCTCTCGTTTCAATCAGCTCAGCTTCTAACTCTGTGTATCTCCTAGATTATTCGTTTAATTAACTGTATAGCTCATTCAGTTACTACTCCATCGTGTAGATCTCTTACGATTAACTACTTATCGATTGCTATTGTGACTATATCTATGCTAACTATGTTTCAATCCTGTTTTGGAGATGTTCCCATTCGTTATGCTATTCATTAAACACTTATTCCTTAGCTTCTAACTCAGATAATCGTCTACAAGTGTTCTCTAATTACGCAGTGTAGAAACCTAAATGATGTTCTTTCTCTTAGAGTTGCATTTCAAGTGCCTTAATCCTAGAATTATCTTAATTACTCTTATCACCCTCCTCCTCAATATCTTCATTATTATCACCATCTTCTTCCTCTCCATCTTCATTCTACTCATCTTCCTCATCCTCCCCTGCTTTCATCTCCATTCCACTCAAGAAACACAATTCTCTTCTAACTTCTTCTAGCTACTATCCTTCGGTCCCATCCTACTACTACTCTATTACCTTCCTTTCCCCAATCTACTCCCCCACAGCCACATTCATTGTCGTCTAGGTATGCTTATTCTCTTGCAAGAACTAATTAAACGAGAACACACCCTTCGCTTTCTTTCTCGCTTCTGCTAATTCAATCTCTAAGAAATGCACTTTCTATTCCAACAATAACCTATCCATTTCTAACTTACTCGTGCTCTCTCTGTTATTCCCTTGTTACTTCCTATTCACTGACTCTAATTCCTTGATTCTGTCTTGTAATTCCTAAATCGATTTATCAGATTATTCCTTTAATTACTGTATGTTCTACTCATATCTCTAGCGATTGCTAAGTATATCCCTCTAGAATTACTCAATCTACTCATGCGCTTACTGCATTATCCCTTCATAGTATGCTTCTCGTTCTTTCTACTCCGTTGAGTCAATAGCATTGAATGAACTTAGCAATAATGTAGTGTTCTTATCGTTCATTTTACTTATACCTTCATTCCCTTAACTATCATTTATACTACTACGTTACTACTACTACTCTTCCTAATCTACCTTCCTCTTATCATCTCTCTTATGATCTTCCGTCTATTATTATTCATCCTTCGCTATGAACTCTCTCGCAGCATCTTTCAATGCTTTCGTTAAGAATTCTAAGATAATTAACTTCTTGCCCGCATAGTCCGGACAATTTTCAATATAAAACGCATAAAACAATTCGATATCATCGATGAGCTCCTCGAAGCTCCGATACTCACTCCGTTTCGATTCCAAGAAACGATACTCAGATAATATTAGCTAACTGCATTTCGTCTAAATTCCATAAAAAACAAAACAAAAAATTAACAAACAAATTTCAAAATTTCTCTAATAACAATGCATCCATCCCCTCTTCTTCATCATCTAAACATTCTTACATTAGTGAGCAATCTATTGAACTACTTGACATCTCCCATCCATCCATCGAACCTATCCACGATCTTCAAATTAACATCCAAGCCATTCTTGTACACTTCTGACAACTACTCCGCTAAGATTTTATTCTTCGCTGCTCTTAACTGCGATCTCGTCAAAGGTGCTGCTCTCACAGCTACTTTTAACTCCTCCCTTCGAAATCCTAAGAGCTACTCACAGATTCTATTCTAAACTTTCCCGTAAATACCTTAAATCACAAGAGTTTCATTTTCCTTATCTTAACAGTGATCTGCTTCCTCTTCTGCCTGCTGTTGCTAGCAATTCAACGCATCTTCGAACATCTTCTCTAATTACTGCTAATCACAGTAGATATTCCTGCAAGCATGCTCCGTTAATGTCTAATAATCTTAAGTTATCAGTGTTTGATATGACTGCTGTGTGATTTCGTAGCACTCGATTTGACTGTCTAAAACAGTCGCAATTTCTTGAATACCTATCACATCCTATTCACTTCCAACAATATATGCATTGCCGAATAAGCATAGACAGACTGATAAAAGCTTCTTAGAAGCAAATGTACCAAATATTGAGAGCTTCAAGATGTAATTACCACTCTCACCACAACGATATAGACTACCTAGGATGTTCTAAGATTTTATGGGAGAACAAAAGAAAAAGGGTGAGAATCTTATAAAATATTTAAGTTTTTTTAATTTTTTTACCTGTTCTAAGCTAGCCACATGGGGTATGACTACTAAGCGAGATAACCCAAGAGATGATTAGAGTGAAGAAGACTATGATGATGCAATAGATTGTCCATTTGAAGAAGCAGCATCCTACCAATGTAATGCTAATAAATCATCATTTTCAGGTGAAATCTCAACTCTGAGCACTTCCTAGCAGCCATCAGGCATTGGTTCTTCCATAGAATTTTTATTTGCGTACTTTATTTTGATATTTCAAGAGACTGAATCCAACTGTTCTACAATCTCTTTAGATCTCTCTTTTGGTTCTTTTATGTTTATCACTTTGATAGATGGAAATGCTATTTTGCTCAACTTTATTAATCAAATTTCACAATCCAATAGCAATATCTCTTTATCTCTCTCTCAGATATTTTTGAATCGTTCCGTTCCTAGCCAGTTCCCCCCTTTCTTTGTGGAATTTTAAATTTTGTAATTGATTTTTACTTTTTCGCTTAGAGCTTGTGTTTGGAGTTGGTTTTTATAAAATAGATGCAGTACTAAAATACAAAAGAAAGAAACGTAAAATAGTTTTATTGTTATGGAAATTAATCATTGTTCTCGATAAGTAGATATTGATTAGGATTTGATTCTCATAATGGCAGGGATTTCTGATAAAATTATTATAAAATTATTTTTGGAATGAAATAAATCTCAATACATTTTCAAAATTAAGTCAAATTACTTGAAATGATTCTCATGGGGAGGAAGAGGTGAAGGCAACTACTAATCTTTTAGTAAGGTTTCCTTGTTTACTGTTTTCCAAAAAAACTCCAAAGAAGAATATTTTTTAAAGTTGAAATGAGTTTATGATGATTTTTCTAGTTAAATCTACAAAACAGGGGGGAAGAATATCCTAGATAATTCGAAGAATCAACAAAAAAAAATGCATTATTGTGGGGTAGGATGAGATCAGATTGGAAGGAAGTGTGACGTAATCAACGATCAGAATCACGACGATTCCAATTTCGTAAAACAGAAGAATAGAAGATCAAGAAATAGAAAGCAGATTCTCTCTTTGGATCCATTTAAAAAACACACAAAACAAGAATTAGTTAGAAACTAGAAGAACAATCAAAAAAGAATAAATTATTCTTAACAGAGACACTCACACGCACATTTATACGCCCTCATCTTAGCAAGCAATGAAGAAAATGCAGCTCTACATCCTCCCTGTCAACAGCAGGGTTGTCTTCCCATACTAGACCATCAACATCCGCATCCCAGAAACATACCAATATGATGGTAAGAGTCGGAGGATCTTTAACACAAAAAAAATGATTCAAAAAACACATTTATTTTTCAAAGAATTCTAAATACATACATCTATTTCTTATTCTCCACAGTAATTACCCCCCTGATTTCTTCATTTACCCTTTTGTACGCAGCAAAGAAATTCAATAGCATGATTGGTGTCCTTCCTATTATCGACACAGCTTAAGCAAAAGAGCGCGGTATCGAAACCATCGAAAACTTCGCGAAATACGGCACTATTCTCAAAATCACCAGTGAAGATCGCACATTCTACACGTTCACTGCGGGTTATCAAAAAAGCCATAAAGAAGTCAGATACTACAGTGCATTCGCCTTTGGAAGATTCAAAGTATTATCCTTCGAGAAAACTTCTCCTTATTACTTCGCTAGCGTTGACTTAATCTCCGATGAGATCCCCAGCGAAATCGAAAAAATTGTTAAATCAGACAATTCCCTTGTCGCATTCCGAACACTCGCTAAGGTCTACGTGGATATCGTCTGCAAACCAGAGACAATCCCAGCGAAGAAGCAACTCATTGAAAGTGAATAATCACTGAACAAACTCATTTTCTCCGTTGCTAGTTATCTCGATGTGCATCCAGATGCAAAACAAGCGATTTTCTAAATAAATGATGTCAAAGAGCGAATCAAAGCGATTGCGAAGATCCTTTAAGATAAGAATGATGATTTGAAGGTTGCAAATGATCTCGAGAACAAAGTCCGCAAGGAAATGGACAAAGATAACAGAAAGATCATTCTCAAATAGCAACCGCTGCATTAAGAGATCAGTGGACCGAATTCCCCTCCTGAAGACGAATTAGGATAACTGGAATAATAAATCAAAGCGAAAAATCTCCCTGAAAATATCTTCAATGCAGTCATGAAAGAGTTCAAAAGGTACATTACAAAATAAATGTAGAAAACGTCCCTATTGATTTTTCCTATTTTGTTCATTTTTCATTAGATTGAAAAGCATGAGAAGTCAAAACGCCGAATCAAATGTTATCCGCACTTACATCGATACTATCCTTGAGCTACCATGGACCGAAACATCCACAGATACAGCTGACCTTAAAGCTGCTGAAGATATCCTGAATAGAGATCATTCTAGTCTTGATAAAGTTAAAAAACGAATCCTCGAATTCCTTGCTGTGAGATTCCTAAAAGGAAATTCTAAAGGATCGATTATCTGCCTATGTGGACCACCAGGTGTTGGTAAAACATCCTTAGGTAAAAAATATAACAGAATAAGACTAATAAAAGAAGTATTAGTTGAACAGATACACTTATCCATTTGATTTACTTAATCCAAAATGAAACTAATTGACATTTTTTGTATTGATCATAGGAAAATCAATTGCGGACAGTTTGGGTCGTAAATTCGAGAGAATCTCCTTAGGGGGTGTGCGTGACGAAG
>Ga0302285_10001183_pt1 | contig 14355 bp, 9 predicted proteins | sample III_Fen_E2_2_FD_200455 | JGI IMG/M metagenome (GOLD analysis project Ga0302285, IMG submission 200455) | Peat permafrost microbial communities from Stordalen Mire near Abisko, Sweden - III_Fen_E2_2 | ecosystem: Environmental > Terrestrial > Soil > Wetlands > Permafrost | place: Sweden: Abisko... | reverse complement strand
CAACCCCCAAAGGAAGCCAAAAATATTGTTCTCTGTTAACAAATTAGTGATTTCCCACTCAAAAAATAAAAAATGAAGTCTTCTATTTTTTACTCATAATGAATTTGGATATTTCTTGAAGCGTGTTTCTATTAGTTCTTTTGCTATCATCTATTCATATCGTGTTTTTTCTTTCATTTTTTCCACAAAACTTCTTTAAATAAAATACAACCATTTGAATATTGCATCATCATTTTTTTAATTTAATTTTAACAATAAATGCATGTCGTTTACAATGTGGCGCTCAGGGAAGAGATCATGGCATTAATTTTTGAATAGCTAACGGTTCTAGTACCCCTTCCCCCTGTAATTCATCTCAAATCAATAATATGTGTGTGTGATGAGTGCTTTTTGATTAAATTAATTATTAACATTTCTCGAAGGAAAATCGAACTAAATTAAATTGAAATATTGTTAAAATCGATGACGAGTTATTTGGGTATTAAACAGAGAGAGTAAATATGTCAGACTCAGTTCTAGTGACGCATTTTAAATAGATGCTGTTAGCTGGTGTTCTGATTCGAAAGATAATATGTATTATTCTATTGGTTTGGAAAAAAGTAGATACTTTTATCTTGAAAATATGGGGAAGAAAATTAATCAACTTAGGTATTTAAACAGAAAAGGGGGGAGAAACTCAAGAATCGAAGAATCACTTCCTCAATAAAATTAAACAAATAAAATCAACGCTGAAAGAAACTCAAGAGTCAATCCCTCCTTCTGATATTTATCCTTGAAAAAATAATATTTCTTAAATGTAATTCCTCTCGTCTCCCTTGATTCTCCTAGCAGTTCTTTCAGCAGTACCCGCCAGAGCTGAGAACACTGAAGTTGATCCCAGTAAAAAATTTTCCGATGCCGAAAAATGGATATACGGTATTCTCACAGGAATCGGATTAGGCCTAGTTGGTTTCTTTGCTGCTGCTCTGGTTGTTTATTTCAAGAAATACACTAAGATTCATTTCGATGGGTTCCTTAAGGTCCTGGTCGCCTTTGCAGCTGGTGCTCTTCTAGGAGATGCATTGATTCATCTAATCCCAGAAGCGTTTTCTTCAGAAGAAGAAGGAGGAGGAGAAGAAGAAACTGCTGGTGCTGAAGCTGCTGAAGAAGAAGTAGTCTCACCAAGACTCCTCTCGTTCTTCTTGTGTCTTGGGATATTCATCTTCACTATCCTTGAGAGAGTGTTTTTGATGATGGGCGTTGGTCATTCCCATTCACATGGAGATGCTAATTGCCATGTTCATTCGAAGCACAACAATGACAAACAACTGTGTGAATCTGATAAAGAAGTGGAAGTCCCAGATATTGAAGGACTAAGAGTTCAAAAGAGCAGTGAAGAGCCCCTTCAGAATGTTAATATGCCCATAAAGACAACCAGTGCAATTGAGAAAAATGAAGAGAATAATAACTTAGATGCAAATGAAGCTTAGAATAAGAATAATCATTAATATTTTGCTGCGAATATCTAAAACACTGAGAATGCCAACAACAAAGGCAGCAATGAAGAAATCAATCAGGATAACAAGAATAAAGTCGAAAATTCTGACAAGATACAAGACAGTAACAAGACAGAATCCTCAATTGATCTGACAAAAGGATGGAAGAATAAAAAACCAGAGGGTTTCCTGAATTAACTTGGTGATTTCCTACACAACATCATGGATGGTTTAGCGCTAGGTGTAGCTTTTTCTTCCTCCGAAAAATCCACTGTCAGCACAACGATCATAGCCATTTTCGCTCATGAAATCCCTCAAGAAATGGGTAATGCTTCGATTCTCCTGAATGCTAATTTCTCTGGGACCTAAGCTATGTTCTGTAACGGCATGGTGAATTTCTCCTGCATCATCGGGATTATCATAGGAATCGCCGTTGCAAGTCTCAATGAAAAATCAGAAAAAATCATGAATTGCTTTATTGCTGGGAACTTCTTATACATCGGAGCAGCGGAGATGCTTCCTAAACTCACTGATGAAAAGTCCCATCGAGCAGCTGTGTTGCAGATGTTCGCTCTTGCTATCGGTTTTGGAGTGATGTTTTTAATTTTATTGGCGGAATGAAGTGGGTTTGAGGAAGAATGGATTTTAAACATATTGCATATTTATTAAGAATTGTTATAATTTTTTATGTTGGTAAATGCTATTAAAAATTTAAATAATAATCGATGAAATTCATGATGTTCTGGTCTCTCTTCTGTTTTGGTTAATTTTCTTAATTAAATGGTGATTTCTCTTTTTGGAAATAATTAAAATAACTGTTTTTGCATGCTGATTTGAATAGAAATTTATTAATTCTTTGCTTTATTAAGAAAAATCAATATTAATCGCAGTTCTAACCCACTCTCTTTCTTCCTCTCATTTGAAATAGAGAGAGATGTTTAGTTTTAATTAGAATACAAGATCTCTTGAGAGAGGGAGAGTGATCGAGAGAGGATGAAGAGGCTTTTAAGGGAGAGGGGGGAGGAGGAGGAGGATAATAATATGAAACTATGAGAAAGTATATTTGTAATAACAACTGCCTGTTTTAGTTGGTAATTGCGTAAGATATTGATTAAAAATGATATATGTTTATGCATTAGCTAGAGCAGGGTAGCATCTAAGCCTCACGACAGAAACAAATCGAATCTATCGAATGAAATTAAATGATACTCATAAACATTATCGATAATAGGGTTGATTCTCTCTTTTGAATCTATCGATATGATGAAGAATAAAATAAACCCAAAGAAAAAGCAACTAATGTTGAATAAAGTGAGTACAAAAATGTAAAAATTTCAAATTTTATTTTATTTAAATTGAATAGGAGGATGCATTAGATCTCATTTGTCTGCATGTTGATTGGTTGTTGTTTATGTGGAACAATTATTAGTTTGTCCTTATGAAAAGAAAGAAAACTATTATTATTATTTTCAGCTTCTTCTGCTGCGATTGCCAATATCATTTGGGGTAGATCTCTCGTAGAATTGCAATTAAGTTGATCCTTTTGAGATTCTCTGAGAGTTGACTTTGAAAGCACTTAAATCAAAGATTTTATCGTTACTGTTGTTAGTGCTGCTTTATTCTTATTATTCCAAAAAATCAGTCGGATATGTAGTATTCTTCATCTTCTTCTCTGTACCTTGCTTTGCCAGATAAGAATCCATAGGATTTCTTTGTTTTTCTTGATTTTACCCATCTTGAAAGCTGCCATTGCTGATTTTCTACCTCAGATAAGCTCCAAGTGTCATTTAGTAATTAACATTAGCTACTTAGCGAAGTATTTCTCTTGCTCGATGGAAAGCTAACTCTCGATTCTAGTTTGATAAATCAACAATCAAGTGGTGAACATCTATTGAAAATGTTTATTTTTTACAGTAAGGATGATATTGAATGGAGGGCAAAGATCTTGAATAGCTGCTAGAAAGCATTTCAAGTCACTGTAGCTGGAAAGTTGCAAGCTAACAGAAGTGGTGAGAATATCGTTGCTTGGGATGTTCTTGTTACCGAATTTATCTGAGAATATGATCGACAGGCAAAGGTAAAACTGAATATCTTTGTTGAACTTATACTACTGGATATCACTTGTTTTGATGCCAACAAGCACATCTTCAATTCTTGCTAGCTCAAATAGCTGAATCTACTTAATTAAAGTAATACTTGTGCTCATTAAGGAAGGATCATTGTTATTGATTTCACCCTGAGGTATTTATTCCTCATTTTCACAGTCTTTAATTGAATTAACTTCAAGCATTCTTCGCTGATAATCGATGGTGATTAGAACTGATTCGATGGATTTCTTCAAGGGATAATTGCTAAAACACTTTCCTTGGAAGTTCAATCTTCCTTGATTATTATGGTTCATTTGCTTTTGTTGCATTGCTAAGGCATGGTTGAAGAGTTCCTGGCTTATGAGGAGGAGAAATTTCTGAGTATTGTTGTTTTGGAATCGAAATTGGATTAGCTTTTGAGATAATCGCTGCTACTCCATCAGGAGTATCTCCTTATCTATGCATTGGATCTTCAGGGAATCATCTATCAAGAAGACTCCTATTGTCTGAGAGGTCTAATGGGCAATACAATCCGTTACAATGTTTGTAGCAATCCAATACAAAATATGCATATTTGGCGTATATTATGAAATGCAGCTATGCTCTTACAGTAGCATTTGCGATTGAAATATAAGAGCCGCATGCAGAAAGAACTACGCAACAAGGAATGTGGTCAGGGATGGTATTTAGGAGTATCTTGTACTTTGAGTTGTTCTTCATTTTGAGTGAATAGAGGATGGTTCGATATCAGAAATAGTTTAAGCGGAATTTATCAAAAAAAGAGAAGGATTTCAGCAGGAACAATACTAATTAAATCTTCTTTTAATTGCTTTTAAGGATTCTGAAAAATGATTTCATCGAAATTTAATGAATGTTTCTGTTCCAGAATGTTGAATTATATACATGCAAATACAAAAAAAAAAACATAGAAACAAATAGATTTATGAACCTAATCAAGTGAACTTTATCCTATGTATTTGTTCAATTCTCTCTTGTATCTCAAACACTTTGCTTAGGCATATTACTCAATTATTATTCTTCTCCTCCTTCCTCATCCTGTTTGACTTCAGCATATCTATCATAATACCCTCTCATCTCTAAGAAGTACATAACCTTTGAGTTTGCTTGCTTCTTTGCAGACATAACCTTAGCCACCGCAAAGCTAATACTATCAAACAGAACTAAATCAATCACTACACTTATCAGCATACTGCCAATTGTCTCTCCGTTGCTTCTCGGATCATTTGGAATCGTTGCTATGAGTGCTATCAAGCAGCCATAGAAAACGCACAAAACTAAGCAAACACTGAATTGCACTAATTTCAGTTGTCTCAGTAGATATTTCATGTTCACAGCCTCTAACCCTTGTAGATACTTGAAATTCTCAAAGGAACTGTTGATTTTCTTGGATTTAAAGTGGTTGAAGATAATGAAAATCCCAGTGGTGATTGTGCTCCCTAGGATTGCAGCGAGGAAGCTTCTGCCTGCTATGTTAAGAGTCTCTGGTAAGACGAAGCAAAAGGAGATGATGCCGAGAATAGATGTGAAGAACTAAGTGATTTTCGCGGATTAAGAATTCTCTGATGTGTTTTCACCGCAGAGAATAGAACCGAGAGGATGAAAGGTTACCCAAGTTTGAGTTGATTTCAGACCTGATCTGTACTTGACGATGAAGACACTTACATAAGAGCAGGAAACGAACATGGCTTTTTGAATACAAAACAAACAAAAAAGATTATTGTTAGTAAACACACATTAACAATATCTTTACCTGCAACACAGACCAAGGTGATGATTCCGAGCGGACTCTTCCCTTGTGATTTTTCATGATGATCATACTTTCCGTTTTCCATTGGTGTGTATGTTGAATAGTCCGGGAGATCACCGTTTAAGAATGAGACAGATGATTTCCATCCATTCATTGCTAACAGCTAGGTATAAGATATAGACGGCACTGGGAAGTTATGTGGAACAGCTTAGACTGATAGTGTCAATAGCTCTTGTGGCTAGCAGCTGCATACTAAATGTGTGAGGGTTTCGTTTACAAACACACAAGCTTGATCTTACCAGCTGTTCGAATACTCATCTAATGTCACACATCGATACAAAGGAGGTGATGAGGATGATTCACTCAATAATCTCTTATTCTCTGCAGGATCACCTTATCCAGCTAACAATATAGGCTCATATCTGAATAGCTTAGGGATTGTTAGGATTAGCGGGGAACTTAGTGATGAAGTTATTGAGTTTCTCCTAGGGTTATTGCTGTTATTAGACTCAGCATCATCGTTAGTGAATGATACTGTAAGAGCAGGTGTGACTGTGAACTATTAATAGTACGTGAAGCTTTAGAAAACTTCATATTTATATGATGAAACTGATAAAGTTAGATTAGGATATTGAGATTAAGAGGCTAAATCGGTGTTGAGTAGCTCTTATGGGAGTTCAATCGACCAATTGTGAGCGAGTGATTAGACAGAAGTATTGTTAATAAGCACAATAGAATTGAAATTAGATGCGGCAGTATTGCTCGTATTTGCATCTGCTGATAGCTTGTTGAGTTCAATCTTATCGGTTTATATCAGCATCGATTAGAATGATGCTGCTTTCCCTCCAGTTGTTGTGCTTAAATATCGATACATATTCACTTGCAGCTCTTTAATCATAGCATTCTAGTCAACACTCGGCGATGCCACTAATGAACGGAGCAAGTTGTTCATACTTTACAATACCATTCGTTATCTACCTACGATACTCGCTGCAGTTAGCAGTGCTTCTCCTAGGATAGCCCCTGCATCGGCGTCGATTATGCCTTTGAAAATACTCAAATGCAATATGGACTCAAGTATCTACAATGAATTAGTCTTATCGATGGTAAGAACTTGCTGGATGTGTGCAGCTGACAGCTTGACGAGCTTCGAAAGAACTAAGAATTGATCCTGGGAATATTCACAATTATCCCCAGAAGTATTCCCGCATGCACAACTAGGCTACGCATAGCTCTACCAGAATTTACAAGATTTCCCTGAATTTGGGCTTGCTGTGCTACTGGTGATGGTACTGGCAGCATTGCAGAAGAATTGCAGTTCTTTATCGCATTTCTAAGAGCTCAGAGCGTAATGTGACTGTAATGTATGCAGGACATGGAAGAAGTTCTCATAGTTGAGTTGCTTCGCTGCTATTGCCTGGAATTACGCAGCAAATGCAGCATAACCGATGGAAGTTAACTCTCTGAGATCGTTAGGGCTCGTGATTGATTAGGGTGAGGATAATACTATTGAGAGTTAAGAAACAGCAGAAGGAATGGATGTTATCAATGGAGAAATATTTATTGGACTTTGTTATGTCGAGGTAGTAATAGATACAATGCTATTGTATGCGATAACCTTAAGAATGTATGACTACTAATAGATTACTTTAGAGATAACTGAACTTACAAAAGATACTGTTGTACTAGTTTTAGAAGCATATTTGACGCCAATAGCGATGGGGATTGATCTCAAGTCATCTAAGCTTGTTGCTTTATCATTGGGGGATTAGGAATTGGTCTGTAGAGTTAAGTACACATCGAATGATAGATTAGAGTTGTCGTTGCTGTGATCTAAGTCGATGAAGGAGTCTATGGTGAATTTATAATATGGTATTTTGGTATTGATCTTGCTGGTGATTGTGCTGATTCCGGAGTAGGTAATCGTGCCTTGCTTGATTCCAGCAGAAGTCGAGAAGATCTGTTAGCTGCTGCACATTGTGGAAGCAGATGATGTAGCAGCCCACATTGAGATGAGGAAATCACTGTTTGTTGGTAATTCAAAGGCTTGAATGCTTAGCCATCTGAGGATTTTAGATACATTCATTGGATTTGAGGCATCAAGCAGGGAGTAGGTAATACTTTTAACAATCTTTTCTGGATTTGACAATTTAGTGATATTCCAGTGCATTGCGGTGATCATTTGCGATGCAGATGTCAGCCGAATTGTACCTATGAAACTTATTAAGCTACTCGCATCCACTAACGCTGATTATGTAAGTTATGTCATTGTCTCTGTCACAATCGAAATATCCTTAATTCCCTATTTCGTCTGCAGCTCAATATGACAAGTTGTATGAGGGATTTAAGTGCATACATTTAGCGTAGCATGCTGCACATAACCAGCTGGACAACGCTCCACACATTCACTCACCAACAAAAATAAAGAACTAGAACATTAAGTGCATCCATGTGTGCATTGCTAGCATACATCCAGGGAAACACCGGAATTCACACCAGATGATAGCTATTTGGGTAAATACCCAGAAGGACATTCTTTCATGCATTTTTTGGTTGATTATTCATCAACAAACCAGAAGCCGATTTCGCACATCTCGCATTGATTCAAGTTGCTACATCGCAAGCATCCATCATCGCAAGGTAAACAGTGCTGCAGAAAGGAAATAAAGATTAAAAAAAAGAAGGGGAAATCTTGGACTATTTTAAAAGTTAATTATACTTGATTTTGATCGATGAAGTACGATCCTATGCACGAGGTAATTGGAGAACACACTCCATGCTTAACAATGTAGCCTTCAGCAATGCAAGATAAACAATTAAATGAATGGGGTCCATCACATGTTTTGCAGTTTCTATCACAATTCTAGCAAGAACCATTTATCTTCGATTCATAAAACCCATCTGGACAAGTTGCTGAGCAAGTACCATCGTTGTTCATGAATGCTCCTTCAACGCAGCTGCTGCAAGTAGTTGAATCTGAGCATTTCGCACAATACGATGGACAAGGAGTGCATTCTGGAGGCAATTAAAATCCAATATTGCAAGTTTAGCAATTCGAAGAAGATTATGCACAAGAGCTGCATTGCTATGAACAAATCTAGCAATTTTGTGAGATGGAGAAATCACCAAAGTAGCCGGAAGGACAGATTTTAGAGCATTTTGTCAAGGAAGTTGATGATGAAGAAGAAGAAGATGAGGAGGATGTCGATGATGATACAGTTATCGAAAAGTATCCATTGGAGCTATCACATTGTGTACAATTCGATGCGTCACTGCATTCCAAACATCCCGAGGAACATTCTAGGTATTACAAAAGTAATTTCAATCCAAACAACTCATGAATCAATATGATTTCTAGTTCCCCCAATGTGATTCTTTTTTACATTTGCACGAGTGATGATAGAGATAGAAGCCTCTGGAGCATGAGTTGCATTGATTGTTGTTAGGGCTAAAACATGTCTTGCAGCTAGAGTTGCAGGCTAGTGGCAAATCAAAGAAAATTAAATGATAAAGAAAAATGTCTTTCTGTTTGTTTTTCCTTCATTGGTTTATTCTTTACGCTTGCAGGAGTTGCTGAGGTCATCTCCATAGTATCCTGAAGGACAGTTTTTGCTTGCAACACACTACGAATCAAGTGTCAAGTAATAGCCTGTTTTACAGGCAGAACACGAGGTACTGCTCCCATCTGTGCATATCGTACAACTCGAAAAACAAGCTGTTTTCAAAGGATAAGTAAGTTAGAACTCCAAAACAAGGAAATGCTGATTTGATCTGTGTTACATTGGCAAGTCATGTCTGCAGCCTGCGGGTAGAAACCTAAATCACAGGTTAACTAGCAGGTAAAATTCACTTGGTTGTAGAAATACAATGAATTAGCCGTGCAAGTAAGACAATGCTAAGTCGTGCGACTGCAGCTTGCGCATCCTTAACTGCAAGGCTGACAGACACCTGCTTGTAAATCAGGAATCATATTTAACGCAGTGCAGTCAGAATAACTGAGGCAAAGACTATTCAATGCAAACATCCCTAACTTGCAAGCTGTGCAACTAGTACTGGCGGTATCACAAGTCAAGCACTGTGATGCACAAGGATCACAACTCGCGGAAGAGCTGCTACTGTTGCTGGTAATAGTGGCGTTATTCAGAAAGAAACCATCCCCGCAAGAGGAATCGATGTCAATGCAGCGATGGCCTTTAAGTTTCTTGCCCTTTTACTACGTTGTGGTGACTCCATTGCAGCTTGTGCATTAGGTAGACGACACAGAACATGTCAAGCAGGAATTGTCGCAAGCTAGCAAAAAGAGGAAATCAAAGTTTTTGTCAAGGGAAATTTTCAAAAAAAAGAGATATTTATGTTTTTTACGTTTGCATGTGAGAGTGTTTCGATCTCCGAAGAATCCATCACCACAATCAGTGTTGTCCACGCAAGTATATGTGATAGATGAGGAACTACTACTGGTAGTTGTTGTGGTGTTAGGTTTGAGATATTTCCCCGATTTGCAGGCAGTACAGGCTGTTAAGGAGATCTCGCAAGTCAAACATTCCGAGGAGCAAGGCATGCATATGCTATTCATTTCAAGGAATCCATCTAAGCAATTCGCTGCACAATACCCAGTTGAAGGGGTAGAAGAAGTAACTGACGCTGTAGTACTCGAAGAGGAGCTAGCCTATAGGTAAAACTACACGCCTTAGTAAACAGTGCATGCCGTACAATCCGTGAGACTTGAGGAATTGCATGTAGCACAGAATGAATGGCATTCACTACAGATATACCCACTATTGACATCATTGAAGTATCCAATTATGTGATTATTATCGAATCCATCTGGATGCTGGACACTTGTGCAATCGCTGACACAGCTAACAACATTTGAGCCCGTTTTGAGCGGTCCTCGGAAATAATTCTTCCCGCAACTCAAACATCCTGAAGAATTCTAGCATGTACCACATTCCACAGGGCAACCTACAAAAAGAGTAATAAGAAAATGAATTTACATTAGGTTTTTATGTTAATTTGTGTATTTTTGTTTACTGATGCACTCTGTTGTGGATGTAGTTGATGCGAAGAATCCATCGGAGCAATTGACAACACATGAGAAGAATGAAGCTGCGGAGGTTGTCTGCTGTTTTCTTTTATTATTCTTGCATGAGGTTGTACACTGATCTGCAGTTGGCCCGACACATTCAGTGCAAAAATCATGGCATCGTACGCAGGAGGAAGTAGTGGAATCAGCGAAATAACCTGAAGAGCAGGATAGAACACAAGAAGAATTCACGAGATTCAAAAACTGACCGTCAGGGCATGAGGAACATTATGATCCAGTTGGAGAAGCTACTGTAGATGACAGGGAAAAGCAAGTCTTGCAAGCACTTGAACAAGCTTTTGGAGAACAAATAAGCAAATAAATATCATACTGTATGTTGGTATTGTTTTTATCATATTTACAATGGCAAGTTGTGTATGTCGCTGAAGACACTGGAAAAGTAGAGAAGTAATACCCTGCCTTGCAAGTGCTCAAAATGATACTAGTCGATTCTGAATCATGCTTGAATGTATGCAAGTTATCTGCAGCAGTGCAGTCTGCATATGTAGCTCCACTGCAGGAAGTACAGCCGCTTGGGCATGCTAGAGAGAGAGAAAAACCAAGAAAGATAAATATGAGAAAGCGATAATCTTGAATCAAATGCTAACAAATCATGGGAAATGGACGATTTCTTTACCTAGACAAAGTTGAGAGGCTTGGTTGGCGTAGTACCCAACGCTCGATCCAAGAACAGCTGGTTATTGAGAAAATCCAAACAAAAATAATTAATGAAACTGTAAAACAAATCGATAAAACAGTGAATAATAACCACCATCCTTTTATCTTCCTTTTCCCTTACTGGATATTAGCTGCGTGCTTGCAGCATTCACTTAGTAATTCACACAGTCACTCGAGCAAAGGGTGACATTCCTTCCTTGAGTATCCACTGCATCTAACTGCAAGTAGCTGGAATCACATTGGGTACATGTTGTCGATTATTCACTGCAAGTCAAGCACAACCCCACAGAGCACTGCTCGCATTCCCCAGTGGCTTGTTTTCCATAGTATCCATCACGGCATGTTACTACACAGGTTGAAATGTTAGTTTGAATGTCTAATTAGGTAAAAACCTGAACTTGTAAGCCATCGTTTGTTACAGAGCGATCAGCACATAAAATGCATACGCTGCTGTTACTCGTGAGGCTTGCTTGACATTCTATGCAATTCGCATCACAAGCTGCAAAAGAATGAGGAAATTAGAGAGAGAGAAAGGGGGAAATTCAAAAGTTAAATTTATTATTGTTTACGGAGACATTGCTTGATTGGTGAATTCGATGGATAGAAGCCCATGCTGCATTGTGCTGTGCAAGTCAGAGTTGGGCTTAGGTACAGAGTTGAGCATACTGTGCAACCAGCAGTACCACATTGAATGCAATCACTGTCAAAATCACTGCACCTGACACAGATGTTGCTTTTCAAAGAAAAGCCATCATTGCAAGTGGTGCAAATCGATCCAGAGGAGCAAGTTGAGCATCCTGTCGGGCATTCTAGTTGAAAAAGATAAATAATTCAAACAAAAATGTTAGTTTTGCTCATATTATTTACGGTATTTTTATTAAATTATCCCCAATCTTACGCACACAAGTAGTAGAGTTAGTTGGAAGGTAGTAGCCATCCATGCAGACAATGCAATTAGTTGGGAGGGAAATACATTTCAAGCAATTTGTTTGGCATGCTATCTTATCTAATAAACTCGCTTAGCAGATCGGTTAGAGAGGGGATGTTGGTTTCAAAGCGATGGAAGTTTCTCCGCAGCTTGTAGTGCAGGATTGCTAGTCTAAAGACACTGAATAATTATTCGTTAAGCATTGCAAACACAACGAGGAATACAATGGGGATTGAGGAGATAAATCTAGAAGGGAGATCGCACAGGCATTCGATGAAGTTGAAGAATTATTTATAGAGAAAAATGGAAAATTAACGACTTTTAGATTAGACACCACAAGTTAAGCGACTGAGTTACCAATTAGCAAAGCTTAGAAATACCCAGGATTTGTAGAGCTACTTGGTAAACTGAATGAATCAGCTAATTTGTTCCATATGAATTCGCTTTGTTGTAACGGCTGCTACTACTGCTGTTAAGTGAACTACCATGACACAAGTAACGGGGAGCTCCCTGGAGGTTTAAGGAGGAATAATCGCAGAATATACCAAGTGTCAGGAGATAGTGATGAGGAAATAATTAATTGATTCCCTCTGTAGGATATGCAGAGCTATTCTCGCATTAGTACTTCGACTATGATTCTGTTAGTTCTTGAAAATTAACTTGTAGATTATGGAATGATTTGGAAGATCGTGGATATTAATGGCCATTGTTGTAAGCAAAGGAAGTTGATCTCGATCATGGTTGGGGTTGATAATGAAAACAAAGTGGAATTGAACAGGACTGATATGGGTTCTTGGACTTGCAAACCTGTCATGGCATCAGTCTAAGATTTGGGAGGAAAAAAAGAGAAAATTAGAGGTAAGATAGAAAAAAGTTTCTTCAAAAAGTTAAGAGAAAATAGGTTTCTTTCTTATTGTTTGGAACACAATTCTTACTGATAATGCATCTTTGAAGACAACTTGTAGCTCCCCCAGCAGTGAGAGTTTTCTGATTATTTCTTTGGTCACCAAAAATGATCCAAAATACCCTCGTGGTGTGGATATTTCGCCAATCCAATTCGCAGCTTCAGGACGAAGGACACCTCCTATGAACACACTGAAATCTGATCCTAATTAAATCGAAGGAATCGCTCCAAGATCACTCACAATCTCTATCGCTTCTAGCCCATCCTCTGGAGAATATATGTAGCAGCTCATCCGACCGGATTTCAAGTCAACACCATGGTAGATAAAGAACCAGGAGTTATCAGAGACAATAATAGGTGTTGTTGAACTAGCTTCGAAATCGCAAGTTCGAAGAACATTTCCAACTTGCCAAGATTAGAAAATAGGCTAGTTTTCTTTCATGCTGAAGAGCAATCGTACACTGTTAGGATCAGTTAAATCCACTGTACCAGAACTATCAGAAAGGGAAAAAAACAATAAAAATATTTTAAAAGGAGTCTTCAAAGTTTCTTAGGGGGAAAACTAATCCTCGTTGTGCTTACGATTTGGAGGAAGCGAGAAACAGGGGGATCTTGTTGGTTTGAAAAGGTGGAGTCAATTTTGCTTTTGCCCAAGCAGAGAATCCAAACGAAGAGACATTTGGGTTAAATCGAGAGATGCTGTAGATATCTTTCTGCTGAGGGACATTTGGATTATTGAACGAACTTATTAAAAATCGGTTAGAGGATAATTCTGAGAATGAATTAGCTAGAAGACCAGGTAGGTCGTCATTTACATCGCCTAAAGGGAGATAAGAATATTCCAAAAGTGAATAGAGAGAAGATGAGCCATTTGTTAATTTTACAGCTGATGAAGCAGATGAGATAAAGAATAACAAAGATGATGAGCTTTCCATTGTGCTTCATGGATCCTACCATCTTTTTCGTTTTGTGGTTTTGCGAGAATTACTTAACAATGTGTTGCTATGATACTTCAGCAAAGGAGAACTAAAAGAAGTTAAAATTTCCACTTTTGTTGTTATTTTTTCTTGGAAATAATTGATTTTAATCTGTGTTCTTCTTGGCTCAAAAGAACCAAACTTAGATTGTTTCCCTTCTGTTGACTCCCATACTTCTACCTAAATTAAATTTGAGAATAACAAAGAGAACCTAAATAATTAATAATGATGAAAACTAATCAAGAAAGAAGGAGAAAAAGATGTAGATAATAGTTTGTTTGTTTTTTAGAAAGAAATATGGATAAAATGATTTAAACAGGAAACATTTTAATGAACATGTGATAATTTGATATTTATTTACGAATTATCACGAAAAGCTAGCTAGGAATGATAGTTCCGAAGCTAAAATAAACCTTTTTGGTTAATTGAGAAAATTGAAAGTAATAATTTATGAT
>Ga0302285_10001181_pt1 | contig 14358 bp, 8 predicted proteins | sample III_Fen_E2_2_FD_200455 | JGI IMG/M metagenome (GOLD analysis project Ga0302285, IMG submission 200455) | Peat permafrost microbial communities from Stordalen Mire near Abisko, Sweden - III_Fen_E2_2 | ecosystem: Environmental > Terrestrial > Soil > Wetlands > Permafrost | place: Sweden: Abisko... | reverse complement strand
GACATTCCTAATATTTGTGATGCCTGTAATGGGTTTCAAACAGAATGAGTTTGCAGTTTATTTGTGTACATAATTTATTTCATTTTTACTTAATTATTGATAATTTATTAGTTGATTTTCAGAACATTTTTTGTTTTTGTTTTGAGATTAGAAAAGAAGTAATTTCAAATTGGAGATAATCTCCTGATTAATCTGTGGGTATTTTTGATCAATCATCAAACTGATCATAATGTTGGACTACTAATATCATTAGAAATCTGCTCTCTGATCATATATTTTCATAAATCATTATTTAATTTGAGAATTAACAAAACAAAAAAACTTACAACTTAAGTACTCCTAACAAAATGGATCCTTTAGCAGTTCAGCCACAAGCAACCAAAGAGCACTGCAAATATTGCTTTGATGTTATAAAAGCAGCACTGAATAAGGCACCTACCCCTCCTTTTCCTGAATCTATTAAGAAAATTAAAACTCCTCTTTTCGTAACTTGGCACATTGATGGAGATGATTTGAGAGGATGTATTGGCACATTTTCACATGAAAAAATAGAAAAAATACTGCCTCAATATGCAATGATTAGTGCATTCGAGGATTCACGTTTTGAACCTATCAGCTCGAAGGAACTTCCTAGACTCAATGTAGCAGTGAGTCTGCTTGTAAACTTTTAGGAAAACAAATCAGCTCTTGATTGGACCATCGGGAAGCACGGAATAATAATCGATTTTACTCATAATGGCTTCTCCGGTAATGGCACATTTTTACCAGAAGTTGCCGCAGAAGAGTCGTGGGACCAACGCACAACTCTCTAATATCTGATTAGAAAAGCTGGTTACAAAGGAAAAGACTTTGAATAGGTAATTCAAAAAATCAACCTAACAACATATGAATCTTCGAAATGTTCTCTGGATTATGCAGAATATCTCAAAATGTGAATGTTACATATTAGACAGAGCACTTTTAAGTTATGAAATTATTCAATACAAATATTTGAAAGGATGTTTCATGAAATGCTTCTCTTTAATTTGTTAATAAATGTCCAAAGTAAAAATAATCATTAAGAGGGTAACAACTTTCTGTGTTTTGTTTAATGTTTGAGAGATGAATACAATAAGTTAGACATATGTAATAATCAATTTCAATATTTTGAACAACAAACAGTTTATTTGTTGATATTGAGTTTATCAACCTGTAAACACAAGACGAATAGGTGGAACCCCTTTAACGAACTCAGTTTCTGATGGAGATACAGTAAATGACACTCCGATGTCGATGAAATTGTCTTCTTCCATCTTGTTATGCAAAAAAACAACCAAATTAATAACAATAAATTGATTTTGAACTCCTCCTTACTTGGAACTCAAGCATCTTCGAAAGCTTTGATGATAGCAGTTCTTTTCTTTCTGTATCCTTGTTTGGCAGTAGCATTAGTTGTTCGATGTAAATTGGTTTAGTTCCTTATGTTAGATCATGGGGAATCAGTGAATAAGTCTTTGCTAAATAACTGAATAATTTCTCGATTGTATCATTCTCTTTCGATATTTTGACTTCCCATCTATCCCAAGCAGTCGCTTTAATAGACCCATTTAGCTTAAAGCAAGGAGCGGCTAAGGGTTCGGATTGGATGAAACTCGGCAAGCTTAGATTGAGGAAAGCATTTTTGTATGATTCTAATTTGAGCTGCTTCAATACTTTAACTGCTTCGATGGCTTACAAACCTGCTACAATTGCAGTTGTGGTTACAAGTGCTGGAATGATTCTGCCTGCTTTGAGCTTAACTTCTATCCATTCCATCGTTCCAAGATTATAGTTCAGTGATCTGCAATTTGTCATAGCATGAATGAAATCCACATGAAAGTTATCATCCACGTCTTTCTCAAACTCTTAAGGATTCACAGAGCAATGTGAAAAATCAAAATTAATTTTGTTGTATGCTTCTTCATCGATATTCTAGGTAGCGTCCTGATCTTATGTTTCTATCTCCATTTGATCCTTTTTATTCTTTTTAATACTGTCTTTTTCTAACTTTGCAAGTTTTTTCTTATTTTCTTTGAATTCAGGAACTTTAACTTATTTTATGTAAGCAATCAACTATTATCTATTGAGGGGGGATTTAACATCAGGACAACCAATACCGAACACTGCTGCTCTAAGGGCTGCTGCGGAAATAACGAAACTTAAGTGGAAAGGATTTTCGACGTTTAGTTCTTGAGCAACAGGAGGTCTTTTAGGTAAGGTCCAGAACAAAGTACCTTCTTTAGTCTTGTGGTTAGTTGGATATATCTTCAAAAGAGATATGATGTCGTTTCGGAATAACTTATAGAATTTATGAACTGCGTATTTTATGCAATCTTAGAAATTATTTGGTCTGCTCTTAAAGAGATTTATGCCTTCTTTTTTAGTCTTAAACTCCAAAGAAGATACATCGTTAACAGACATTATTCTCTAGAGGCTTTGAGGCTTTTAGCAGAACATTCTACCGAATTTATCTCTTGCCCATTCGACACAGTGTAAAGCTTATTCAGGGAACATTTTAAGAGTACAAACAGGAATGTCTCCTCCTTCATCGTTCGGATCAGATTGATTTCCGTAAGTTTCAGTTAAAAATGGTAAAATCACCTTGAAAAATGAGTAAACAGTGGTTAAAAATTTAATAATTTTCAAGAAATAATAGCAATTACTTGAATGTGCCCTTTAGGTCCAAGAGTGCCTGAATCCAAAAGAGGAGTCCTAGTCTTAACGCACCTTTTATCAATATACTAACGTGCTTGCACATTATCGAGTGCATTTAAAATGATAGACTGCTGTTGATAAAAAGAATCGTTGAAGATATGTTCGGTCTATTCTTGAACTTTATCGAGTAGAGAACAGACATGGCCTTCAAGATCCTTGTTCATTTGGATTGCAGCTGCTGCAGCAGTACTGTTTTTTTAACAAAAATAAATCAAAAAAAGTACATTATTAGAGTGAAAATTACCTTGATTTTGGTTTCCTGATATGTTTTTCTCTAAACAAGAACTGTCTATTTAGATTAGAATTCTCAATAAGATCCGGATCAGTAATAGTGATCAATCCTTAACTACCTAAACCTAGCATTGATAGATTCTTTATCAATTCACAGCCTATCGCTCCTGCTCCTACCATGAATGTTTTAGCCGAGGCTATTTTTTGAAAGAGTTCTTCTCCAAAGATAATTTTAACTGGATCATACTTTTGCTTTTTACACATCTGTCCATTCTTTGCTGCTATGTTCTCAAGATGAGGGTCAATATTGAGTGTTTAGTTCTGCCCAATGCTTATGAAACCTTGAATATTGCAATCTGATAGTAATTCCTCATTGCTAAAGAGAAACACTTGATTGATTGGCATCCATTTATTCGTGATACATTTTAAAACTTCTTGCGATGCAAATCCACCTAAGATAGCTGCCTATCCAGGAATATAACCTTAGCATGATAATGCAAAGGAAACGAGAGTCTTTTAAATTATTTTCAAACAGGCTTTGTCTGCTGGTGATTAGGAGAAAGACAACTATTGGAGTCTAGCAGAATTTCTAAAAGCCATTTAATAAAATGCTTATGCATCCAAGACATTCCAAGGAATAGGAACTCTGTTTAATGAAATTTTAAACTCTGTTAAGGTGTTTAATGCAATGTGATAGCCCTCCCTTTTAGAGAATTCATCGTCTAGGAATAACAATCCCAAATTTGCTTCGAATCGAGGTTCTCGCAAATTCTATTCTAAAGAAGAGAACTACACTGTGGCTGGCTGTTTCAATTACTTAGCAATTCCATTTCGAGAATATGTAGCAAATTATCTTGTGTCACCAATAGAGAAGGAGTTCTTGTTAAGATTATAAAAAGAATTGAAGGGGATAGATCACTTTATTGAAAATTAAATTTAAATTGGTTACTTTTTCAATAGTTTTGATAACGAATTATTTGAAATTGAAGCTAGTCTTGTTTAACTTATTGGTCTCTTCAATTTCTTGGAGTATTATAATGTCTCCGTCTGTTAGGGAGTGTTTCTCTCCATCCTTTAGAGTCACTACTCCTTCGATCTCGTTTGAGATTGATTAAATCAACATTTCTTGCTCTTTTTCGCTGTGTTAAAATATTAATATTTGAATATCCATTTCCTAGATTAGTTTATGATATTTATTTCTTTACCCATTCTTGTCAAGCACTGTGAAGGATGCCTCTCCAAAATCAGAAAAGAGGCGAGAGACAACAGAGTAATTTTCAGCCATAACAAATCCAATGTTCTTGGTTCTACACATACCATTGATTTGTAAAGATAAATCCAGATTCTGATTGCTGCAAACTATCACGGAGTAATTTAAATAATAAAAAGGAGAATCCTTTGAGAAAATCTCAGTAAGCTTTCCACTTGCATCACAAGTGATGTACTCATTTAGAGCTTATATTTTTTATCTGCTGATGATGGCTTTGTTTTTTCCAATGTCACTTTCAGTTAAAAAGAATTATCCTAGCAATGATTCGATACTTGCGTTGCTTTCATCGATCAAACTTAATCTTTTAACGCCACAAAGAGCTAAGTTCTTAGCGATTTCTACTCCTGCTGCATCTAGACCAATAATTAGCACACTTGCGTTGGCTTATTTCTTGACTGCGTCGATTCCTAATGCTCCAATGTATCTTGACCATCTGTTTGTCACAGCTTTGCTCTCGAGATTCATCTCTTTCTTTCGATCTTATCGTTGCTAAGATAAAAACAATATTCAACGAGAAATCATACAATTATTTTATTTTAGCTTACTTCTTCGTAAGTTAAATCAACTTCACCAAGATTAGCAATCATACTTTCCTTTTGAATTGATTAGGCTTTCGCGACTTTTCTTTTAGAACCAAAGAGAGATGAAGGAGTGTCATTATGGATGACAATATCCTTTTTTGTTTTGGCACCAGTGTTGAGGAAAGTGGGCAATTATAAATTCAATTTTGATAGGACGATTTCCAGTTTCTTTATTTCCTTCTAGAGAACTTGCTTGTAATTACTTGATAACTCAGAACAAAAGGAGCTGTTGTGAGATTATACCAGACCAGTGTAATCAGCTGGAAGATCTGCGTCTTTTATCCAACTATTACACTCTTTTAATATGAGATCTTTTTTTAAGAAGAAACTGATCAAAATCACTTCTTTGAACTCAGGAGGAGGAGTAGTAATGTTGTCGATCATGGCATGTCGAATATTTCCAATTTTAACAATATTTTGGTAAGCTCGATTAGCCCGTTCACCTTCTGGAGTACCAGCTTGATTTTCATATGAAGGCTCATTGAAATAAACGTACTCGCTCATGACAATTGCTTGGATTGAGATGAGCACTTATAACGTTCTTTTTATAAAAAACAATCAGTCAATTTGGTCTTTTTAAGTTTTAAATTTTACGTTGATATGTTTGGATTCCAATTTTCATTTGAACTTCCTCTCCAAGTACCTAGGAGACTAAGGCATACTTTTCCTGTATTGTAGAGATTCGGATTGAACCTGATTCTTCCTTATCCTATTAAATAATATCATAAATAAACTCAATTGCAGCAAGAATTAACTCACCAGTGGTTGCAAGGAGAACCTTTGGAGGTTCGTTTGGATAAGTATCGGGGTAAAACATATCATAGACAAAAGCTCCGTGCGCGTATGGAGTGCCTTCTGCTCCGAAAATAAGACTTTTCATAACATCCATTCTAGACTCATCGTATCTTACAAAGATAGCACTCTAAACTGTGATTGGAAGAGCATGGGCGAGATCAGCTGCTTCTTTCATGATTCTTTGCATTTTTAGAGAGTTGTTCGGAGGAGTGAATGAGGTTTTGAATTAGTGCTATTGTGAAACATATGGAGATCCCATAAAGCACATGGGAGTCAGAATAGAAGGATAGAACTACTCTACTTTAATCCCGTTTGAGGTCATCATTAAATCTTGGTTTATTTTCCCTGAGGTATCCTCAGAAATTGAAATAGTAATATATTCCTCAGTTTTCAGCTTTGTTTCTATTTCGGTGTAGATATCTCGAATGAATTTAGCAGCTTTCTCCTTTTTGCGAGCAGCTTTAGCTTCTCTTTCACTGACTTTTTATGACACCGTGCTAAAAAAGAATTCCGTTTAGATAAACAGTTGATTTAGCAATGAGAAAATGCATGATAAATTAGTCCTGCTCTTGTCTTAGGGAGATTACTATCCAGGAATATTCATTGTTCTATTATCTGAAACTAAACTTGAAGCATATGATTCATTAGGATTTCCTTCTTTCTTTTCAACTGGCCAGACAAATAAATCGAGCAATTCATCTATCTAGCTTAAATTCCTAAGTAATTTCATGAGAGGTCTAAAGACTGTGATTCGCCCTGAGAAATCATAGAAACAGTTATTCTTGAAGAGCGTAATGAGGAATAGATGAACTTAAGACTGCTTTATTTTGCTGTAGATGTCTTCATTCATTTGAAACTTCTAATCGAACTTAAAGAAGTATTTCAAGCAGCCAACAAGTTCGTGCTAAATCGTATGAATGAAGCTCCCCTCAAGGTACTAACGTATTGTGTCAGAATCGTTAAAAATAAGATCCTTTTCATTTTTTCGATTATTTAGATTCACAACTACTTAACTTGCAACTGCTGCTGCTGCTGCTGGGTTTTCATATCCATTGGAATAGTTTGTCATCCAAGTAGTATCATTGCTACCGCTCCCGTAGCCTACACCTTTCTTCTAGAGATAAGCTACATTTGTAGAGCCACTGAAGACACTACTTGAAGATGAACTTACATTAGTTTATTTCTTGTCGGCATTCTCTGAGTTTTGCTGAGATTTAGAATCTGAAGGATTATTTCTGGAGAATTTACCTTCGTAAATCTCAAATTAGTTAATAATGTCACTCAGAATGTTCCTTTTTAAGCATTCGTTACGCAAATCTTGGCTCTACATTCAAAAAAGTAAGTAAAAATATTCAATAAAGAACATCTCTAAATAAAATATTACCTAATCGTTTTTGAGCATAGCCTTTAGAGCCTTAAATTGAATTAGCACTGCATTATGAAAGCTCTTAATTCCAGCAACGTTGTTCTGCTAGTGAGGATTAAAGAGAAGATTCAAGGTGGTTTTAAAGAATGAAGGTTCTTATGAGATGAAATGGTAATAATTAGGTAGATTCATGAATTTCTCTATTTAAAATAGATAAATTATCAGATTCTGAGCATATTTGTTTTGTGCTTCTTGCTGCATAACTTGGATAATCTTAGTAAATCCTTAAAAGCAATTCTAGATGGTATCGATAATAATGTTCGTTTAGCTTGCCTCCGTCTTATAAAGCTTCTCGATTTCCTCCTCAAACGGTAGCTTGCGCAATTGAATTTCCTTTCAAGAAAAAAATGGTAAATAAAATATGCAAATACTGAAACGTTTTTACAGTAGGGACAATCAGATCTAGTATTTTATTTGAGCCTTCATCATAGAGATACTCTAACTATTAGAGCACTGAATTCATCGCAATATTCTCATCAATTTTACTTGCGAAATTCATTTTCAGAGTCTACAAAATAACAAGAATCTTAAAATATATTTTCTTGTAATATGCATTTCATACCTTGTTTGCTTTGTCTTTAAGGACAAAGTCTTTGAGGATATCCTAGAGAGTGACATAATGAGGAGCCATGGATATTGTTTCAAGACGGAAGTACTTGAGGTAAGAAAGGTAGATGGATTGCAAGTCTTCTTTTTGCTAGAACATTTAGAGCTAAGTGTCTAGTTTAGCACTTGTGCTGTTTTCTTCAAACACCCAAATCTCAGCGCTTTCAAGAAATACTTATTCTGGATTTATCTTATTTTGTACAGTCGCATCTTCAGTTTGAGAAAGGTGAAATGGAACGTCGAATGAACAAAGATCCATATTACCAAAGTTTAAGTAAATAGCTATAGCATCGTCGAAAATGAAACTGATCCCTTAGTACTCCACTTTGACAAAATCTTTCATGTCATTAGGATAATCGGATTCAGTAAGAGAGAGAGTTGCATTCGTAAGGGACTTTTATTTGTTTAATTTTGAGAGTCTTTTCCGTTTATTTGATTTTAAGTTAAACATCAAATCTTGATTCATAAAGAAGAAGAAACTGGAGCTGTTAGAAGAAGCCCTCAAGTATGTCTGACCGCCATATGACACGTCCTGCAATCAAAGATAGGAAAAGTTTCAACATTTATGAAATAACTGAGAAAAAGATAATCAAAAAGTTGAGTACTTGCTTAAAGGACTCCAGTTTGTTTTTCGCGAAGACTCCAAACTTTACAAGTTCTCCGTTGTAAGCGCAGTTAAAGATAAATAGAGAATTCTTTTAGTTTAAAAGAAGTGGCTGTACTTTTTATGCAGAAAAACCATTCTAATTTCTCTCTAGTTGTACTATTTTCCTCCACAAGCCTTCCTTTTTTGAGTCCTTGTCTGTGTCGGAGAAGATTTTATGGAAATATTCTCTTTGCCGCTCATTGAATAAGTCTGAAGATACTCTGTTGTCAGTGAGAAACTTATTAGCGTTAGTCCCTTTTGATTGAATAGTTTTCAGGTATCCGTTGAAGGAAGCTAAGGATTCTATGCTCTATGGTTTGTGGAGGCAAAAAGGGATTAATTTGGCAGCCGATGTAGTGAGAATTGGGACAATGACAGAGTAAACGAAACTAAATTTGTTTTAGCCTACTAGATAAAGGAAGTCATTGAGAAGAGTCTAAACGAACCGTTTATCGCAGTTACCTTGTCCTCCCAGCAGTACCCTAATTAGAATAACGATGCTTTAAACTAGTTTTGGATCTTTTGTCCATTGCTTTTAGCTATTTCCTAGGAAAGAAGGATCAGAAAATTTCACTGTCTCATAGAGCTACCGTTAAAGATGCTCTTATTACAGTAAGAATTCTCTTATTTTGGATTCATGGGATGCAACAAATATGAGGAATTGAATCATCTTAAGCACTAAAAGGGAGTCTTTGACAGTAAGAATTGTCGATGAGCACGAGTTCAAGTAGCTGTCAAGTTACGAAGATATTTAGGAAATACTGTAAGTGAGTTGCTTGCTCATTTTATTAGAATCAGCGAAGTAAGCTAAGATGAGAGTGTCAAATACAAGATAAGTTGGATCTTAACCCATGGTTTCAAATAAGACATTCAACGTAGAATTAAAAGTATTGTTGTCTTCTTAAACGAATGGCTCAGGAGGATTCAGACAAAAGATAAAAAATGTCTTGATGCTGTCTCTGAAATTGAAGGTTACTTTCTCAGCATAATCTTCAGCATGCAGAATGAAATCCAAGAGATAATTCTAAACAAATGAGCGAGTTATAGAAACTTGAATTAGAGATTTATTCTCAATAAACCCATCCAAGGAGGAATATTTCATCATATATACTAGACGCTATTGAAACTTAATCATTTCGTCGATATTCTCTTAGGAATTAATTTCAAAATTCCATCCATTTCGCTCAGTTTTCATCGAAGAGATTAATATCACGATGTAGTTAATTAATTTTCCAAGACGCAAAAAGGATAAATTCAATTCCTCTTAGTTGAGAAGAAGTTCTTCGATTTGCGATAAGAGAATGCCAATTGGTCCGCGGTGTTCAGATATCAGGAAATCTACAATATCACCGGTTTATGAGGCTACGATGATGTCTTTTTTGATTTTAATGTTGCCTTGAAAAGAAACATCAAACAAAACTAAATTCAAACTTGGCTTAGACTATCAACCTTTGAGTAATTTTTGTTGAACCGCAAATGGAAATTGCCATCTAAAAGATAATCTCTCATACTTTCTGGTTTGGTAGATTCTTCTAAATGATGCTGCTACTCTTCTTCGATGTTATCCTATTCTTAGTCGTGTTCTGATAGATCGATAAGTTCCTCTTCATAGTAATCCTCTGGATTACCCTCGCTGTATTAGTATTCTTCTTCCATCTTCAAGTTAATGTGTCTCAATATTAAGTGCAATAATTTACTCAAAATATTAATAATTATCCTTTTTGCATATTTTCGATGAAAGAACTAGGGGTTTAATCACTTCCTGTTTCTGATGAGACATATAATTGAAACATTCTTCATTCCCCAGCGCATAATTTGGTGGTATTCAAAGTAAATCAATTTAATGACTTTTATTTATTGGGTTTTTTGCTTTCTAAATAAATTTTTTAGAAAAAATGAATTTCCTTTGATAATTGAATGAGCCCTAAAGTTATCCAAAAAGCAAACAGAGAACTAACCATTAAATCCAAAATTTAGCTAAAAGTTACAAACAGATAAATTATCACAGAAATCTTTCTATTAGTCTTTCATGTTAAATGATTCTTTTGAATCCTTCAGGCTTGAGGAGCCTAATTCTTCTTGATAGCTTCTTGGACGACTTCATATGAAACGGGTCCGATGAATCTTGTGGTAGAGCTGGTAAGACCTTAAGAAAGGTATTGAACCTACTATTAAGGAACTTGCACGTACTAGACAGCCTATTGCTAAACAGGAACGCTCTGAACATATTGGACAGCTTGTTGTTGAACAGCTGGAACAGTCTGAACATATTGGACAGTTTGTTGTTGAACAGCGGGAACAGATTGAACTACGCGGACTTAAGAAGCCTAAAGGACTGGCTACTAGACTTAGACAGTCTATTGAACTTGCTAAACAGGTTGGTGGACGATCTATTTTTGAACAGCTTGGTATTCAACTCTCTCCTAGAGTCTCTCTTGAGGGATGTACTCAATGTATTTGTCTTGATAGACCTAAGGAATGTATTCAGTTTGATATTCGATGGCGTAGTAGTCGGTGATCTTCTTTTCTTTAGGAACGTATTCAACGCGTTGGACGGCCTCGTATTCAATAATTGATTTTTCATAAGGAACGTATTCAATGCGAGATTCACCCTTAACAACCTCTCGGGTGGATGTCACAGCCTAAGACTGAACAAGACCTCCTTGGGGTTGAACATATTGCACTTGCTAGACATATTGAACAGGCTGAGCAACAACCTAAGATTAGATCAGAGGCTATTGGACATAGGATAAGCCACCAGTAAGACCAGTGCTTTAGACCCAAGTGGGTTATCCTCCAACGAGTTGTTACTTGACGTATTGTTACTGTTGGTCTTCTTGTTGTTGCTTGAGTTAGTCGATTTGATTTTGTTATTCAGCCATTGCGATATTGTTGCGTTTTCCTTCTTCTTCTCTTGTTTATTTTATTTTGTTTCGATTAATTATCTTTTTATCTCTCTGGGGAAACGCCTTTTTGAAATGCTTTTTTTTCTTTTTCTATAAATCACTTGTTTTTATGCGCAGTATCTCTAGCTGCTGTCTGATTTGAGAGGGGTAGGTAAATAAATTTTATTTCAGTTTTTTCTGAATCTTCTTTGCTTTCTGCAGTCACTACTTTATAAGTTATCTTTCGAAGATTCTTTTTTTCCCTTTATTATTGATTGATTCTCATTCTTCATCCACTTTTCCATTTTCAATAACAAAATTTGCAATGCATTACTAAGTCATAATCTGATGATTTTTTTTAAATCTTAAATTTCTATTCTAAGAAATGCCTTTTTTAGTAGTTAAATCAAATGAACCAACAGAAATAACGATGATTAATTTAATTTTTTGTCGCTTACCTATTTAGGAGGCTAAAAAATACATTTCTTTCCATGATTAAACTGTTTTTCTTAAAGAAAAACAGGTCAAAAATAAATAATAGCACTAAAAAAGCTAAGTAACAAAAAAAACGAATGCAAAGTACTCCTTGCTTGCGTCTAGCTTTCATGAAAGAAGAAAGCACGAATTATGAAAAATATTTCCCAATGTTCTCGATTGTTAGAAATAAAAGTGAGCTGTTCTCTCCACTAGTGAGAAATAAAACTAGCTTGTGACAAATTTAAGAACAAAAACTTTGTGATTGAAATAAAAATTATCGCGGATCACTCTTTCACTCTCTAAAGTGAGCTCCTTACCTTAATACGAACTAAAAGATAAGAAATTCGTTGGTTGATTACTTTGTTAATTATTAAAAATTATCAATGTTGAAAAATAAAGAGCAGGCAACAAGCCACTGGCACAAAAAACATTTTCTAACTCAAGAAATCTAATTCCCTTTGCATTTCTTAGAACAAATGCATGTTTTTATTGTTTAAGAATTTTCTTTTTGAAACTCATAGTTTTAGTTCGAATTTTGGTTTTGTTTGCTTGAGAGAGTAGGAAATCGGCAGAGGGTCTGTTTTTGCCCAATAAATTTTAATTGAATTTAAAAAAGAAAAAAGACATAGACAGGATTCGCTTTTTTTAAAAGAAAAATAAAGAAAATTGATTTTTTTCGAAGCAACACAGTGCAATAGGAATACATGATATGAGAGAAAATAACAAAAAAACAATGGAAATATTGTAGCTGAAAAAGTATTTAATTGTTTTCAGGCGAAAATTCTCTCGAGGAATCCCTTCTCTTCCTTCTTTTGAACTTATTGCTATTGTTTGGGGGTCACTGCGACATTGTTGTTAGCGACAACTTGTTGAGTAGTGAATGGCTGGGACAATTATGCGGATTGGACATAGGTAGGTCTGTAGACTGATCCAACAAGCTATTATTGGATAGGAGCTTGTTGAAGAACGGTCTAGTAAGAAGAAGTCTAGTAAGAAGAGGCTGGGACAACTTGAACTTAAGAGGTAGCAAGTTATGCAGTTTGAATTGGAACTGTTTGGTAAGCTGTCTAAACGGGAACAGTCTAGTATTGAGTCTAGTATTGAGTCTAGACGGGGGCTTGAGAGACGTAGACTTGAGATAATTGCTGTTGTTGAACTTCTTGGACTGGCTAGTGGACAACTTGTTTCTCGATGGCTTGGTACTCAACTCTTTCTTGGAGTCTCTCAGTGGGAATGTACTCAATGTACTTGTCCTAGTAGACTTGAGGGATGTATTCAGTCTAGTACTCGATTGCGTAGTAGTCAGTCACCTTCTTCTCACGAGGAACATACTCAACACGTTGGACGGCTTCATACTCAATAATGGTCTTCTCATAGGGAACGTACTCAATGCGAGATTCTCCCTTGACGACTTCTCTGGTAGATTGAACTTAGACGGTACCAACGTGAACAGTGGACTGTCCCAAAGCGACTGCACCAACACCGGCAGGCTAGGCAATAACCTAAGATTGAACTAGCTGGGTAGGTTATTGCTGAATGTACTGGACTTGAGGGGATTGGATGTATTGGATAGGTTATTATTGAACATATTGCACTTAAGGAGCGTAAGCGTACTAAGTTGTGGCTGCCTATCCACCAATCTGTTGCTGATCGAGGAGAGAAGCTTATTAAGCTTGTTATTGTTGTTGCTGTTGTTCGGTCTACTGTTCAGCCATTTGTTTTTATCTTACTATTATTTAGATTTTGAGTTGTTTCTTTTTTTTTGATTTTTATATTTTTATTGCTCTTCACCTCTCGATTCGCTCCGCTTTTCCCATCTTCTCTTTGAAATAAATTTTTATTGCTACAAACCTACCTTTCCTCAGATACCTTCTTTCATTAAGAATAGATATTTCCAGCCCATCCTCCCAATAGCTTTGTTTTGGTTATTTTTTAACTCTTTCCCTTATTTTCGCTCTCTTTCTCCCGCCAAAGCTTGTTTCATTATTCCTATTGATTTCGCTAGATATTTGATTCTTTCCTTTAGTTAATTCTCTCCAAATCAAAAGATTTAAACTCAATAGTTATTTTTTTCAACATTTCCAGCCAGTATTTAGTAATAAAGTCTCATAAAAATCATACAAATAATAGATTTAGCTTTTATTCACAACGAAAATGAGATTTAAGTCTTCAATTAGAAATTTCACCTTTCTTTTTGAGGATACTTTTATTTAAAAATAACATAAAACTGATCCTTTATTGTTTTATTAATTTAATAATTTTTAAAACCCTAAATTCGTATCCATTTAAATTCTTCCCTTGCATTAATCTAACTCAATTGAGTAGTGTAGATAAGCAAATTATTTCATCTACTCCGCTTAAATTTCCAAAAAGATGCACAAATACACATTATTATTTAATAATTTCTTGCTTATCTTGCTTTATTTAACTCTTTACTTTATTAGCTCTTAAATAACTACTTTGATTCTTTGCTTCAAAATGTGGCAACTAGATAATTTGAGAGTTTTCTTGTTTGGGCTCAAAACCAGTTTACAAAGTGAAACAAGATAAAATTATCTGCCTTTGTGTTGTGAAACGCTGTGGAAATTCAATACAAATAAGAAATCCATAAGATCATGAAAACTAAAGGCTATTAAAATGTATTTGATGATCTTCCCATTGCTAATAATCTCAGGTGAAGGCAATCTTAATACGATAATTATTGAATT
>Ga0302285_10001180_pt1 | contig 14360 bp, 8 predicted proteins | sample III_Fen_E2_2_FD_200455 | JGI IMG/M metagenome (GOLD analysis project Ga0302285, IMG submission 200455) | Peat permafrost microbial communities from Stordalen Mire near Abisko, Sweden - III_Fen_E2_2 | ecosystem: Environmental > Terrestrial > Soil > Wetlands > Permafrost | place: Sweden: Abisko... | reverse complement strand
TTTACCTGTATGAATTTGAATTTGTCTGCAACTTCAAGAGAGAGCGACTTAAATTTACTGAAATTCAATCTCATCTCGCTTCACATCAAGGAATAATAATACCTGATTAAAATAATAGGGATATCTACGTGAACAATTTGAAGATCTTATAGGGAAGTGACTTTTACTTTGAGTACTCCTTAGCTGACCATTGCTTTTTATATTACGACCTTTCGGATATGAAGTGTCTCAAAGCAAAACAAGGGTATGCTTTATTTAATGGCCTCCTGATTCCAGAAGAAGATTGCTTAATCTAAATCTCTACAACAGGAGCAATGATTGTTTATAATAAATACACAAATGAATGCTTGCAAACCACTTTAGTGAATCCCTTGTGTAAAGAAATCAACGATGACTTTTTATCTTGCAAAGAGTGCATTTATCCAAATGCAAATCCTAATAATCAATGCAAATGCAATAATGGATACTATAACCCACCTGGATCATCAGCTTGCATGGGTATTGCTATTTCTTGGTTTCAGTTGCTTTTTAGTTGAATTCACTTTTTTTGTGCCTAAAACTCGTCACTAATTTATTTTGTTATTTTCATTTTTCAATTAAAAAAGCTTGTCACATTAAGTGCTCTACATGCTCAACATATGGCAGCTGCAGTACATGTAAATATTCTGGAACATCTCTTCCTGATTGTGATTGCACAAACACTGAGTAATATCAGGATCCTAAGACATTCGAATGCAAAAGTAAGATTCTCATGCTTTCAATTTCTAACTTTACCTGAATTAGATTGCTCAAACTAATGTGCTACATGCTAAGGTAGCCCTGATGACTGCACTTTGTGTTCTATGGATAGAATAGACCCTCCAACTTGCGGATGCAATCCAAGATATTTCAATTTAGCCCTCTCCAATACTCAAGTATGCACTCTTTACGACTGCTATGCAAAATGTGATTCTTGCGAATATTCCATTTCTAGCTGCATCACATGTGCTCCAGGCAGAGTTGACCCTCCTTATTGTAATTGCGATAGAGGGTATTATGAATCAGGCACCCATTGCCTTTCATGCCCTTCCCACTAATTCTACGACTCAGCTCAAAAAATGTGTGTTGAATGTGATATCCACTGCAAAGAATGCTGGTCAACAAGCAAAACTTGCACTGATTGCAACAGTGATCTTTTTCTTGTAGACTCAACTTGTCTTTGCTCTGATCTCAGTAGTTTTACAATCTCAGCTAGCAACGAGATCGTCTGCTCAAGTGGAATGGATGTCTCTCTTTCAGTAGAAACACGCAATTCCATGTATTCCCTTGTTTTCTCCTTTGAAGAAGAATTAACCTTAATTGACTTTGACAAAAATCCAATAGATACAATCCTGTTTCTTTACATCCAACAAGTATCTGAAGAAAACTACTTCATTAAAGAAGCTTTCATAGAAGGAAACAAGCTAATAGCACAACTTTCGTTCAGACAAAGCTTCTCAGCTTCTTCAGGAAGTGCGACGTTCCTTTCAAGCACCTAAATAAGTAGCTCCTCAACTCAAAAAAGTTTAGATCGAAAGTATCTTACAACTCCTCTGACTTTCAAGATTGGGCCATTGCTCATTGCCGATGATTAATGGCAATCAAGCGAATCTCTGCAAGGAGCCTCAACTCTTCTCAAAACTGCAGATTCGAACATCATCGTTTTTATCAGGTAATTTTCAATGATATTTTACGTTCTCAATACCCTCTAGCCCAGTGTTGCGTTTCTAATGACTAAGATCGTTATTCCACCAAATTTATATCAAAGTCTTTAGATCATAGCACTAATGATATTTCCTAACGTCTAAGATTATTCTGTCGTTGAAACAACCTACGAAACTAGCTTTTTAGGATTTCAACTTGAAAAAGAAGTAGATATTTCTGAGAATGAAAGTGTCGCTTTCAAACGTTTTAGCTTGAGTAACAGTATGCTAGTCAATTTTCCTATCGCTCTTCTGCAATTTTTAATATGGCCCATAGTCTTTTATATTATTACTATTAGCTCATGTACTTCTCTAAGAAGAAAAAGCAGACCTAAATCAACTAAAGGAATGATGTTCGCCTTGAAGTAGATCAATATTAACAATGAGATGGCACTTCTCTTGATTTCGACTGCTTGCCTTAATTAATTCTTCAATTTGAACAAAAGCCAGTATTTCAACAGGATTAGTTGCTTCCTTGCTGGGATTTGTATTATGGTTATTCTAGTCCTCCATTACTACAACTATCGGAATTTAAGAAGATAAGAATCACTAAACAATAGCATTGCTAATAAATAGAAAACTACTAACAACAAAAATGATAATAATTAGCCTGAAAGCGATATTATACTGGGTTTGGTCGAGAATCTAGACTTCGAATAGCGCCCAAGGCTAATCACATATTTCTTCTACAGCTAAATCATCAAAAAATATCTGTTATCTATTTTCATAATATGCTTCTAAAATTACCCAATCATAAGCTTCTCAGGGTGTTCATTCATTTTCTTTGCTTCTGCTTTGCTGACGGCAGTTATCAGACCATACAAAAAGCCTTTAGATACATTAGTAAAACTAGTAGGGGAAGCGTGTCTATTTTCTGCTTGGATGATCTATTTACTCAAATTCATACCATTTTAAAGGAAATTCAATGAGTCTGCAATAATTTCAAGCTAAGACATCAGTGAATTTCTAGTTTATGGAAGTGTGGTTGTTTATGTCCTGGTAGTTTATAATTCATTGTACTTGATTTCATTCATTTGGGGGAAAGTCATACTTAAAATAGTCGGATATCTCAGATAGAGAAAAAACAAAAAAATAGAAATAGATTAAACTTAACGGGAATCATCATAGACTCAGTTCCTTTAATACAATCAAGCTTACATAAAAGTTAATGCCCTATAAGATAGCATAAAGTAGAAACAACTTCTGGTTCTTTGATAAAACATTAGTCTCCTTAATTCCTCTGGTATTACACAAAACAAAAGCAAGCAAATGATTTATAAAGATACAGACAGAAAGCAGAATTATCAAAATCAATACAATAGAAAATAATTATCTTCAGATGGCAATACTATTTGAAAGCAATAAAAATGGACCAATCCAAAGATTATTATAAAAAAAAGTTTACTATTTACAGACCTTGATTTAACAAGGAAGAATAATCCTTTGTTAATATTATTAAAAGCGATTTAAACCTCAAAATCGAGGAAAGAACCCTCAAGAGTGAGGTCAATCACATATATGCTCAATGAATGTTGAAAATAAGAAAAAAATATCATCCTTATTAAATTGTTGATTGAAGGATTCTAAAAATAAACATCTATTAGAAGAAAATTACAATTTGATTGTTATTACTAATATGATTGAATTATCAAAAGTTAGGCTTTATAAAGATAAAAAGTGAGAAAAAAGAGGAAAAACTATTAATTTCTATCTGAAGAATGAATCCAAAAGCAAATTCAGAGGAGGTAGAAGATCATCTAGAATAATATAATTACCATATTCAACAAATAAAGTTGAACAAAACCTAGTTTCAGCAAGCCAGCTAATATGCCTTGATAAATGTAGATTCTCTGGTTCTAAAACTAACAAATTAAATACCGATTGAAAGTTCAGAGATGGAATTACTTCTTTAAAAAGTGACATATCTCCATTAGATGTCCAGTTTTTCAATCATATTATCTACGAACAGTTTGCATGAGATTACATTCATTTAGCGCAGTATTGCAATGCTTCGAAATTTATCCTCTTTAGATCTTAACTTTGAACATAATTAAATTTCAAATGATCAAGCAATGAATCTCTCACTTGCCATTTCGACACTCTCAAATCTTCAAACGCTCTCAATAAAAATTTTATTTACTGAAATTAGTGACTTTGGAATGCAATAAATTTTCATCAGTTTAGGATCTTTAGTAAATCTTTCCAATCTAAGTATAAATCTCAGTAACATGGATATTCAACAAGCCAGTGTGGCTCATCTTTAGGAGAGTCTCCCTAAATTAAAGAACCTCGCTACTCTTAGTCTTCACTTTGTTTCATTATTTATCAGTAATGAAGGAGTAGATAGTATTTCAAAAGGAATATTTCATCTAAATAATCTAAAAGTTTTAAATATCTTTATTTCTGATATTAAAATGGGAAAATCTGGAGAGGAGAGTCTGATTTCAGCTATTTCTCATCTTGAAGGACTCTAATCACTTGATCTTAAACTGTTTGATTATGATATTCAAGGCTTTTAACTGGAAGATTACAATAAAATATCTCAACTTCATTAACTTAAATTCCTTAAGCTGCATCTTTTGAGTATTATTCTGTTTGGTAAAAAATAAATAATGTAAAATTCCTTTGTAATCTATGAGCTTTCTAACCTTCAATTTCTTGAATTATCTCTAATGAACACAAGCATACAGTCAAATGGACTCTAGAGTATTTCTTAAACGTTCTCACAGTTACTTAACCTTTCATCTTTAAAATTAATAATATCTTCGTGTGAGATCGCTGAGCCAGGAGTTGAACTTCTAGCGGAAGGAATAACTAAACTTACTACCCTTGATAATCTGCATCTTGAACTCAATAGCACAACAGGTAGAGGGATAATACATTTATTTTAATGCTTCTAGGTCTTAGTAAATCTCTCAAGTCTGTTAATCCAGTTTACAGAAGATCACATTTATCGAGATTATATTGATGCTCTTGCTAAATCTCTTATTAAACTTACAGTTCTTAAGGATTTTAAACTAATTCTGTCTGGAGAAAAGCACAATTTATCATTTGAATCGTTATATTAAGCATTGTCTGAACTCTAAAACCTCAAATCACTCACCCTTCATTTTTATCACTTCTCTATCTAAGAAATCAACAGTCAAATCCTTGCTTAAGAAATTGCGAAAATGGTGAATCTTTAAGAATTGGCTGTCTGTCTTTATCTCACAGGCAAAGTGGTTGATTGGAATTTCTTAGTTGTGATGCTCAAAAAACTCAAAAAACTCTTATTTTTCCAGTCTTTCCCTGAATTATCACCAACTAATCAAGCCATGTTGATCAAATAGCACTCTAAGCTGATTAAAATATCAAATTGAAATAAATACCATTAAAAAATCCTATTAGTAATGACTTATTGCTTTGGGTAACAAGCCATCCAACTCAACACAAAAACACAATGAGGACATAAAATCCAAAGAATTATTTCATGCAAACAAAAATATATGTGTTAATGTTTGTTTTTAAAAAAAGGATAATAAACACATGAGCAATTAAGCCCATTATCTTTTCACTTGCTTTTAAATAGGAAAGAAAGAATAAAAGAGGATAAAATATCATTTATTGACTTTTTCAGAATGCATTTATGATAGAATACTCTAATAAAATGAGATTAAACACACAATTATTTTTGAGATGTTTATGAAAATGTTCATTAAAAAAAGATGAATAAGAAATAGAAGTGTTTTCCCTTTTTTTATTTTTTTCCTCAAGTTATTAAGATAGCAAGTCATAATAAAAAAAAAGATTTTTGTTTTACAACTTCACAAGAACTGTGTATCTAATATTCAAATAAGCTCAGGATACATGAAATTATCTTTTTGTGGGAATTTGATAAATGTTCCACTGATTGGTCGTTTTATGCCATCAGCCCATTATTTCACATACTTTGCGATTTATGCTTCTTTACTAGCAACCTTCTTAGTTTGTATCACCGAAGTACTTGCCGTTTCGGAAGACTAAGTTGACTAGGACTATTACTATTGTGATTCTTCTTGTTTAGTTTGTTGCTCAGTAGTTTACCCTACTTATTAATTCGTTTCTCCTTAAAGTAACGCATATGAAAAAGCATCCACTTCAAGGAATTCTCTGTCTCCAAGGGAAAGATTCAGTAAACATAATTATTCCTATGCAATCCCTCCTGCGATACTTTATGGAGATGATTTGCTAAATGAATTAGCATCACTGAAAAACATCAAAGATCCATTGTTTGTTAAGTGTCTCGTAGCAATATGAGATGCGAGTAGACCTGGTTCAACAATTGCAGCTCTCTGAGCTTCATATTACTCGAAAATAGCTTCACTTTTGATGTCAGTGTAAATGTTTGGTAGAGCTCCTGGCAAGCATAAGATGCACTCGAAGTGTTTAGAAAATCCTTCTATTTATTGAGTAATTGACTCAATAGTCTCTTTCTTAGCTGCTCCTCTAGCGAATTCTTCAAAATCGACTTGCAAATTGAAATGACATTTCTCGTTTGGTACTTTTCCAATGTTTCCGATTTACCATGTATTACCAAATGCCTTGATGAGTTCTTCACCTATAAATGAAGAAACAATTCAATTATTTCAAGAGCCGTGAAAAATATCAAACATTTATTTATAAATGTGAAGAGTAATGTATCGAAATGAAAAGTTTGAAGAGGATGTTGCAACTTATTATGTTTTTATTTTACCAATTGGCTAGTGAGTATCTCCAACTAGCAGCACGTGCTTATAATTGACCATAACTTGATATTAGTAGAAGTTATTCAGTCGATATTTTAGTTTTCTAAATCGCTTTGCAATGTCAATCAGCTTTTACTCTCTTTTACTCATCTTTTCTCTTGCTTCTGTTACCTGTTTGTAAAAATAGTACTCTACAATTCTTTTTGATTTATTTAGAATCTTCTCCCTATCTGGGATATCTTGAAAAGCTGTTTGATAAATTACCCTATCTTGTTCCAGAATTCAAGGAAATATCCATAATTTTAAAAAGAGCTCCATGATTAAGCAAAGTAATTAATAGTGGGAAGTGAACATTTTTGTGAAAAGGATGAATTCATTCTTTTCTTATATATTTTTTGAGTGCATTACAACGAGTAAAAACATGTCTCTTTATGAATATTGAGAAATAGCACTTTAATCATTTTTTTGAGTTGCTCAGTTCAACTAGCTAGGGAGAACACCTGCTCAGGTTGCTGAGATAAAAAGAAGATTATTAGGAAAAAATAATAGTAATATTTATTGAATAAATTATTTGCTGTAAAGAATTCTGAACAGATTTTTAAAAATTTTATGTTATTTTGAATGTTAATTTCATTTTTTCTTCAATGAAGAAAAATAATAATTGATTTGCTTACTGAGTGAAGTGGTACAATATCTATCCAATCTGCTGCGGATAGAGGGAGTAATCCTAAAGTGTATACTTTGTACATACCAATAGAAAGTAATAATCCATTGACAGCGAGATAAATGAGTTTGTATTGGAGAAGATTGATGCCGTTTCCTTCGTAAGTCAAGAAGACATCAGAAACGGACATCATGCTCTTAATGGGTGAGTACAGACTTTAGAAAATGAAGAAGATCAAGAAGATATTCAGAGAATTCCCCATCATGAAGTTCATTAGGAATATCTAGAGGATCTAGCCCTTGCCGCTAGTTGCTACTTCCATGAGCTTTTTCTCGAGAATTTACTTTTTGTTTTTTTACTGAGCCTGCTGTGGTTCAATCTAATAATAATAAAAGCAAATGTTAAGTGTTGTGAATGGTAGTATCAACAATCAAAGGAAGTGAAAAGTGAGGATCATTTACTTCAGATTTGCGGCTGTATCCGAAAGGATCAGCGAAGTCCTTTAAAGCAGGTCGTCCAAGGTCAAAGTTCCAGTTAGACATCAAATAATATCACACTCTTTATCTTGATTTGGATTGATTTTGTTTCTGTCTTATTTGATTCTCCCTTTATTTAGTGGAACGCAATTAGCATTCAAGATTGAAATTATTAGTAAAATTCTTCTGAAACAATTTAGGTTCTGTATTGCACTTTTTCCTTTATTAAGAGAGATAGCAATATGCCATTACAAAGACTTTGATAAAGCACGTCCTATTAATTTATACCATGATAAGTGATACATGCCATGACATTCGTAAATCAAATTAATTCTAATTATACAAAAGGTTATTGTTTTAAATTGTGAGAATAAATATCATCAATTTTATAAATTGTTTCTTTCTCTACCTTTTTATGTGTTAGATGTATGAGTTTGTCTTAATCATAGCAAGGCATGCAAATTAATAAATCATCATTTGTTTAATATTCGAAAACACAAATCTTCTTTATTTGCATTCAAAACTTATTTTGCTCTTATTCATGCATACAAAAGTAAATCTTTAATATGAAACTATTCCAACATAATTTTGGAAAGCATATTTTTCATATTTGATTTTGATTAAGGGAACACCTTAAAGCAACAAGAAAGAATAATAAAGGGATTTTTAATTTTGTTTCTCAAATGGCATTTGCAAAGTACCCTTTTTGCAGAAGAATTGCTATTTTAGGGTAATAAATCTGTCTTTGTTCTGGATAAAGCTACAGACAGCGGCTAAAATAATTTATTGCACTTTAGAAATCTTTTAGTTAAACTGAGATAACTGCTAGGTTGTGGAGAGCTCCTAGGTGAGATGGGTCTTTCAAAATGCATGTTCGATATGAATCCACTGCTTGACTCAGCTTTCGAGAAGACTAATAATAGTTCCCAAGATTAAAGTATAAACTTGCAACGTCTGGGAACTTTTTAATGGCTATCTTGAATGTATCCAGAACTTTTATTTTATTGTGGGTTAGTTAATATGCAATGGCAAGATTGTTGTAGATTTTCAATTTAAAATCAGATTTGAGTTCAAGGCATTTATTGAGACTGTCGATTTCAAGCTCATATTGATGAAGATGATGGAGAGAATCTGCCAGACTAAAATTGTAGACAGCGTTATCAGGGTCAGCATTAACAGCTTGCTTAAACATTTCTAGAGCTTCTATCATGCTACTTTGGTGATGGATCAAAATAGATCCAAGTTCATGAAGATATTCTGGTTGATCTGGAGAGTTATTCAAGCAATTGTGTTATAAGTGATCAATTGCCTTTTCATCCTCATGAAGCTATCTGTAGACTCTAGCTATTGATAAGTTGCATTGGATGGTTAATTCGTTTGATTTGAATTATTTTTTTTCTTCTTTTGAATTTGTGATAGCTAGAATTTACTCGAAAGTAGCTAGAGCTGTCCAAAAATCTTTTGATTTCAAATAAATGTTACCTAAAAATAGTAGTATTCGCTCTTTTGAAGGACAATTCTCAAGAGCAGATTAGCAAACTGAGATGGCTTCAGAGAGCTTTCCAATGTTGCATTTCAATGAAGAAAGCTGTAAATATGATGGAAAGAAACACACATTAGACTTAATTGACCTTTCCAAGGATTTAGAGGCATTTGAGATATCTCCTTTGCCTTCTTAAGCAATCCCCAATAAAAACAAGGATTCTGTGTGGTTTCTGTCGTTGTCAAGGGCTTCAGTAAGGAAACTAATGGCTTTTGAATGCTCTTTAGATTCTAAGAGTAAAGCGCTTAAGTTAGCAAGTAAGTTTGTGGAACATTCATTGGAAGGGTCAATTTCAGCTTTTTCATAAGTTTAAATTGACTTCTAGATTTTCCCTGATTTTTTATATGCCAAACCTAGATTCAGTATGATGTTTAGTCTCTACTGAGCTGACTGTTCTTGCTTCAGCAGATCCTTGTAGAGCTTTATTTCTTGCTTGTAATTATTTAGCCGGGAGTATACAAGCGCAAGGGAGTATTTTATTGCTTGACTCTTTGGATCCAGCTTATGTGCCTTTTCATAGGAAAGCAGTGCTTCTGAGAGATTGTTTTATTAGAGCCAAAGAAACCCTTAGACGGAATAGGCATCCTCAAGTCTAACGCACTTATCATCTAAGTAGTTTTCGTTTTCTAACACTGATTCTTTTGATGATCTACATTTGTTCACAGTAGATTAATCTAGTTGGCTCTGTGGGTTGTTTTTGTTATTTTCTTGGATCTCTGCAAACAATCTTTCCAGATGAGATTAAGCCAGTGAAAATGACTTAAAATAAACAAGTAACTTGGAAGAACGAATAAGTCCTTAAGCTGATTTTGGAGAACACGAGAGATACTAGAGATAATACTGCAGAGCTTACTTTGGTCTAGCAATAGAAGCGTAAATGTGCCCAAGTTTAAGTTGAACTTATTAGTAATCTGGCTGAAGTTTTATGCATCCCTCGAGAGCTTAAATCGCTTAAAGTATGTTGCCAACGCGCATGCTGGTCACAGCGAAGATGTAGTATGTCTTAACATCGCAGGATCCTGCTATGATTGAACTGCTAGCGGATTTATTCGCATCAAATGAAGAACCTTCTTTGAATTACAGCTCGGAGATGTTCGCAAGTACCTTTGAATTTTCTGGGAATAGTCTAAGGCACTCTTTCATGACGCTGATTGTTTTTTGAAGTTGGTTTATATTAATATATGCTTTTCCTAAGGATATAAAACAATTAATTAGCTCTTCTTAGGAAAGTATCAGAGACTCCAACGATGAAAGATCTACTTATCTCAAGTCTATGCAATTTTTGTAGAATATTATTGCTTGTTAATATTATTTATCTTAAGAATTCAGTTATCCAAGAACAAAGAGGGACTTTTCACTTTTCTTAAATAAATGAGCACATTTAGTCAGAAGTTGCTTGGCTTCTTCTGTTTAGCCATTTTAAATAGCTCGTAAGCTCTTCAAAATGAGAATATCTTCTTGTTCTTGATCTTGATCCTTCAGAAATGCAATTCCTTTTTCGAAGTATTTCCAAGCTGCTTGAGATTACTAAGATAGCAGATAAAACGCAAATTTTAAATATAAGTGACCATTTTTTGGTTTCATTTTGATGCATTTTAAGAGATATTCACAGGAAAGTTTGTTTTCTCCCAGGTAAGAATACAACTAAGCCTCTAAGAGATATGCCTCATATTCAAGAATACTCTCTTGTAGGATTTCTTCGTTAGTTGGATTGTTTAATAGCTTGTTAGGTTAAAAGGATTTCATAAGCTACAGAGATTCAGCATATTTTCTTTGCAGATAAGATAATTAAGCTAACCTAAGAAAGGAGATTTACTAGTACTTAATTTCTTCCCGCTTAGGGTTTGGTGGGAGTGTACCTGAAAGTTCAAAGTACTTTACAGATGCTGTGATGAAAAAAGAATCTTTGGAGACTGCGTTAAAATAGACTTACCCAAGATAATTAAGTAATTTTCTATTTCCGAGAAAGTTTGACTCCAAATCATTTATGACATTAAAGTCAGGTATTTCCTTGAGGATTTCATAGACATCTATCAATGACTTGAAGAGCGATGAATTATATTTGTTGATTTTCAAACTTTTTAAGAAGCAATTTTTAGTATTTTGGTAATCTTTTATTTCTAAATAGCACTGACCCATGTTGCTAAAGACCTGACTGTCTTAATCTTGTATTTTAATGCATTGGTTGAACCATACCAGAGCTTCCTCGTATTCATGGTGTTTAAGGCTTGCTTCCCCTAGGAACTTAATGAGATCATATTTGTATTTGGTATTATTAGTTATTTTCTTCAAAAGTTCCTTCCCAATGGAATAGTTTTCTGTATGGATTTGGCACATGCCAAGTAAAAAATAATAATCTTCAGTGTTTGCGTCTTTTTCTTCAATTTTTAATAAAAAAATTTTGGCCTCAGTGTATTATTTCTTTTGAAACAATACCTCTGAATACCATAATAAAGCACATGACTCTGTGCTATTAATCATGAGGCTGAACTTGAGTGCCCTCAAGGTTTGAGAGAGCTTATTTGCCTTAAATAAGCATCTTCCTAGCCTAGCAATAGAAAGGCTGTCAAATTTTATTTTTCTCAAAGGAAATCTTAGTCTTCTTTTGTGTAGTTTTTTTAAGATTTTGTTTTCTTTCTATAATTCGACCATGTACGAATTATAGGTACTAAGAGAATCAAAGGATTAGTCCCAGTATTAGTTCGCTAATCCTAACAAGTATTGGGTGTTTTGGGGGCACAACAAAGTAGCTTTTCTCAAAGAATCTAAAGCATTTTTCAACTGATTTTATCTCAAATAAAGGATGCCTAGTTAGTACAAAGAAGGGGCATATGCGAGGTTCTCGTTAAGAAGGGTTATTGCGGAATGATTTGTTCCTTTTTTTAGGAGTATTACAGCTTTCCAATGGGCTTTTTCGCATTTGCTTTTTTTCTCATTGAATTTCACAGATTTTAGATTTGCTTGCAAAATTTATTCTGCCTTATCGAAATCTTCAATCTCAACATAAATTTCTACCAAAAGCATGTCGAGATAATAATTCCAATCAATATCAACTAAAAATCCTTTTTTCTCTTGATTATTCTATGAATCTTTTGTTTTTTCTTCTAATTATCTCGGTTATCTGCTGGCCTTTCCCATTTCTTACTTTAACTTCAATAAGAAATCAATGATAGATTGTGAATTTCTTCCGATTTTAAAATTAATTTTGGCTTGCTAAATTAAACACCCAAAATTCTAAGGAATAACTTAGATTTTAGAATTCTCATCAAGCTTCTCATCTACATTAAATAGTCTTGCTTTAAAACCCTATTCGATGAAGTGCATCGCCAGTTAAGGATGAAAGCGAGACACGAGAACAGATTCACTTAAGAGAGCACACAAGTCAGGATCTCTGCTTGAAGATGCAAACTTAATTTAGGTTTCCTTGATACTCTGAATTTCCTTATTGTCCATCTCATTTAAATACCATAAGAGGACAACTTTAAGTGCCTCTACTTTCATTTTGTTATGGTCCTTTGATAATTTCGAAATATTCAAGCATTCTTTGAAGTTTTCCATGGATTCTCTTTAATTATTTAACTTCCAGTGCAGCTTGCCTAGCTCATAGTGCACTTTGTAATTAGCAGGCTAATATGAGATATTAGAACTTTAAGAGCCAGTTTTATCTTCCTTTGATGCTTCAAGAAGGCATTCTTTGAAATACTTAACTGCTGAAACGCTATCATGCTAGACTGATTTGTAGAACTTTGCTTTAAAAAATAATGCAGAAGCGTTTTTTGGTTCTATTTGTAATACTGAATCTACATACTTAAGAGCTTCGTCGGACTTGGATTTCAAAAGGCATTATGCACAAGTCAGCATTGCTTGAGTATCATTGGATTTTATGGCTAAAATATTCTCAGCAAATTAAATAGCTTTCTGCCAGTTTTTCAATGAAACAAGGGCTTTAAGAATCTGCCTTTGTGCAAGATTTAGGAACTCTTTGAGTTCTAAATCTTCTAATTGTTGTGCTTACTGCTCGGCTGAGAGAAAGAAATCTATTAAGCCAATCCCTGTTGGGTTTGTCAGTACTCTCTTGTAATTAATAGCTAATTCTTTTTGAATTTTCAGTTAATCTGAAGTCAAGAAATTGTTTGGATCAGTATTATCATTCTGATTGTGTTTTATTTCTGAAAAGAAGTGATTCATTAAGTCAAATAAGCACTGCTTAATTGTGAAAAAGAGATGAGATTTATCTGATTTGGACAACTATTTTTCTTCTGTAGATAACAATTACAGAACACAAGAGCTCCATTTGCCGTTTGGGCCGAACTATTGCTCTGGGGTCAACTCATCTGCTATTTTATCGTTAGCACAACTCCTAAAAATTTTTTTTTCTTACTAGATTAACTCCTTTTTAGAAACTTCTTTCATTGCTCTTTGAATTTCTTCAGGCTCCTTAGCATTCAGCAGATTGTCATCTTGGACTAAATCTTCATTGTTTATTTTCATCAGCGATTCCTTTAATTCCTTCATGGATAGGCGCATTGCTGGATTCTTTTCAAGCATTTGCAAAAGCAGTTTATTAAATGACAGAGATCCTGATTGGTCTTAATTTGGAGAGCCTTTGGGACTTCCTTGGCTTAAGAGTTTATCTTACTCTTCTTTTGACCCACCTATGAGCGATTAGAGGATTATTCCTATAGCCCATATGTCAATTTTCTCTCCTCTCTCAATAGTAGTTGAGTAGATTTCAAAAGTTATTGCTTCTTCCAAAATTTCTGGGGGATAAAGGAATATTATTTCTTCTTCTGTTAGAGCTTTAATATATTATCCATAGACATGGTCTTTGAACTCTTTGTGTGGGATTTTTAAAGGAATCATGCGCAATTAGTCATTTTCTAAAATGGAGAAGGCTTTTGGAATCTAGTCTGCTAAGTAGAAGCTAGCATTGCATTGGCTATTGAATATTTCCGAAATCTCAATAAATTACATAATAATTTTGGATATTCTTCTCTGATCGAAAGGGAGAGCTTACTATTATTATCTCAACCATTTGTTGAGGCTTTTTCCTTCTTTGCGGAACACTAAAAATTGTCGTTCATTGTGGTTTACTGTTCCTTCATATGTTGGCAGATACTTCTTGGTGTCTCCTGATCTGATTATATTCAGAAGTATTGTAAGCTCTGTTTGCTCATCTTCATCTTCTTTACTAAAAGTTACTTCTTTGAGGAGGAACTTTACATTGTTAGCCTTATCAAAGGCCTTGAAAAT
>Ga0302285_10001177_pt1 | contig 14369 bp, 10 predicted proteins | sample III_Fen_E2_2_FD_200455 | JGI IMG/M metagenome (GOLD analysis project Ga0302285, IMG submission 200455) | Peat permafrost microbial communities from Stordalen Mire near Abisko, Sweden - III_Fen_E2_2 | ecosystem: Environmental > Terrestrial > Soil > Wetlands > Permafrost | place: Sweden: Abisko... | reverse complement strand
ATCTTCTACGTAGGGTTAAGAAAATTGCATACAGACAAGAAATAAATCATGAAAAAGAGGAATTAGAGATGAAAATGGAAGAGATTATTAAGGATATCATTGATAAAGTTGAAGATATCATCAGCAGCGGAAGTGATGGGAATGATATTCTCAAGAAAGTTACAATTTCACGATTAGAAAGCATGCTGTTTTTCTTGGATGAAATCAGCAATTCTGATGAGAAATACAAGAGGTTTCTAGTGCAATGCAAGGCGACACAAGAAGTGAATTTCAATGACAGTTAGTTATAGTCAAATAGTAGGAATTATGATAATATTATTGATGGACTTCTAGAAAGTAGTCCATGGTTAGTTTTGAATAAATGGGGAGTCAAAATCAGTTGCTCCAGAAATCATACCAAGTTAAAGGAGTCCAAAACCAATTCTGAAGGCTCCAATAACAGGGCTAATGATGAGCTGGATATCATTGGTGATTATGGCAATGACGATGACGATGCTATTGAGTTAAATAGTGATTCTCATAAGCCCAAGAACTAGACGACCTTCCAATAATCTGAATTTCTGACTGCTGATGAAGTCATAGCTAAAGTAGAGCACAACTATAAAAAAACACAACGAAGAAGACTTACAGCAACAGATATTGGAAAGATGTAACTCTTAAAATCTAAATTATCGGAGCCTTCCTATGAAAGCATCGTTGTTGCCTTGCAGACTATCACTGGATATTAGACCATCTTGAGTAGCGTCTACAAAATATTAAATCTCAATGAGGATTGGATAAAGCTAGATAGTAGATTGCAAAAATAACTGTTGTAATTATAACAGAGCATCCATTAGATGAATATTCTTATAGCTGGTGGGAATAACTCAATTAGTATTAGTGAAAACAACAACAACAATTACAACAGCAAGAAATCTAAACCAAATGGCAGTTTAGTTTAACGGTAAAATAGCACTCAATTCAATTCTAACCCAACACTAGAAAGAATCATTCTTACCAACGCATAGCACATGTTTACCTGCTAGACTGCTTAATTGTCTATCCTGTAGATTATCAAGCAGATCTAATCTATGAAGGATAGCTTCTACATTCCTCCAAAGGATAAATACAGCTAATCAACTGGGAATACTGAGGAAGAATAAACTGCCATCACATATGAACATCTATTAATCCATGGAAACGATCTAAAACCTCTTCTTGCTAGGATTGATCCAAGTGTTTTCATTAAATAAGAGAATCCTTATATTAGCTAGGTTGCTGTGGCTACTCCATAGATGAGTAGGCGAAATAAACCCAACAAGTATCTTCTGAGGAATAGCCTCAAGAAGCCATTAAAAAGAGAGAATCTTGAAAATATCAATGAATATCATCATCCGAAAGATGCAATTAGAAAAGGTAATAGTCGAAATATCTAAAATAGATCTTCGAGTTAGAGAACAAAAGGTGTTCTAACAACTGAAACGGATTAAAGTGAGGGTGTTAGCTGCAGAGATAGGTAAAGTATTAGGATTGATTCAAGCAAGGGATAGCCGAGGAATTAAAGAATTAGAGCAAATAGCTAAAAAACTGATAATAGCAAATCAGATTACAGAAGTTCTATGAATAGGATGCAATCTCAAAGAAAATATTCAGATATTTCGTCTTGTTCTTCTGCTTAGAACAGGGAACATTCCTGGAGTCTCAGCATGAAGAATAGAATTAGAAACGAAACAATCGATTTGCGATCTTACATTGACAATTGTTTTGATGAATCTGGCAGGAATGAAAATATTTGTAATCAAACTAGAGATATTGACATAGAATCAGCTGCTAATACAATCGCGTTAAGGAATATTTTTGTTGAAGAATGGCAGAAAATAGATGTTAACGAAGTTATTCAGGAATTGAAAGGGAAGAAAGGATCAGAAGGATTTTAGAAGTAGGATTATATCAATGCGATTAAGGAGAAGAGGAAAGAGAGCATCAATGAGTCTAATGGAAATATTTAAATTGCTGATGTTTTAAAGGAAAGGAGTAGAAACACTCTAGGAATTTAGAAAACAGAAGTTGTAAACGATGTCAAGATGAAAATAAGATCAACAAACATTGCTTAATAATAAGCTCAGAATCTACTACTTGGTGGAAAAGAAAATAGCTCTTTAGAAGCAATGCCAATTCTTCCCGCAACTCCGAAAAGCGTTAGTAATTCTAGAAATCGGAGAGTTAAATCTTTTGGTAACAATTCAACCCACAAAAATAACAATTAACTTTAAATACAGGATGTTCAGGTAACTGCCTAGGATTCTTGGGAGAAGTAACCTAAAACGACTAATGCTTCTGCTTCTGGTAGTGGTGCAACTTTTAAACAACGAAAACTCAATCTTTATCATCCTTTGTAGATTCTTTCGTCTCCACTCCCTTCGCTTGTTCCAAAAGGTAGTTTTGATAGTCTAAAAGATTATGCTGATCCACAAAGCACATTCTCACAGAAGCATAGCGATTTGAAGGTATCATTCGATAGAAAATCAATGAAGACAACGCAAGAGAGTAATTTTATGTCCAAAATGAATGGTCCTGCAAGTTCTAAAGGGAATTCAGCTGCATTTAGCTTCTATGCTGGAAATACAAATGTTTTGAAGAATAATAACAATAAAACAACTTTTTAGGATAAAACACTACAGACAATCGATATTAATACGGAAAATGATATGTATTACAATTAAGATGATGCTGAAATGACGATTGCTAAGACGCTCTAAGATGAGAATATATTGGTGTTAAAGAATATTTAGCTTAGTATTGAACGATAAGTAGAAGGAGGAGAAGGAGAAGAAGATTTAAATAAATATCATAATAATGATAATAACGAGAGATTCAGGAATAATAATTAGGACTGTGATGTTAGTGTTGATGATCCAAATATATCAGTAGAAAAAGAAGAAAAACCCAAATTACCACCACAATAGCCATCTTCTGATAAATCTAGATAAATACTCAAATCATCTCAGTTACCATCATTCGATCATGTCACACATCGAAGCCATTAAACTGAAGATTCTGAAGAATTGAATTTAGAGTAAAAGCGTCTTGAACAAGAGAAATAAGAAGAACAAAAAGAAGAAAAAAGATTGAATTTACGAAATTAAATTGTGTAGAAATACTTAGCTTTAAAGCGACCAAGGTATATTATGCTGGGTACCTCTGGCATTGCAGTTAAAGGCACAGCTGAAGAAATCAATAAAATTCAATTAAACACAGACATCGCATAGAGACTCAGTAGACAGGCTGAAAATAAAAAGAATCGAGCTAAATTAGTTAAGCACATATCTGAAATCGGCAAACAAGGTGAAATCAGTAATATCGAAGTACTGTCTGGGCCACCCAAGAAATATTAGTTTGAAGTATCCTCAATTTAGCATGATTTCAATGATAAACTCATATCCAAAATGATTAAGCATTGAACACACAATGGTGGATAGCGTTTATGAAAAAGTGAAGTAAAAAATTAAGAATAATTTGCAAATAAAGGAATGTTTGATAAGATAAAGATGATGCATTGTTTGTACAGATAAAGCATGTATGCAAAGATGATATAAAATAATTAGACAATCTGATTATGTTGGTTCTACTTTGAGAAGAGGTAGTTTTGAGGGAGAGAAAAATAAAGAAGGAGCTTGTTTTTGTTTTGTTTTTTTCTCTCCAAAATATCAAATAAACTATTTTTTTTGGTTTGTTTTCTGTTGTCTTAGTGATGAAAGAAACCCATCCTTCATTGGGTTTGTCTTACGTGTATGCTGCTGGAGACTCATTCAAGGTTCATCACGATGTCCTTGCGAATGTCCGCATTCTCGTTTTCGTCCTTCATTTCATTGATTTTGAAGATATTTTCGACAACACTGATTTCTGTGGAGGTTGTATCGAGACCGCAGAATGCAGCCCAATCGTTTACGACAAGACCAGCTCCAATTACGTCTGAACCTCTGTTGATGGTGCCTGCGCAGAGAGGAATCTAAAGAAGATTTGCAAGCTCATCAAGCTCTTCAACTGAAGCAAGAGGATGCACAAGACCTCCGCGATTGTTGATCACGCAATAAGTACCAACAAGGACATTATTTGCGATGGTTGTTCTGAACACTTCGACTCCTAAAGTGTCAGCAATGATTTCTTCACTTTCCTTGTCAAGATCTGGGTGGATCAAAGCGACATAATCATTGGCGACAACGCAATTTCCAAGAGCAGATAATTTTTCTTCGATTCTGCGTACTCTCACGTTCTCAGGTAGAGAGTTACGGATATTACGCAGCTCGTTGTCTGTGCAGTTATTTGGTACGAGCAGACCATTCTTGTTACCTAAAATTATTGATTTAGTTAGTAAAAAGTTAGAAATTTGATTTGTTTGTTTTACCACAAGTGACTCTTCCAACGATGCGTGTGCCTCCAATGGAAGTGTGGATAACAGGGATATGAGGTACTAGCTCTGACTCGAAGACCGAATAGAAGTTCTCGGATGCTCCCACAGAGACTAGACAATATGCGGAGGTCAACTTGCAGAAGACTCCGATGTCATTAGAATTTTCGAACTAGCAACGGCGTGACATTTACTTTTTTAAAATGAAGTTTTGAGGATATTTGTTTTGTATTTTTTATTTGATTGATTAGGAGTTTATCCAACCTTTCTTATAGAGCTTTTTCAGAGATTGAACTCAATAACTATTTCTTCCATCTGACCCAACCCGCCTGCCAGATGTATTATTATTCTCTCTTAATTATGGCTTTTCAATGCACAGCGCAGAGAAGCAAATAGTAAAGATAAATTTCTTCTCATTAAATCTGATCTGGGTCCATCTATTTTAATCAAATCGCAAGGGAACTAACAAATGGAAAGATTAAGTAGATGTATTTAAGAATTTTGAAAAGAAAGATTTTTTCTTTTCTAATAAATAAAAGTAATTCCTAATGTCCTTAGGAGGCTATACTAAGAACACACTGATTGGTAAATTATCTGGAGTAAAATATGACTCAAAAACGAGAATATAGACAATGATCTAGATTCTGCATAATTTTAAAAGATTATTTCATTTGTTTCTAGATATACTCTCAAGTAAAGATGCTGAAGGAGAACTTAATGAGCCAGACAAGTTATTTTAAGAAGAAGGAAAGCCTTGCTAGATAAGTAGTCTGCTCATTTATTGATTAATGTATCTTGTAACACAGAAAATAAATTTAGTTTTTTTTAACACCAAAAGAAAAAAAGAGGTGCAGTGGAAACTAGGTTAAAAGCTAAGAACAACCTGTGATTTATTTAGTTATTTTAGTAAATTAAAGAGATAATAGAACCTATTCTGCTCTCTTTTCAGAGCTGTAGTAAAGGTTTAGTCAAATTCTTTTAGTGAAAATCATCCTTAAACATTTAATAAAAAAAATGTATTTTGTCCTTCTAAACACACTGCAATTAGATTTCTTTATCTGTCATAATTTGATTATCATTATATAAGGAATTAACAGTCTACTTGAGAAAAAAAACAAGCTTTCTCAATTATTAAGCTCAATTTTAATAAGCCTGTCATATTATCAAATAGTTCTGAAGGAGAGTGCGTGTATGTGTGTGTGTTTGAGAGTTGGATTGTTTCCTGAGAAAAGAAAATAAAAAGGAAGATTAATAAATTATTTTTTAAAGGTTCGCTCTGCTCTGCACTGAAGGATCTTTCACCTCTGTCAAAGAGAACTGCATGAACATTTTCAACAGTAAAGAACAAGGCATTTTCTTCTTGATTTCTTAGCTTAATTGGCTATGTTATTGATCTATTTTTTGCGAATATTTTTTACTGTTTTAGATCTTTTTAAAAAGCAAACATCATCAACATCATCATAATCCAAAACAGATAAATCATAAACACCATCCAAACCAAAATCTGCGCAGAAAGCACAACAATACTAGCAGCCAAGCAATCCTTGGACAGCAGAGGAAACATCTATAAACACAGTCTAAACAATCAATAGTTCCTAATCGACTGCTGTGAGCAACTTATCAAATCCTCCTTCTATGAATTCATTGAAATCCACTCAGACATCTGAGTAATAATAGCAATAGCCAGCTCCGAAATCATCTGGAGGCATGTTTGGAAGTAATTCTACAACAAAAAAAGAAAGAAAGTGTTGAAATCTAATAAGAAAAAGATGCATATTTTCATATTTTTTGTTGTTTACAATTTTCAAATGTAGAGCTTAAGAAGAACAAAGGAAATAATGCTACAGCCTCATCAGAATAATCCCAAAACATTCGAGAAACAAGTGAAAATAGTATTAGTTCCTCGCCTGCAATTGCTCCTGAGACTTATTTCACATCTCCTGTTGTGTCTGAGCAATAATACATCTCTCCTTCTACAGATCTTAGCTTATCTGAGGCAGTAAATAATGGATAAGTTTCAAGTAAGAAACCATCATTCGCGAAATTTAGATAAAAAACATCAAGTTCCTAGCAAGAAACTGATAACCTCAACAAAGTAGAAGAAAAGAATCAAGATTAGTAGATTGAATTTTAAGGAAAACAGCAATAATTACAGATGGATTAAACAACTCTTGTAAAAGAATCATCATAAGAAAGCAAAGATGCAAAGTAATTTGAAGGATTATCCTTTCTTGAAAGATCGAAATTGAAGAAGAAACTTGCAGAAGAAAAAGAGAAAAAAGAAATGGAAATGTAGCAGAATTTAGCTAAAGAAGAAGAAATGTTAGTGAATAAGAAGATACAAGAAGAAAAAGCTGGGTAATATGTACCTCAGTGCTTCTAAGAGAGCTCAGAAGAAGAGATACTTAAGTTGAATGAAGAAGAAGATAAGCATAGTTTAACAGGTGAGAAAATCACATAAGGATAACATGAGATTGCAGGTGAAAAATAAACTGCGCTGAATAATCTCAGTGAAAAGTTAAAAGCAGACAAAGTACATGAAGAAGAGAAGATTGTGAAGTAACAAAGAGATGTATCAGGCGAAATGAAAGAAGAAAAGAAACAACTAGCTTTGAGATTAACCGATGTGTTCATCGCTTAGCACTTTCTCATGGAAACAAAAAGTACTTTTTCTCCTTGAAAAACTACTGAACTTTTGGATTGATTGATTTTTGTGTGATTGTTTGATATCGTAGGTCGATTAGAAGCAGAGACGAAGAAACTAAGAAAGGATCACTTTGATTTGTAGAAATTACAGAATTAGCACGCAGAGAATGATCGGTTTGAAGAAGCAGAAGCAATCGAAGAATAAATCAAATAAATTATTGAATCGGTTAGATATTTTATTATTAATCTTATTAGCAAAAAGAATTTGTAATATTCTGTTTGAAGATTTAATCAGCTGAGAGATCGACACTTGAGGCATAGCAAGATTATAATTAGCTTGATAAGTAACATTTTAAATAGATTTAGGGTTGAGTTCGTCGTTCAGATGTGAATTTGAAATGTTTTTTTGGATGATTGCATAAAAAGTTAAAAAGAGTAGATTCATTAAGAAGAAATAAGCTAACAGGAGCGTTGGTTGACGATCCTCAGTGATTTAAAGAAAAACAGTGTCCATGAGAGGGAGGAATATGAATCCGAGATGAGTTAAAAGCTAAAGAAAGAGAGGAAAGAAATCGAAGAAGAAACGGAGCGGATCAATATCAGATAAGAACATTTAGAACTTGATAGCAGATAATTACTTGAAGAGAGGGAAAATATCAAAGAAAGTGTAGCTAAATAATGTGGCGATTTGACAGTAGAGTAGCAGATTATCGAAGGAAAAGAGAAAGAATTAACTTAAGAAGTTGAATAGCTACGAAGATAGTTGGAGAAAAAAGAACAAGAACTCTTGGAAGTTCAAACAAAAGGAGAAGATATTCTCTCAAAGATTACAGGGATTTAATAGAAGTTTGAGAATCAATAACGTAGATTGGATACGAAAGCAATTAGGTTAAATGAAGAATAAAGGACTTTTAGTGCTGAAAAGGAGTAATTAGAGCAACTTCAAAAGAAAAATGAACTAAATCAAATGAATTTCACTAATAAACTCAAAGCACTTTAGGATATCACTGATGACTATCATGCGAAGAGAAATTCATTGTCTGAAGAGATTCTGTAGAACAAGAGAGTCAATGAAGCTAGAGAGTCAGCATTGTCAAAATATGCAGATTCATATGCTGGATATGTTGGGTTTAATAAAACATTAGAACAAGATGAATTACAAGCAGAATCGTTACTAAAATCAAAGTAATAGCTCGACGAATCGATTGCTGAGTTATTAGTGAAGACTACATCGCTTCAAGACAAAATACCTGTGCTTGAAAGTGAAAAGAAAGCACTTGTTGGATAAAAAGCGTTCAAAGTAAAGACTAATATGAGTTGAAATCATTTTGTGTTTTTGAAAAATAACTTTAAAAAAGGTTTCTGAATTCCTGATTTATTTGAATAAACCTAGCAAGCAGGTCTAGTTGCGAATGATATCAAGGATGTTATTGCTTAAGTCGAGGAGACACAAGTGGAAATTGAAGTTCAGAAGAAAGAAGAATAGTAGATTGTTACAGCTCTTGAATAGGTAATTATTTGTCTTATTTGATAAAATCACAAAGACAAACTTGATTTATTTTTTAAATTAGATTCAGCTACGTAAAGCTTCAAGTGACAATCAGTTGAGATAGCTAAGAAAACTAGCGGATATTGACAAATACACACTACTTTTGTTAAAACTAAAAGATCTTGAAGGGCTTAAGGCTTTCGCGGAAGGATAAAAGAAGAATTAAAGTGCAAGTACGCTTTCAGACGAAGTAAAGAAATTACTAAAAATCGATATTTTTGTGATGAACTTATTGATAATTATGGAAACACAGATGCTAGAAACTGAGAGAGAGATTGAGAGAATACAGAAGGAATATCCCGAAGTGATTTAATAGGATAAGAAGAAGAAAGATGACAGTAATAAGGATAGTGGTGATGTAGAAGAAGAAGAGAAAAAATAGAACATAACTGATAACGATCTAGATGGCTAGAAAAAAGCAAATCAGGAGGATGGCAGTGTTAAAAATAGCAGTGAAGAAGACGACAACGATGGGGATGAATCAGATACATCGAATTAGCTAACACAAGCTGATTTAGATTCGAAGCTCAAAGATTTAGTTTATAAAATCAAAGATATTACAGCTCAGCTCATGTAGCATGAGGATTCCATCACACATTGTGTGGAGGTAACTAACTAATCGAGAAATTTTTATTTAAATTGTGATTTTCTTATTAGGCTGAGGAGTATGAAAAGGCAGATTAACTCTAGAAAGTTGTGGAGACATTAACTAAGAAGCTTGATAGACTGAAGGACAAGCTGAGTTCTAATTATAGCTGCTTGAATCTAGAAGAAGCTGAAGGGATAATTCTTAATGGAGGAAAGAGTTATAATAAGGATGATGGTAGTTAGAATAATGAGAATAGTGCTGAAAAAGGGAAGGATGATATGCATAACTACAGTGATGAAGTTGCAAGTGAAGAAGAGCAAGAAGAATCAATGGGGAAGTAAGATGGATAAGATGGAGAAGATAACTAAAATGGAAATCAAGATGAAGTAAGGGAAAATTGAAAAACAATGATAAAAGTTGTTTTAAGAAAGAATGATGGAGAAAGAAAAATAATTCCAGGAATAGTGAACAGTCTTTCATATTAATAGCCTTAAGAATCAGCGGATATCTTCTTTGCAAGAGCATCTATTGATTTCATGTATGTTGGGAGAATTTAGTAAGTTAAAGAACAGTTCAAATTTAGAATTGACTCTTGATTATTTTATCAGAAAAATCAGAATCTTCTATTTGAGAAATTCACATAATTTGAGCTAATATTGCAAAGAAATAATCATCTTGAAAAACTTTATTATGGGGGGGATTGAAGTTGAAAATAGTAACAAAGAGATGATGATTTAACAAAAAGAATGATGAATTGGATTGTCAGATTGATATCAATCTGAGACGAGAAGGAAACAAAGATTCAAGGGAATATGAATATGTGGGAAGGGAAAATCGTGATTGGTCAACAGACAGATGTTAATAATAGTCAGAGATTATTTTTGGAAATATGTAATCAAAAGAAGAAAGAAGGATGAATTTAGTAATTAATTTAATAGCTGATTCTTTTAGTAGTAGTATTATTGATTGTTTCAAAACTATTTTGTGTGGATGTGAATACTATCTTTCGTTCAATAGCTTGAATTTTAGGACTAATGATGGTTTAATTAACAGAATGTAAAATTCTATTTGATAAAAATGGGAATAGATTGAGCTATTATTGCTATGAAAATTCCACATAAATAAAAATATATTGGCAATTCTCAAATAAATGATATTCAAATGTGTTTATCTACTAGCAAAAGAGGCTATTACAAATGAACAAATTCTGATATTTTTCTTGAAGGTACGAAAAAATATGAATGAAGATTTTCAAATCGAAAGTTACATACAAACATATGAATCCAGTAGAATTTATCAACTTAAATCCAAAGTCATTGTATGTTTCAAAATGCGGGGGAATAATAAAAAATAGTTAGAAAAAGTTAATTTGATAAGAATTTAGTTGTTTGTTTGTTTTTGACTGGCTATTTACAGGAATTTAAATATATAAATTGCATGATTTTATACTTTTACCCAAAAAATAATAAAGATTATTAATCTTTAAGAACATAAGAAGCATAAAGATCAGCTTCTGCTTGTGCTAACTCTACGACTCTTCCTGATAATAACAACCTAAACGGATCGAAAACAACTGAACATAAAATGCAAGCTGAGGAATCATTTTCAAGGAAACACAAAGGGAAAAATAATGAACTCCAACGAAAACAACTGATGCAACTTGCAGCATAAAAAGAAAACATACCTTTGCTGCAAACAGCTATTGCTAAGATATGCTTCAACAGCACAATGAGTGGATATACTAACACTGCGAGTGGGTAAAGTAATAAATAACTGCTACATTCTGCGCAAACTTAGCCATATTTCTAATAAACACCAATCCCATTGAATAACAGGAATTTTAGAGTGCACAAAGAGAGACAACCTTCAACAAATTAACATTAACAGTAGTCTCTGAACAATGATATTTCATAATGCCTCCCTTCGAGTATGAATACACTTACAAACCATTCTACAACGAAATACTCCTTCTATGAGCAGCCTCTTGATAAGAAGAATATCTCCTCTTCATCAACAAGGAATATCCGAACAAATATTCTAACTTACCTTCCAAATAATCTTGGAAATAATAATAGTTTTATCAATCAAAGCTGTTAAAATAGTCTTATCACTGATGGAAATGTTAATAATAGCAATCTAAGTTAAATGAAAAGAATCAGAAATAGCTTTTATTCTAACAATACTAGCAGTGACAGATACATTAGAGAACAATCTAGCTAATCATCTGCAACGCTATTGCCAACTATTCACTCATCGCCTCCTGTTAATGCATTCAAAAAGAATCTTAGAACTAATGTCTCCACAAAGATAATTACACTTACACCTCATAATAGTAATAAAGATAATAATGCAAGTAACATCATAGCAGGTAGTTGTGAAACTAAAGAAGTAATATAAAAGAGACCTTACATAGCAAAAAGCTTAGATGTATCTCCTTAGCCATCTAAATCATGTCCTGTTCTTGAATCTCTTGAAGTTGAGAGTAAAAATACACATATACATTTAGAACCTGTAAGAAATAGACTACAAAGGAAAATATTATTCTCACATGATTAAGAGGAGCATCCCATTCCTCAGCAGGTTTCAAAAGATGAAAACAATAAGAATTTTCAGCGATTCTCTAACTTACGAGCATACTTCCAAGATAAATATGAGATTGCAGGGGAGAAAAAATGGAAAGATGAAACAGCAGTTGTTAAGAAAAAGGAACAGCATTTGCAATAGCAATATGCACACAATGATACCGATTAAATCAAGCCATGGGAGAACAATGACACCAATGATTCATTTGGTTAACTTGACAGTGAATTTCTGTGAAATGAAAAGAAAAGAAAAACATGGGAAAATGTCTCAGAAAACTACAATTACATTATTCATATTACATTACATTATATAATTATTGTTTTATTTGAAGATTTATTATTTTATAATCGCATAAATTAGACCAAGTTCTCTTAAACTAAATACATATTTGAACATGAGTCATGTGTGTTATGTTATAATGATATCAAAGATATCGCAGAAAAAAAGCTAATCGATTGAAATTTCTTTGCACTGATGCTAATTGCAAGTGTGATTCCAAACTTGCTTGTGCTAAGTGCATCTTGAACGATCATAAAGATCACAAGTATGTTGGTAAAGAGAAATTCGCCGTGATGTCAGTGAAAAAAGCATTCTCGATGAAACAGAGAAAAATCTAATGAAAACAAAAGCCGCATTTAGCAAGAAGAAAGTGAAATATGTTTAAAAATTCTACTAAATTATCAAGGAGATTCTAATCGACTGCAAATCCACACCGATTAAGGAATCCATTAACACACCACTTTCCTCTGCTCTTGTGCCCACAGGAAACATCTACACAGAGGGAAAAAAAGAAAGGAAAAATTACTTTCAACAATGAGAATAATTAAGTTTTCGAAGTTGCACCTTTCTCACAGCAAGCAGTAGAATATGCAAGATCAATAGTCATTCTCGACAAGTAGATTATTTCATGCAGATATGTTTTTTTTATTTAAAAACGGTTTCCACTGCATTACTTTAGCAAGAATTGTTTATTACCTAAATACTCCTGTTTTGGAATATTTTTGCTAACCAAAAATGAAAATGTCAAAGAAATGTCTAATACCAACAGCTACGTTGAATTAAATTAATGGTCTTTTTTGAAAGAAGCATTAATTCTCTCTCTCTCTCTCTATGTTTGAATTTATTTGATATGAAGGTAAAGTAAAATTTTGAAGTGAAAATGGATTCTATCTCGTAGGCATGTATCTTGGTTTTAATTAGAGGAGTGAGTTCCACCGAGATATTAAGATTGATTGATGTTTAAATTGAGGAAGCTCAGTTGGGGACAAACGGGTTGATAACCAAGTTCAAAGCTCTAAAAACCAAAACAATCTCTCTCTTAAAATAAGAACATAATTTTCTCAACATTGTCTGACAAACTCAACAAACATTCCCAAAAATTTTACAAACAAAATGAGTGATTTTATTATGATCCGTGAAGAAGCTAAGGCTAATGTTTCTTCAATTTTTGAGTCACTCTCATCATCGCAATCCTAAATTAACACATAAAATTCAACTTCCCAATAATAAAATGCCTTGCTCGATGAAGCATTTCATTCTTCTGTTCCATTTACATTCAACAAGGAAGTCCTCAGATGTTAAAAAACCGATCATGAATTAGATAAAAGAGCTGAAATTTTAGAAAGTTATCCTAATTCGATGAAGAGATAAATAAACCCTAAAAACTTTTTCAATTATGTTAAATGAGATTTTTATCCCCTCTTTGAGGATAATTAATTCTGCCTAAAAAGTGCATCTTCCTTACGACCAAATTAAAAAAAAAACTAAGAAAATAGATAGAATTCTCAAAATCAATGTCAAAAGAAGCTGAAGTCGCAAACAAGAATCTTGATAAAGTCACCGACCACGTCGAGGAACAAGAACTCAAAGTTGATGGAGTAATAAGCATAAAATTATTATGATATTTAGCAATTCTGATTTTATCTGATTCATTGTTTGCATAGGCTTTGAACATCATCAAAGAAGAAAAGTACAATCAAAATAAGCAATGAGAGGCAGTTTTATATGAATGATTAGCTTAGTTTCTTTGGGGGTTTTAAATTATGTCTGCAAGAAAAGAATATTTAAAATAAGGATGCAAGTAAATATTCTCTTTTCCTAATGATTTGTTGTTCTTGGGATTGATAAAAAGGAAGGTGCTACTGAAGTTAAATGATCAGGATGTTAAATTTTTAGAACAAAACTTCGATTTAGATAAGGTGCGTGCTATGGATCAACTTAGACTCACCCAAGGAGATCTCCAGAAAGCAGTCAAGAATCTCATTTCTTGTTGATCAATAGATTGAAGGCTTCTTAGAGTTTTCCCCCCAAAAGAAATCCAATGATTAGTAGAAGGAAAATCAAGAAAGAGAAAGATAAAATGATATGTTCTTTTTATGTCATGTTAAATATTGAAGATTCAAGATTCAAGATATGTTTAAATGAGTGAATAATCTAAAAATTAAGATATTTTTTAGTGTTTTCTCTCAAGAATTAAAGAAGGGAAAGAATATTTATTCTTGAAACAAAATAATAATATGAAGAAATTTGTTAGTTTTTAATATATCTTGGTTTGGTTTATTTTTCTTATCAAAAAGTTAATGTAAAAAAAATATTTTTTTCATTTTTATAAAAAA
>Ga0302285_10001175_pt1 | contig 14379 bp, 8 predicted proteins | sample III_Fen_E2_2_FD_200455 | JGI IMG/M metagenome (GOLD analysis project Ga0302285, IMG submission 200455) | Peat permafrost microbial communities from Stordalen Mire near Abisko, Sweden - III_Fen_E2_2 | ecosystem: Environmental > Terrestrial > Soil > Wetlands > Permafrost | place: Sweden: Abisko... | reverse complement strand
AGATTTAAATGGACATAAATCTTATTTTTTGTGCCGTGAAGCTATTCCTTTTGCTTGCGAGAGCCTTCTTATTTAACTGTTTTTTGGTTTGTTCTTACTTGATTTGAAGAGAATATATCTTTAATGACTATCATTTTGACAACGTAAGATGGGGCTAAATTGCCTGTTGGGGTGTAAGCTCATTTTGCATACAGCATCAGTTTGCTCTTATTCTATGTTTTTCGATTAGGAGTGAATCCAACCAGAGAGTTGAATAGTGTACTGTGTAATTTGTACATGGTTTGACACAAACCCAATAAATATCAAATAATAACAGAGGTCGTATAAACCGAATTTAGAATAATACATGCTAGAAAAGAAACAGCTCTAACAAGAATTGTAACAAAACTAGCTAGAATTAGAACAAAACTAGTTAGAATTAGAACAATTCAAGTTAGAATTGTACCAAAACTAGTTAGAATTAGAACAATTCAAGTTAGAATTGTAACAAAACAAGCTAGAATTAGAACAATTCAAGTTAGAATTGTACCAAAACTAACTAGAATTAGAACAAAACTAGTTAGAACTGTTCCATAAAAAGTTTGGAACAAAACAAAGGCTGCCCGTAAATTACGAGCAGCCTTAAGCTTAGTAGAATTGAAATGTTTTTTTTTACTTACTCACTCAGGAAGATGTAACGGATAACCACCAGTGCAAAAAGGATATACATCATCCAGTGAATGTTTTTGGCTTTTCCTGTAACTACTTTAAGTAGTGTGTAAGCCACAATACCGCCTGCAATACCATTGGCAATGCTGTAGGTGAATGGCATTAAGATAAAAGTAAGAAAGGCCGGGAAAGCTTCGGTAAAATCGTTGAAATCAATGTCCAAAACCGATGATGCCATAAGTACGCCTACAATGATAAGTGCAGGAGCTGTGGCTGCATTGGGGATAATGCCGGCTAAAGGGGCAAATACCAATGCCAGTAAAAAGATAATACCGGTGGTAACAGCCGTTAGTCCGGTGCGTCCACCTTCGCCAATGCCGGCAGCACTTTCTACATACGTAGTTACTGTGCTTGTACCCATCAAAGCTCCAAACGAAACACCGATGGCATCTACCAACATGGCTTTCCCAATTTTAGGCGACTTGCCGTCTTTGTCTATAAGTCCGGCTTTGGTGGCAGTACCAACCAGCGTACCAAAAGTATCGAACAGCTCTACAAACGTAAAAGTAAAGATCACGGTCCAGATACCCATGTTAAGTGCGCCTTTGATGTCCAGTGCTCCAACGGCAAGATGATGAAAGTCGGGTAAACTGAAAACGCTGAAATTAGCCGGAATAACAGTAACTCCTATAGGGATGCCAATCAATGTTGAAGCCACTATGCTGATCAGGAGCGCACCTTTAATATGCAAAGCCATAAGAATTGCTGCCAGGCCTAATCCGATAAGACAAAGTACCATGGAATGGTTAGTGAAGCTTCCCATACCGATATTCCATTCGAAGAATTTCAGAGTGGTAGGTGATGTGCCTTTTCCTAATGCTGCCAGTGTGGGAGGAATGACTTTGGCTGTAACTACCATTATCTCGGATAGTTTGCATCCTATAACGGTAATAAACAATCCGATCCCGACGGTTATTGCCCGTTTAAGCGAGTCGGGAACTGCAACGACTAATATCTGACGGACTTTGGTAACGGTTAGAACAATAAAGATTAGTCCCGAAATAAAGACAGCACCCAGAGCCGATCGCCAGGGCATTCCCACACCAGCCAGAGCCACAGTGGCAAACAGAGCATTGAGGCCCATGCCCGGAGCTAAAGCCATGGGAAAGTTGGCTACTAAACCCATGCCAATGGTTACAAAGCCGGCTGAAATAGCAGTTGCGAAAAATACAGCATTCTTATCCATTCCTGTAACTCCCAAAATGTTTGGGTTCAGAAAAAGAATGTAAGCCATGGTCATAAAAGTGGTAATGCCGGCAATGATTTCGGTACGTACCGTAGTACCATTCTCTTTTAGTTTAAATATCTTTTCTAACATTGTTGCGTGCTTATTATTTGTTTAAAAGTTCCATTTGGCACCTATCTTAGGACTAATCTTAAGGCCATTCACTGTGCTGAAATTGCTGGCGACTTGCACTTCACCCCCTAACGAAAGGTGGGATGTTGGGTTATACCAGAATTGAGGTTCGCTGATGAATACAAATTTTGTATCGGTTGGAGTGATTGCCTCATTATTCCCATTGGTGAAATTCAGATTATCTTCTCTCCAAAAATCGGCAAAGCCGGATACAGTCAGTTTCTTGTTGAAGTAATTCAGATTCCATACACCGGTTATTTGGAATGAGTTGGTGTTTTTTCCCTCGATCGTTTTGTAAAGCAGTTGGAGACTCAGAGTTTTTGCAAATGTTTTATCGTGCCAGCCATATTCAACACCGGCAAGATATGCATTATTAATTGGGAGATAGGAGGAACCTACTGACAGCAATCCGCCATTGTATTCGACGTGTGCGCTGAGAGGACCATTCCAAAACTTTAAGCATCTTGAAATCTCAGTGTAAGCCAATGAAGGGTGATGATTGCTACCTCCATTGTAATACATATCAACAAACAGGTAACTGCTTCCCCAGTTATCCGGTTTAAACATTTCTACTGTAGTAGTTAAATAATCACGGCCTTTGCCTAAATCGTAAAGAACCTGAAGGTTTGTCTGTGCCTTTGCTGCCAGTGCAACCAAAAGGCATAACGCAAATGTGACTTTTCTCATAAACTGTGTCGTCTTTTAAAATTAATTATTTGGAGAATATTATGTATGAATGCCAAAAACAGATAATCACTTATCGGTATGTTCTGAAGATATTTTGAATGGACAAAACAGGTAATAACTTCATTTGCTAATACTTCAATTAGATTTATTCTGTCTTTTTAGCGAGCGCAAATATAATAATTATAAATGATTATACATCGTGTAAATAGTTGTCATAATCCAGGTTGCCTTTGGCTCAAAACAAAGTCACTATTTAAACTCAATCATAAACTCAGTCAGACTCTTAGTAGACTCAAGACCAATTTTCTTTCGTATGCGGTAACGTCCTACTTCTACCCCTTTTAAAGAGATATTCATCAGGTGTGCTATATCTTTGCTGGATAAGTTCAGACGTAGATAGGCACAAAACCGCAGATCGTTGGATGTGAGTTCCGGGTAAGTGGTGTGTAGATTGCGGAAGAAATTCTCATGTATCCGGTCGAAATTAGTTTGGAAAATAGCCCAGTCATCTTCCGACGACAGGTTCTCGTCCAGCAGCCGAATCAGTTTATCGTAGTATTTATTCGGATACTGTGTGCCAAGAGCTTGTTTCTGAGCAATAACTTCTTCCTTAATATTGACCAATATCTCATTTTTCTTGATGATAGTCATGGTCGACTCGGCTAGTTCTTTGCTTTTTACGGTTAGTTCCGATTCCAGTTTGTCTTTGCGGAGTGCAATAATCTGTTGTTCGCGTTTCTCTATTTCTTTTCTTCGTATCTCTTCCTGTTCTTGCTTAATCTTTTCTTTTTTCAATTGAAACGATCGGTGCAGGTAGGCATAGATTCCATATCCCATCAGGATGATAAGGAGCAGATAAAATATTTTGGCTATCGCGCTCAGGTAAAATGGCGGATCTACTTCGAAGCTATAACTTGCTTCGGATAACCTGACGCCGGTCTTAGTCAATACTTCCACATTCAGCGTATAAACTCCTTGAGGTATATATCGGTACACCTTTTGCGAAGAACCGGTAGTTTCGCTCCATACTTTGTCCAATCCATCGAGCTTATAGCGAAAATGAATATTGTTTATGTTGTTGTATTGCGGGTAAAAAACCGTGAACAGTATATTGTTGCGTTTAAAGGGAGTTGCTGGTGTTGACTCCGTAGTGAGTGGAAGAAAAACAGCTTCCTTCGATTCGGCATCCGAAGTTTTGATGCTTTTGAACTGCAATGTGGCAGCATGTGTTTTCATGACGGAATGGCTTTTGTGATATAAAGCCAGCCCGTTATCCAATGTCAGCATGCACTCTTCGTCCGAAATGGGAATAATGTTCTGATAATCGTCCACAACCTGATTTAGAAATAAGGAATATTGAACCACATCCAATATTCTGATGGCTCCAGGCTTGACCTGTACCAATGCCGACTCACCGTTGCGGATAAACCAGTATAAATCGCCCTTGAAATGACAAACGCGGTGAGCATGCGAAAAATATCCCAGACTTTTATTTAGTTCATCGTAAGGAATAATCTTTTTACGGATATCGTCGTACGTATAAAAAGCGGTATTGTCGGTAAATACTACGCGGTTATTTACCGAGAACACATTGATGGGGAACCGGTGTTTCTGATCCAGTGAATTAAATGTGCTGATATGTTCAATCCGTCGTAAATCGGAACTTAGCCGGATGGCATAAAGAGCCTGATGCAGGTGGCTCGCCCAGATGGTTCCCGTATAATCTATTTCGATATAGCGAATGGGGTTCAGAAAATTCTCTATCGTGTGGCTGAAAGCCCATACTCCGTTTCGTTTTTCGTAAATGCATAATTTGGTATAGGTGCCCTGAACGAGTACCTCTTTCCCGTGGATCACTCCTTCTTTAATACAAATACCTCCTTTTATGGGCGACAGGATGCTTATACCCTTGGGAGAAACGTCAAATGTCTCTTCGTTATTTCCGCATATTTGTTGTTTATCAAACTGATTGACGCTCCATACCTGGCCTTTTATTTTCGATTCCAGTTGCAAGTTCTGTATGTTCTTTTTGTTGGCACTCAGTTGGGCTTTGTATAGTCCCTGATTGGTGGCAATGTATAAATTAGGTTCGTCGTAGCTGAGTGAATAAATGGCTCCTATGGACGGATTGAACGAATGGATATAACGGATGGATGAATTTAGCTGAAGGCATGCTATGCCTTTGTCCAGTGCCAGCCAAAGGTTATTGTCTTTATCGCAATGCATGCCTAGTACGGTGTTGTTTTGTAGCACATTTGATGTGTTGAGCGTCCACAGCTTTTCACCTTGCCTATTGATGGCTGTCACGCCGTTGAGGATGGTGCCAAGCACAATGGTTCCATCGGGTGCAATGAGTGCTCGGTTTATTTCCGCTTTTTTTAATTCATCATCCACATTTGTAACAAAGCGTGTGATGGTTGTTCCATCAAAAATATACAGGCCGTCGGAATTGGTGACAAGCAAAGAACGGGATTTATCCAAAGTCAATGTAGCGATAACCGGGCTCTTTAATATACCCTTAGCTACGGGCATAAAACTGTTTTTATTTAGGTTGAAAAGACTAAACCCGTATAACTCGGTATGCGTATAGATTTGATGATTGCTTATATTGAAAAACAAGAAAGAAAACGGGCAATGATAACCTTTTACTTCTCCGTTGCGGTAGGTAAAGTAAGAAGTGAATGATTGAAAAATAAGGGTCCCATTAAAATCGAGGATGCTCCAGATCTCGTCGTTTTGCATCTTGTACGTTTTCAATTTGGCCGAAAGAGAATGATAAATAAGCTGTCCTCTATTATTTTTTTCAAAGTAACCGAATTGCTCGAATGAGCCAACATAAATCCGGTTATCTTTGGTTATTAGTATGGAACGCACAATTTGGTTACCCGGTACCGGATGAATTTGCCATAATGAACCGTCGAACTCCAATACACCTTGATTATTTCCAAAATACATAATACCGTCCCTTGCCTGAGCCACAGCCCAGTTTTGGTTGGAGGCATTATAATCTTTTTTGTTGAATTGGGTGACAATGGGTGTAAATTCTTGTCCAATAGTAGAAATAGAAATAAAAATAAGAGCAAGAAGTAATTGTTTCTTTGATGAAATGTCCATGATGGTGATTCCGATGTGCATATAGGGTCTTTCTGTATGCAAATAACGTAAAGTTCTGGGACATGACAAAATAATTTTACGCTTATCTGATGTTTCGGTTAAACGCATTGTCGGAGCAGTACGAGATAAAAACAATTAATTGTTTGGCTGTTTTCACTTTCTCGGGTGCAGAGAACAATTCTGATACCTGATATAAGTGATACTAATTAAGGCTTTTAGGATCGTATGATATTAATAAAGAAGCCTTACTGATAATTCAGTAAGGCTTCTCCGGCTTTTATAAAACGTATTTCTATGAATTATTTTTTGATTTCATCATGAGCAAGTTGCTTCCGTGCTTTTTTAGCTCTGGACAGACCAATCAGTTTTTCCATTTCCACTGTAATTGGCGAAGCAATAAATACAGAAGAATAAGTTCCGATAAATATACCAAACAACATGGCAAATATAAATCCTCTGATTGTTTCACCACCGAAAATAAACATGGCAGTCAAAGTCAGAATTACAGTCATGGTTGTACTAAATGTTCGTCCCAACATTTCGTTTACGGATAAGTTGATCAATGATATTCTGTCTCGTTTAGGGAACAGGAGTACATTCTCACGAATACGGTCATAGTTGATTACTGTGTCGTGAACTGAATAACCGATTACCGTTAATATAGCCGCTATAAATGCCTGGTCAATTTCCATAGAGAATGGAAGGAAACCATATAACAAGGAGAACAGTCCAAGTGTGATGATCGCATCGTGCGCTAACGAAACGATAGCTCCCAACGCATAACCCCATTCTCTGAATCGGATAAAGATATATAATCCAATTCCGAAAATAGCAAAAATTACGGCCCATACGGCAGATCGCTTAATGTCATCTGCTACAGTTGGTCCTACTTTCTGAGAGCTTTTTATATTTTCCTTAATGAATTCAGCCTTTGTGACCGAACCTTTAAGTAATGGTTTTAAATTGTCATATAGTTTTCCTTCAATTTCGTTATCAATAGTTGAAGCATTGTTGTCTATCTTATATTTTGTGGCAATTCGAACCTGATTGTCGGAACCAATAGTAATTACTTGAGGCATATCTCCATCAAAGGCATTGGCAAGTAATGAGCGTACTTTTTCGGTACTTACTGGTTGATCAAAACTTACAACGTAATTTCTACCTCCAGAGAAGTCAACACCCAAACTAAATCCACGAGTGGCAAAAGATATACAGCTGATTACTATCATAGCAGCAGATAGACCATACAACCATTTACGAATTCCCATGAAATCAACTTTTGTGTCTTTAAACCAGTTTTTAGTTACACCGGTAATAAATGAAATCTCTTTCGCGCTTTCATGATTTGCATATAGATACAGCATGTAACGGGTTAAGAATACAGAGGTAAAGAATGAAGTGAGCACCCCGATAATTTCAGTTACCGCAAAACCTTTAATTGGCCCTGTTCCAAAATAAATTAAAATAACAGCTGTTATGACTGAAGTAACATTAGAGTCAATAATTGCGGAAAGTGCATGGCCAATACCATCATCAATCGCTTTCTTCATTGTTTTTCCCTTGTTCATTTCCTCTCGGATACGCTCATACATCAGTACGTTTGCATCAACAGCCATACCCAGCGTGAGTACAATCCCCGCAATACCGGGAAGGGTTAATACCGCTCCAAAAGATGCTAAAACTCCAAAAAGGAAGAACATGTTAGCAAGCAGTGCCAAGTCGGCAATCAGACCCGGTACTACTCCATAATACAGGATCATATAAAGCAATACTAATATAAAGGCAATGATAAATGAGATTAGCCCATTATTGATAGCTTCTTTACCCAGCGATGGACCAACGATGTTTTCTTGCACAATACGAGCGGGAGCAGGCATTTTACCTGATTTCAATGTGTTGGCCAAATCCTTGGCTTCTTCTACCGTGAAGTTTCCGGTAATTTGAGAGCTACCACCGGTGATTTCTCCGTTCACGGTTGGAGCTGAATAAATATAACCGTCTAAGGCAATAGCAATAGATTTCCCTATATTATCTTTGGTCATGCGGGCCCATGTTTTTGAACCTTCCTGATTCATGCTCATACTAACGTTGGCATAAGCCGAGGTCTGAGCAAAATCAGCACGTGCATCGGTAATTACATCACCGCCCAGTGGAGCATGCCCATCACGATTTGTTACTTTAATAGCGTACAATTGAAAAATCTCTCCTTTTTTATCAATTGCTTTTACTCCCCATCTCAGACCTAAGTCGCGAGGTAAAGTTTCTTTAACTTGTTTGGTTTTAAAGTAATCGTTTATTTGGGCTGTATCCTTACTGTGAGCATATCCTACTACCGGACCACGGCCAACTTGTCCGCCTTGAGCGTTAAGTTGAAGGATCGCAAATAATGGATTTTCTTTTCTGCTCTTTTCCGTCACTTTGGTTGAGTCTGTAACAGCTGCGGTGTTTGCTTTCTTTTGTAGTGCAGCTTTCAGGCTGTCAACACTGCTTAGAGACGATGCTTTCTTTGCGGTAGCTTTAGCTGGTGCTGTCCCTTTTGCCGCTGTGGAATCTTTAGCAGCCACCGTTTTTCCTCCGCCAGCTTGTAGAGTAGCCAGTACTTTATTAGCATCCGAAATGTTGCTTACAATTTCGTTTAAGTCATAAGTTTCCCAGAATTCTAGATTGGCAGATCCCTGAAGTAATTTACGAACACGTGCCGGTTCTTTAATACCCGGAAGTTCAACCAGGATACGTCCGTTGCCTAATTTCTGAATGTTTGGCTGAACAACTCCAAAACGGTCGATACGTTGACGCAATACATTGAATGAATTGGCAATGGCACCGTCTACTTCTGTTTTTAAAACTTTAACGACATCGGCATTCGAAGTTGTTAGTGAGATCTTATCTTTCAATTCGAAAGTGCTGAAGATTGATGCTAACCTTGCATTCGGATCTAATTTTGTGTAAGATTCAACAAACAGGTCAATGTATGATTTCTGACTGTTTGTTTTTTCAAGTTCAGAGGCATTGGCCAAGGCCTGATTGAAATTAGCATTAGAATTGAAATCAGACAAAGAACGAATGATATCAGAAACCGATACTTCGAGGGTTACATTCATTCCTCCTTTTAAGTCGAGACCAAGGTTGATTTCTTTATCACGACATTCTTTCAGTGTGTATCCCAACCATACTTTTTCACTCCCTATAGAGTCTAAGTAATTATACTCTTTCAATTGGTTCCCACCTGCATATTCCTTAGCCTTTTTGTTGTACATGTTGGTAACAACACTAAATGATAAGTAAAATAGACAGACTAAGGTTAATGAAAGTGCAAAAAGTCTGATAAGTCCTTTGTTTTGCATGGAAAAATTATTTAAAATAAGACATTAGTTATTTCTATTCTTTTAAAGAGCTGCAAATATAGCATTTTTTTTATTAGAAACATAAAAAAAGGACCATCAGAAGTCCTATTCCAACTAAAAACATCAAAAAAAGGTGACATTTCTATTGAGATTCGTTTGGGTGAATCCTTTTTTTCGACTTTTTGCTCGTCCTTTTGAGTGTTTTTGAAAAAATAATGGGCATTAAATAGTCTTTAAATCAAATTTATAAGTTCTATTGTTTACAAATAGACAAATGTTTTGCTAATAATTATTTGCTAGTTCGAAATAAAGCACTACTTTTGCACCTACAAAATATCGCGGAGTGGAGCAGTGGTAGCTCGTTGGGCTCATAACCCAAAGGTCGTTCGTTCGAGTCGGGCCTCCGCAACTAAATAAAATAGGCTATTTCATTATGAAATAGCCTATTTTATTTTTATCCGAAATGGTGTTTTACGAAACCGAAACACCTATCAATTCTCCGATTCCAAAGGTTATAGCGGCAGCAATTAAACCAAAAACTACCTGACGGCAGCCCGAATACCAAAGATTCTTTCCTGTAAATAATGTAATGGCTCCTCCTATTAAGAACAATCCGGCGGCACTCAGGATAACGCTCAAAACGATGGCGTGCAGTCCGGTTGTAAAGAAAAAAGGTGAAACGGGGATGATGGCTCCGATGGTAAATAGGAAGAATGAATACAAAGCTGCTTCTATGGCCGATCCTTTTAATTCTTCAGGATTGATGCCAAGTTCTTCTTTTACCAAAACGGCATGAGCGTGTGTTTTGTCTTTCATAATGTCTGCTGCCATTACATTGGCTTGAGATTCGGGAATGCCTTTGGCCATGTAAATTAAGGCGAGTTCCTGTTGTTCTCCTTCGGGATTTGTTTCCAGCTCGTCCATTTCTATAGCCATCTGGTTTTCGTACAGCTCCTGTGAACTCTTTACTGAAATCCATTCTCCCAAAGCCATAGATAATGCTCCGGCTAATAATCCGGCAACACCAGCCAGTAAAACTCCTTTTCCGCCGCCGGTGGCTCCGGCAATGCCCATAACCAAACTAAAGTTGGAAACAAGTCCGTCATTCCCTCCCAATACGGCAGCCCGAATGGCATTTCCGCCTACCGAACGATGGCGGCTTTCGAATTTGGCATGTTGTGTTCCGCTTATGTTTTTGTCATTGTCCAGGATGGACCATAATATTTGGACATGGTTGGTTTCCGATCCGGTTACTTCCAGCTTGTTTCTTTCTTTTGTCTTGATGATGGCATTCGAAAGACTCTTTTCAGTGTCCATCATAGCGCCGAGCACATAATCGTATCCAAAAAGTTTACCTATTAGGTTCATTGTTTTGGCTCGCCACGATGGCTGGATTAGGTTGCCAGTAGGAATGTTTACTTTGCGAGCAAAAGCTTCGGCGTGGCCCTGTTCTATTTCGCTCATCTGACGAAAAACATTGGCCACGGCTTCGTCGGGTTCGTTTTCGGCTAGTTTGCGATACAGGTAACAGGCGTCAATTTCGGTTTGGATATTTTTATTTCTCATTTTATTTTTATTTTATCTTGCTCAAAAGTACTAAAAAAAAGAATTGATTGGCACAAAAAAAAGAGTTCCGGAACATTTCGTTCGGAACTCTTCGTATATGGTGTGCTTGATGATGTACCCTCTATAAAACGCGAAAGGTAGTAACGCCTTACTACCAATCTTTGTTAACCTTAAATCTAATACTATGAAAAAATCACGATGCAAAGATAAGGCACATTTGGACTCCGTGCAAGTGTTTTCCGAAATATTTCTATGAAAAACGTGTTTTATAACATCTTTTTAATGTTTCTGACGTTTTTTTATTCTGAAATGCTGCTTTTCTACCATTTTTAGTATATTTATTAACTATTTCTGGTTGTTTGAATCGGCCTTTCTCGCGACTTCCAAATCTATTAGGATTAAAAACCGATCGCTTTTAATCCTAATCCGGTCTTTTCATCTAGTCCAAACAGTAGATTCATGTTTTGAACGGCTTGCCCGGAGGCTCCTTTCAGCAAATTGTCGATTACTGAAACAATCAACAGCTTGTCGTCATGTTTTTCCAGATATACTAGTCCTTTGTTGGTATTTACCACTTGTTTCATATCCGGATTTTTGTCAACTACAAAAGTAAAGGCTGCATCTTTATAAAAGTCGGTGTAAAGTTTTTTTGCTTCGTCCAGACTAAGTGAACATTGCGTATAAGTTGTGGCATAAATACCACGCGCAAAGTTACCGCGTACGGGAATAAAGTTTACGGCTTTATCGAATCCGGGTTGCAGCTGACGAAGCGATTGGCCGATTTCCTGTAAATGTTGATGCCCAAACGCTTTGTAAATGGAGATATTATTGTTGCGCCAGCTGAAGTGTGATGTTGCCGACGGTTTTACGCCGGCTCCGGTAGAGCCGGTAATGGCATTGACATGCACCTCGTGGGTAAGCAGTCCGGCTGATGCCAGTGGCAATAATGCCAATTGTATAGCAGTGGCAAAACATCCGGGATTGGCAATGTGGGTGGCTTTGCGAATTTGGTCGCGATTTAATTCAGGGAGTCCATACACAAAGTCGTGATCGGAACGTTTCTCGCGGTAATCGGTAGACAAATCTATGATTTTCAAACTAGAAGGTACGTTGTTCTCGTCCATAAACTTCTTGCTATCGCCATGCGCTGAGCAAAGAAACAGGGCATCAACCGAACTAGATGGTAACTCAGAGGTAAATACCAGATCGGTTTCGCCAATCAATCCGCTGTGAACATCCGTAACGGGATTTCCGGCATTGCTACTACTGTTTACAAACACAATGGTTACGGCAGGATGGTTAATCAGGATGCGAAGCAACTCTCCTGCGGTGTATCCGGCTCCGCCTATTACGCCGACTTTAATTTTTGTCATAACTGAAAGTGAATATAGGATATATGTTTTGTTTAATTTGCTGACTTTATTGATCTCCGACTTCTGATTCTGTCTCTAAATCTTTCGACAACTTATAGGCCGATATTTCCATGGGAATAAGGAATTCTTCATTTAATATTTCGCCGGGCTGTATGTTATGCTGTTTTTTCATTTAGAATGTTTTGACAAGTCACAAATTTCTCAGTGGCAAAGGTAGTTAATCGGAATGTTATATCAAAAAATTAAAGAGATAATAAATCTCTGGTAGAATACTCCGCCTGTTCTGCCTATTTTACGCTTTGTCATATAGCTCGATATTAAGTAAGACAACGTACTGTTTGCGCCGGTATTTATATTATTTCACGACAAATAAAAATACGTAAGCAACTGACAAGCATCCAATCATTATCACCCATGTCCACGCCCAATAACTAAACTTACGGTTTTTGTGGTGGAGCGTGTACATGAGCAACAGGTTTGCAAATACTCCACCGAGCAGTTCCAGTATGTGTAATGTTCGTTCGGGTATTCGGCGTCGGCCTCGTATAGCTGCATTTTTATCGTATGCAAAAATGAATCCGCTTAGGAGATTGATAAATACAAAATAGATTGTTATGAGTTTCATCTGTTGCTTCTGTTTTCTGTTTTAATGCAGCATTTAAATGTTTTTGCTGCGGTTGATATAGGTAAAACTATGTTTCAAATGCCTTATGCGGTACTGCAAATCGTTTATGCGGTAGGGTAGATCGCTTATGCGGTAGGGTAGATTGCCAATGCGGTAGGGTAAATTGACAATGCGCTATGTGAAATGATCAATGCGCTATGGTAGATTGCCAATGCGCTATACAAAATGACAAAATGCGGAGCCTTAAACTGCCAATGCGCTACTTCCACCACCAATTGCAGATATAGCAAATTCAATATTTCAACTATCAAACGGTCTATTCTTCCAATAGATCGGGTCTTAATCGCTTTGTGCGCTCCACCGACTGCTGATGATTCCATTCATCCACGTTGGCCTGATGTCCCGAAAGCAGAATGTAAGGAACTTTCCATCCCTTATATTCTGCCGGACGGGTGTAAACAGGTGGCGCAAGCAGGTTGTCCTGAAACGAATCGGAGAGAGCCGATTGTTCGTCGCCAATAGCCCCGGGTATAAGCCGCACAATAGCGTCGGTCATGATGGCGGCAGGTAATTCACCTCCTGTAAGCACATAATCGCCAACTGTTATTTCTTTTGTAATCAAATGTTCGCGTATGCGATGGTCAATACCCTTGTAATGTCCGCAAAGAATAATCAGATTGCCGGACATCGATAGGTTGTTTGCCATTTTCTGGTTAAACTTTTCGCCATCAGGTGAAGTGTAAATCACTTCATCGTAAGTTCGTTCGCTTTTCAGCAGAGAGATGATCCGATCAATCGGCTCTATCTGCATAACCATGCCGGCACTAAACCCAAAAGCATAATCGTCTACGCGCCTATGTTTGTCGGTAGTATAATCGCGTAGATTATGCACATGAATTTCTACCAGTCCTTTTTCTCTGGCTCGTTTTACAATAGAATAATTGAGCGGACTGTCAAGTAATTCGGGTACGGCGGAAATAATATCGATGCGCATTCAGTATAATTAATAATGGGAGTGCAAAGTTACTAAATAATATTATCACATCACCACATCATCACATCACCACATCATCACATCATAAATTAGCAGCCATCCATTTCCGAAGTACATCGGGCGATTTTCCGCACCGGCGTGCATAGTCATGAAACTGATTGTCGTCTATTTTGCCTATCATAAAGTATTTCGACTTTGGATGGGCAAAATACAATCCGCATACCGATGCATTGGGAAACATGGCTCCGTTTTCGGTAAGTTGAATACCTATTTCGGAAAATTTTAAAAGCGAATCCAGTTCAAAAATAATGGATTGGTCGGGCAGGGAAGGGTAACCAACTGCCGGACGAATGCCGCTGTACATGGTTTTCAGCATATCCTTTATGGATAGATTTTCGTGGGGGGCATAACCCCAGTATTCACGTCGCACTTTGTAGTGAATCCATTCGGCGGCAGCTTCGGCCAGTCTGTCGGATAGTGTTTTGGCCAAAATAGACCGATAAACATCATCCTCTTTTTCGAATGCTTCTGCATAAGCTTCTACGCCCTGAATGGTGGTGGCAAATGCACCTACGTAATCGTTTTCGGGAGCCACAAAGTCGGCAAGCGAG
>Ga0302285_10001174_pt1 | contig 14382 bp, 8 predicted proteins | sample III_Fen_E2_2_FD_200455 | JGI IMG/M metagenome (GOLD analysis project Ga0302285, IMG submission 200455) | Peat permafrost microbial communities from Stordalen Mire near Abisko, Sweden - III_Fen_E2_2 | ecosystem: Environmental > Terrestrial > Soil > Wetlands > Permafrost | place: Sweden: Abisko... | reverse complement strand
TTGCTGGACTTCTCGAAGATCGCTGAGTAGACTTTCAGTGGTCCACTTGTTCCCCAGATTCCATAAAACTTTACCGCCAAGACAGCTGCGCTTGATTATGCGAAACTCGCAGATTGCTTGCAAGAGTTGAAACCAGTGACGATTGTGATAACCTCCAGTGGGAAGAAGAAAATAACCAGCAATGATACGCAAGTTAGTGAATCAGAAGCAGTGGGATAGATTAAGAAATATGCGCTAGAAGGTCAAAAAGCATTGGTTTAGCTGGAATACAGATCAGCATTGCTGAATCTCAAAAAAAGTGAGATTATCATGCATGCTTATGTAGCAAAAGAAGGCAAAATCGAAAGAGATTTACTTCTTTTTGTCAAAGCGAATCTTGGAATATGCTACTACCGCATAGGTCTGCTTGCTGAAGCGTTTCATTGCTTTGCAGTGTGTCTAGCGCATCTCAAGAAATAATACAAAACTCAGAAGAAAGTTCTCGCTCCATCATCAGCTTAAACATAAAATGGGTTCGCAAGTATGAGAGAAGGCAAAGGTTCTTCTTCGAACTTTCAATAATAATCAACAGCATCATCGTCATCGGTGATTTGGAGTCAATATAAAAAGCGATCTTACAGCAATTTACCAACTATTGATTAGTAGGAATATATGCAGATGTTGGCGTAGAGATTAAAACTAAAGAGACTCAAGGGAGCTTTACTTTTATAGACTTGTATTGTTCTTTCCGAGCAAGGAAATCATGAAGATGCGTTAATTCTTGGGAACAAAGCATCTAGATTACATCTGAATTACATTGTGGATACTCTGACAGTCTGCTATCATTTAATTCTTCAAATCATCAAAGATAGAGATATTACCATAAATACTGCAACAAGTGGGCTTAGAGCTTAAACATCAAGGCGAGGTAATTCAGCACATCAATCAGGAACAAATTAGTCGTCTCCTTTGAATAATAACAACAGGAAAAAGTCAACTGGTGTTTCATAGTCTACTGGAGCACCTTATAATCTCTTCGAAGGTGATTTTGTGTAAGAACTTGTTTCTCCAATGCCAGCGAACTCTCAATTCCTCAAAATATCAGGATAAAAAGAGAAAATATCCTTTATTGAGAAGGTTGTACCTATTCTAAAAGAAGTTATGAAGAGAACACAAGATCTGCATGGATGTTTTATCAGCTCGTCCAAAATGAAGATTCTCGAAACTCTCAATAAAATTATCGACAATTAAAACAAGAATACTAAAGAAACTAGTTCTGAAGCAGGAATCTAAACCAGCAGTGAAGTAGGCACTACTTAGGTGTCTCCATTGGAAGTTAGCTTGTATGAGAGACCCGATCTGGAGTTTTTATTCTAATCGATAACAAGTCGAAATCACTGGATATTCAAAGCGAATATTCTGAATTTGCTCTAGCTAAAATCTGTCTCGTTTGAAGATGCTTCGATATCAAATGCATAGATCGAAAGTGAAATACTTCTGGATTCATTATTGAATAAGATTTCTCATCTTTGTGTTTCATTTTACTGCATCTCCACAGAAAGTAGATTTATTGCAGACTCCAAAAAAAACAAAGCCAAAGAACAACAACAAAAAGCAAGAGAAGAAACTACTACTACAACTACTGGAACCAATTCTGATTAAGATAGCAAATATGCTAGATTCTTGTAGAATCTTAATTATTAAGTGTCCGAAAGTGAGAATTGGCTGTCGAGAAGCGTGGAGATAGCATATATATTCCTGCCTCACGACATGCCACTTGTTGGATAGATTGTCTCTGTCCATAGCAAATTCCACAACGTCAACAAGATAGTCATCCCAGAAAATGAAAACGAGCATGATTCTGATTCCGATTCGGATTGCAGCAATGCAACGCCTAAAATCAAAGGAGATAAACAGCATAAACAGAATCTTTACAAATCACTTGAATATGCTTCTCCATTAGTGAATCTCCCTGGGCGATCCAAATCAAGTTTCTTCATCCCTTTAGTCAGAAAAATTAAGCCTGATTAGTTATCGTTAACACAGCGATCTTCAAGTTCTAACCCGCAAGCAGAAGAAGAAATAGCACTTCTTTACAATACTTATTCTGAAAAAGCATAAACAGATGGAAATAATTCTGAAAATCTACCCAAAAGTACATTCGAAGAAGCATAACAAAGACTTAAAGATCGATTGCTAGTGTAAGAATCCTCACCAAATTAACCAGCAATTCAAACGCAAACAATAAAGAAAGATTAATAAGATCCTGAGCTATTGTAGAAGTTAACTAACTAGAAATAAAAAAAGAAGATTTCTCTCGCGATAACAGATTTGGCTTCCACAGGATCTGTCAAACATCTCAAAGCATCATCCATCGACTCCTCTGGGATTGTAATACCTAAGACTTGCCATAACTTTGAGTTAAATTCGATTTCAAAGACAGCTGATTCTGCAATCCAAGTTGATAAAAAGAAACAACAAGTTATGCAAGATAGTTCAAGAGGTAGAATGGATGAAAAGATTGAAAGAACTATTTAGCTTTAAGATGAATGTAACTAAGAAGAAGAAGACGAACAATATTCTGAAGAAGAAGATTTTTAGATTAGAGATATTAATCCTTAGATATTTATTGCTAACAAGTAATAAATGAGTGCTTAGCAGATCAAAAATGATCGATAACAAATAATTGCTAATAAAAATAAAAATGCTGGTGAGAAACCAAACTTAGATAAAAACTAACCAATTTTTATGTAATAACAGCAAGAAGCAAGTAAACTAAAATACTAATAATACCCACAACCTGATAAGCAACGACATAACTCTCTTGATTATGCACTTAAGTAGAATAACAACAACACTGCAATTGGCTAGGATGTATAACTTGGAATTGTATTCCAAAATAGTTCTAAATCATTCTCAACAGCTTTCCCAAATTAGAATAATATCCAGTTTGTAGTTCCTAATTCTTCATAACCACAGTAGAATTCGCAGACAAAAAAGAAGAGAGTAATGAGTCTAGCTTAAGAATAATAATCTTCAATCCAAGCATCTTTGCTTTCTCCTTCGAGTCATTAAGAGCTATTTACTGATCGTTAAACGCAACAATCAAAGCTAAAAAAGCTACTTTCGAAGCAATTAACAACTAACATTCAGCACAGAACAATCGACAATCCAAACACTGCTGCAAAATAATCATTATCCCAAAAACAAAACGGCCATTTTAAGAATACCATTGATATGGCGCTGAATGATATGTCTATGCCTAACAGCTCTAAGAACTCAACTTCCAACTCCACCGCTGTGACTGCAAGGTAATATGTGCAACAAGGAAACACAATAAATATGAGCGATACGTTTGAGATCAGACGTAAATCATCCACTGGAAACGTATCTTCAACAGTGAAGACTCAAAGAAGTGGTAGCTTAACGAAGAACTAAAAGGCTAATCCGTAGGCCAATTTGAAGTAACCTCTGACAAATATGTCAATGCAGCAATAATAAACTGCGTTAAAGAATAACTTTATTTAACAATAAATCTTGAACGAAATCTTTGATGTCAATAATTAGTCGCTTCCAACACATAAATAGAGCTCAAATATCCATTAGAGAGGCAATTCAGCACATGGACCATTTAATTAACAGAATCAATCATTTACACCTTCTTCTGCTACATCTGCATCTTCTTCTTTTCATTTTTCTGGCAATAACTTTTCAGGTTAGAGTGACACACTAGCTTCACCTTCTATCGCTACTTAGTAGCAGTTAATTAACCACTTGACAAATAGCAAAAGACCTCATTCAAAGGAAAACATTTAGAGATCATTTAGTGCTAAGAATCCTTCTTCCTAGAGTGAATAAACTACTTAAACATCCTCAGCACCTAGAAAAAATAAGAAAAATCTCGATATTTTAGTTAATTAGCAAATAGTATTTTTAAATGCAAGTAATTAGCATTGTGTTGAATCAGTAGGTGCAAAGAGTAGTAGAAGTACGAAAAACTCAGCTAACTTTCTCTTACCGGATAATTACTTGAATCTCATCAAATCAGGAGGAAATCAGTCGACAAGATTATCTCAAAATAACACTGGAAATAATTATCTGAATTAATCTGGTTCTTTAACTGCTAAGAATTCGGTGACAATCTCAATGTTAAACAGTCCAACAGGCGGTTTCACTATCTAGGCTCCCTAGACAACTCGTAATCACACTCCTAAATAAAATGAGTCTTCTTAATATCAATCAACAAATGAGAAAAAGTTGCATCTTTTAAGGAAATTTAGATCTTCTGTAGGGAAAGTTCCAGAGGATCTTTTCCAAAGAAAGTGAAGAGAATTAATTAAAAAATAATGAAATATTTAACTCTTTTTTTGCAGAACAAGCTCATGACATCCTCCATAAACTGGAAAATTCGAATTAATTTATATTTCATCTATTTGTAAATTAATGGAGTTTGCCCAAATGTTATTATCTTTTTTAATCTATTTCTTAGTATCTCAAGTATCTGTGTTTTCTTTTTATTGTTTTCTAAACAAAAACTTGAGAAAATAATAGCATTTTCTGTATTCAGCAGATCATGCAATCCTCATCAAATTTAACTCTTTCTTTCAATCAAACTGCAAATAAAACCAAAAAACAATACCTCCCCCACAAAAACCTAACAATGAATTCAAGAGAAGATTCAGAGACAGCAGGCAGAGTGGGTACTTCTCAGAATAGAGAAGACAAATACGATGACGATTTTTAGATGGAAGGAAGACCTACATTCATAAATTATCTCAGACTATGGTTTTTCAATCCGTTTGTTGTTGGATTTAGCGCTGGCATAGGACACTTTATCGCATATTGGCTATCTCAGCAGCTCCTTAAGATTCCTAAAATAAAAAGCCTTATATATTGATTGTATGTTCTTCTCTGCATGGTTTTTTTGCGAAAGATTCATGACTATTTGAGATTTTAGGAAAGAAGCCTAAACATTGTTAGGTATTTTGCAGTTTAGTTCGTGGTATATTTTCCAGAATAATTCAGAATTCAGAAAGGAGGAATAATTGAGGATTTGAAAGGGGAATAATTTGGAATATGATAATAAATAATCACTTTGATTAGTTTTCATGGAAAACAAGGGTGAGACAACATTCAAAAAGTCAAGAAAACGAATATCAACATATCACTAAATTTTGAAAAATTCTAATAATTAGTCCGCCATAATTAACTACTAGTAAGTATGATCATCATCCTCTCAATCAATATCATTTAAATTTCTCAAAAATCTCCAAAAGCATCTGTAAATTTATCCTGAAGTTATCTTTCTTCTTCTGTGAGCTTCTGAGCTGCAGGTCTTATCCCAAAATCTTCTATGTCTTCTTCATACAAGCAAACATCAAATGCTCGCTTGTTGTCTTCGGATACATTAGAGTATTCTTCTTTCATAATATTTTCAGCAGCTGCAATATTCGAACCCGCAAAGAAAGGATGAGCTAATATCGAAGGTATTGTTGGTCTTTGATTTGCTTCCTTTGATAAGAGCTTTGATACTAAATCGAGTAGATTGCTATCAAAACTAACTTTTTCTATTATTTTTTCGTTAAGTCCTTGTGTCACTTTTCCTTTTGTTGTAGCTTCATCATACCCAAAAGGAGCTGACCTAGATGGAATTTACATAATGAAGAGAATTTACTCAAAACAGCGTATAAGCAAGTTGTTACCCTACAATGATCTCATAGAGTAGAATGCCAATGGAATAAACATCAATTTCATAGGAATACCCCGTTTCTTCTAAGTTTGAGCAATATAATTCAGGTGCTATCATGTGTATTGTGCCACAAAAAGAGTTTGTTCTGAAGTACAAGTCTTTCAAAATGTATCTCAAAGATAATATAAATTTACCTTTCTTTCCCTATTTTTTTGATGTATCCAAGATCAACAATAGTGAGTTTGCCATGCTAATTCACAATTAGATTTGATGCCTTGAGATCTCTGTAGATGTAGCCTTGAGAGTGCATATACTCAAATGCTTTAATAACCTTTTTAAATAGGAATAAGAATAATATTTCATTTTGTTTTTGAAGTTCTAATCCTTCTGTTTACTTAAATCATAATCAATTTAGCATAGGGCACTGTTAGTTTTGCCCGCATTCTGAGCAACTCATGGAGAGGAATGCCATAAACTATTTCAAGAAGAAAGTAGAGATGTGTAGCATCTTTCAATGTGTCTTTTCTGAAATCAAAAGTATTTATGAATCAACTGTTTGATTATTCGCAAAGAAAGAAAGGAATACATTTTGTTAATAGCAGGATGAGAGAGTGCCCGAAGAGCATCTCTTTCATTCATAAGATGTTCTAACTCTAACTGAGTTTCAATAGAATCACGCTCTACTATCTTAATTTTACAAATACACTCTTAATCTTCCAGATAATATCTTTCTCTTTCATTTTTTTCTCTGTTACTTTCAAAGCATATTCTGAGCCGTCATAATATGCCTTAACAACTTTAGTCCCACCATTATGTGTTGATGCTATTCAAATGTTTTATATTAACTTGATAAGTACATTTTCTAAATCATATTAAAAAACCTATAAGATCTCCAATCTCTACATCCTCAATATGAATATGCTAATCTTCTTTCTTCTCCTCCTCCATTCTTGTGTATTTAAAATTCCCGTTTAATTGAGACAATTTTGATGATCAAGAAGATTAGGTGAATCTACTTTCTGTTTAGACTTAATCAGAAACATCTCAGAGAGCAGATGACTCGACACTCTTATTATTCAGAAATTCAATTTATCTCTTAAGTTTCTTGATCTTTTATTATATTTTGTTTCATTAAATTATAAATCTTTCGATAAATAAAAAAGGCAAATAATAATAAGGAATATATCTGTAAAAAAGAATGGCAACCAACAACAAGTACGACAGATAGATACGACTATGGGGCGCTTAAGGACAGCGCTTGCTTGCTGAATCTTAGATTCTTCTTCTTGGAGCAGGAGTAGCTGGAGTTGAAGCTGTGAAGAATTTAGTATTACCTGGATGCGGTCATTTCACTGTGGTTGATGAATACAATGTCACTGAGAGGGATTTAGGAAATAACTTTTTCTGTTCTCCGGAGTATTTAAATCAATCTAGAGCGAAGAGCGTAACTGAAAATCTAGTCGAAATGAATCCTGATGATGTCAAAGGAACTTGGCTGCAAGAAAGTGTCTCAGTGAAATCGCTTGATGAGGAGTTCCTTAAGAGATTTAGCATTGTTATTGCTAATGAAGTGATGGATGAGACACTGATTTAGTTGTCTGAAATTTGCTAAAGAAATTAGATCAAATTAGTCGCAATTTAGACAAATGGATTTTATGGTTAGCTAACTGTGTAAGCTGGGAGCCATTGCATAGTTGAGAGCAAGCCAGAAAGGGAATTCTTCGATTGGACTTTGCGCATCTAAGAACCCTTTAAGCTCTTGGAGGAATTCGCAAATAATTACGATATTACCGAACTTTCTTCTCAGGAAGATAAGGCTCCTCTTGCTCATGTGCCTTATCTTGTGATTCTTGTAAAGGCAGTTTCTGAATGGAAATCTTCGCATCCAGGGAAGCTCCCAAGTAGCAGTCAAGACCGAACTGAAGTGAGTGAGATTGTGAAACCTCAAATGCTAAAACTGGAAGCGAAAGACAGAGAGAATTTCGAGGAAGCTATTTCCCATCTCTTTTGGTCTTACAAAAACTCGCGAGGACTTCCAGATAATCTAGAGACAGTATTCGAGCATGCATATTGTCTTGACTTAAAGAGCGCTCCTCTTAACTAATTGAAGTTCTGGACCCTTGTTGCAGCACTTAAGCAGTTCCGCTTAAATAACGGTAACTTCTTGCCCGTCGATCGTCGTATTCCTGACATGAAATCAACAACTGAGTGGTTCATCGCGTTGAAAGATGTGTATCAACGATAACACAATGCGGATAAACAAGCATTCATTGAGATTTTAAATCAAGTGAATCTTTCTAATGGATTAAATCTGGTATTCGATGAAAGAGAAGATGTCTAAGTGTTTTTGGACAACATCTATTGCTTAGATTTCTTGCCATATCGATCGATTTCAGCATAGTTGCAAAGTCCATTGGAGACGGAGAATTACGACAACACTGCGCATCTATGGTATGTTGGTTAAAGAGCAGTTAATGCGTTCTACTCTGAAAACAAAAGATTCCCAACACCCACTGATGTTCTTTCATTAAGCACAATTGCTCAAGAAATCCAATCAACTCGTTTCTAAAATTACATAGCGATTGAAGAGTCAATTATTAAGGAATTTTGTCGCTTTGAGGATACAAAGCTACATAATATCGCTGCAATTCTTGGTGGTACTGCATCCTAAGAAATCATTAAGTTACTTACCCATCAATTCGTCCCCATAAATAACACTTTTATCTTCAACGGAATCACTTCAGAAGCAATTGTACTCGAGTTCTGAGCTGCTCTTATGTCCCTAAAGTAGTTGAATATGTCTTTATGTTCTCAAGTTGTTTTTTTCTTCTGCAAAATTCGAGACTTAAATAAATCAATTCTCATTTCATTGAATAATTGAAGAAAAAAAATACTCAATACAAATGAGATTAACAAAAACTTAATTATGATTATGATTTGAATTCTTCACTAAAATTTATTGTTTTATTTTTTATGTGCAGTAATTTCTTTCATTGATAAAGAATAATTATTTTCATAAAAATAATCTTGTAGCATAAATGGTTGTTAATCCTTTTCTATAATATTCTTTTCATACTCAAATTAAATTTTTCAATTAATTAGATTTTTTCTTTAATAGGAGAGAATTGAATAAAAATACTATGAACCATACATAACTTTATTTACAAAAATGTAGCAATAATAATAAAAAAATAGAGCTTCTAAACACAGTAATCTCCTACTTATTTTTCTAGTTAGTAAAACACTCCCCTATCCTCAATCTATCTTAGATTTGGTGGGTAGCTTTATTGCAAGCTAATCCATTTGAGAGTTCCAATAATCCAATAATGATATTCTACTCTTATTTAAAAGGAGAAGAATAACACAAAATTTAAGAGAAATGAAGGAGTTTAACTTAAGTCAGATAATAAATTTATTGCTTATTTATCAGTTATTATCTTCTTTTAATGGCCTACTTGAATTGTGCTCTAGTTGATCGAAAATAGCATTCGTTTGAAATTTAACATCTTATTTCGTTCCTTCTTCTACAGCAAGTTCAATGCGAACTGAATCAATATCTTCAATTTCTTAGTTAGCACGGCTAATCTGTTTCTTAACTGTTTCTAAATTATTAACAGGAGAAACTATTTTAGGAGCCTCATCATCTTAAGAATACTCTTCTTCTTCTTCGTCATCATCATCCTCTTCCGATTCTGATTTCTCTTCATTTTCCTGTTCGATATTATCATCCTATGGTGTGTCATCATAGAAATCTCTAGGCTCTGTAGAATCGATATCTTATCTTTCCAGGATAACTTCCTTGAAAGTTTATCCCCTTGTTGATTTTCTCTTATTCCTCTTGTTTTTTGATAATTTTTCAGCTTCGTCATCCTCTTTGAAGCGGATCCTTGAAGAAGTGGGAAGGAAATATCAAATTATGTTACATTTTTGTAATATTTTTACATCTTGGATGTTTTGAAGATGTCTTCCATTTCTTATCCAATTAATTGAATCAGCCTCGTGTTGAACCTGCAAATGTCAAAATGTCAGAACCAAACAAACAAATGTTTCTTTAAAACTTCTAGATTTCCCCTTTTACGTGGAGTGTTCTTTTTCCTGTTCGTTCTGGCTGCTAGCATATTCATAAGCTTCATATAGCTTTTTGTAGGCTCCAATGTCACTGAACTCCTTCCTTCTTCCTAAAACACCACGTTTAAATCTGTTTACTACTTTTGCCATGCCTAGGGCATGTTTTCCAGAAATTTTGATTTTGCTGATGGCACTCTCCAAGTTCTTGTTGAGCTTGGAGGACGTTTCGTTCTTTTTAATCATCTTGTCGAAGAGATTATCTCTATTTATCACCTTGAAAAAAGAAGATAAAACAAGCAAATTTAAGGCTATTACATTTATTCATTCCTTTTTTCACTTACTTCATTGGATTCCTCTGAGATTTCAGGTTTTGGGAAGAAATTAAACAAAATGAGCTGTTGTGTATCAAAAATCACTTTCTTGAGTTTCTCAACTTCTTGCAGCTTCGATAAGATCATGTAAATGTCCAAGTCCTAAATGAAAAAATGAAAACATCTCAGCCAAATTTTAGATAACTTCTTTGAATTAATTACTTTAGAAACTAAATCAGCAGCTTTTTCAACGAGATTATACTCATCTCTCTTGAAAAACACTCCGCAGGATATCCTATTCAAGAAGAATTTGAATCCAAGAATCACACCTCGTTATCTTGTTAACACATCTTCAAATTACGACACCAAAAAGGATCTATTCATAGCAGAAATAAATGTCAGGAAAAAAGATCAATTAATTTATGATGATTTATTCTCTTTACCTTCTGGTTTTGAATTTAAATCCTTCCATGATTCCAGGTTTGCTTTTCTGAAGGTTCATCGAGTCTTGTTCTGTGAATCTCTTTTCTTCATTATTAGTTGGAAAGAATGCTTAGCTTTTCTGCTAGAGATCCTAATTGGCTGAATGATTTGGTGCATTTGGACTCTAATAAAATATGTAATTGAAAATCAAAATTACTTGCATAATTGTTAATTAATATCTTACTCTTTGCTTGATAAAGTTCATGTCTTAGTCTTAATTTTGCAGGTAGTTTTCTTCATATCTATACTGTGAAATCCGTTAGTTTGACTTCTTGAACGAGTTGTTACTATTATTTTTATTTTTAAAATCGCTAGATTGATTCTTTTATTGCTGATCAATTGTCTCTTCTATTGTGAAATTCAGCCTATTATTCTTATAATTTATGTTGTTTGTATCGTCTTTTTCAGTGTCTCTTCGAAGATCTTCAGAGTTTAGGTTATGCATGCTTTCTAGTTCTTTGAGAGGCCTTTTAGTTTAATCGGATTAGGAAATAGTTGTGAGATTATTTTTCCTTAGATCGCTGAGATTGTGATGATACATGTCCATAGATTATTCTTCGATGATCTCAAGTAGGGTATTATTGTTGCTATGCATGTTTCCTGTTTCTTTATCATCGCCGATTCCATGCAATTTCCCTATTTTTTCTCCAATTGTTGTATTTGTACTAAAAGTATTTTTTGCTGATTCTTGAATCATCTTACGCGATAAAGTATTATTATTATTATCAGTCATTTACTCAATTTCAAAAAATTAATTTGATTTTTTATTCTCAGCCTTCATCTACCTTGGTTGCTACTTTGGATTGATAATTAATGTCTTTTGTCTTATTTTCAGAATATTTCTTATATCTTCAGCTCGGAGACTTGATCTCTTTGTAGACGACTAAGAGAATGATGAAAGATTAGCTGAAGGGGTCTATTTCCTTCTGCCTTATATTTGCTTATCAGGTAAAATTTATGTTAAGGAACTCTCTGCTTAAGGCGTTTTTTAATTGTTAAGGATCTTTTGAATTTCCTCTTGTCTTTTTTAGGCTTGTTAGGGATCTTCCTTGAAACGGAAATTGTAGAGTCTATTAGCCATGTCGATTGTGAATATCCATTGATTATAGTAGCTCAAAATGATTCCTAAGAAGACGAGAACAGCCTAGAAAAAAATTATTAATTAGTCTTTTGAATTTACCAATTTATCAAAAACGAACATTTTACTTGGAAGAATCCTCCAATGTAGGCAATGATTTAATCTATTTTTTAAAATTTTCTATCATAAACGTTAGTGAATGGGCTTCTTCGGAAATAAAATGAAGCATATTGATCATTTGCGCCTGCTTCATTAACTTCTCGAAAGTCTCTTGGCTACTGAATAGGATAGATGGTATCTTGGATATCCTTCGTTGGCATCACACTTTCATCTGTTGAGATAGTCGAGTGCTAGAAGAAAATGTCAGCCTTGGTGTAGAGCTTTAAATAGGAAAGAAAAATAAAGATGATTAAAATGGGGGAGAGGGGATAAAATTTTAAAATTCAAAGTAATAATGAAAGTAAATAGTTTGGAGAAACTAAAATCTAGTTGTAACACAACATCAAGAAGCCAAAATTGAATTTCCGCAGAGATATTTTCAGGTTTTTAAGCTGAGAAAATAAGAGATTATCTGTAATCATATGGGGGATTGAGAAAAAAAGATGTTTTTGATAATCCTCTGGTAGAAAAAAAAGAGGGGAAAGAAAGAAAATTTCTGTTTTTTTGCAGAGAGAGATATAAATTAATTTCTATCCCCTTATTGTTTTTGTATTGTGTACAGGAAAGAACAACTAGTTACTTTCCACAAATATTTGTAACGCAGAAGGAGTATTAATGTGCTCCGAATATTTCAAATAAAATGCCCTAATTCTTTCAATTTCGTTTGAATATGTATATATTCTCTTTAAATTACATATGTTGGCTAGAAATTGAAGAAGAGATCACTTGAGAGATACCCTTAAGCAGGTGTATCATTTTATGGATTGATAATAGTATTACTATTGTAAATCGACAGAACAGCTGTACCGCTGTTCGCAACTATCTGCGCTGCAACTACATCCGTGGACGCACATACAACTCCTTGTCCAAAGGAATTTGCTATTGTTGAATTATTGCATCTATTCACTGAAATCTTCACAAAGTCAAATTCCTCACTAGTGTAGATTCCCATTAATTTGATAGTCTGATTCTTCCTGGAAGATTATCAAATTCAAAAAGTAAATGTTAGAAGTAAGCTAATAATCATATTTATAGGTGGTAATCTCTTTGTAAATCATAAGGATTGGATAGTAATCAAAGAATTTAATCTATTTTTAATCTCAAGTGATTTAACTTACATTGGACACAGCCAATCCTAAAAGCCTAGCGTGTAGTAAGTTGCATTCCAGTCATTGTCCTTAGTGAGGTTTACCCAGTGGTAGAGCTGGCATGGCTCCATCACTATTTATTACTGTGTGAGGACACAAAAGGTTAACAACTCAACATAGAACATTGATCTTTCGAGCATTTTAAGGAAAATTCAATTAATTAAAAAAGGATTTGGTTGGTGGGGTAAGATAGAAGATAATTCATCTCCCTAAAAAAAATTTCTGAATGGTAAATAGAAAAAATCAATATTAAAGTTACATAGATTCTTTTGGAAGTCCCATTTGAGAATCGGATATATTTTCTGAAAGCAAAGAAATAATCAACGATTTAAAAATGAAGTTGCACGTTTTCATGGGCGAAAGATGATCTTAAATATGGTTGGCAGTGTGTGTATGTTTATTAAAATTTAACCTCTGTTCGACAGTGACTTCGTAGAGTGGGGTTTTTGTAAAACCCGTCTGTGTAAGCTATAGTGCAAACATGAACTTGTTGAGATCGAGGTACAGCTCTGAAGGATCTTAATCGTAAGTCTATGTGCTAGATACTGTTATTGTCTCTACTCGGGTATTGTTAGATGTATGTTTGTTTACAAAATTGAAACTATTAGGGATGTAACATTTATGAAGAGAGTTTTTTGAGTTTTGGAGGAAACTACTAGAAAATTACCTTTGCTCAAGAAAGAATAGATCTGAAAATTCAAAGCAAACAAAGAGACAAATTAGCAAAGTCATAATAAAACAGAAAAGAGATGAATTTAAAGAGGCAAGCTCGTAAATAAATGTGCTGTGGAAAAATGAAATTGTCCTTCCATTTTCGAATTTTTAGTGGATAAATACCTTGTTTTTAAATATGTAAGTCATTTATTCGTAATAAAGTCAATATTTTGCTTACTGTTGAGGAGAAAAATATTGAGAGAAGAACTGCAATTGTTACAGTGATACATCCTCCAAGTGCTGTTTGGAATTTCGCATTAAGGCGGTAGTTCAGCTGAATAGGCTAACCAAACAAATCGATTTTCTAAAGCCAAGCTGAAGCGCTTGCCATATCAATTTTCATTAGCCTAAATCTCCTTGTTTTTGTCTTTTTTACTACCAAGTTGTTTTAAGCGGTTTATTAATTTAGAGATATGCTCAGAAGGAGAATCTACCGTCAATAAATTTGCGTGGATATTGCAGCAACGTTGAAAATATTAAGAGATGGAGATTCTTTTTCTTAAGACCAGCAACACAAATGGACAAGTTATTCTTAACTTTCTGAATTGTAATATCCAGCAATTAAATTTCTTCACAAAATTAAAAAAACCTAAAAAATACATTATTTTTTCTTCAATCCTCACTCTCACACAAGCATTATTTTCACTGCTTCAAATAACTGCACAAAGACACTCTGATTTAAATTTTTTAGTCATTAGATGTATCAGCTTTATTTATTTTCCTTGCTTGAAACATAAACTTAATAATTTTTTA
>Ga0302285_10001171_pt1 | contig 14420 bp, 6 predicted proteins | sample III_Fen_E2_2_FD_200455 | JGI IMG/M metagenome (GOLD analysis project Ga0302285, IMG submission 200455) | Peat permafrost microbial communities from Stordalen Mire near Abisko, Sweden - III_Fen_E2_2 | ecosystem: Environmental > Terrestrial > Soil > Wetlands > Permafrost | place: Sweden: Abisko... | reverse complement strand
TTCACTGAGAATACTTGATTTAGATGAAACGATCACGTTCTTGTTAGGACTAACTTAGATGATCTTGCAGGAGATCTTCACGTCAAGACCCTTGATTTTTCAAAAATATGATGAGTTGTTTGTCAAAATGAATTCAGCTCAAAAATATTAATTATTTGTATCTTTTTCTACCTTATTTGCTTGTGCTCTGTATAATTAGTTTAATGCCTAGCAGTGCTCCTTGAAATCTGAGAGCTACTCAACTGCAATCATCGCTCTGTGGTCTGAGTGGCTCAATGTCAGAATATCAGTGAATGCTTAGTGAGGTTCTACTGTGTACTCCACAACATCTCCAACGTTTTGTGTGATCTACTCCACGGCAACATTCAGTGCTTCCATCTTGAAAAGTGTATTCCTAGATGTATTGATAACTGCTTTCTACTGTAGAGAATACTGTAATCCCTTTTCGGACAACGACAATCCGATTTTGCCTTCATCTGCATGCACGAACACAACGGATACTTTAATAGTACTTCCAACTTTAAATTCGTCTCGTTTTCTCTTATTGATTTCCTCAATGTCTTTAAAAGTCAGCAGACCAATAGCGTCGCCAAAGAATTAGACAATAAATCCATATTCTGTTTTCTTCGATAGAATACCGTGATAAGTCTCTCCAACAACGGCTTCACTAGCTGATTTCATGATCTTCGACTCTTCCTCTTCAATTAATGTTTATTTCATTGTTAAGCGGAGTTACTTTTCCTAAGGGTGCACATTCAATACTCGAACTTTCACTCTTCTGCCTTCTTTTAACTACTTAGGGATTCCAGCACCAGCTTTAGGAACATCAGAAGTATTGAAGAAATCAACTAAACCAGTTACTCGTTCTCCGATTTGTACTTTCACTTTGTACTATCCAGCAGTTCCTGAGATGATCTTATCGATCTTACCTGTTAATACCTGTCCTGCTCTGAGATCATTCCATCCACAGACTTTCTTAACTAATTCACCTTTAGCAGTGACAACACCCATTTGCTCGAAGAAATTGATTTCCTTGATTTTCAATGGTTCTTTACGAATGTCTCCTTCTTTCATTTCCTCAGTTGATGCGTGCGTCTTGTGCAAGAACATAGTACTAATCCTGCTAGTGTCTGCTTTATTAGCTGGATTTAATGGGCGAACATAGAATGATCCTCCAAAGAGAACTTTAGTAACTTCATACCCAGCGCTTAAGACATCTCCAACAACAACGCTGTCGTCCTTGAATGGCTTGAGTTCGAGATGCACTTTCTTAAATGAAATATTGATTTGTTTTTATTCAAAATCCGAAGCAATAATTCGCCCTAGGATCTTTTCCTTTTCTCGATAAGCTGAGACATCCTTCTCAAGATGGTCTTCGAATACAAACCCTATGAAGTTCTTCAAGAATCTCACAATCAGCCCATTCGACAGAGATTTCAAGACAATGCAATTGACGAGATTTCCTGGTTTAGCTAAATGATGTAAATCAGCTTATTCCTCAGCGCCATCGAGATTCACTGCAAGCTACTGTGGTTCTTCTTGTTGATATAACACCATAGATAGCTACAAGAGTCTCTTTTTTTCTTCTTTTTTTGTGACTCTGAACAAATAGACTCGTCCTTCTTCGAGATACTCGAAATCAGTTGCTACATCGCGAGGTAAAAATCCAAAATACTATTCACCTCCATGAAGTTCAATCTTCGCACCATGTTCTTCTTTGCTTTTCACAACACCTTAGAGCACCATGTTATCCTAGATATCGCTAATAGCCAACCCATTGTTGAGTTTCGATGCTTTAACAGACATATTCAAATTGCCCTCTTTCACGCTGGGGACTATTTCTCCAACGAGGAACTCACCTTAATCATACACCCTCAAATCGTTTTCTTCATTTGTCTAAGAAACAGTTATTCAAAAATATGTTAACAAAAAGAGCAACTATGTTCTTGAAATGCAACAATAAACCAACGAATTTCTATCAATTAATGTTACCACTTCTGCAGCATCAGGTATGGTAATGAACGCTTTTTTGTTTCTAGTCATGTTAGCTATCATGTACTATCCAGCAGTTCCGAATTCACTGATACTAGCTAGTGCTTATGTTCCAACTGAGTATCTCTGGAAAAATATAAAAAAAGAGTGTGTCTCATAAGGTCATTAAGTCACAATAAACTGCTTAAAGTGTAATAATTTCTGTTTTGATGAATTTTAATAATCTTTGTTAGCTTACTAAAACAGGGACTTTCTGTAGTTGGAGCAATGCATATTTGTTTGTCACAAAGAAGTTTGCAAAGGAAGATGAGAGTGGAGCAAACAATCCTTCTTATCCTCCAAATACATCATCGTTTTCATCACTCTTTTGTTTCTTATTCCCTGTCGATCCCATCATCATTCTCTCGAACTCCTCATCTGAATCTAACATCTCATTCTTCTGCTTCAAGCCCTTTGCTTTTTTCCCTGCTTTCATGACACGGTTATTCTCCTTCAGCACAGGCATCTTATTGAACATCTGATTATCTTCCTTATCACCGCCGAAGTAATCCACAACTTCATCCTTGAATTTCTTATCCCAAGCATGTTCAATCTGTTGTCGTTCACCTTATTATTTCTTCTGTTATCCGCCAGCACCATTTTTTTTATGGTCGCCTTTGGTTCCTTTCTACTACTGAGGTTTCTTATTTTATGACATTTTTTACCTCTACTAGCTAGTTCTATATGTTAAATTTAGTTTATTTTTGATATTGATTTTTATAATTATATGCGTACTCTTTTATCCTAAGACTTATTTTCTTTAATTTTAGATCAAATGCTTCTAAAATAACCCTACCGATGATATCTTATTAATTTTATCTTCGTAACCACACCCAGAGCATTCCAACAACGTATATTTGTCTTTGTTTTGGATGTCTATCAAATAATACAGAATTTTCTTATTTGGAGCTTTCAAACAATATGAAGAATTTATTTTATTCGTACATTTTTTAAAAATGTATTTATAAATATTTACATTGCAAATGTTAGTATTTATTCATAACCAAAAGGAATTTCTGTTGAAATATCTCAGTCATTTTTATATAAAAACCGTTTGATGTTGACATCTGAAATATGAGCCCTATCGTCCTTAGAGAACTTAAAAAAATTAATATCAAGTACGTTTTAGATATGATCGATAGGTTCTCCCTTGAGTTTTCGCAAATCTTCCTCGCAGTTTATTTAAATATCACTGAGTTCCTTTCCAATTTGTTTGCTTTCTTTTTTGCGACTGGCCCTTTGAGCTTCAATCCCTCCGAGCAATGCAGTTAGTCTCTCTTTTTGAGAGTCTAATTCAAAAGTCTATTCAATGAATTGAGATTATAATGAAGAATTCCTTGGAGAACTAGACATTTTCTTGGTACCAGATCCTCGCAGATTTAATGGCATAGGAGATTATTTCGAAGCTAATTACTATTTAGATTAGTTTTTAGCTACATTTTCTTGATAATGTATGCTGGGTATTTTTCTCAAACTCCGATTTGAATCGTTTTTTAAATAACGATGTTAATCTATCGATATGGTTGTATTATTAAAAATACTATTGCTGCTTTATTTCATGGACCCTAAACGTGACAGATTCTAGGGTAGTGGCAAGAAATGTGCTGAGGTATTTGCAGAATGGTGATGATAGCTTGAATGGGTTTTACTCATAAGATTATTCACTGGCTTTTGCAAGAAAGGCTTAACATAAAATGAATTGAGAGATAACTTTTAAAAATTAGGAACGGACACAGTATGTGAATGCTTTTTTATGAGATTTTACTGGCCAAAAGAATTCTCCTTAAGCTTATTCAGATCTTTTCCAGGTTGGTTAGAATTATTTTGAGAGAACGGAACAAAAGAATAAGATTAAAGTCTTCTTTCTTAGCTGATTTCTTTCTTTGCTGAGCCGTTATTAATCCTTCAAATATCCAAGAAAAAAAAAAGAATAAATAGATGAAAATGATAAAAGTTTTAGCTATTATTAGTCTATTAAAGTAATATAATTAAAAGAGCCATTCTTTTGACTTAGAATAGTTTTAAAATAATCACAAATGTGCTTACAAATTAGGTGTAGGAACCATCGTATCTAGATTATTCTGGTTCTTATCTAGATGAAAAACAAAAATAATAATAAATCAATATCCAAGCATACGCACAACACTTTAATCTAAACTTACTCATGAAATTCGCCGAATACGCTGTGTTAATATTAGAAATCGCATTGAGACTGGTAGCACCTGAATTAAGGTTCGAAATAATCTTCGGAATGTTTTGTCTGCTGTTAATATGAATATGCGTGTTGCTGTTTATGGTGTGATTGCTTTTAGGAGAATCCATAAAAACGGAAGGGTTTTTATGCATACTCGTGTCAACTTGTCTTTATGATGGGGAAGGTGAAGTAATTATTTTATTTTGCTCTTCATAATCATCATTATTCAACCCTGAATCAACTCTACTCTTTACGTGTCCCATTTTCTTTTTCCCTGGAAACAGCACATCTATCTTGCTACTGTTCGCTTCTGCGTTCTAGATCTTCTTGAGGATACTACTGCGGATTTTTTCTTTTTCTTATTTACTTTTCATCATAGCATTAGCCCATTTTTATTTGAAGAAGGCTTGATTTAGTCTGTGCAACCTGCTTCGTACTTAATTTGCTTTTTCAACATACCTTGTCGAATAAATTTAAATTAGTTAAATTTTTAAAGGAAATATCATAAGAAATTAGTTTGAAAAAAGTATGAATCAAATCCATTTATATTAGTTGTTAGTATTTCTTACTCTGAATAAAGAATCTTGGAATCTAAATTAGTTTTTTCATTGATATTTAGATTCTTAAGCTACTTTTGCACAACCTTCGAAGGGATGCTCTTAAAAGGGTCGAAATCAGGATTCATTTCTTTTTCGATTCGTTAATTAATAAATTCCCTAATTTATTACTGGCTGAGCTGCTCGACAAGTTCAGTACTTGTGTAGATTTCGTTCAGTATTTATTATTCCCTAGTTCTTCTCAATACCTTTTTCTTATCTTCTTCGTTATTCTCCTCTTATTTTATCGATCCCCTTCTATTCCCTTTAATAAGCTCTTCTCGCAGCTTATCAAAAAACTAATTTTCATCGGAGAATTCATAAGTACTAACAAGTTTATCCTACTCAATATTCGCTTTGACATTCGAAAATAATTTAGTTGCTTTCACTTCATTTTTCGATACTGGAGCTGGTGTGTTCTGCAATACATCATGCGCTTTCCCAAGGAGATCAAGGAGATTCTTCTAAAACAGAGGATTATCTTTATTGTATTTGACATGTGCTAATCTTTATCGTTTTGCTTCTTCTTCATCGACAAGTTCCTCCTTAGTTTCGTTTTTATATTATTACAAATGGTTGTGTATGATTTCATATTTGTTATTGAGTTTGATTGTCTGCTGCATGTTTTCTGCTATTTTTTTAGAGTTCAACACATTCAAGCCTTGCAAGAATTGCTTTGTCTCAACGTATGTGCTGACTCCTTTGAACATTTTTAGCTTCTCGTTGAATAACTACTCTTTACTTTTATGCATGAGCTTGAGTCTTTTTTGCATAGCTTATGCAATCGAGTTCTATCTTCTTAGAGGGTGGTTCTCATTTGGAGTGCTAATTGTTTAGGAAGATATCTGAATAGACTTTGAAGACATTGGTTAGGAATTCTGCAGCGATTAAAGCTACTGCTGTTATGTTCCTGGCACAAACATCGATGTATTGCTAGCTTATTTCGTAAGTGATCGCCCAGAGTTAACACTTTCATTCGGATCCATTATTTAAAGTGAAGTTTAGGTGTTAAGCTTTACAGGACCAGCTGAGGAGTTGCCTCGTTGGATTTATTGATTATTAATAATGCTACTAGAAATATCGCTGCTGTTGCGATCATCACTATCAGGATTTAACGAAAATTATCGCTTTTGTAGCATCACAAATTATCTGAAATCGCTGAGCATTCTGTTTGTCATATGCTCTTTTTCTTTGATCAGTTGAAGCCTCTTTTACTCCTTAGTATTCGGTGAATCTGCATCAGAGCTACTTTGTGAAAGACTATCTTCGTCTTCCTCCTCCTCTTTACTTTCTTCTTTCCTAAACCTGCTCCCTTTGAGCTGAGAGTACTGCGAAAGTTTTAATCCAAGACCTGGTTTATCGCTTCCTGTTCCAAGTTAATGAGGAAACGCAACGATAGCCTTTTTCGCTTTCCCTGACTCAGATTTCAGCATATCCTTTTCTGAACTTACTCAGATCACAGTCAGTTTCTTCTCTCTTTCTTTCTCTCTCACAAAAAATAATTTTCTTGACCTTTTTTTATTCCTCCTTCCAATTGAAAAACAATTGAGCCAGCTTTTTTTTCTTTTTTCTCAGTTCTCCAAATAACTCCCTTATTATCAAATGCAAACTTCTCTTACTATCCAGAAGTATCCCTCCTACTTTTTTGTTGCTGCTTTGAAATGGTAAAGCTTAGTGAAGCGTTAGTATTTTGTAAGTCAAGATTCGTTGATAAATTATCCCTCCCCCGTAAAAAAAATATTTGTTTACTCTTTAATTTTAGGTAAACATTTAATTGGTTTTATTTACAATTTCAGATAATTTTTACTTTCGTATTTTTCGATTAATAGTGACTATACTTCACGCTTTTGTAAGCTTCAAATGAATTCAACAATAAACAAACACCCTCTTTTTCTATTTTTATTTTTAAAAAACTTACAATCTTGAAATAGAAAAATATTTTAAAAAAATATATCGGAAGGGAAAAATGAATCAAACAAACAAAACTAATAATTATTGAATCGTTCATGGTTTCGAAATATGAAACCTTTAAGGTGCTGACTGGAAATTCTTTATTCTAAAATTTATATTCGAACTACTTCCTGAATGGCCTTGCCTCTTGCTATTACTGCTGCCACTACCACCCCCTGCTGTAGTCGAAAACTCTGGTCTCTTAATATTACCCTAAGGGGATCTGTCTTTATCTCTGCTGCTTGTAAGACGACTTAAGAATTCAATTTCTTTTTATTTATGTTAACGCTGGAACGGCTAATCAGTTATTTTAAAAAATCCTGGAGGTTAATTGTCAGATGGTTGCATGGTCGAATTCACATTCGCATCATCATAAAGTGAAGCTGCTACTTTATTATTCATGAGGAACTTATCCATGATATCCTGCTTGATCTCATTGATCAGTTGTTTCTCCCTATCTTGATATTCTTACGCCTAGTTTGGCTTGTACATTGATTAAATTAGTTTCGGATCAATAACGTTGTTTTCAGCGCTTTATGCAAATAGCTTCTAGCTCATGGCTTTTACTTTATTTTCTTTTTCAGGTAATCGCTGCGATGGAGGTAATACTGATAAAAATAAATTCCTTTAAGATCGTTTATTCTCTAATTACTGTAAAGTCCTGTTCATAATACTACTGATTGTTTTGAACGAACTCTTATCAACTCCCATTTAACTAATCTACATATGATTTGTTTTAGGTCTACGTCCAAGGGTATATGCTGTGCTGTTAAACTTTCGATTAGAACTTTCTCCAAACGCCGTTGTTCCTCTGCTCATATTCTCCCTCGAAAACACCCCATCTTCTCTTGATCGTTGAGTTGTTCCCTATTGAGAATTCATATTTCTATGCCAGCCTGATCCAGATGATTTCCCAAAACTTGTTTTCCCTCTACTTGTCGCTGCTTATGTTGACAAATTATTGTTATTTTTGTGTTATTGTTATGAAGCTCCTTGCCAATCCACATTACGAAAAGTATCATTAGAAAACTTTTCTTTGATTCCATAGATGTGTTGTAGGACACTCTTTTAGCTGTTTTGTGTACTCTCAAAGTCACTGCTACCTTTAGCTGCTCCAAAGAATTTAAAATGTTATTTTGCTTGCTCTTCCCTTTCGGAACTTTTATCTTAAGGAGAAAGTTACCCACTTTCTGTTGTTTAGACCTTAAACTTGGAGGAACTATTGTTTCCATTTGATTTCGAAGTCCTCCATAGATCTCGAGTCGAATAAAACGTGCGGGTAAAATTATTCGATGACCCATACTACTTGTTGACTTACTGAAATAGTTCTTATGCATCGGAAGCTCCTTTGACTTAGGCTTTTTTGGAGAGATTAGATGCTTCGAATTTAGTAAATTTTGTTTAGATTATCTCTTCTTGCTCGGTAGCTATTTGCTACTATTATTATGAAAGTGATCTGTTTTGCGTTTTCATTTTTGATCCTCTATGAGAACCACTGAGATTATGCTCAAAAGTTGAAGCATTTACATTACTCTAAGCTTATGCTGCTCCAGGGAGGAAGTAACTATGTGTCTACCCTGGGGAAGTAGGAATAGCATGGCTGTCGATGATTGATGATCGATGACTAGGGGAGTTAGAAGATGGGACTAAAGATTGCTTTCTTAGGGAATTCGTCGCTGCAGATAATCTAAATTATGCTTTTTATTATCTTCTCAATTACTCCTCTTTGATTTAGTTCCTAAATGACTTATCAACTTCTTGTACGTCTTTATCTGAATCCGATGAACTCTCTTTCCTATCGAATATCTTCTGCTCTAGATCACTGGCTTTATCTAACTTCTTTTGATCTTTGATTTGATTCTCATGAGCAGTTGCGCCAGCAGAATCTAGCCCATTTAGATTTATTAACTGTAAATATTTTTCGTACTTCTCACTAATGCGATGGCTACGTTCTTTTAAATACTACTCTAAGTCATCTCGATTAATTCGATAACTCAGATAAGTAACCATTTCTGAGAATCGCTAAGGAAGGTAGATGTTTCGTTCTTCTTATGCTTTGTTTTCCTCTTCTAAATGTCGAACTTTAGCAATCATTTTACTGAAAATAGAATTAGCGTCTTGCGAAATTGCACATTCTTTAAATTCGAGATAATTCAAGGCATTATCTTTGGTTTTATCGACAATGGCATAGATTGTTTGTAATTCCTCCTTGTCGATTTCAATGTTATATCTGCAAAAAAGAATTATTATTATGTAATAATATTTAATCGAAAGAAAAAACCTAACATCTTTGTGAATAAAACTACATTTTGTAACTTTTTATTTAAACTTTATTTTTTGTTTCAAAAAAAAATGTGGTATTAAATAATGCTCCTTTGAGAGATTTCTTTTGACGGCTAAATCACCTTCTTGATGGTAATAACCAAAAGTATGTCTATTTATGATATTCTTACTTCTAAAACATCTCTACCATTTCTTCAAGATCAAGTGCTTGAGATCCATCCTTATCGAAGATCTTGAAGATCTTGCGAATTTTCATGTCTTCAATCAATTCCTCAGGGAAGAGCAAATAATGTTTCTTCGTTTTATCGGGGTATCTTGATTTTAACCATGCTACAGTTGATTTATTATGGAGCTTTGTACGTTTATTGTTCTTCACAAAGGCTTGGTATTCGCTTAGATTATCGAACATGTACTCATCGTCTTCTTTTGTTTCGGTACTTATCATTTTTTTTGTTTTACTCCTTCCAATTATTTTTTAAGCTCCTTTGTTCTTTTGCTCGCTTCTACAATTTACCAATTAAAATTACTGATATTATTAGTCCTCCCCTGAGTACTCACATTCTAACATTTAATCTTAATTATTAGGTTTTGTTTAAACTCATAATCTGCAAGCATTTAATAACTGAATCTCTCTCTAAAATAATCTCGATAAATGAGCAAGCTCTCGTGTTAAAGCACCTTGATTAAATTTTTAGTTTTGATAATAAAAATGAGATTATTCCCTCCTTTTCAATTTTTTTTCACAACTTTTCCCTGACTTGTAAAATCCTTTTTACTCCTATTAATAAAGAAACTCTTGCTTGTTCTGCAATTCCTATTAAAAAGAGAATTTAGGTAATATTGAAAGCTACAATATTTCGAGCAGTTTAAGCTGTTATTTTTTTGGCAGACATACGAAATAATTCGTATTTTTTATTTGATCAATTTCTTGATTTTTCTGATTTTTCTGCTTTATCCGTTCTTTCTGATCTATCTGCTTTATCAGTTCTTTCTGATCTTTCTGCTTTATCAGTTCTTTCTGATCTTTCTGCTTTATCAGTTCTTTCTGATCTCTCTGCTCTATCGTTCCTTTTCGAGCTTTGCAAACTCACATTCAAATTCAAAACACTTAGTCAAAATACATACTTGTCTTTCGAAGGAGATCTAGTTCTAGAGCGTTTCTAGCGAGGTCTTGAATCGCTGGGAGATCTAGATCTGGAGCTTGACTTTGACTCTGATCTGCTCTTCGAGTGGCTTCTTGAATTGCTTCTGCTACTCTTAGGAGTGCGTCTATATTTAATTCATGAACATGATATTCAGTAGTTGTCAGTTATTGTCATAATTATTTATGTTACCTTCTGCTTCTGCGATCTCTTCTGTTGCTAAAATAATTAATCCACAAAAATAAGCACAACCTCAGACAACGCACATTTTATTCAAGAAATCTTTCTTGTTTTCCCCAAAGATAAGCTAAAATTGTATTTTTTATTTTATTTTCTTTTCTGAACATGATTTTATAAAGTTATCCTTAACCTCTCCAAAAGAAAAAAATATCCTTTATTTCCATACCTTCTCGATCTTGATCTAGAGCTACTCTGGCTCGACGATCTTCCTCTGTTCCTTCTCAAACATCAATTTGGAGATAAATTTGAAGAGGATGTGTACCTTCTCTTTTTTTCGTCGCACTCATTAGCCCTATTTTGTAATCAAACGAAATCGTCAGGGTTGTGTCTCTCTATTTGTGTGAGAATTCATATTCATGTAATGTCCCCTCAATGAATCCAGTGTAATGTGTGTTCTGACCAGTGACCTCTTCGTCCGCAGCTGTAGCATTTATCTTCAGTCTGAGGGCCTCGAGAGCGTGTTCTCTTCATCCCTGCTGGCTCCACTACAATAGTTTTGCCAAACATTGTCGACTAATTAAATATAAAAAACAAAATGTCATCATTAATGGCATATTTCGTGGTGTAATTTTGTTGGAATTAAATTGCAATTTTATCTCATATCTATTATCATGTAGACACTAGCATTTTAGTATTTTTTTTTCTCCCACCCAAAGAAAGCCCCACAAAAAAGCTGGCCCAAAAAGTTGCATAAATATTGTATCTAGTATTTAGTTTAGGCATCCAGAAAATCTTACTATCTCTCAAACTCGTTCGTTTTGTTTGAAATATTGTTTTATTTTATGTAGAAAGTTTCTTTACCTTGTCCATTTTGCGGACGGCTTCTTCAGCATCATGGTAGTCTTAGTAAGTCTTTTGTTTACAAAGATCAAAAACGATAAATGAAAAAGATTATTAAACAAAATAGAAGCAGCTATTGATAATTGTGAGTCATTAATGATTAAGAATGAAATCTTGGAAGAAATCAGCTTAGATTCACGAACCCAGCATTAGTTTTTTTCATTATTTTTGTAATATTGTTGAGTACAATGAATGCATAAGAGCGCTTAAGGTTGACTTCCTTGATTTTGCCATACTTCTTGAACTCGTAAGTGAGATCATCTTCATTGGTTCTGCTAGAGAAGTTAGTGATGTAGATTTATGAATTTCTAGATGAAGAAGACGACATGATGAGTTATGGAAAATCGACTGCTTAAGCTATTTATCTCTCTCTTATTATTCAGAACTTCCCAACACGAATGTAATATCTTATATAAAAACTTAAAGGATTGTCTCTTTCCTCTCCCTCCCTTTTAATTTAAATTATTGTTCTTTATTTATTTCTCTCCTCCCTTTTTGATACTTTTTCACCTTCTACTTGATTTTTATCCAACTCAATTCTTTTTTTCTTAAATCCTGAGATATTTGAATTATTTGTTATTTATTGTCTTTAAGATATCCAAAAACATCTATTAAATATTAGAATAACTCATTTTTTCATGAAGCCTTCATTGTTTATTCATTTATGTTGAAGAAATAACTTCTTTATAGATATTACTAGACTCTTAAAAATAAAAATTGAATTTAATTATTCTTTTTTGGAGAAGCGCAGTTTAATCGCGGACAAACAAAAACAAGTCAAATTTTTCTTAATTTAATCAGATCTTTAAAACCAATCTAATTTTGCGGCTTTATTCCAGAAAATGCTCAACCTTCTCTCTATCAGAATCAAGCTCCTTCTACTGGACAAAATCGAAATATTTTCCCAGTTGAAAAAAAGCTGAATTGTTTGTTATGTTACTTCTATGAAATCTATTTAAAATATCCTCCTTTTAAACAAGTGTTTTTATAAATTCATTTTATTTTATTTTAATGATTAAATAAATGTATTAAACCACTAGTTTTATGAAATCGATTACAACTTCATTTATGTAAAAACTAGGAGAAATAAGGGAGGGGGTACAACTTGATATTAAAAGAAGATAGAGAGCTTTCTCTCTCTCTTTTCTATCTTTTTGAAAGTAAAGGTTGACTTTCAGAAATATTGAAACATTTTTTAAAAAGGAAAAGATCCCAAGATAGACACGATCCCTTAGATCAGAGATACTTGGAAGACTGTATAAACTCAAGAGAGTTTATGTAATCTGTTTGAATGTGTAAATTCTTCTTTGTGCTTGAGTAAATCTGATAAAGTAAAAAAAATGCTAGATCATTATGATTGTCTTTTTTAGTATGTAATCTTTGAATTGTAAATTTTAGGAAAAACAAAAAATTATTTTTACAGTCGAATCATTGAAGAACTCAAGGAATCTTGCGACATACTGCACTTCGAGTGCAACTTCACTGATCGAGTTCAAATAGAAGAACTTCTTCATGAATTATGAGAAAAGTTCATTTATTTTGGAGAACGTTGTGCTGTTGCAAGAGGAGACACTGCTGAGTTGACCCAAGAGAAATATATTTTCAGTGAGTTCAATTTATGCTTGCTCCAGACTGGCAAAGCAATATTAAGTTAGTGTGACGGTAACATAAATCAATGCTAGGGAGATATTTTTAATGCAGAACTAGAAATTCGTTAGATTCTATCGCATATTGATTAAGTCCACTAAGACATTAAGCCTGAAGATGAAGATTGGATTGTCTTTCATGTATCCACAGCCTTTAAAATATTTATTTTCCAAGAGTTGAATTACAACAGCATTCACACTCTCCAAACTTATTGGGTTTATCTACCATTTCAAGAGCTTAAAAACGTTTAAAAAAAAAAGTTAGCTAAATATCTATGGAGATAAAAAATTTATTTATTCTTTTAGAAGTTTTTGCTTAAATCTTAAATCTTAAATCACTGTGAGAATAAATATAAATACCTTTAATATTGCAAGCTCACTATTGACAAAATCCTAAGCTGAATATTATACAGCAAACTCAATGTACTTGCTTAAGCTTTGCTTGCTTGAATCCTGTCATCAAATCAAATATTAACATAGAAATTATGAAAAATTAAAACAGATCTAATTACCTCTCGTTTAGCACATATGAAGAGTGCTGTGATAGCATAGAGCTGAAGGTTCTTCTCTTTGATTTGATAATTTGGTTATAAAAATAATGTATCGAAGAGCGATATTGCAGAATGCACAATTATTCTCTAGTAATGGAAATATGTTCCTAGCTTAATGATATTACTAATGAGTAAACTGCGTTTTTTAAATGTAAGAGTGTGGAATAATTAAGTTGTCAGGGGTTTTTTATGATAATTTGGATTGGATGGTATTTTGAAGTTGTAGGCTTTGATGGATTCTGAAATGTTAGCAAATATCCCTTCCATCTCAACTGAAAAATCCTAAGCAATGAATTTCTACAATTACTTCTTGGTAACTTTTCTTTTTTAAGCAGAGGGACTAGCTCTTATTTCTTTAGTATCTTTCTCTGCATTGAAAGTCAACTTTTAAATCTTTAGCCTTTTTCTTCTTTGCGTGCTGTGATTGCTAGAAAAATTCAACATTAAACATTCAAAGTCTTCTCTTGATATAGTTTCATCTTTAGTATGAGAATTTTCAGTTGATTATTGACTCGCAGCTGCATTTATTCCTTGGAAGAGCGCTGAAGAACTCTAAAAAATAAAATAAAATATTAAAAATAAGCAAGATATTGCTTTAGATTAAAAAAAAGAAAGGTAGTCTCAACAAAAGAAGAATGTTTAAGCATAAATAGCCCTTTTTAAATTGATATTCTAAAACATTCCTCTTTTTTTAGAAATTGATATTCTAAAATAATCTTCTTTTTTTGGTGATATTGAAAAAATAATTAAAAAAGAATTGTTACTAAATGTGATGTTACTATTTTTTTCAGTTAAATAAATTTGAAATACAAATAATCTGATTCAAACTTATCAAAAATACTTGATAAAATAAACTTAGCAAAATTGCAAAATAACTAAAAAGTACACTTTTAATGTGATCTAAGAACATTTATCAAGCTAAAAATACAAATTTACTTTGGAAAATG
>Ga0302285_10001169_pt1 | contig 14439 bp, 6 predicted proteins | sample III_Fen_E2_2_FD_200455 | JGI IMG/M metagenome (GOLD analysis project Ga0302285, IMG submission 200455) | Peat permafrost microbial communities from Stordalen Mire near Abisko, Sweden - III_Fen_E2_2 | ecosystem: Environmental > Terrestrial > Soil > Wetlands > Permafrost | place: Sweden: Abisko... | reverse complement strand
TGAATATGGATATGTAGTGATTAATAGTCTTCTTTGTCTTCGTCTTTTTGCTTTTTGTGTTTAACCTCCCCGCAATTAGTAAAAAACAGAAATTCTTTGATTTCTCCCCCCTTTCCTATTAAAATGAAAATCTAAATGGTTTGGCGCTTTTTTCAAATTATTATCCCTTTCTAATAGTACTAAAACTGCTATTACCCCCATCAGAATCGCTATCCTAAAGATAGAAATACATATCAGACATTTAAGTTAGTTCTTGAGAAGTCAACTTGGCATTGCCCCCTTTTTGTATCTCTCTTGTTTGCTTGTCTGATAGCATAAATAATATATATTTTTCATTTTCAATTACAAAACCAGAAAACACAACAATCAACCAAAGGCTGCAAATGGCTGATCAAGATGAAACTTAAATTTAACCAATAGCGGAAGCTCGAGCTTCAAATGCTGCTGCTGGTGTTGTAGATGAAGGCCCGAAAATCAAAAAGCTGTCATAGCAGCTGATTGATAAAATTGCTGCTGGAGAAGTTGTTCAGAGACCTTCCTCAGGTAAAACACATACTTTGATTATCCCTCATATTTAATGTCTCACTTTTGACATATTTCTACCCTTTCTAGCTGTAAAAGAGCTCATCGAGAACAGTTTAGACGCAGGATCAACTGAGATCTCAGTAACGTTAATGTAGGGCGGACTTAAACAACTCGTAATTGAAGACAACGGTAGCGGAATTCACAAAGACGATTTCCCTTTACTTTGTGAGAGATTCGCGACTTCAAAAATCAAAGATTTCAGTGATCTCTCTTCTTTAGCTTCCTTCGGTTTCAGAGGAGAAGCACTTGCATCGATTTCTTTCGTTTCTCAATTGAGAATCTCAACTAGGCAGCCAAATCAAGAATTAGGTTATTTCGCCTCTTTCAAGAACGGGATCATGATTGACCAAGAACCTGAGTAACTCAGCAGGCTAGTTGGGACAACTATCGATGTCGCTGACTTATTCTACAATTATGAAGTCAGGTATTCAAAAGAAGCAAATCCATACGAAAAATAATGTCAGTTTCTCTAATTTTTATTCTTTAAGAGAGGCAAAGGGATGGTTCATAAAATTCAAATTGGCAGAAATCGCATTAATATTGATATTTTGGATTAGGATGTCTATTTACTTTAGAAAATTTTAGTACTTTAAGGATTTTTAGCTTCTATATTTAATAATATTTTTGTTTGGAATGGATTCTCAAAAAAAAAGAAAAAAGAGTCTGAATGTGAATGACGAAAAGAGACGTATTGTGAAGCTAATCGGTTAATTTGCTACTCATCATACTAACATAAGCTTCAAGCTTCGTTCTGACAATTAGATTTTGTTTTCTTCACATAATATTCTTGGTGCAACTTCTGAAAATGTTAGATATTTTTTGGGTTTGTTTTTAAAAAAAGTCTTGCTATTTGAGTTAATTTCTTTATTTTCTCTTCTCAGCGTCGTGAGAGTGTATTGCAGTGTTTGACGAAATTACCTGAGAAGAGCTTTATTTCAGATGAACATACCTCTGAGGAATTTAAAGTGATTTTTAAAGGAACTTTCAGTAGAATAAATTCAACCAAGAAATTCAAAGAACTCACGTTATTCATAAATAATCGATTAGTTGAAAGTGAATCTCTCAAAAGAGCATTAGACAGAGCTTATCAAGCATGTTATTAGGTAGTTTGCCTTAAGAAATGTTTGGTTTTTTTCTTCATCAATTTTTTTTTTCTGTGATGATTTCCACAAAAAAACCAAAAATATATTTTAAATTAGAGCATTCACGAAGAAGAAGGAGGATATTTTGCATATTTGAGCATTGAAATGAATCCACAGAATCTTGATCCAAATGTCCATCCTACGAAGAAAGAAGTCAAATTCTTGTTTGAGTTAGAAATCGCTAGGGAAGTTGAAAAATGGGCCTTTATTCTTCTCAAAGATACTGGCGTAGTTAAGAGGCTTAATAGCACTGTTGAGCCTATCAATATGAAAGATAACAGGACTAGCATCAACCCTAATTAAGAGAGATATGTAGATTAAAATATTCTAAACATAAACAATTCGAATCTCCGTAAATCTTCACAACAATCATCTACTCCTTAAGCAAATAAACAAATCAGAGTTGACCCAAAAGATCAAAAACTTACTAAATTCTGGAAGGCATAGCATGATAAGGAGAAAGGTCTAGGAGATAATAATAGTACTCCCATTAAAAATGAATTATTCAATGCATACATTGGTTCAAGTGAGAAGAAAACTAAGTTTGATCTTAGAGATTCATCTGATCAAAAATTACTTGCAAATGACCAAAATAACATAATTCTAGAGCTAAAAGACATAGACCTCATCAGGGATAGACTATTTGATGAATTGAAAACACTTACCGATGCTAAGACAACTTAATTTTTCCGTTAGTTGTGTTTCTTAAGTTCAATTTCTTCAAATCACATGCTTGCATAGCATTCACAAGATCTCTATCTCATTAATACCATTCCAATCATGTAAGCTTAATTATTTTGTTGTTTAATTGACCATCCATTTGTTATTGTTTTGCCGTTAAACAAAGGGAAGAGTTGTTTAAATATGAGATTATCAGGACATTTGGTAGATCTAAAAATCTCGAACTGCAAAATCCAATCGATTTGAAGGAACTTCTGAATCATTTTCTTTTGAATTCAGATAAAATACCCTTCGCTAGGAGGAAACACCATCTTTCAAACTTAGAAGTCAGAAATTTAACCTTTCTTTTATGACAAGTTTTTCTTTTTTTGATGTGTTTTTTGTTGGTTTTCTAGGTGTATTTAGACGATTTAAATAACCTAAAAGATTACCTACATAAATCAATAGGCTTAGTGATATCGAATAATTAAATCATTGCACTCCCAAATCCATATAATCTGTTCACAGCTACTGATACACTCAGTTAACATGATTTAGCATACACTATGTTGAGAATCGCCTCGCAAGTTAACTTTTCATCTGTTCTTGCTTCATCTAGCGGGTTAGCTACGGAATTCGCGAACTATCTCGCTTGGAGATTAGAAATGCCATTTAAATAACGGTAAAAGCAAGAGAAGGATATTGAGAAATGGAATCATTTTTTTGAGCACACACTTTTACCAACAATCAAGACGAAAATGGCATTGAAAAAGCTGGATGTGTAGTAATTCACAGCAAAAGTGTTTAGCTAAGAGGAAGCTTATAAAATATTTGAAAGATGCTGAGGAAGAGAATGGCAAATTGTAAAATCATATTGTGTGTTTTTGTGAGGTTTGTGTTTTGGGAAAATAATTCAAAAGACAAGCTTTTTTAAGTTATTCTTAGTGGAAAGATGGTTTTTTTTTATTAAATTAAAGATAAATATGAAATGAAGGATATCTATTATGAAGTAGAAATATTAAAATTAGACAATGAGAGGAAGATCATTATCAGAAAATACTATTATCTCCTAGTCTGTGATCTACAGTGTTTCAACCTGAAAATAAGAGAAAGTTGTATTGATAAATCACCCCCAGTCCCAGTGGCTGTAGATATTTTTTTATTTTTTATGATTTGATTTTACCTTATCTTCATCTTCCGATTTCTTTCTTATTTTGTTGGTGAAGTCCCAAATAAATTGGGTCCTGTTGCACTATGTATTATAATTGAATTTATATCTTCACCTCATAGAGCATTCCTCCCAAGATCAACAAGATAAAAAACTGGAAATATTGGTTGTTTTAAGAGGGAAGTTGAATATTTTTATTGTTTTTTAGAGTGTTTTTTCCTTTTAAGATTTTGTTGGTGAATCCTGAGAGAGTTATCAGATATTTAGATCTAAGGTGAGTTAAAGATATTAGAGATGATTATTAGCCAATAAGTAGAATTAACTTTGAGAAAAAAAGAGAAATAACTTAAAAGAAAATAACAATCATATTTAGGATTGTTTTCAAAGAGATAATCCTTCAACAGCGTGCATCACCCATTGAATTTCTCAGCTAACAATACCAATTTTGTTACTCATGACACATGGTTAGAAACATTCACAATCTATGTCTTAATCTTGATGAAATATGAATTAGCCTTAAGAGGGATCAACAGATTATGGACAAATTGTTTTAAGTTTATGCTTGGGTTTTTGAAATCTAATTGGACTTCACCATTCGGAATTATTTTTTCCTTCCCTGATGTTAGCTGCTATTCAGATGCAATTAATCTCTTTTTTATTGAATCCAATATTGGAATTCAAGTGATTAGTAGTAGCGATTGATTGAGTTGCTGATTGGATCTTGCTTTCATTGCAATTTGTTTTTTATTTTAGTAAAATGATGGGGTTCTTATTCAGAAGATAGAGGTAGCTTAGAACTTTAGTTTCATCAATAAGCTAGACTGGAAGAAGATCGTCTTGCTATTTGATGAATAATTGAAAGCTATCTGCACGTGCTGCAATGCTCATTTCCATTTAGTTTTTGATTTATGAGACAAACATGGAGGGTAGCAATTGCATTCAGAAGGTTTTGCCTGATTCGGTTTCAATTATGACGTTGAGGAAAACGCTTGTGCTATAATAAGTATTAGAAGAAGAAGAGACTGAGCAACCCATATTTCTCTTTTATAATTCTTGCTTTACTTATCTTTATCCGAATTTAAGACAACTGATTTATGTAAAGATTTGATTTTTGATTCTTCCAAAAAAAAAGTTTAGAACAGCTTATTAACTTAGTAGTATTTCTTGACATTTTTTTAATCAAATAACGACGGATATTTATTAATATGTCTCTTTTTTTAGGATTATCAGAAATAGTGGTGTTTCTCATCACATTAGTCACTTGAAAATAAAAAAAAAGGTTAGGTTATTTTTTTCTCTTCAATTTTTGGTTTTTTAAAAATGATAATCGCATTTACAGCTTAACTTGCTGATGATTATCTTTACTGCAGATGTATCTATGTGGATTGATTGTTGTTTTGATAGTTTTCACAAAATTTTATTAATAATATTTTGTACAGCAGAGAAACAGAAAAACAAAGATATTTAAGAGTAGATTATATGGAGATACATATTATTGGGGAGGAGTAAGTGTAGGGTGGGGAATAAGAATTATTAGGAAAACATTAAAGAATAATTAGTGAAAAATATTTGCAGCAAAAGGAGTATCTATCTCATTTTTTTCTTCTTCAGGAATTCTTCTTTTTCGGTGTAACAACAGCAGAATGAAAATCCGTTGTGAATATGAATCCTTATTGAAGAAGCTAACCAATCCAAGCACATAATTAGGATAATTGCGAGCACTCTGTAGATGGGAAACTGTTATTTTTGTTTTATTGTGTGTTCTTCTTAGGATTCTAAGTATTGTTATTTCTTCTAGAATTCGAAGGATACATAGGGAAGGAGATCATTTCCTGGTTGTGCTACTGACCCTGCTATGATTGTTAATAACCCTGAATGACAATATTGATCCCAGGTAACTTAGATATCTTAGCAAGACTGAAATACTAAGTGAATAAAGTTGCTGGATAATCATAAGATTCGGTAATTGAAGAACATGAGATTGACAAAGATGATTGTTCGATCTCTGTGTCATCATTATCGTTGATTCTCTTAGCATCCTTGGTAGATTATAAGAAGAGCTTGCGAGAATGCTCTGGGGAACTTGAAGACGAATACGACGAAGAGGAAGAAGATGAACAAGTTGAAAGATTATCTGCAATATCAAGTGAAAGTGATGCCTTATGGTGTGCATTTGGTGCATCAGATAATACTCCCTGGCTAACACTTTTCACCCCTTTTTCATGACCCTTCTTAGCTTTCTAGTTAATCCTTAAAATCCCCTCTTTTTCGAGTGCAGCAGGCATACCATCTTTAGTACAAATCGCTGTATTACTCAAATCTAATCCATTTGCTACACAATATTCAATAATTTCTTAAGAAACATCCTTCGATTAAACTACTTTGTTTTGAACTGCATATGAATGTAATCTATTCAGTCGCAGATCATATGCCACCATCGATAAGCTGCAACAGGATTTCATGCGAGATTCACAAGTTAGAATGAGTAAATGTTCATAATAGTGAATGTTCTCAATGATTTACATATTTTCTTTGAGTTATTCAGTGTAAACATACCCTCTAAGACTGAGCTCCAGTGCGACTCTGGCAATGTTAATAGCATCATCTAACCCTCGATGCTTTCTCCCTTGAAACTCCATGCCAACGGAGCTCAACATTACGTCAATATTCTATGGATGCGAAGATATTTCGATAGGGAAGATTCTTCGTAAATCAACAAATTCCTTGAAAACTGGCATTAAAGTTATCCCTTTGTACTCAGCTTCTTTTCGTAAGAAATTTCTAATATCTGACGCACAATCGTTGAGAATTGCGACTTTCTTAGTGCTTCCTTTTTCTAAGAATTAGCTCAAAAACTCTTCTGCTTATTTTAAAACTGTTTGCAGATCAGGTGCAGTGTCTACTGTCTGCTGATCGATTCCTGTGAGTTTCTAGCAGAAATTAGTGAGTTATCTATGCACAGTTGGTCGCACAAAGGAATGGAATCTATGCGTGATAGCTTCGAGTTTCAAATCAACAACTATTATGGGAAATTCTATGATTTCTTGCACATTCAATCGCTTGTATTCATCGCAAGTACACTCGAAATCAATTACAAATAAGTAATCCAAATCAGAGTATCCTGACAGGTTAGGTTATTAATTAAATCTAAGAAGATCTTGACTCTCCCGCGAGTTTAATTAGCATTTCTTGCTTTATTAACTGTAAGGAAGTGAATTAGGAAGTTATTTAGGATTTTGATTCTCACTGCATTGGTGGTCGATTTGGTTGTTAGATTCTTAATTTTGCTGCTGTTGGTGCTTTTAGTGGGTTTAGCATTCTTCTAAGTTGATACCCTTTTTCTTCTTGATTTTGTATTTCTCGCTAGTACGATGGCATGAAAGACAATGAGATTTCTCTGGATGACGGCAACCACAATTGCGGATACATAGCACAGGTTAATCTGTTGATACCATCATAGGAACGATGTGTTGGTGCATTTTAGAGCAAATAAATAGTGTGTTTAGTTGTCTTCTCCCCTTTGATTTTTGTTCTCTTTTTCTCTTCTTCTTTTTGGTTTGCTATTTTTTTTTAAATAATTGTTTTTGTTATTTGTATTTTATTCTTAATCAACAACCAAGCAAAAACTTCTCCCAATTATATAAATCTCTCCTTCGTCTCCACTTTGATTTTCTCATCTGAGCCAGCGAATGTCTTTGTTTTTTTCTTTCAATTAATTCCCTCCCCCACTCCCCCAGTGCTTTTAATTCCTTTTCCTTTCTTTTTCCTTAACTTTCCCAGCAGAACTCCCTTTGTTTTCTTAATAATTCGTTCTTTTAATTAGACGAAGACGTAATTACACTGTATTAATTAATAATACCCTCTTCTTTTCCCTAGAAATATTTAAATACTGCTGAGTTTCTGATTTCATATATTTCAGTTTGAGAAATCAAACCCAAATTTTAGAGGTGTGGTGCAATTTCTTCTATTTCTATTTGTGTTTCTCACACATACACACATAATTTGCATTTTTTTTATTTTTCAAAATGCTCACTCTACTTGCTTTTCTTCTGATCTGTAACTGCAAATGCTAAAATTACTCAACAAATCGTTGTTTTACATCCTAAAAATGACAATGATTCTTTCAGAAAAACGCAACTAAGCCTTCATCATTTAAGCTCTATGGAACTCAATATTCTCTTCCTCTTCTCCCTTTCCCCCTCAATCTCTGTTATTTAAAAAATAACTATTTTTAAAATCTGTGTGTTTTCTAGTTTATTTTAAATAACCTTTAGAAATCCACTCCAAACTGATAAAACCATCAAATATCAATTGAATCCAATTCTTATCTTCCTCCTCATAATCTTCATTGAGTTCACTTTTCCCTAGAACGCACAACTTAGAGGGCTATTATTTTCTCCGTCATCGTTTTGCAGCACTTTCAAAGCCTCCAAGCGATTATTAATTAAGTGACCTCAGCGGAGATGAAAACTACAAGACTATCCACGAATTAGTAACTAAAGCAAAAAAAGCCCCACCCAATTAGCCAAGAATTCATGAATTCAATGAAAATTTCCAAAAATTCCCGCCTTGATTAATTCCCAGGTTGAGCGATCCAAAGGTAAAAAAAGGTAAATTTCTTAATTTGGGAGGGATAGTTTTACTTTTTTGTGGGACGTTCATCGTGGATGAAGCCAGAATTACGCTAATTTACTCAAATCCACGTCACTTTAAGATAATTTTGAGTTGTTTCGATCGTAGATTTTCTCAATGCGTTTTGGTTATTTTTTAGCTGATTTTACCTTACTCTTTTCTGCTTTTTCTAGTTAGATTTTATCTTTCTTTTTATCCATTCAATCTCTTTCTTATTTTTGATATCTTTCCAAGAAATTTCAAACACAAAAAACTATGATAAATCTTCATTTTGTTTAGTTTTTTAGTCTGTTTTTTTCTCTCCACATTTTAAATGAAAAACTAGTTACAAAAACATCTACAGCTTTGAAACAACAAACACCCAACATATTTTTCTTCCTCTTTCTCATTATCTCAGACGTTTTTGATGTCAATATGCGTTTCTGGATCGTATTTGGTATCCTTGAAGATCTCATCTTTGAACTTCTCTCTGTCACTATCCTTGATGATCAGTGGATTACCAAGGTTCCAATTATCCAAATCAGCTAGCTTCCACACACCGAAATTGAACTTTCCTAACCATTCCATGTAGTTTTCGAGTTTGTATTCACTCTTGAATTTAGGAGGTACCTTCATTTAGGTCTCAAACAATGCTAAATGCTCCCAAGTATGGAATAACTCATCAACCTATTTGTCAATCCAGCAAAAAACCAAAAAATAAACAATCCATTCATTAAAATACTTTCCAAAATCATAAATCAAATGAATTTACTTGCTAGACCGTTCCATCTGGTTTGGTTATCCTAAGCCTAATAGGATTCTTCATATACAGCATAACTCTCATGATGACTTTCGTGTATTCATCGTAGATTGTTTTATTCTTATCTGGATTGATAAACTCAAGTGGATCACTAAGATAATTTGGAGTATACACAACAAGTCCCATATCATCGATATCCTTCCACATATGGTAGTCATTCTAACTAAGATTCTTCGATCTGTCGACATCTAATCCTCTGATCATTACCATATCACCCATGTACGTCTCTATTAGCAAAATTTACCTAATTTATTAAATCCATTTTTTTTGTTAATTATTTTTACCTTATGTGATAGGTTCTCCTCTGATTCCTGTGTTGTCCTAATACACTTCGATCTTGAACCCTTGATTCTTGTAGTTAATCAGTTATTTGATTAGTTTTTCAGCAAAACTTGGTTCGAGATACTCCCTAAGGAATTCCTCATCGATTGCTGCAATCGAATACAGTGTACCAAAGTAGATTTTCTTAAGATGATCGATCACAAGATGTTTTGGAATTCTATGCTATGCGAATACTCTCTCCGGCATATACGCAGCTTTCGTCTTAGGTAGCTTCAACATTCCGTAGAGTTTAAAAGGCACATCGCATTGTTATGTTAAAATAGCTTAAAGTTATCTATGTTATTTTGACATATTCTCAAATTCCAATTCATCTGCTGCTAATTCATCTCTCCTTTGAACATCAATATCCTCCATTGTGTTAGATGGCTTCCCAAACGGTGAGGTATTCAACTACTAAGATTAAGAAGCTGATGAAGATTCTGAGAGAAGACTACTTTGATCTTATTTAGAACCTTATGATTTTTATCCCTATTGATGATTTTCCATATTTGCTTGAGCCTTTAGTTGCTCATCTGCTTTCATTTTTTCTAAACCTTTCTTTAAAAACGAAATCTACGAAGCTGGCTAGAAGCTTAATGATACTTTCCTAAGTGAATTCCACTTGGATGACAAAAATAATGATGAAAAGGCTTTCATTTTTCTTTTCTTCTAATGATTTTTTAATTCTGGAATTGTCTTATTTTTTCTTTATTATCCTCCTTGGTATGCTGGATAGAAGCAACCGGAAAGATAATTTAACAAAAAATCTTAAAAAGTATCTTTAATTTAGGGTTTCAATTAAAATTTGTTCGTTCTGGAGAAAAAATCGAAGAAACAAGAAAAAATTACATTTTACACCCTGCACTTTGCAGAATCTTAATAAATAGTGAATTGGGAGGAATTAAGTCAGAAATGAACAAAAAAGAGGACAGACAATTACAATTTAAAAAGTTAAAAACAGGAAGAATATGCCTTTGAATGCTAAGTTCACTCATTCGATGACATCTGGTGAAAGTAGTGTTTGCATAATGTAATTTTTGGTGTAGAATTAGTTGAACTTCATTGCTTTCTTCTTGCAAACTTTCTCGCCAAGTTAGAACACGCACAAACGCATTATTAGCGATCTGTTATATCTGTTGAAGGTGTTCACAGCGGCAACGTGGCTATTCAGCAAATCTAACGTTTACGGATGAGTTCGCAGATGCTCAAGTAAAAAAGTCTTAGTCATGTCTTTGAAAATAGCAAGTTTCTCATCGTAATCGCCTTCTGACAACAAATTAAAGGAAGACATCAGTTTTGGCTGACTATTTTCAGGATTTTCTTATGGAAGCTATTCAAGCTGCGAAGGGAAGGAGGATGCCCTGTTGAGATTAATGCTGTTATTACTTTGACAATCAGATTAGCTGAACATGCAAGATACAAGTTAATTGCTCGCGAAACTGCTGATAATTATGAAAAGATATACGATTCTTCTTTACGCTAGAAGTCTCGCTTTTAGAGGCTCAATATTCATAATATCAATTACCTCCTGCATTGCGATATATTCAGGTTTCTTGAGAAAATAAGCTAAATCACTTTTCTAAAAGCGATGCTTGAAATATGTTAAATATTGAATGTGCTACTACAACTACAAAGTACTATTCGTCTCGTTGCTGTTGTCATTTGAGCAGTCTAGCTCGTTTGTTGGATACTTTAGCAATTATTCTTGGATGTACTTGCAGCTTTGCAGCATGAAGACTTTGAGATGATTGTGGAATTATTTGAGCTTGCCAATTTCTTTTTTTGTTTTTGTTTCTTCTACGACGCTATATTCTCTTTCCTTTGTGTTGAGTCTTTTCCCGATGAACATGATTTATGCTTGTTTGCTTGATTTTTTTATATAGTTTCTTGGTGGTTTTTGAGGATTGGATAAGGTATGGTGAGATGATGGAAATTCGAGGGTTTTATTGTTATAGATGTTAGACTGAGATTCTTGAAGATTCTAAGGATTGAAGTGGGGGTTATTATTATTGAGTTGTTCATCGTTGGATAGGATATTTTGATTATTTTAGCTGAGATCCTTTTCATCTTCTTCTTATTCTTCATCATCTTCTTCAACTTCTTTATCATCTTCTTCCTCTTCTTCTTTTTCTTCTTAGTACTCAATTTTTGGATCTTACTAAATATCTTGCTGATTATCATTTTCATTGTGTTCTTGGGGATCTTCTTAGTTTTCAAGTTTTTGATCGGAGATTAGTTGGGAAGGAACATTGCCAGTATTTGGTATTTCTCCTTGATTAATGGGAAGACAATTATTTGGGTATGTCATATGTTGTCGATGCTATTGTTGTTAAATTGGATTATTATGTTGATAATATGTGTTTTCTTCGCAGATGTTGCATGATTATTAGCAAGAGGTACTTGATAAACAAGATTATGGAAAATATTTCTGGGAATAAGGAACTCTTTAGTACTAACATTACTATTGAAATTGGTGTGGATGGAACTGATGTTGACCTTGTATGAATCTAGTATCAAAGGGTGTTATTCTATGAGTTTCTGTGATTGGTTGGTCATATTCTAACTTTTCTATAATTTCTATGAGAATGAGAAAGAGAAAACCAATAAGCAAACAGCAAACAATTTGAATACTAAAGTGAATAATTAGAAACAAAATCTGCCCAAAATATAGTTCACTGTAGATGCATAAATCAATAAAATAATAAGAGAAAAATATTCTCAAGACGAAACTCATTTGTCAAAAATATAAATTTTATATGATTACCATCATCTTGGCCTGATGAGATTTTATTATTCTAAAACATTGGAATGTATGCACATTGTTGGTGATCTGTTGGCAGAGTCATTTACGTTAGGTATGCGTTTTCTCTACACTGGAGATGCTGTTCCTCAGGAAATTGAGGAATGTTGAAATAACTGCAATCAGATGGAATCACACCTAGTCTTTGATAAATTTCCGAGTGGATAAACGGTGGTGGTGGTGGTGTTGTTTCAACTGTCTGAAAATGACATTATGAAGTAGAAATGACATTTATATGGCCATTGTTGTAGTAATATGACTCGTTGCTCTCTCCTTTGGAGGGTTGATCATAAGAGTCGATCCTCGTTGTTTATTCAGAGTGACATCTCAGATCGTTCTAATGAATGTTAGCAACTACAGAGGGATTCTAGATTGTTGCGATATGATCGTTAGAACCAGTGGATAGTGTTTGAGAGCTTTACGGTCGCTAATGATGCCAAGAATGTGGATGCATAGAACAGGAAGATGGTGTGAAGACGGAGACTTTTAATTAATTTAGAATAAAAATAATTATTTTTTTGTTTTCCCCTCTGGGGTTTTCCTTTTACAGTGTGTGTAATTGACTATTTTTCGTTTTTGATGAAAATTATTCTCTTTTTATTTAAGACAAACTCAATCGGAGTCACTAGGATTTAGGGATTAGCTTCCTCTCCCCTGTGAAAGATCAATATTCAAACCTAGACAATATTTGGAGCATTATTTTACAGTATTTAATTAATTTTTAGAATTTCCTTGATAATTCCTAGTAGTAAGTTAAAGATAAAGCGCAAGATTAATGTGTTACTGTAAGTTCTCTCTCTTCTGCTTGTTTGCCTTTGATATTAATACGGATTGTTCTTTGAGTTCAGACTCCTTGGCAAATAATTTCAATATTGTATTGTTTTTTCCATTGATCACTCAAATGCTGTGATTGTGTGTGTGTGTATGAGTGTTACCTATTTTTCGAATAAAATTATTGAAAGATTAAAAATCAATCTCAGCTGCAAAACTTCGATGTTATGTATCAGTTGACTGATCTTGAAGTTTATTTTAAATTGTCTATTGGAGAATAAAAGATATTGAATCCCAAATGGCATAATCCAAAAGATGATGTCTTCGTTTAATTTTTATATTCTAAAATATTGAAAATGGCAATACAAGCAGCATAATCGAAAAATATGTATTGTTTTAATTGGTTTTTTCCATATTTATCTATTTAATCTCTCCTACCAGTTCGATTGTTGAATCATAATACTAAAATAATAAAAATAATTCTAAATTATTTCCTATTTAATGTTCCATATCAAATTTTCTAAATAATCACCTTTTATGCTTTTGTATTATTTAGCATCTAATATCCTTTAAGTTTCTGTTCGTTTATCAGAAATAAACACAAAATCACTTTATTTCTTTCCAAAAGGATCAGAACACTACAGTCAACCAATAACACAAATTAATATATTTGTACTCACAAAATATAATGTCATAACTTTGATGATTACTTGATGTAATAACCTTGGGAAAGAAAGAGAGAGAGAAAGAGAGCTGGGGAGAGAAGGGAGATCTTCATCTTAGTTCTAGGGAATTAAATCAAACAATCATTTTTTATCTCTCCAAGCTGATGATAAGCTGGGGAGGAATTGATCAATCAATCAATTCATCAATATGCAACAGATAGACGACTCTCAACAGAGGTCAAAAGTTTATTAAAGAACCCCCTCCCTCCTTCTCTCTTTTAGGATAGCAATAGAGAAACAGAGAGAGCAAACAGGACAACAAAAGAAGAAGAAGAAACTTAAAGACAGTTATCTTTTTTCTTTCTTTCTCTTTTCTTTCTTTTCTCTCTTTTCTCTCTTTTCAAGGGGTGTTCTTGCAGTATTACCCAAGAGACAGAGAGAGAACTAATTCTATGAGTGAAGGCACACCAAGAAGAGGTGTTCGTACTAGCCATAATAACTTTACAGATTATGCACAATAATAGAATTAAAGTGATAATAGACTTTTCCAAGCACCTTAGACAATCGAGAATAGCACACCATAAAAATAAAGTAATGCAAACTATTCGATTTTTACGAGGAAGCAAAATGGATTGAGTAGTTCGGGTAGACCCAGTCAAGGAAGTATTACCAGCAGGAAGATGAAAGTAGCTCAATCACAACAATAACAACAACAATCGTCGATTTCATTAACGAAACCATCAACTCCTAGATCAGCTATGGGACTTCTTGCGTTTCCTTCTTAGCAAATGTCGCCAGCAACTGCGAACAACCAACACAGGGGAAAATAGCTTGCATCTATGTTTAATTTCCCTGTGCAGTAGCAACAACAACAACAACAAGAATTCTTTCAATCA
>Ga0302285_10001168_pt1 | contig 14443 bp, 5 predicted proteins | sample III_Fen_E2_2_FD_200455 | JGI IMG/M metagenome (GOLD analysis project Ga0302285, IMG submission 200455) | Peat permafrost microbial communities from Stordalen Mire near Abisko, Sweden - III_Fen_E2_2 | ecosystem: Environmental > Terrestrial > Soil > Wetlands > Permafrost | place: Sweden: Abisko... | reverse complement strand
ACCTTGGTTGATATTTCCCTCAAAAGAAAAATAGTCAGAAAGTATGAAAATACCAAAATCACATCGCAACAGCATTGTTTTTTTAATTTTTCTTTTTGTTTGAATAATTAAAATGAGATCTCACTAATACTATTTACATCAGGATGTTTGAATTCATTTAACACAACCTTGAAATTTTAGTACTTGTTATTTTATCGTTTAAATACAATTTTTAGGAAAAGAGGCTTTGTTGTTCCGTTTATGAGGAAAAATGGTTGATTATCCAGGAATGAGCAACCACATCCAAATGGTGATTAAGCTGATTTTTAAGGATTGGTGTGAAAAATAGCTTTATTTTGATCTTTCTGTGTAAATACTACTTGAAGAAATATTCACAGACATCTAGCACATTTTTAGAGTAAACTATCATTTATGCTTCTAATAGCTTGAAGATTAACTAGTAGAAATGGTGAAGACATTCTTAGGTATGCTTCTCGATTATCCGGGTTCAATGATAGCGTTGAAAAGAGCCAATCGGTCCATCTCGAAATGCTTCAGTTGGCTTTTAGTAATTGATTTTTTTAGACACCATTTCTAAGATGTTTCTATCAAAGATTGGATATTAATAGAGATCTAATGATTTCGAAGTATCACCTCGAGAGACAATGCATAGTGAATTAAGACATGAGTTTCAGTGGACTACACATTATTTCTGGCACATCTCTTGATTGAATAATCCACTTGTTAAGCTATTTTCACACCGAGAGTAGAGATGAAGGACTTGGATTGGTAGAAACCTAGTCACGACTATATGACCTACTGTAGTTTTTTATTTTATATTCGGCATGTATCAAGATAGAGCTCAAGTCCTCAAAAATTTGGAGACACTCCTAGTCCTCCATCTTTTCCTTGCACATCTCTCTTTTTCTTGATTTTTAATCTTGATGATCAGAACTTATTTTATTTCTTTAAACCTCAGCCAATTATTATCAATATCCTCAATTCTTTAAGAGAATACGTAAATAAATAAATTATGAATTTGAATGATTGATTAATGATTCTACAAAAAAGCTAAGAATCTTCACAGCTAAGAGAGTGACAGTTTTATTTTCAGCACGGCTGAGAAATTATTTGTAAATTTTTAAATCAAAGGATCTGAAGAATTCTGGGCAATTATTATTGATCAAATCCCTTAGCCAAAGATTAAGATAATTTCTTTTATTATTAATGGGAAATAATATCTCATATTTTTATTTTTTCTTGATTGTCAAAACCTATTCTCACCCCAACCAAATATCATTATTTAATAAACTGGAAAAGCAATCAAAATATTACTATTGCGCTGCTAAAATAAGGAAATAACAACCATTGTCGTAGAAAACAACAAATGAAACTGTCATAATAACAAATCAAAGCACTTGCTAGGAAAATTGCCACCAAGACAAAGGATTCAAAATTCAGTAATCCTCTAGTAATAGGGGAGGTTCTCACTATGTTAGGTGAATAAAAACCTTGCTATTCAGAATATGAATTTTTAGGTAAGGGTGGATTAACCCTTGTCCTGAAAGCCAAAGACAACTCTAGATATGTTGCTCTCAAAATCATGGAGATTGATTAATCAAAATAAAAGGCAATCGAAGCAGAGTTAGGAGTTGTAAAGCCTCTCCAAACTAGTGAGTATATTGTAAACCTGAATGATACATTCTTTTTAACGGAAGAGTAGGAGTAATATGATGAGGGACCTGCTGAGGCTGGTAATCAAGAAGAAGAGGAAAAGAAATCTAAGGAGCTTGGAAGAGTTACTACTGTTAATCGCTATTTCGTGTAAGAGACTGAACTGTGCTAGGGTAACTTGTCTGAGTACTTGGGTTTTTTAAGAAAGAATTAAATTATCCTGGAAGAAAGAGTGAAGTATAGAATGGTGATATAAATGCTGGATGCAGTAAACTTTCTCCATCAGAATAATATTGCTCATGGAAACATAAAACCGTAGAACTTCTTGTTTTAAGAAAAGGAAGGACTAATCATTCTAAAGCTTTGCTATTTCGGATCGCTTCTTCACTTGACTTGTAGAACTCAAGGAACATTCTGAATGGAATGGGAACTCCTGGCTACACTGCTCCTGAGGTTGAATAGGGATAAAGTAGGAAAGAATCTGATAATTATGCATTAGGGATAATAATTTTAGAAATAGATAACAGTCACATGTTCGACTACTCAAAGGTATCTAATGCTGAGTTTGTAATTCTTTAGCAAGGACAAGGTATTTTCCCTAAACACAATTTAAATACTTCCTCAGTACTGTTTCAAATCGCTTAGGCATTATTACAACCTAGATATTAAGACAGATCTACAGCGTAGAATCTTCTCTTGCTTCTTCTAAAGCAACAATACAATAGTTTGAAAAATATCCCTATTTATTCAATTTTTCTAGGGAACCAGCTATCTCTCCTTCCTTTATCAATTCCCTAGTTGAAGGACATGAATACTCAATAACTGGAAAAGTTGAAATTAAACTTAACATCGTTGTGTCCTTCTGAAGAAACAACTAACAAGAAAATTGATTCACTGTCTAAAGCCTATTAGAAATAGGATAACGTCAATTCTCTAACATTCATTCAAGCTGAAGGTGTGCTTAGAGCCCTTTTCTTATTAGGTGACTATGATAATTTGCAGCTATTAGGAGCAGGGTCGGTGGGACTCATACTAGGAGGATTAAATAAGAAATAATAAAGACAATCAGCATTGAAAATATGCTTGTGTAAGAGCAAAGCAGAGGTATTCAGGCAGATCGTCATCTTGAAGAAATGCCAAATGCCGAGGATAGTCTAATTTTATGGATATCAATTCATCAAAGATGAAAATAATAATGAATATGTGGTCTTTGAAATGGAGCGGTGTAAATCTTCCTTATCACAATATCTAGATGAGTAAAGCCTAAACAATAAACCAAACTCTGCTGAATTGAAGATGGAGTTTTCTATTTAGATGATTGATAGTGTAAATTATTTGCATGAATTAAAGATTCTCCACAGAAGTATTAGCTTAGATAATTATCTGATTTCGGAAGACGAGAAAGGAGGAATTGTAGTAAAATTAACGGGCTTTAGCGAGGCTGCTCAACTTGAAGAAAACTTTGATTGGAAAAAGTTTGAGGAAAATCATGATGATGAGCTGCTACCTCCTTATAATTGTGCTATTATCCTTTCTAAACTAGGCTCGCATCCCTACTATGCCCCAGAAAGGTGGTCTAACACGTGGCACCTTACAACAACAAAAACAGATGCCTATTCACTAGGTCTTTGTCTCCTTGTTTTGGATAATTACCTCACTTTCTCAGAAGAAACATTATTTGTAAATCGTTTTACCTTATTCTAACCTAATTCTGAGCCCTTTCTTGATTGTCAAGAAATAATAATTGATAGAAGCAGTGAAATATATACAATCACAAAGAGACTATTAGCTTATCTACCAAAAAATAGAAGTACCCTTTCAAAAATACTGTAGGATTCATAAAGTATTGGATAGGTTTACTCAAGATAAAGAGAATATCCTTTTAATTTGAAGAATATGGAGTAAGTTTGCTATTATAAATTGGATAAAACAATAGAAAAGATCAATTTTGAGTTGATAATCAAGTAAATTTCTAATCTAACTAACCTCACAAGGCTATCTTTGAACCTTTTGAACAAATCAATTGGAGAATCAGGTGTAAGCTAACTCTCAACCGCATTAATCAAACTCTTCAACCTCTCGAGTCTTTCTTTGGACCTTGAGCACAACTCAATTGGAGAATCAGGTGTAAAATATCTCTCCACCTCATTAATCAAACTCCTCAATCTCTCGAGTCTTTCATTGGACCTTAGCTACAACTCAATTGGAGAATCAGGTGTAAAATTTTTCTCCACCTCATTAATCAAACTCCTCAATCTCTCATGTCTTTCATTGGACCTTAGCTACAACTCAATTGGAGAATCAGGTGTAACATTTTTCTCCACCGCATTAATCAAACTCCTCAATCTCTCGAGTCTATCTTTGAACCTTTACGACAACTCAATTGGAGAATTAGGTGTGAAATATCTCTCCACAGCATTAATCAACCTCATCAACCTCTCGAGTCTATCTTTGAACCTTGAGCACAACTCAATTGGAGATTCTGGTATAAACTATCTCTCCACCGCATTAATCAAACTCTACGATCTCTAGAGTCTAACTTTGAACCTTGAGCACAACTCAATTGGAAAATCTGGTGTAAACGATCTCTCCACTGCATTAATCAAACTCGGCAATCTCTAGAGTCTAACTTTGAACCTTAAGCACAACTCAATTGGAGAATCTGGTGTAAAATATCTCTCCACCGCATTAATCAAACTCTACAATCTCTAGAGTCTAACTTTGAACCTTGAACACAACTCAATTGGAGATTCAGGTGTAAAATATCTCTCCACCTCATTAATAAAACTGATCAACCTCTTGAGTCTATCTTTGAACCTTATCAACAACTCAATTGGAGAATCTGGTGTAAAATATCTCTCCACCGCATTAATCACACTCTTTAACCTCTCAAGTCTATCTTTAAACCTTGAGCACAACTTAATTGGAGAATCAAGTATAAACTATCTCTCCACCACAATGAAAAATCTAAATCTAAATAAATAATCTATTTTCTTTTGACTATGATTTATATGATTAGTGATGAATAATAATAATCTAATAGTTTTCTAAATTTTTTAGAAATAATAAATGAAGTATTATTTTGATAAATTTTTTTCTACACTACACTACACTTTTTTATTTTATTTTTTATTAGCTTTCATTCTTTATCCCTTAAAGTTATAAAAAAAATTTGTTTCATTTTTAAAAATAATAGAAAAGTGTACGTTTTTAGTGAAATTTACTTTTTTACTATTATGTAAATATTTTCGATTCCTGAGATATTTATTCTTCTCGAATTGGTTACTAGTATGAACATATATGATAAACTGTTGTCATTGCTCTTATTTGCTTTCTCTTTCATCTGTTCAAGCTACCTATCACCAATTATTTTCACCATCTTGATATTGTTTATCATGATTAAAAATCCCTTCTCTTTCTTTTTTGCAGTTCTTGCCTATTGACTGTTTTTATTACTCTGCTGAAGATATTGTTTTTGCTATCCAACTATCCAATTGAAATATATTTAAATTGAGAGATTTTATGTACTTTCTTTGTTTAATCTCCTATTATTCACTCCAGTTAAGAAGTTTTACATTTCTTTCATAAAGAAACAAATTATCAGCTCTCTGCATTTCAACAATTTCTTTTCTAAATTTCAAGAGTCAATTACTCTTTGTTCCTATTTCCAGAAACACTTGTTCCTCTCTTTTTCTCATTTTTTTTTTGAAAAATCAAATAATTCCTCCCACTTCAAATCAATCAGTCACGAAGTAAGATTAATACAAAAAAAAAAACATAAAAGTAAATCATCGAATAGAATTTACTAAAATTGAACATTATTCATGGATATTCATACAATTAATACCTTTTTAGCGACATAATCTTCTAATCTGAGAGATATTTATGTGCTAACATAGATGGATTACTTGAATTAGAGAGGTTTTAAGTTGATTCGTATTCTTGGATGTGGATCCTTTGGTGCAGTCATGCTCGCAGAATAATAAAATAATAAAGAGAATGTTGCTATTAAGATGGTGCATGCAAGGAATGAAAATGAACTTAATAGTTTTGAGTAGGAATTCTCAATAATGTTTCAACTACAATCTAAGTATACTGTTTAACTGATTGATATATTTTCAGATCTCGAGAATAGATTTTTCTTCTTGGTTATGGAATATTTACCAAATGGAAATCTTGATACCTTTATCTCAACTAATCCTAATCTCAGTAGTTAATAGATTGCAATAATCTTTATTTAGATTCTAAGAGGATTAAGTTATTTGAAGGAGAATAACATTATCCATGGAAATCTTAAGCCTTAAAATATTCTTCTATCAGCAGATAGCTCTCTAATACTTGCTGAATTTGGACTCTCAAAGAAGTTTCTAGAAACAAGAAGTTTTTATGCAAATAAAGGAGTTAGCTACTGCTATGAATCTCCTGAATAGAAGAACAATCAAGAGGTGTAGACTGAATCAGATTGGTACGCTGCAGGTATGATTCTCTTTAACCTATGTGGTAATAAAAATATCCCGCAAATGGATGCTATTAAGCTTGGGTTCTTTCCAGATATTTCGAAGCTCAGATATTAAAATATAGTGGAACTCTCATTTTAAATGATGCAACCTTCTCCCAAAAATCGTGCTTCACCGGAATAGGTTATCTTGGAACTCCAGAAAATACTTTAATTAGACCTTCCTCCAACTCTTCCTCTTCCTCCTGATTTAATGTAACACCATTTTTCTTTATTTCTTCCTTTGTTTATTATAGATTTGCATCATTTTTAACAAATAATTCTTTCATTGTCTTTATTCTCACACCAAAACAAGAACAAAATAATCTAATAAATGAACAATAAAATCCTTTATTCACCTATTCTCTTTTAAAAAGTACATCAAACATTAAGTATGATCATGGATACTATGAAGGACAGATCAAGAATAATTAACGCAATGGATAAGGTTTGTGCAAGCTATTTTTTTTATTATTTTTATTTTATGTTCTGTTTCATAGGTGAGTACTTCTGTAATGATGGAGACAGATATGAAGGCGAATGGAAAGATGACAAATAACATAACCAAGGTAAGAAGTGATTGACTTTATAATTTATTGAGTTAACATTGTTTCATGATTCTCTAGGTAAGTACTTCTGGAATGATGGAAACAGATATGAAGGTGAATGGAAAGATGGTTAATTGCATGGTCAAGGTAAGAAAGAAGTGGTTTACTTTATGATTGATTCTATCGTTGATTGATGATTCTCTAGGTAAGTTGTTTGGTGATAATGGAAATACATATGAAGGGGAGTGGAAAGATGGATAATAGCATGGCCAAGGTAAAAAAGATGTGATTTACTTTATGGTTTATTGATTCTAACATTGCTTGGTGATTCTCTAGGTAAGTACTTTTGGAATGAGGGAGAAAGTTATGAAGGTGAGTGGAAAGAGGACAAATAGCATGGTCAAGGTAAGAAAGAAGTAGTTTAATTTATGATTTATTAATAAGAACATGGTATGATAATTATTAGGTAAGTGGTTTGGAAATGATGGAGACAAATATGAAGGAGAGTGGAAAGATGACAAAAAGCATGGCCAAGGTAAGAAAGAAGTGGTTTGCTTTATATGATTTATTAATTCTAACATTGTTTGATGATTTTTTAGGTAAGTACTTCTGGAGTAATGGAGAAAGTTATGAAGGTGAGTGGAAAGATGACAAAAAGCATGGCCAAGGTAAGAAACAAGTGGTTTGATTTATGATTGATTTATTCTATCATTGTTTGATGGTTTTCTAGGTAAATATTTCTGGAATAATGGAGACATATTTGAAAGCGAGTGGAAAGAAGGCTAATATCATGGCAAAGGTAAGAGAGAAGTGATTTTATTTACCTTATGGCTTATTAATTTTAACATTGTTATATTAAATATTATTTGATGATTATCTAGGTAAGTACTTTAGGAATAATGGAGATAGATATGAAGGTGAGTGGAAAGATGGCTAAGAGCATGGTGAAGGTAAGAAAGAAGTGATTTACTTCTTAATTTATAGATTCTATAATTGCCTGATGATTTTCTAGGTAAGTGGTTTGAGGAAAATCGAAAAACATATGAAGGCTAATGGAAAGATGACAAAAAACATAGCCAATGTAAGAAAGAAGATATTTTTTAAGATTGATTGTTTCTAACATTGTTTGATGAATCAATAGGCAAATTGATCTGAAATGATAGAGACAGATATGAGTGCGACTACTAAGATAGCAATATGAAAGGACCTGGAAGATATTTCAACTCTGAAGAAAAGTTTTCGTTCAAAATATTTTCTCAAAAAGAATAATATTTAAAAGATTAGATTTTTTGTTTTTTTTTTCTATTAAGAAAAATTGTACAATTATGATTTGTTGTGCAATTTTGTTGAATTGAAACATCAAAACAAACAACTATCCATTAATTTCAGTTTCTTTCTTCAATAAACTGGTCTTATTAAAATACCTCAATGTTTCTCATAATGAATCAATGAAAGAGAGAGAGAGAAGGATTTTTATAATCACACAATAATAGAAATTCTTTTGTTCATAATTGAATAAACAATAATATTTACCATTCTTTGAATTGATTTTACTTTATGTTGCTGTTGTTATCTTGTTCTTTTCATCCATTATACTGTAGATAATCTAACCAGATCACAGCGTTAAGAAGTGTTACTTTATCTTTGGAGCTGAGGCATCTTCGAAGGAGATCACAAATTTATCTTGTGTTTGTTCAGTAAAAGCTCCGTTGTAGAGATTTTAATCATTCCAACGAACTGATTTTATCTGCCTCGTATCTCCTCCTTGATGATGATCTTGCATCCACAACACTAGAAAAATAAAATAAGCCCCAAATCGACTTCTAGCACTTGCCTTTAGGGTGAAAAAGAAAGAAGGATATGTTATTATTTGCTCTCTTTGTATTATTTTTGTTAACTTGACATTTGTAAGGCTGCTTACAGTAGGCTACTTGAAAATTAACAATGATTAGACTGCCTATGAAAAATCAATTGGATAAAAATACAGGAGGATTCTTCAATCCATAATTATTCAACAAAGAAAATTTATTATTCTTTATTTATTTTCTAAACATTCCTCTAAAGAACAAGAAATCTTCTTCAAATTAATCTAATATCTTATTCTTATTATGCTTATTTACTCTACTTAGTTGACACTCTCCCCAACCTTACAACAAAAAATTTATCAAAAGAAACGAAAAGACTAATATCGCATCATAACATTATTAAATTTTTGGTTTCTCATTTTGTCATACTTTATCTGGCATTTCCCAAATTATTTTGTCTAAATTATGTTTTTCTTCCAAATTTACATAATTTACTTTAATTTGCTTTTATTTCCCAGTTTAACTGAGCTAAATCAACCCAAACAAATAGAAGGAATAAATAAGTGTAATCTCAAAGCTCAAAATGCAAATAAGAAAGATTAACTTAAAGCTATCATATTATTTTAGAAATATATTGTTATTGCTATTTTGAGAGCATTGATATTATGTGTTTAGTGCTTATTAAAGAAAAAAGATTACCTTCCAAAAAACAAAGAATTTTAGTTACACAATAATTTTAGCATTCTCTCCATATTGGATTTATCCTTTCTAAAAGGATTACCACAAATGAATCTAAGAGGTAACTACAGAATTTTGAGATTTTTGCCAACTTGATTGCATTCAAACTCGATAAACAAATTAAATTACTCAGAAAATGAATAATTTATTCTCTTTTGAAAATTGTTGTATTAAACAACAGACTCATGGCTTGGCACACTTCACAATAAATTTTATTCAACTGCAAGCAATAGTGGATATTTTTTAATTGATTATTTAGCTCGTTTCCTCTGATTTTTCTTTCAATTTACCTCAAAATAACCCAACTTCAATTAGCATCCCTTACATTGGAGAACAATTTCATCTGAGAAAGTCAATCATCCTGAGTACTCCTCTCCCCAAAACAATTCAGCAGGTTTCTAAAAAAAATAACTAAATTTATACTTAAGTTTTCTAACGCAAATGAGCAGAAAAGGTAACTTAGCATTCTAGATTTTAGAGACATTAATCGAGATCATGGAGGATGCACCGCCATTTATTCTTAACCGCAAGGTCTGTGCGTTATTGTTGCTCATATGGTTGTCTCAGTTTGTTGGATATTCTTTCAATACATTGAATCCAAAAGTCATCAACGATGGTAAATTCAGAGCTATAGGAAGATTCAATGAGATATCCACGATGACATACCTTCTTTCCTTCAAATCCAGCGATAATCTAACATTTACATTTTATGGCATTGTCTAATTCATAATCTACTCTATCACGATTTACATATTTATCTTGAACTTCATTAAGAACAAGCAACCACGTTGGTACGCAGAAAATCGCTATATTTTCAAATAAATCAACTAAGTCTTGACACTTTTCTTCAGTGTCTACCAATGGATATTTCTAGTACCATTCTAAGAAATCTCTTGGGGGATGCTATCCTGCAATGAGAGTTCATTTATTATAGCATATAAAGACCCAGATAAATGTTCCGAAAAGCCTGTTCCAGTTGTGTTAATCTCAGCTATTGGGTTGGTGTTCTCAATCTTAACAAACTTCACCCTACTGATGTTCTTTCGTTCATACCAATTCGCAGATCAGACACTACTCAAAAGGAAATTTTCCTTCTTAGTGTTTCCAATTCAGCTTGGTTTTCTGTTCTTGCAGTATCTCTTTTTCATATCGAAAATCGCGAAGTGCGTAATCTACATCACGACACAATTCATTGGCTTAAGTATGATTCTTGATGTAGTCTTAAACATCCCTTTCAGAGATAAAACTACTTCCATTGTGTATTCCTTCTGTGTTGCATTATACGAAGTCAGCAATACGCTCATGCTTATCTGGACATACTCATCGACAATCTCGAGTTATGATATTATCTACATGGTAGCAATATTCACTCCAATCTTAGCTTTTTCGTTGTAAGCCCTCTAATCCTTACAATATCATAAAATCATGGTAAATTCGCTCCCGAACATCCACAAGTAAACTTAAAATAAAAATAAATTAAAGACCCACTCTTACACACACAAAAAAAAAGAAAAAACAATATTTAATACTATTACTTTCAGTTTTTTGTGATCATTCTATGAATTTTTCCTAATCCCCCACATCTCTTTATTCCTCCCTTTCTCTTCTAGGAACCTTGATTGGATTGACTTTTACCTCGAGGAGATTTGGGTAATAGGCACATAATCTTACTCCAGTGAGAATGAGAAATTTCGATACATGTCATTAATATCTTAGCACAAATCAATTTGTACTCGATCTGAATGTGTCTGCCATACAGGTGAAGCACAAGGACCAAACGGTTAAATGAGTTCTTAATTTCTTGCTGAGCTAATCGAAGGTGTGTTTGATGCTTGCTTCAAGAGCGCTACTTACGAAGCAGACAACAAACAGCGCGAACATATTTTCTTTAAATTCATAACCTTCATCGCAAGATGGAGACTCAACCCGCTGAGAGCATATTGCGAACTTAAAATCTTCTAAGCACGATACAAGAAGCATTCATCTATGTATTTTGATCTTCTTTCGTCCGTGATAGGTCAAGCGTTGGAGATATAAAATCTAGCGAAAGCTAACTCGCAGATTGGTGTATAAGGTGTTGTAGGCTCGGATAATGTCTACCTTGGAAATTAACATAACAATAATAATTCTTCTCTTTCAAGGAATAAGCTTGATGTTAAAGATATTGTCTTGACATTTGAAGCGAAATAGTAACTCATTCCTCATTTTCTTGAGTTTATTAAAGCAAAGATAACATTCTGGAATTAGCTAAGGTCTTTAAGTTCCACAGCATCGTCATTCCAAGCGTGTTCAAGATTCATCTACAATGCTTAAGGTGCACTTACCCATAGAATTAAGCTTCAATTAGAGACTTTCTATCCAATTAAAGTAGCATTACCCAAAAATGCTCTGCTACTAAAGGTAAGCATAAATATGCTTTGAGTAAATACATATTGAAATAGCTCACATATCTTAAAAAACAACAAATCTTTCAAAAATTGACCTTAAATTCTACTTATTTAATCTAACTTAATCAATCTTTCCTTTAGTTATTGTCGATCTACTAGATACTAGTATTCAACGAGGTACGTAGACCACTCTAAACTGAAAAGGAAATCCAAGATCTTCTGCGGAAAGACTACAGTAAAGCTGTCTCTGCATTTAATTCCATGAATCTCTCATAAGATCTCATCCAAACTATCCAAGTTACTGTAACTCCTTTCGAAACACGAATCTCTAGCAAAACAACCCCGTAAATGGCTTAATTTTTCGGATACTCCCACAGTGAATTCGCTTAGCTTAAAGAAATCAAAGATCTCATCCCAAGATACATTTCTCTAATCCATAATAATCTTATCAAACAATTCATTCTCTAAGGATCCAGTCCTATCGTTGATTTTCCAAAGCGTATCTTCGCTCTAGACAGCTAAGGATTCGTTTTCCCAGTTTAGATGTAGGTCTTCGTAGTTCAATAATTATCAGAAGATCTAAAAATGAATGCAACGTTACTGAAACTCCCTAATATCTCAAAATATCTACTTTTCAATAAATTCGGATCCATCCAAGGAATCGATAGAGGTTTCTATGATCTACTCTTCCCAGGGATAACTACTTAATCCTTAGTCTCCAAGGAATCACTAAAAGAATTTGAGAAATTAAATATATTCCTCTTGATTCCCTAAATGGCATAAGTAATTAAAAACCATTTGTTGTTCTTCTCAAATAACAATGAAGTTACAAGGAAGCATACTATTATCTCATAGCGATTTAGAGCAGCCTAGAAAGAAAACTATTAGAGTTATACGAATTCGATTAGACGATAAAAGACAATTGCGAAATATTCGAAAAATTCAAATAGTAAAATGGCAGGGGTGACACAGAATCAGAGAAATAATAATTTAAATAAACCTAATGATTTAGATCCGTTGAGTAATCGATCTAATCAAGAAGGGATGAATAAGTAGAACGCAGAGTAGATTTCAGCGCGAGTTATTGAATAAGACATGATTATTAAAATAGTTATACCACCTAATGTTATTAACCTTAACTAAAAGTTGAAATAGTAGATTTCAAAAGCAAATTAGTAATCAAATACGCCTCATAGCAACACTAATGAGAACAATCCTGTGAATCCTTTGAATAACGCAATCACTGCTCCTTCTGATCCTCTTCTCACCATCGACAGCTTCTTAGATCTTTTCAGGAACCATCCAAAGGTTGATTTCTATCTTTGTATTTGTATTAAAATAAGCAATAATTTGTATTTACATGATTGTTAAACTCTATCAGGAATGGAAGGAAAGCAATTCTGTGCTTTACAAGCAAGCAACAGTGAAAATCACTGTGAGAGAGTATCACCATAATAAGCGGGCAAACACGAAGACTGAATAGCAATAATAGCCAAACAAGTTAAATGTACAGGACGAATCAGATCAAAATGACATCATCTTTGAAATCGAGCTTTCAGAGATTTAAGAAGCAAATTAAGATAGAAACAGCAAGGATATCCACGGTAGTTAGTAATCTTTAGATATGGCTGAGATGTAGATGAACACCTTCACTGCCTTAGAGGGACTATCCAAGTAGAATCTAACAACTGCGAATCATCTATCAGAGACTACCTCTGAGTTCAAAAGTCTGAACAATGTCATAGAAACAAAGGGAATCGAGAAACTACTCGATGCGAATATTGCTGATTAGACTAATGATTATATTAATAGAAACAATGAAAAACTAGGACTATCATCGAAATTAGATCAAACTAAAGGAGATAACAGTGAGATATTGCCTTAATAATAACACTAATAGCAGCATTCACATATTTAATAATAATCTATAAATAAGCACTTCGACTTTTCGACAGTTCGATAAAGCTCCTTGGCGGAAATGCTCAGCTAAACTGCTTAAATCAATGATTCATAAAATTAAACGCTTATTCCTTTTAGCACATCTCGATCAAATAGATAGCTTCTTCTCAATACAAATACCAATCTGAAACCTTCTTATATCTAGAATGATCACATTGCTGATGGCTAACCAGAGAACAATCCAACAGCTGATAAGATTTAAGAAGATTCTTAGAAGATTTTTGCCAGTAATGATGATTATGATAATGAAGAAGAAAAGAAGAACAATAATAATAATGTTTCTAAGAAAAAACACTCTTATAATCCTGGTAAGAATGAGAAGAACAATAAAGGCCGCAATGGGTTTAAACGAACTAAGATATTAAGGGAAAATCCAATACTTTAGACACTACTTCATAACAAAACACCAATATCTGACACATTGATTATCTTCACATTAGGTCAGAAATAAATGTCTTTTGGCTTATTGTTTATTATTTTTCCCATTAGCTTCCTTCATCGTATGTTTCTTGGCAATAGCTGGATCGTTTCTATATTTGCTGTTAGATCACATTGAAATTGGGAGAAAAAGGATTAAAGATTGTTAGGATTTCTCATATCTAGAGATGTCTTATTTGAATTAAACACTAACATAATTAATGTATTTGGAGATTGCAGGTGGTTTGCTACCGAATTCGATGCTTACCGGATTAGGGACGAGTACTACATTCGAGACTCATTGCGAATAAGTTATGGAGTAATATCAAGCCGATTAATTGGTGAATGTTGAGAGCATAGCATTCAATAATTAAAGGAATAAGACACTATTTGATGTAGTTATCTTCTCAAATTTGTAAGACAATACTGAAGAGGAGGAGG